>Ga0136610_1000040_pt1 | contig 23672 bp, 21 predicted proteins | sample AntDrymUQ1342206_2_FD_104804 | JGI IMG/M metagenome (GOLD analysis project Ga0136610, IMG submission 104804) | Polar desert sand microbial communities from Dry Valleys, Antarctica - metaG UQ134 (22.06) | ecosystem: Environmental > Terrestrial > Soil > Desert | place: Antarctica: Dry Valley...
GCCTTCGGGCGGCCCCTTGCTGCCATGCCCACATCATCCCAGGCAACCATGCTGACCAGCGGCAACACCGTGATCAGACATGGTCACTATTTGGTAACGAACTTAAGATGCAGGACACTAGGATACCGGAAACTAACCGATCTGGCAGCCTAAACTGGTGTCAATAAAATCGGGAACACTCCACCAGCGCCGTGACGTGTCGGGGATGTCCCTATGGGTTGTCAAGCCGCAGTTGGTGTGGACACGGTTTCGGGGTGCCGGTAGAGGGGCTTGTTGCGGAGCATGGCGAACAGGACGTCGCGACGGTGGCGGGCCAGGCGGATCAGCGGGGCGTTGTGGTTCTTTCCCTCGTCGCGTTTGCGCTGGTAGTAGGCCCGGCCGGTGGGGTCGGACAGGGCGGCGAACGCGGCGAGGAAGAACGCTCGTTTGAGTTTGCGGTTGCCGGTGCGAGCCGGGGTGTTCGACCTTGATGGAGGATGGAGGAGCCTGAGCTGCGGGTGACCGGGATGATGCCTGCGTACGCGGCCAGGTGCGCGGAGGAGGCGAAGTTCGGGGTGTCGCCGATCTCCAGCGGGATGCGGGCTGCGGTCCTGACTCCGATGCCGGGCATCGAGGTCAGGACCTCGGCGAGAGGGTGCGCATCGAGTACCTCCTCGACCTCGGCGGCGACCTGTTCGCGCTGCTGGAGAACGGGATAGCGAGATCTCAACGAGACGGGGCAGCACGGTGTCCGCTGCCGCGGTGTCTGGGACGACGACGGTCTGTTCGTCCAGCGCTGTCATGATCGCCGTCACGAGCTTGTCGCTCATGCGGGGCGCGTTGGCGGCGGCGATGGAGGTGAGATTGCGGCGGCCTGCCTTGGCGATGCCGGTGGGCCGCCGCAGCGGGACAGGATCTCCAGCACCGCCGGATGCGCGATCTTCGGGACGATGGCGCGTTCGAGAGTGGGTGGACGCCGGTGAGCAGCCCACGAATCCGGTTGGACAACGGGTGGCCTCGGCGGTCAGGTCGTTGTCGAAGCCGACCAGCGCTCACCGTCGGGGGCTGGGCGTGCGAGCGCACCGCAGTGGCGTTCGTCGGGGTGGGGGTACTCCGCTTCCTCCTCGTCGTGGGTGCCGCTGCTGGCGGCTGCCAAGTCGCCGAAGTTGCTCATCGAGGCGGTGACGGGGGTGCCGTTCACGGTGGTCTCGGCGGAATCCCGACGGTGCCGTGGAGGCTGGCGTCCTGGGCGCGGGGGTCGACGTCGCACGCGCGGGCGAAGCGGCGGTCCAGGCCCGCCGCGAGCCGGTCGAACCGGTCCCTGGCCTCCTGATTGTGGTAGTCGCTGGTGGTCGGGTCGTCCGCCGCGCGCAGCAGGGCCGAAGGCACGGGCGCGACGGTACGCAGCCGGTCAGAGGCCGGTGAAGGCGAGGGCGCATGCGGTGTCGGGGGTGTCGCTGAGTAGGTAGTCCTCCCAAGCGGCGACGTACTCCGCCCGGGTGATGCGGTCGTCGTGGTCGCGATCCAGGGCGGTGAAGGCGGCGTCGGTGGCGGGTTGGCCGAGAGCGGTGAGGAGGCGGGTGAACTCGGCGCGGGTGATGGTGCCGTCGTCGTCGTGGTCGGCTGCGGCGAACTCGGCGGCGCAGACGCCGCGGAGGCGGGCGGCGGGCGGGCCCGCGGCGAGGGCGACCATGGCGGTGGTGAACTCTGCGGGGCCGACGCGGGCGGCGCCGGTCGCGTCGCGCACCATCTCGAATGTCGACCGGTAGCCCTCGCGGAGACGGACAGCCTTCGCCGCGGTCTCCGCGATGCCGAGGGGGGTGGCGATCGTGCGGGCCATCTGGTCGAAGCCCGCCGCGTCGACGTAGCCGTCGCCGTCGTGGTCGAGGTGGCGGAATGCGTGGTCGGCGCCGTTCTGGACTGCTGCCATTGTCGCTCATCACCCGTTCGTATGCACAGTCGCACGTGGATAGACGGCTGGTGAGGACCGCAGCGTCCCCCCTCTACTTTTTACCAAAATCGCGGGACGCCGGGGAACACCAGCCACCTGTTCGGGTGCAGCGGGGCTCAGAGGTCCCGGTCGACGGCCGCCGCCGCGTAACCGCGCAGCCGGTCGCGGCTGGCGGTGTCGGGCAGGGCGCCGAGCGCAGCGATCGCCAGCCCCACATAGTGCCGGGCCCAGCGGGCCGTCGCGGCGACGGCGCCGGTCCGGTCCAGCACGCTCGCCAGGCTTGCCCGCGCCGCGTCCGGGTCGCCCACCCCGGACAGCGCGGTCTCGATCACCACCCGGTCGGCCGCGTCGCCGGTCCGGTGGGCGATGATCACCGGGAGGGTGATCCGGCCGTTGCGCACGTCGCTCGTGTCCGGTTTGCCCGCCGACCCCTGGTAGGGGAGCAGGTCGTCGCGGATCTGGAAGGCGACCCCCAGGTGCTGGGCGTAGCGGCCGAGGGCCACGACGTGCCGCAGGTCGCCACCCGCCAGCAGCGCCCCGCACTCGCAAGCCGCGCGGAACAGCGCGGCCGTCTTCAGCCGCACCATCCGCAGGTAGGTGTCGTGGTCGAACCGGCCGCTCGTGCAGAACTCCGCCTCGAGGCTCTGCCCCCGGCACAGGTCGATCCCGCACCGCGACACCAGGGCCAGCGCCGCGACCACCCGGTCGGCCGGGGCGCCCGCGCGGTGGCACTCGGCCAACCCTGCGAACAGGTCGAAGATCAGCGCGTCGCCCGCGACGATCGCCGATCCGCCGCCGTACGCCGCGTGCACGGTGGGCCGCCCGCGCCGGGTGTCGTCGCCGTCGATGATGTCGTCGTGCACCAGGCTCGCCACGTGCCCGGACTCGGCGCCGACGGCGGCTGGCAGCACCCGGTGCGGGTCCCCGCCCACCGCGAGCGCCGACTCCAGCAGCAGGACCGGGCGGAACAACTTGCCTGCCGAGGTGAGCGCGTGTCCGCACATCGACGCCAGCAGCGACGTCCCGCCCCAGCGCCCGGCCAACCGGGACCGCACCTCCCCGACGAGCCCGGCGAGTTCCGGGCCGATCAGGCCCGCGAGTTCGACCTCACCCGACGGGGTTTCCTCTGTCGCCTGAACGGACATCGCTGCGGCTCCTCGCGTGGGGGATGGGACGATCGGGCACCCGGCGCACCTGCCGTTCGGATTTGCCCATGTAGTAGACGACCTCCTCGTGGTTGGTCGACGGCAGGAACTGGTCCGCGCCCGCCTTGTAGTAGAGCGAGGTCGTGACCGGGTGGACGGCGGGCGCGTGCGGCTCGCTGCGGCGCAGCGCCCGGAGCACACCAGGCACGTCGCAGGCCAGCGCCACGTCGCCGCGCACGTGGTGCGGCTCGCCGTCGAGGTCGACCACCGGCAGCTGCTCGTGGGCGTAGCGAGTCGACGGCGCGCGGCGGGGCGCGGTGTAGGCGGGCAGGGTGAGCAGGTCGTAGTCGACCACCGCGTCGAGCACCTCGCGGTGCTCCTGCGGGACCAGTGGCCGCACCGCCTCCCGCCACCACCGGCTCAGTAGGTCCTTGGCCTCGTCGGTGCCGTAGACGTGCACCAGGACCGGCGCCAGCACGTCGGAGTCGGTGAAGGAGTTGTTCATGCCGGTGCGGAACGGTTCGCACGCCGGGTCGTCGTCGGTGGCGAACCACTCCATCAGCGAGCGGATCGCCTCGGACTGGGTGACCCCGCCGAGCAGCCGCAGCGGCGTCCACAGGTACCGGAACACCGGGTTCTCGGCGACCAGCCGGGACACGAAGATAAACCGGTGCATGTAGCTGTTGTCGCTGGCGGACATGGTGTCGTGCGAGATCAGGTACTCGAAGTCGTCGGTGTTGCCGCGCACGGTCACCAGCCCGAATCGCTTCTTGTCCTGGTGGTAGACGGTGTTGGGCAGGACCAGCATCGGGTAGACGGCGACCCGGGATACGTGCTGGGCGAGCCGGTTGTAGCCCTTCATGAACGACTCGACGGTCTCCCCGGGCGCCCCCCAAATGAGTTCGGCGTAGCAGTCCAAGCCCTCGAAGGCGAGCCAGGAGGCCAGGTCCTCCCAGTCGTTGACCTTCATGTTGCGCCGGTTCATCAGGTCGAGCGTGCTGTCGTCCAGGGTCTGCAGTGCCAGGGTGAACGAGCTGTGCAGGCCGACTTCCCTCATGGTGCGGACGATGTCGTAGAACACTTTGGACTTGTTCTTCGCCCACGACGCCTCGATGCTGCGCGGAAAGCCGTACTGTTCGCGCAGGGCGACAACGTCGGCGACGAAGTCCCGGTCCTGGGGCAGCATCCCGAAGTTGGCGTCGCACAGCACCAGTGTGTGCACCTTGTTCCGCGCGAACAGTTCTACCTCGGCGCGCAGGCGTTCCCGGGAGAACGCCCGCACCTTCTGCCCGACGGCGCCACCCCAGTAGCAGAACGAGCACTTGTAGGGGCAGCCGCGGTTGGTCTCCAGGAGCGCGACGTCGTAGGGGAAGCGGCCGTCGGCGCCCGCCATCGGGATCACGCCGGTGAGGAACGGCGACGGGATCTCGTCCAGGTTGTCGATCCGCTGTCTGTCTGGTGTGGACATCACGGTGCCGTCGGCGCCTCGGAAGGTAATGCCGCCGATGCCGTGCAGCTCGCGCGGATCGGTGTCGTCGAGCCGGGCGCGCAGCAGATCCCGGAAGGTGAACTCGCCCTCGCCGTTGACCACCACGTCCACGCCCGGGTTGTCGTTGAGTACGCGGGATCCCTGCTCGGAGACGTGGTTGCCGCCGAACACCACCCACCCCGCCGGGTTGAGCTGCTTGAACGTCTCGGTGAGCGCGGCGAACTCCCGGTAGTTCCAGCCCAGCACCGAGAACGCCAGCACGTCCGGCGCGCCGTCGTGGAACAGGGTGTTGGCCATCCCGAAGAGGGTCGCGCCGCCGTCGAAGTTGTGGATCGTGATCTCGCAGGCCGCGGCGACGGCGGGGTCGGCGAGCGCGGTCGCCTTCAGGTACGCCGACGCCAGCGGCATGGACTCCAGGGACACCGCCCAGATGCCCTGCTGCACCACCCACACCCGCAACGGCCGCGGTCGCATCGCGTCTCCTCCGGTCACCAGGTCACGGGCAGGGCAGCGGGTCCGTCGTCGAGCCAGGCCCCGGTCCACACGACGTCCTCGGGTGCCTGCGCCAGCGCGAGTCCGGGAAGCCGGACGGCCAGCGCCTGGATCGCGGCCACGAGCTGCGTCCGGGCGACGGCGGCGCCGACGCACCGGTGCGGCCCGTACCCGAACCGCAGGTGCCGGTTGGCCTCCCGGGTGCGGTCGAACCGGTCCGGGTCCTGGAAGCGGGCCGGGTCCCGGTTGGCCGCCTCCAGCCGGACGATCACCATGTCGCCCTTGGCGATCCTGTGCCCGTCGATATCCACATCGGACACGGCGAACCGGGGGTAGGGCTCGCCGCTGATGCCCGCTTGGTGGCGCAGCACCTCCTCGGCCGCCGCCGTGGCCGCGGCCTCGTCGGCCAGTCCGGCGAGGCCGCCGGTGCTGAGCAGTTTGACCACGCCGATGGACAGCGCGTTGGCGCTGGTCAGCTGGCCGCCAGCGAGCAGGGCGGCGCCCGCGAACACCAGTTGCCGGTCGGTCAGGCCCGCGTCGGCGAAGCCGCTGAGCATGTCGTCGCCAGGTTCGGCGCGCCGTGCCGCGACGAGGTCGCCGAGGAAGGCGAGCAGGTCCGTCCAGCCTGCGATCGCGGCGCCCTCCGGTTCGCCGACGACGGTGGAGATGGCCTTCGCCCAGGTCGCGAACCGCTCGCGGTCGGCGATGTCCACGCTGAGCAGGTCGGCGACGACCTCGCGGGCCAGTGGCAGCGCGACGTGCGCGACCAGGTCGGCCGGGGGACCGGCGGCGGCGAGGTCGGCGACGTGCGCGTCGGCGAGTGCGCGGATGCGCGGCCGAATGTGGTCGATGGCGCGGGAGCTGAACCCCTTGGCGATCAGGCCGCGCAACCGGGCGTGGGCGTCGCCATCGCACAGCAGCGAGTCGGTGTCGGCGTGGTCGCCCGGGGCGGTCACGGAGAAGCGGGCGTCGGTGAGCACCCGCTGGGCGAGGTCGGCGCCGAGCACCAGCCACGCTGGCTGCCCGGTCCCCTCCGGGAGGCGTACCAGGGGGTCGACTTTGCGGAGGTCGGTGCAGGCGGGTGGTGGGTCGTAGGGGGACGGCCGGTCGAAGGGCAGCGCGAGCGCACGCAGGTCCACGCCTCACCCCACCAGCGCGGAGTCGAGGAAGCGCAGCACGGCAGCGCTGAACGCTTCCGGCCGCTCGAGGTTCAGCATGTGGCCCGCGCCGGGGAAGCGGTGCGACTCGGCGCCGGGCACCGCGGCGGCGATCCGGTCGGCCATCTCGTGCACGTCCGGGCAATCCAGTTCGCCGGTGAGCACGAGCACCGGCGCGGCGACGCCCGCCAGCCGCTCCCAGGAGTTGTCGGCGCGGCCTGGCAGGACCGGGTCGTCGGGACGGGCGTGACGGGTGGCGGTGTGCGCGGCCATGGTCCGGCAGAGCTCCCTGATGTCGGCGGGCACCTGGTCCGGCCGCCGGGTCGGCCCGTCGACCCACATGCGGAGGAACACTTCGATGTACTCGTCGGTGTCCCGCCGCCGGACCGCGGCGAGCTGGCGGCCGAGCAGGTCGACCAGGAACGCGCCGCGCCAGTACTGCTGCGAGGTGCCGCAGCCGCTGGCCACGACGCCGCTGACCCGGTCCGGGTGGTCGAGCGCGGTGTCCAGGGCGGTTGTGCCGCCCATGGACTGCCCGACGAGGAACGCGGCGGGCAGGTCGAGGTGGTCGAGCAGGGCGACGACGTCGTCGGCGCGCTGGTACGGCCGGGTCGGGGTGGTGGACTCGCCGTGGCCGCGGGCGTCCATGACGAGCAGCCGGTAGCTGGGGAGCCGGTCCAGCTGCGGACCCCAGACGCGGCGGTCGAGGGTGCCGTCGTGCAGCAGCACGACCGGTGGGCCGCTGCCGATGTCGTCGTAGGCGAGGTGCCCCTCGGCGATTGCCACCCGGTTCACCGCGCACCCCCCACGGCCGCGAGGGCGCTCGCCGGGGCCAGCAGCCCCAGCAGGGACGAGCGCACCGCGGGACGGCTGGCCACGACCAGCGTGAACAGCGCCTCCCTGGCCAGCCGCTGCGCCGGGTGGCCTGCCAGCAGCGCGGCGCCGCCCCCGGCGACGACCGCGGCGGCGCAGGCCCGCTGCGCCAGCTCCGAGCACGCGGCCCGCAGGCCGGGCAGCCGGTCCGGTTCACCGAGCGCGGCGTCGAAGCGTTCCCGCAGGTCGTCCTGCTCGGCGCGCAGGGTGTCGGCGGTGGCGGACCCGGTCTCGGCGACCAGCCGCACGGCCCGTCCGGTGAGGCCCAGGGACAGGGCGCTGTCCACGCGCAGGCCGATCACCAGGCCCGCCAGGTAGGCGTCCCGCTCGACCCGGGTGGTGACCCGCTCATCGGGGAGTTCGAGTTCGTGAAGGTCCAGCACGACGGTGCTGGTGCCTTGGCAGGCCACCAGCGAAAGCGGCTGGGCGCTCACGCCCGGCCCGGGGTGGGCGTTCACGATGCCGCTCACCACCTGGCCGGTGGTGTCGTCGTACGCGGACACGTGCAGCACGTCCACGGCGCCCCAGCCGCTGACGAACGGCACCCGCCCGCTGATCGACCAGCCGCCCCGGCGGCGCACGGCCCGCACCCGCGGCGGGGTCGGCACGACGCCGGAGAACGCGCCGCCGCCGCGCAGCTCGCCGCGCACGGCCGGGACCAGCCACCTGTCGCGCAGCTCCGTGTTGGGCGTGGTGAGCAGCGCCATCACGATGCCGTGGTGCTGCAGCCAGGTGAACGTCGTGGTGAGGCACCCGGACGCCAGCGTCTCGATGACCCGCAGGGCCGCGCCGAATTCGAGGCCCGGTCCGCCCGCGTCCGGCGGGGCGAAGAGGCCGTAGAAGCCCTCGGCCGCCAGGAGCGCGTAGTGGCTGTCCGGGACGCGGCCGGTGCCGTCCACCTCGGCGGCGGCCGGGTACAGCACGGTGTCGGCGACCGACGAAGCGGTTTCGACCATGCCCGTCATGCCGCCCTCCCGAGCTGGAGCAGGTGCAGGTGCCATTGGGCGTGCTGGTCGCCCGCGGTGACGTCGGCGGGCAGCGCACCGGCGAGCGCGGGCGGGACCTCGTCCATGGTCGTGCGGTGCAGTTCGCGCACGGCCAGGCCCGCATCGGCGGCGAGGTCCTCGATCAGGGCGGGCCTGCCCATGGCCTCGCCGAACCACAGGAAGATGTGGCCGGTCGGGGTGAGCAGGGCGGCGCCCTCGACGAGGAAGCGGCGGAGTTTGGCGTAGCCGGGGTCGAACATCGTCTCGTGCCAGATCGAGCCGTCGAGCTGTTCGGCGGGGGCGTCGAGGAACGGCGGGTTCCAGTAGACCCCGTCGAACCGCTCGCCCGGCTCGACGGCGGCGTAGAGGTCGCTCACCCGGGCGTCCAACCGATCGGCCACACCGTGCCGGTGTGCGTTGACCAGGGTGTTCTCGACGGCGGCCGGGTTGAGATCCAGCGCGAGGACCTGTCGGCAGCCGCCGAGGGCGGCCAGCACGGACATGACCCCGGTTCCGCAGCCCATCTCCAGGAACGCGCCCATGGAGTGGAACGGGATCAGGTCGGCGTGCAGTTCGCCGCCCGGCGAGTACGTCGGCGGCCACACGTCGTCCAGCAGGTCCCACTGGCGGCCGAGCAGGTCGAACACCGCGGCGCGGCCGGTGTCGGCGCGGTAGCCGTCGATGATCGTCTGCCCGATGCGGAACTCGAATTCCCTGGTGTCCATTGACTTCCCATGGCGTCGGCGGGTCCGGAGTCCACAGCAAATCGCCTCGGTCGCGCTCCGGGCAATCAGTCGGGTCGAACGCCCGGCGGGGCCCACCCGACCAGGGTGTCCAACGAGCGGCGGGACACCGCCTCCGGCAGCAGTCCGCCGAACCAGGTGGCCGCGTTCCTGGCGGCCACGGCGACCGGGTCCCTCGACTCCACCACCCTGTCCGTCCACCGGGAGATCCGGGCGAGACGGTCCACTCGGGGGCGCCGTACGCGGTCGTAGTCGGCCAGTCCGGCGTGCAGTGGCCCGAAACCGGCCGGGTCGCCGACCCGGTGGGCCAGCTCGACGGCGTCCTCCAGGGCGATGTTGGCCAGCCCCACGTTGGGGGACAGGGGGTGCGCGGCGTCGCCGACCAGCACGACCCGACCCGCGTGCAGGACCGGCAGCGGCACCGGCAGTTCCATGATGCGGTCCACATGCACCTCCACGTCGGCGGCCCTGGCCAGCAGGTCGGGGACGGGGTCGTGCCAGGCTCCGAAGAGCGCGGTCAGGTCGGCGTCCCCGCGGGCGGAGTCCGTGGACAGGGCGGAGAAGTGCACGCGGTCGCCGGGCAGCGGCAGGATCGACATGCGCAGGCCCGCGCCCCAGGTCTCGGCGGGCACCAGGTCGAGGCCGTCGGCGGGCACCACCGCTCGCCAACTCGCCGACCCGCAGTCCCGCAGGCCGGGGTGGTCGGGGAACAGGGCGCGCCGGATCGCCGAGCGGATGCCGTCCGCGGCCACGACCAGGTCGCTGGCCACTACCTCGGCGCCCACCCTGAGCAGCGCGGGACCGTGTGCACCGCCGGGGTCGAGCACGTCGGCGGCGAGTCCGTAGTGGACGGTACCGGCGGGCAGGGCGGCGGTGAGCACGGCGGTCAGGTCGCGGCGCGGGAGGGACCGCACGTGCTCGCGGTAGCGGCGGTGCATGAACCCCAGGTTGCTGCGGGCGATCCAGCGTCCGCCCGGAGTCCGCACGCCGCCCTCGGCCTGCACCACCGACCGCGCGCCCACCTCGCCGCCGACACTCAGGTGGTGCAGGGCGTGCATCCCGTTCGGGGTCAACCCGATCCCGCCGCCCCGCGACCGCGGCGCCGCCGCCCGCTCCAGCACCCGCACGGGCAGACCGGCCCTCCGCAGCGCCAACGCGGTGGCGAGTCCGGCAATCCCGGCGCCGACGATGTGGATCACAGTGGCTCCTCCCGGTTGAGAGCATGGGCCGCGCGCGGGCAAACAGCGAGCCGTCGGCCCGGATGGGGTTACGGTGCGGCGCATGCCGTCGTTGTCGTCCCGAGTGCTGGTGCACGCCGAGGCGTGCAGGCCGGACACCCTCTTCTACGCGGGCACGGTCGGCCTGTCCGGCGCCGTGCTGACCGACCCGCACGCCCCGCCCCTGCTGCTCTCGCTGGCCTGGCTGGTGCCGACCCTGGCCTGGATCGCCGCCATCTACGGCGGCGACTACTTCGACCGCGACCTGGACAAGCTCACCAAACCGCACCGGCCCATCCCGTCCGGCAGGCTCGCGGCCGGGACCGCCCGCGCGGTCATGGTCGCGGGGATCGGCGCAGGCGGTCTGATCGCGGTGCTGGTGAATCCGTTCACGGTGGGGCTGGCCGCGGTCGCCTGCGGGTTCGGCATCGCCTACGCCGGCGTCCTCAAAGGACGCGGACTGTGGGGCAACATCGCGCGGGGGCTGCCGACGGCCCTCACCCTGCTGTGGGGGTCCATGGTCGTGCAGCCGCTGCCGGAACCGTCGCTCGTCGTGCTCGCGGTCGCGTTCTGGCTGCACGACTCGGGGTCCAACCTGCTCGGCGCCCTCGGCGACCGGGACGGAGACCGGCGCGGCGGCTACACCACCTACCCGGTGCTGCACGACGACGAGGCCTCCGTGCGCGGCATGTGGCGCTTCCTCGCCGCATGGGTGGCGCTCGCCGCCGTGTGGCCCCTGGTGACCGGTATCGCCGTGTCCCCGCCGCTCTACTACGCGGGCCTGGCTGTCACGGCGGGCGCGAACGCGGTCGCGGTGGCCGGGGTGGCCCGCGCGCCCCGGCCGATCCCGCGCGCGGTGTGCGTGCGCGCCCACGAGATCGTCGTGGCCGAGCGGATCGTGCTCGGGACGTTCCTGCCCGCCGCCACGGGCCGGTGGGACATCGCGCTCCTGGTCGGTGGCCCCTCGCTCGCCGTCACCCTGGTCGCCAGGGCGGTCATGCGGAGGCGCTACGAGCCCGCCAAGGCGTGACGCGGGTGGCCGCCCTTGTACAGGCCGAGCACCAGTTCGTGCGAGTACCCCAGCAGCTCCAACAACTCCGGGTCCAGACCGCAGGTGCGCGCGGGCGGGACACTGAGCGTGCCGTTCTCCACCTGCCGCAGCCATGCCACCTGGAAGCCCATGGAGAAGATGTGCCGGGTCCGGTCCTCGGTGGTATTGGCACCGCCCGCGTGGAAGGTGTCCGCCCGGAACAGCAGCGCGTCGCCTCGGGCCAGCTCGACCTGGCGGGCGGTCGACCAGTCCGGGGCCGGGTCGGTGGCCGGGCCGCCGTGGCTGTCCGGCACGACCCAGGTGGCGCCGTTGGCGGCGGTGAAATCCGACATTGCCGCCATCACGGTCAGCGCGATGGGGTCCGGGCCCGGGGGGACGTGCCGCCAAGAGAAGGTGTCGCGGTGCAGCTCCTGGCGGTGCGCGCCGGGGCTGCGGGCCATGTACTCGGCGATCGTCAGCAGGACGGTGTCCGACAGCGGACGCAGCACACGGCGGGCGCAGTCCACGATGTCGCGCTGCAGCACCAGGTCGGGGGCGCAGTCGATGGCGCCGACCAGGGCGTGCAGTGTGGTCGTGGCGCCGCCCTGGAAGCCGCCCAGCACCGACTGGGCGGCGTACTCGCCCTCCTCGGGGTGCGCGGCGAGGTGGGCGTCGACCTGTTCGAGGAAGGTCGAGCACAACTCAGCCGAGTACGCGCCCTCCAAGACAGCGGCGCCGCGGTCGCGGACGGCGGCGTCGAGTTCCTCGGGGTCGTACGGCGGGGCGAGCCGGGACACGGTCGGTCCCATGGGTGGTCCTTTCACCAGGCGACGGGAAGGGTCTCGATGGCGACGTCCATGCCCGGCGCGCTCCACCGCACCGCGTCGGGCGGGACGGCCAGTCGCAGGCCCGGCAGGCCCGCGAGCAGGGTGTCGACCGCGACGGCCAGCTCCATGCGGGCCAGCGCGGCGCCGAGGCAGTGGTGCACGCCGTGGCCGAACCCCAGGTGCGGGGCGCGGTCGGCGGCCGGGTCGTACACGTCCGGGGAGCGGTAGACGTCCGGGTCGCGGTTCGCGCCGGTCCGCGCGGCGATCGCGGTCTCGCCCTCGCCGATCCGAACGCCGCACAGGTCCACATCGGACCGGGCGACCCGGTTGACGCCGATCTCCTCGTCCTGCAGCCGCAGTAACTCCTCCACGGCCCGGCCGGTGTCGACGTGGCCCCCGCGGAGGGCGTCGAGGGCCCCGGGGGTGGTGAACAGCCGCAGCATGCCGTGCGAGATCGCCGACGCCGTGGTGACGTACCCGGCCATCACCAGGCCCAGCGCCATGGCGGCCACTTCGAGGCGGCTCAGGCCGTCCTCGTCGCGGAGCAGGTCGCTGAGCAGGTCGGGGCCGTCCGGTTTGCCGTCGACCAGGGCGACGGCGAAGTGCTGCAGGTCGTGGAACGCGCTGCCCGCGTCCCCGGTGACCTCCCCCGGCCGCAGCACGATGTCGGCCCACTCGCCGAACCGGGCCCGCTCCGGCTCCGGGATGCCGAGCAATTCGGAGACGATCGTGATCGGCAGCGGGAACGCGAACTCCGCCTGCAGGTCCAGGCCCGGGCCCTTGTTGCGCATCGCGGCCACCAGCTCGGCGGCCACCGCACTGGCCCGCCTGCCCAGCCCGGCGACCCGGCGGGCGGTGAAGGCGCGGGCCACGCTGCGCCGCAGCCGCGTGTGTTCCGGCGGGTCGTGCAGGAACATGAAGCCGGTCGCGAGGTCGTCGGCGCCTGTGGGCAGCGTGCCCGGGTAGCCGGTGCCGAACGCGGGCGACGACAGCAACTCCCGGACCCCGTCGTACCGGGTCACAAGCCACGCCGGGCCCGCTGCGGTCCGCACCCGGTGGATCGGGCCCGCCGCCCGCAGCTCGGCCAACTCCGGCGGCGGGTCCAGGGGGGCCGTCCTGGTGAACGGGTAGGCCCGAAGGGTGTCCTGCCCGGTGGTCATCGCGTCTCCTTCACGGCACGGCCTCCTCAAGGGCATCGGCGAACTCCGCGCCGGGGCGGTCGTCGACGAGCCGGGTGCGCAGGTCGGCGACCCGGGCGGCCATCTCCTGGTCGGCGGCGACGGCCCTGAGCTGCTCGGCGACGGACTCCGGGGTCACGGGCTCGCGCAGCCGCACGCCTACCCCCAGGGCCTCGACCTGGTCGGCGACGGCCCGCTGCTCCCCGATCTGCGGCGCGATCACCACCGGCACGCCCTGGGCGAGCGCCTCGACGGTGCTGGTCAGTCCGCCGTGGGATACCAGCACAGTGGCGTGCCGCAAGGTGTCGATCATGGGCAGCCGCAGCCGCAGCACCACCCGCTCGGACACCGGCCCGAGGTCGGCGCGGGTCAGGGTCGGCCCGACGGCCACAGCCGCCCGCCAGCCCAGCCGGTCGACCCCGGCCACACAGGACCGGAAGAACGCCTTGTTGTCCGTGAACACCGTCCCCAGGGAGACCGCGGCCAAGGGACCGTCGCCGCGCAGCCAGGCCAGGTCCTCGGACTCCTCCGGCGGGCGGATGCACGGCCGGACGAAGCTGAACCGGTCGTCGAAGGTGTCCCCGCGCGGCTGGAGTTCCCGCGGGTAGAGGCCGATGTTGTGGTCGGCCTCGTTGTCGAAGAACCGCTCCGGCGGCACCGAACCCAGCCCGACCTCGGCCAGGAACTGCGCGACGGCGCCGAAGAACGCCCCCGTGGACCGGTCGTCGTCGTGGCGGGAGGCGTAGTCGGTGTGCAGGGAGAACTCGCTGTTGGACGCGAACACCGGCCACACCCGCACCAGTGGCAGCCCGACGGCCTGCGCGTACAGCCAGCCCGCCATCGACAGCACGTCCGCGACGACCACGTCCGGCCGCTCCTGCGCCGTCAGCGCCGCGAACGCGGACCGTGCCTCGGCGAGCAGTGTCGGCAGGACCGCGCCCATGTCGGCGAGGTCCACCGGGACGTCCAGGTCGTCCATCGGGGAGTGGTAGGCGACCGCGTCGACGCGGCAGGCGACCTCACGCTCGAAGCTCGCCGACGCCAGCATCCGCACCTCGTGTCCGCGGTCGCGCAGCTCCACCAGCCCCGGCAGCACCGGCAGCACGTGGCCCCACGCCGGGATGGACGCGTACAGGACCTTCACGCCGCACCCCCGTCGACGTCGATGAGCAGCCGCTCGGGGAACCGGTCGCCGAGCATGTTCACGTGCCACGGCACGTCGTGCCAGCCCTCCAGCATCCGGGCCCGCAGCCCGGACTCCACGACGGCGGCCACGGCGACCCGCAGCTCCAGCCGGGCGAGGTTCGCGCCGAGGCAGCGGTGAATGCCGAATCCGAACGCCAGGTGCCGTCCCAGATGGTCGCGGTCCGGGTCGAATGTGTCGCCGTCGGCGAACAGCTCCTCGTCCCGGTTGGCCGCGACCAACGGGGCCACCACCTGGTCGCCCTTGCTGATCCGGGTTCCGACGAGGACCGTGTCGCCGGTGGCGAAGCGCGGCATGGATTCCCCGTTGTCGCCGGACTGGATCCGCAGGACCTCCTCGACAAACCGGTCGGCGAGGTCGGCATCCCCGGCACGGAGCTTGTCCAGCCAGCCGCCGTCGAGCAGATGCAGGAACGCCACGGCGATGGCGTTGGCGGTGCTGACGTACCCGGCGACCGGAAGCCCGAGCACCATGGTCACCAGCTCGACGTCGGTCAGCGAGGAGTCCGCGTCCTGGGCGCGCAGGAGGTGGGCGATCAGGTCGTCCTCCGGCCCCGGCCGCTCCGGCCGCTCGGCGACCAGCCCCAGCACGTAGTCGTTGAACTGGCGCCAGCCCTCCAGGGTGATCGCGCCCTGCGCCTCCGACAGCGGCACCAGCAACTGGTCGGACAGCCGCTGCGCCATCGGCCGGTCCGGCTCCGGGATGCCGACAATGCCCGCGATCACGTTCATGGTCAGCGGCTTCGCGAACGCCGACATGACGTCCACCGGCCCGTCCGCGCCGACCATCGAGGCGATCAGCTCGTCGGCCTTCGCCCGGATGCGCGGGGTGTAGACCCCGACCCGGTTCGCGGCGAACGGACCCGCCACCAGGCCGCGCAGCCGGGTGTGCTCCGGCGGGTCCTGGAAGATCGACTCGTTGGCCTCCGAGGTGCCGTGCCCCCGGTCGGGGTCGATGGGCGAGACGCTGAACAGCGGGCTGCCCAGCACCGCGCGGACGTCGGCGTAGCGGGTGACCAGCCACGCGCCCGAGCCGTCCGGGGTCGTGGTCCACGACACCGGGCAGCCCGCCCGCAGCGCGCGCCAGTCCCGATCGTCGAGGTCGGCGGGCCGGAACCTCTCGACCGGCGGTGGTTCACGCGAGGTCAACAGGGCTTCCCTGCGTCCAAGCGCAGGGTCCGCGGACCCCGCACGAGCATCCCGGTCTTCCACTTCGGTTCCTCCGGCCCGGGCCGCAGCCCGGGCAGCGCCTCGGTGAGCACGGTCAGCGCCGCCCGCAGCTCCAGGCGGGCCAGCGGCGCGCCGAGGCAGAAGTGCGGGCCGCGGCCGAACGCCAGGTGTGGGTTCGGATCGCGGGCCAGGTCGATCCGGTCCGGGTGGGCGAACACCCGGGGGTCCCGGTTCGCCGCGACGGTCGCCGCGACCACCGCCTCACCCGCCGGGATGACGGTCCCGCCCAACTCGACGTCGACGGTGGCGTAGCGGGGGGAGGCGCCGTTGGCCTCCAGCGGCGCGAACCGCATCAGCTCCTCGACCGCGGTGCCCGCCAGCGCAGGCTGCGCCACGAGCCGCTCCCACAGCTCGCGTTGGGACAGCAGCAGGTAGAGGAAGTTCGGCAGCTGCGTCGACGTGGTCTCGTAGCCCGCGACCAGCGCAGTCATCACGACGATCACCAGCTCCTCGTCGCTGACGCCCGTGTCCTGCGCCGCGGTCATGGCCGAGATGAGGTCGGCGGCGGGCTCCTTCTTGCGGCGGACCACCAGCTCGGCGATGTAGTCCCACATCCGGGTGGTGGCGTCGACCCGCTCGGCCTCGGTGATCGCGGTCGTGGCGAGCCCGGCCTCCGCCCAGCCCCGGAACTTGTCGCTGTCCCCGTACGGCACGCCGAGCAGCGCGCAGATCATCCGCAGCGTGTACGGGACCGCGAAGTCCTCCACCGCGTCGAACGTCCCCCGGCACGCCACCAGCAGCTCCCGCGCCAGCGTCTCGGCGCTCTCCCGCAGCCGGGCCACCGTCCGCGCCGTGAACGCCTGGTTGCAGGTCGCGCGCAACCTGGTGTGGTCCGGCGGGTCCATGGCGACGATGCCGCCCGCGAAGTTGACCTCCGTGGTCCGGGGGACGTCGCGGTGCAGCGACTCGGCCCGGGAGAACCGGGCGTCGGTCAGGACGGTCCGGGCGTCGGTGTGCCGGGTGACCAGCCACGCGGGCTCCCCGTACGGGAACCGCACCCGGCACACCGGCTCCTCCCGCTGCAACCGCCGGTACTCCGGCTCCAGCTCCAACGCGGGCGCCGCCGGGAAGGGGAAGCTCAGCACGGCCGCCCCTTCGCGACGACCCGGGCGCGGGCACCCCGGTGTGGCAGCAGCATCGGACCCTTCGGCGCTGCCCACTCGGCGAACGCCCGGTCCGGCGCCAGCGTCGCCGCCTTCAGCACCGCGGTCACGACCGTGCGCATCTCCACCATGGCCAGCGACGCCCCGAGACAGCGGTGGCTGCCCGCCCCGAACGGCAGAAAACCAGGTCCGGGCACCGGGCAGCGCCCGATGTCGTAGGCGTCCGGATCGGGGTAGGCGATGGGGGAGCGGTGCAGCAGCCCCAGGGACACCGCGACCAGGGTCCCGGCCGGGACCGTGAACCCGTCGGCCTCCCACGGCTCGACGGCCACCCTGCCGACGTCCATTGTCGTCGGCCGTGAGCGGATCGCCTCGTGGATCGCCGCGTCGAGCACGCCCCGGTCCCCGTCGTGCGCGGCCCCGGTGACGGCCTCCAGCGCTTCCGGCAGGCGCAGCAGCCGCTCGAACAACCAGGCCAGCTGGGTCGCGGTGGTCTCCTGCCCGACGGCCAGCAGTGTCACCATGTGGTCGCGCAGTTCGGTGTCCGACACCGGCTCGGCGCCCGCGAGCAGCACCGACACCACGTCCGTGCCCTCGCGCGGCGCTGCCCGGCGCTCGTCCAACTCGGCGTGGATGATCGCGTCGACCTCGGCGATCAGCGCCTGCAGTCGCGCCCACGGGCCGTGCCCGCCGAACCGCCTGCGCACGGCGGGCACCAGGATCACCAGCGGGTTGATCGCCAGCAGCCGGGGCACCAGCACCCGCAGCCGGGCCAGCCGGGCGGAGTCGGTGATGCCGAAGACCGCCCGCATCATCACCTCCAGGGTGATCCGCTGGAAGCTGTCGAGCAGCCGCACGGTGGACCCGACCGCCCAGCCGTCCACCTCGCGGGCCACGGCCGACTCCATCAGGTCGACGTAGTGGGCGACGTTCGCGCCGTGCAGCGGACCCATGAGGACCCGCCTGCGCGCGGTGTGCTCGGCGCCCTCCGACAGCAGCAGCGAGTGCCCGCCGACCACGAACCGGATGGCGTCGTTGGCCCTGGCCGCGTCGAACCGGTGCGCCTCGGTGCTGAGCACCCGGCGCACGGTCTCGGGCGCGCACACGTGCACCACCGGGCCGTAGCCGAGGATGCGGGCGGTGAACAGCGGCCCGTACCGGCGCAGGCAGTACCTGCCGAACCCGACCGGCGCCAGCGCCCACACCGCAGTCTGCACCACCGCGGGCCAGCGCGGCCCCGGTGGCAGCGTCGCGGCCCTCGGGACGGTAGCGGTCACCGGGTGGCCTTCAGGAACCGTCCCAGCGCGCGCAGGGTGAAGGTGTGCGCGATGAGGTCGTCTGTGTAGCAGAGGTCGTCGAAGTACAGGCCGACCCGGCTGGGCTTCCAGGTGCCCTGGTCGTCCTGCCGGTCGGCCAGCCAGTCCAGCCCCCGCAGGACCACGGGGTCGGACGGGTCGTGCCCGGCGTGCAGCAGCGCGAACAGCGCCCACGCCGTCTCCTCGGCGGTCGTTCCGTCCGGCGGGAGTTCGTGGTGGCGCGGCCAGCCGCCGTCGTCGGCCTGCGCGGCCAGCAGCCAGTCCCGGGCCGCGCGCGCGGCGGGCTCGCCGCCCCGGCCGGTCGCGGAGAACGCCTCCAGGAGCCGGGAGGTGCCGTGGGTGCTGTCCAGGAACCACACCGACGCGATCGACCCGTCGCCCGCCCGGTGGGTGTTCAGGTAGGACAGTCCGCGGCGCGTCGCCGACCCGGTCACCCCGTACCTGTTCAGCGCCATGACGCTGTGCGCGGTGACCCCGGCGCACGGCCGGTCGTTCATGATGCGGCTGTCGCGGACCCATTCCGACCAGGAGCCGTCCTTGTTCTGCATCCCCAGCAGCCACCGGATGCCCAGTTCGACGGCCGGGTGGTGGCGCGGCACCCCGAGGTCGGCGAGGACACCCAGCACGACGGCGGTGTCCTCGGTCTCCGGCCAGCCCGACGGGTTCGCCCAGGCCCAGCCGCCTGCGGGCAGTCCGAGCGGGGCGAACGGTCGGTTCCACTGGGCGTCCAGCAACCAGTTCCGTGTCCGGTCGAGCTGCGGTTCCCTCGCGACATCGATGAACTCGGACAGCGCCATGATCGAGTAGGCGGTCACCGAGATCTCCAGGTCCCGGTCGATGGCCCACGACCCGTCCGTGCGCTGTGTGCCCAGCAGGTACCGCAGCGACGCTAGTTGCAGGTCCTTCCCGACGCCCGCGGCCCACAGCCCCAGGTACACGAACCCGGCGATCATCGGGCACTCCTCGATGCCGCCGTTGCTGCCCGACACCTCGCGCAGGTAGTCCAGCGCCCTCGGCTCGGCGATCCGCCCGGTCAGCTTCCGCAGCGGCCCGCGCGGCAGCGTCCGGGCCTGCATGACGCCCAGCGCCAGGATCACCGGCAGCGCGATCGACACCTTGTTGCGCAGCCGCGGCGGCAGCAGGATCACCTCGACCGGCTGGTCGGGCTGCTCGCGCGGGTCTCGCAACCCCACCAGCGCCCAGATCGTCGGCAGCGCGGCGGGCCAGGTCTTGGGGGCCTCGCCCCGCAGGCCCGGGATGACGTTCTCGGCGTCGTTGGCGTCCAGGAACGCCCAACCGCGAGCGATCGCGTCCCGGGCGCCCTCCGGGTCGGTCTCGTGCAGCGCGGCGATCCCGAACGCGGTCATGCCAGGGCTGCTCGGCGGCTCGGTGTCGGCCATGCTCCAGCCGCCGTCGGCCCGCTGGTTCTCCCGCAGCCACCGCACCCCGGCCGCCACCCGGTCCCGGTGGCCCTCCGGGTCGGCGCGGTGCAGCGACAGCACGCCCAGCGCGGTGGCGACCGTCGACGACGACAGCCGGTCCACCCACGAGCCGTTCTCCCGCTGCCGGTCCCACAGGTGGGCGAGCGCCCGGTCGGCCGCCTTCTCCGCTCGGCTCCGTACCGCCACGAGGTCCACGCGTACCTCCCAATCGAGTGGCAGTTCAGGTGCGGGCGGCCCGACGGTATCCGCGGGCCGCGCCGTTCGACGGTGTCCCGGCCAGGCCCCGCGCGGCCATGACCGAGGCGATCGTGCGGTCGAGCCCGACCCCCAGCGGCACCGACGGCCGGAAGCCGAGCCGGGTCCGCAGCAGACCCGCGTCGCAGTGCTGCCGCGTCAACGCCCGCGCGGCGGGACCGGGCGTGACCGTGTAGCCGTTGGCGGCGATCGCGGCGGCCCGCCCCGGGTCGGCGGCCCGGCAGGCCGCGCTGCTGCGGGCCACGATCTCGGCCACCAGCGCGCGGGTGGTGCGGTGCGCCGCAGCCGCCATGTTGAACACGCCGCCCTCGGCGCGGTCGTCGGACCCGAGCGCCACCAGCGCGCTTACCGCGTCCTCGACGAACACGTAGTCGCGGCTGTGGTCGAGCGAGCCCGCGTAGAGCACGGGCGGCAGCGGCCCGGCCGGGTCGAAGATCCGGCCCAGCGACCGGGGCACCACCCGGCTGGCCGTGTGCGGGTCACCGGGGCCGAAGACGTTGCACAGCCGCAGCACGGCCACCGGCAGGCCGAGTTCGGTGCCGTAGAGCCGGGTCACCGCGTCGGCGGACTGCTTCCCGACGTCGTAGACGCCGCGCGCCGCCAGCGGCGAGTCCTCGGTGTAGGCCGCGGTGGTCAGCTCCCCGTAGACCTTGTCGGTCGAGGCCAGCACGAACCGGGCGTCGCCCGCGGCCAGCGTCGCCTCCAGCACGGCGACCGTGCCGCCGATGTTGGTGCGCAGGGAGCCTGCGGGGTCGGCGTACGCGGCGTCGATCGTGGCCGACGCGGCGAGGTGGTAGACGACCGATGGCCGCACGGAGCGCAGCAGGTCGCGGCAGCCGTCGGCGTCGGCCACGTCCAACCGGACCGCGTGCACCGCCGGGTCCCCGGTCCACGCGGCCCGGTCCGCGACCACGACCGGCGTCCCGTCCGCCTCGAGGTGGCAGGCCAGGTGTGTGCCGACGAACCCGCAGCCGCCGGTGATCAGGACCGGGCGCCGCGGCATCCGGGGTCCCCGACGGAGCGCCGGCGCAGCCGCGGCCTCGGCAGCACCGGGTCGTCAGCGAGTTCGTCGAGCCGTTCGGCGAACCGCTCCCAGAAGCGGGCGTTGTGCCGGGCGACGGCGGCCACCGCGTCCGCGCAGTGCGGCGGCAGGTTCCCCAGGACGGCGGTCGCGGCCCGGTCGTCCACCACGTGCAGACCGAGCCAGCGCAGCATGGCCCGGCCGCTCTCGGTGAACCGCAGCGTCGGGTCGTCGCGCAGGGCGTCGAGCACCGCGGCCAGGCCCGCGCCGGGCTCGGTGGGCCCGGCATCGGCCTTGCGCGGTGTGGAGCGTCCCTCAGGAACGGGGTCGGCGCTGGCGCGCAGGCGGTTGCGGACGTCGAGTGCGGTCGAGGGGGCGATCCCCGCCGCCCGTGCGACCTCCCGGAGGGACAGTTCCGGGGCGGCGCGCATAAGCTCGGCGGCGAGCAGGCGTCCGCTGCTGCCGTCCACCGGGCGGACCCGGCCGTCCCGCCCGATCCGCCTGTTCGACTGCCCGTCCAGGACGCTCGAACAGCGGCGGATCGCGCCCACGGTGGTCGGCGCCAGCCCGGTGACCGCTCCGATCCACCGGTCGGAGTGGTCCGGATGGGTGGTGACGATCCGGGCTGCCGCCGCCCGGCGGTCCGCTGTGGATAGTGGCAGGCCGGTGGCCGTGTTGGCCTCGACCGCCAGTACGAAGGCGTCCTCCTCGGGACCGTCGAACCAGCGCACCTCGACCTCGGGCCGGGACAGCAGCACCGCCGCGCGCAGCCGGTGCATACCGTCGATCACCCGCATGGTCGAGCGGTGCACCACGATCGGAGGCAGCGGCACCTCCGAGGCCGCCAGTGCCCGCACGTGGTCGGCGTCCTCACCTGTCAAACGCGGTGACTCCCCGCATCGCAAAGCGGTCACCGGAACGAGATCGATCGATCCGGTGACCGAGTGTGGCCGTCGTTCCGGTTTCCCTTGCGGCGCTTCGGTGAGCGGCATGTGCTCTCCTCCGTGTGGTGTCCGGCCAGTCTCGCCATAACGGGGCATATGAGATCGCACACGCAGCGCATATGGTCGGTGACGTGGAGCCGCCAGTGGTGAAGTTCCGGGTTCTCGGACCGGTCGAGGTGCGGGTGGCGGGCAGGAAGGCGCCGCTGGGCGGGCCCCGGCAGCGCGCCGTGCTCGGCGCCCTGCTGTTGCAGGCGAACACGGATCTGAGCGTCCGCACACTTCTGCGATCGGTGTGGGCGGACACTCCGGTCTCCGCGCGGTCGAACCTGCGCACCTACCTCACCCGGCTGCGCCGCGCGCTGCACGTGCCCGGCGAACCGGAGTCGCGGCTGCGCGCGGGCGCGACGGGGTACGCCGTGACCGTCCTGCCGGGGGAACTCGACCTTGCCGACTTCGCCGCGCACACGGTCGCGGCCGAGCGGGCCGCCGCCGCGGAGGCCGCCGTCACCCACTGGGCGCAGGCCCTCGCGGTGTGGCGCGGCGCCGCGCTCGCCGGGATCTCCGCTGGCCCGCTGCTCGCCGCCGAGGCGGCCCGGTTGGACGCGCGCCGGGAGTTCGTGCGCGAGCGACTGCTGCGGACTCGGCTCCATCTCGGCGAACACGCCGAATTGGTGCCGGAGCTGCGGGCCCTGCTCGTCAGGGACCCGCTCGCCGAGGACTGGACGATGCTGCTGATGCTGGCCCTGCACCGGTGCGGCAGGCGGGCCGAGGCGCTGGAGGTCTACCGGGGCACCCGTGCCGCGCTGGTCGACACCACCGGCATCGAGCCCGGCCCGGAACTCCGCGACCTGCACGCCTGTCTGCTGGCTGACCAGCGCGTCCCCGTGACGCCCGCCCAACTCCCCGCGCCGCCGACGCCGTTCACCGGGCGGGCGCGCGAACTGGCCGAGATCACCGCGGGGCACCGGGCCGTGGTGGTCGACGGCATGGTCGGCGTCGGCAAGACCGCGCTGGTCGTGCACGCGGCCCACCGGCTCGCCGCCGACCACCCGGAAGGCCTGCTGTTCATCGACCTGCACGGCTCCAACCCTGCCGTCACCCCGCCGCTGCCCCCCGCGGAGGCGCTGGCCAGGATGCTGTGCTCGCTGGACGTGCCGCCCGCGGTGATCCCCGACGGCACCGCGGCGCGGGCCGCGCTGTGGCGTTCGACTGTCGCAGGCAAGCGGGTCGTGGTCGTGCTCGACGACGCGCATAGCGCCGAACAGGTGGAACCGCTGCTGCCGGGAGCGGGGGAGAGCCGGGTGCTGGTCACCTCCCGGCGCAGGCTGCCCCGGCTCGGCCAGGCGTACCCGCTGTCGCTGGACGTCCTGCCGCCCTCCGACGCCGCGGCTCTGTTCACCGCGGTGAGCGGCCGGACCGCCGAACCGGAACCGATGGTGGCCGCGGCGGCGGACCTGTGCGGTGGGCTGCCGCTGGCCGTGCGGGCCGCGGCCGACCGGCTGCGCGACCGTCCAAGCTGGACAGTCGAATACCTGGTCCGCAGGCTGGCCGACGAGCGCAGGCTGCTCGCCGAACTGGACTCCGCCGCCCCGACCCTCGTCACCGCGCTGGCCGCCTCCCAGGCCGCGTTGCGCGACGACCAGCGGCAGATGCTCGACCTGCTGGGGCTGCATCTGGGTCCCGACGTCCGCACCGAGGCGGCTGCCGTGCTCGCGGAAGTGAGCGTCCCCGTCGCCGACCGGCTGCTAGAGGACCTGGTCGACGCCCGGCTGCTGCGCCAGACCGCGCCCGGCCGCTACCGGCTGCACTCCCTCGTCCGGGCGTACGTCCGGGGGCGGGCCGCGGTGCTCGACCGTCCAGCTTTGCTGCGCGCGCTGCACCGCCTGCTCGAACACTACCTCGCGCACATTGGACCGTACCCGATCTTGTAGACACTCGGTCGTGACTGCCGCTGATGGCCAGCGGAGGAAATTTCGTGGCGACACGCCGACGCTTCACCCAGGAGTACAAGGACCAGGCCGTTAGCCTGCACCTCGATTCGGGCCGATCTATCGCCGAAGTGGCGAGAAGTATCGGCGTCCACGAGATGAC
>Ga0136610_1000042_pt1 | contig 23364 bp, 22 predicted proteins | sample AntDrymUQ1342206_2_FD_104804 | JGI IMG/M metagenome (GOLD analysis project Ga0136610, IMG submission 104804) | Polar desert sand microbial communities from Dry Valleys, Antarctica - metaG UQ134 (22.06) | ecosystem: Environmental > Terrestrial > Soil > Desert | place: Antarctica: Dry Valley...
CGCAGGAACGTCTCCTGGGTGCAGTCAGCGGCCGAGTCGTGGTCGGACAGATGCCGGCACAGCCGCCAGACCTGCGGTTGGACGAGCCGGATGAACTCGGCGAATGCGGCCGGATCGCCGTCCTGGGCGGCGAGGGCCAGCCTGGTCAGCTCGTCCATGTTTCGCTCCTGGACTCGGCCAAGGAAAATTCCTGGAGACGCCGGGAACTCTGCCCGCCATCGCCACGACAGTCATGGCATGTCGCGTAACGCAGATTGCACACAGTATCGCCTGGCCGCCTCCGCGCAGTTGGACGGCGAGGACGGTTCCGGGCTGTTGGTCTCCCGCGGATTGCCTCCGTTGGAGTCCCACCTACCCGTCTGTCCAGCCTGCACATCATGGGTCGCATCCGCCACCCGGGTCAACCGGCGGCTGCGGATCGGTTTGGCCGAGTTCGCGCCTGATCTGACCCAGGCGATCGTGGCGGCGATCGCTGCCGAACCTGCCCCGGCACCCCAGAGTCAGAGGAGCGCTGCGTCGATGGGAGCGGAGTCCCTTCCTGCCGGAAGCACCCGTAGACGCCGTCGGCTGATCGTCGCGATTCGCGTCGCGCTGGTCGTCGCTGCGCTGGGCCAATTGGCTCTGGCCGTGCCGTCGCTGTTCTTTGGTGAGTTCGCGATGCAGTCCGCGATCCATGTTGCACGTGAGACCGGTGCCTGGAATCTAGCTCTGGCAGTGGGGTTCGCGGCCGCCGCGCTGCACCCGCGGCTGGCCGCGGGGCTGGCGACGATGCTGGGCGCCTTTATCTGCGTCCTCGTCGCGATCACACTCTTCGATCTTGGCGCGGGGCACGTTCATCTCGACCGCGCAGCCTCTCATCTGGTGGCGATCAGCGGATTGGTGCTGATCATCGGTCTAGTGCGAGCCACCTCGGATCGTCGCCCCGCGCCGGGGAGCGCGGTGGTGGCTGCCCATCGCGATCTACGGCCGGACGCCGACACTCCGGCTTCGACCAACGTGCAGGTGGACACCCGGCGCGATGAGTGGCTCGCGGCGGCGTGAGGCGCGCCTGCGCCGTCGTTGCGTTCCTCGTGGCGACTTTCTTCATCTCCGTAATGTTTGCCCCGAGCGCGTTCGCGCACGCGACGCTGAGCTCCTCCGACCCGGCCGACGGAGATCGACTCGATTCGCCGCCGGACCAGGTCCAGCTCACCTTCAGTGAGCCGGTCGGCCTGTCCAACGGCTACCTGCGAGTCACCGACGAGAACGGTGAACGGGTCGACGATGCAACCCCCAAGGCCGAGGGGAACCGGGTGGCTGTCGGCCTTCGCGCCGGCGTGACCAACGGCAGCTTCCTGATCAGCTATCGGCTGATCTCGGCCGACTCGCACCCCAGCGCCGGTGCTCTTGCTTTCGTCGTGGGGGACGGGCCGCTGACGGCCGCCACCGACGCCGAGCAGGCCTCCATCTCCGATCCCGTCGTCGGCGTCGTGTTCAGCGTCGTGCGCTGGCTGTCCTACGCGGGACTGGTAGTACTGGTCGGTCCGCTGGTCATAGCCGGGTTGGGCGGGCCGGCGGCGGCGGCGGCGCCGGTCGTCGGTCGGCTGTTCAGGATCGGGGCGGTGGTCTCGATCGGCGCAGCGCTCCTGTCGGTGATCGTCCAGGGGCTGTACGTGTCCGGAGCGCCGTTGACCCGGCTGCTGTCCATCGACGTCCCCGCCATCCTGGGCACGACGTACGGAATCGCGATGCTGGTCCGGGTCACACTGGTCGCCTTTCTTGCGCTGCTGGTCGGGCGGGTGTTCTTTCCCCAGCCGGGTGACGCGAGTGATCCGGAGGACGCGGTTGACCCGGTTGACCTAGATGAGCGGCGGCCGGTTGCGCCTGCGCCGGCGCTCTGGTGGGCGACAGGCGGTCTGTTGATCGGGATCGCGCTGACCCACTCCTTTTCCGGCCATCCGATTGCGTCCACGATCCCAGTGCTGTCAGTGGTAAGTGACGTGATCCACGTCCTGTCAATGTCGGTCTGGCTCGGTGGGTTGGTCGTACTCGTCGTGGGCCTCCTGCCGCAGCGTGACGCCGGACTGCTGGCCGAAGTGCTGCCGCGATTCTCGAGCTTGGCCATGGTTTCGATCGGGGCCCTGCTGATCAGCGGCAGCGTCCAAGCGGTCCTGGAGATCTCACCGTTGGCGGCACTGTGGTCCACCAGCTACGGATTGCTGGTCACGTTCAAGGTCATCGGTTTGGCGGTCATCGTCGGCTTGGGCAATGTGTCTCGTACGTGGGTCCGGGCCCGCTATTCCGGCCGGGCCGATGGTCCAGACACTCGCCAAGCCGACCGCCCGCCGCAGGACGCAACCGGCGACCCGGTCCAGGACCTGCCCGGAGTGCGCCTGGTACCGGCCGTATCCGACGTCGGGGCGCCGGGTGGGCTCGCCCAGGCCGAGCGTCGTCGAATGGGTCTGGCGCGGCCGAGCTTCGAGGCGTTACGGCGGACGTTGCTTTTCGAGATTGGGGTGGCCGCAACGGTGTTGGCGCTCGCGGCGGTCCTGGTGGCCACGGTCCCGGCCCGGAGCGCGTTCGCGGCACCCTTCGCGGCCAGCCTCGCGCTTCCGGACGGCGGCAGCGTGGAACTCACCGTAGAACCCGCACGGTCTGGCCCGAACCTCATGCACGTCTCTGTCCTGGACGAGGCGGGGCAGCCGCTGGACACCCAAGAGGTGAGCGCAACCGCGGAACTCCGCGCGGAGCAGATCGGCCCGCTCGACATTCCGTTGCAGCCCACCGGCCATGGGCACTTCACGGCGCCGAATGTCTCCTTACCGGTAGCGGGGCTGTGGCTGCTGACCCTCGACATCCGGTTCGGCGAGTTCGATGCCGCCTCAGTGGCCGCGGAGGTGCCGGTGAGCTAGTCCGCGCACACCCGACGACCGCAGCACACCACTGTTCAAGAAAGAGAGAGAGCCTTGTCCCGAACTCTTCGAGCCACCGTCCTTGCGATCGGTGTCCTCATCACATCCATGGCCTTGAGCGGCGTGGCCTCCGCGCACGTGACCGTGAACAGCGCCGACGCCACCCAGGGCGGCTTCGGCGTCCTCAACTTCCGAGTGCCGAACGAGAGCGACACCGCCGGCACGGTCGGGCTGCGTGTCCAATTTCCCGAGGACACCCCGTTCGCCTTCGTATCGACCATGCCGATATCCGGCTGGACGGCGAGCCTGACCCGGGTCACGCTGGACCAACCGATCGAGACCGAGGGCCAGGAGATCACCGAGGCGGTCAGCATCGTCACCTGGACCGCGCAGCCAGGGACCCGGATCGGTCCTGATGAGTACCTGGAATTCTCGTTAAGTGTCGGGCCTTTCCAGGAGGTCGACAGCCTGGAGTTCAAGGCAATCCAGACCTACGACGACGGCTCCGAGGTCGCCTGGATCGAGGAGACGGTCGACGGCCAGGAGGAGCCCGAGTTCCCGGCTCCGGTCCTGCCGCTGGCTGCTGGCTCCGAGGAAAGTGACGCCAGCCGTCCCAGTGCTGACAGTGCTTCGGTCGATCTGGATGGCGAAGCCCAGAGTTCTGACGATTCCAGTGGCGGCCTGGCGATCACTGCGCTGGTCGTTGGCGTCGTCGGCCTTATCTCGGGGCTTATCGGGTTGGGGTTCGGTCTGAGCGCGCGGCGCCGTACCGCGCAGCAGTGATCGACCTCGACGATCGTTTCGACGGTCGGACTAACCCGACGGCTGGCGTTCGCGGAGTGGGGTGAAGCAGGCAACCACGGCATTGAGCATTGCCACACCGGCCAGCGCCAGGAACACAGCCCGCACACCCCCTAGCGGGGCGACCAAGTAGGCCGGCCAGGAATGCGCCGACCGGGGTCCCGCTGACGGCGACGGCGCGCGCGGTGGCGTTGACCCTGCCCTGCAGGCGATCGGGCACGATCTTCTGGCGCAGCGCCAGAAGATTGACGAACATCACCGTGGATGCCGCCCCCAGAACGGCCATCGCGGCAAGTGCGACGCCCAGGTTGGGGGCAATGCCCAGTGCACCGACGCTCAGCGCGTTGACCGGCAGGACGACCAACACGATCGGACCCAACGGCCATCGTCGACCGAGCCGGCTGGCCACGGCGGCACCGAGGATGGTCCCGGCACCCTCGGCGGCAAACAGAAGGGACAGCGCGACCGTGTCCAGACCCAGCACGCGGGTGCCATAGACGATCAGCTGACCGATGACACCCCCCAGCATGACGTTGAAGGTGAACAGCAGCAGCGCGATCGTTCGTAGGAGCCGGTGTGCCCAGACATAGCCGAAACCTTCGGCGATGTCGGCGAGGACTCCCTGCCGAGACTGGTCGTCGCGGCGGTCCTGCATCGGTCGGTGGATCGTGGCGATCAGGATCGCCGCGATCAGGAAGGTCACGGCGTCCACGGCAAGGGCTGCGACCGGAGCATCGGTGACCGCGACTACCAGGCCAGCCAGCGGCGGACCGATCAGTGAGCACACCGACAGGCTTGCCTGCTGCAATGCGTTGGCTGGCACCAATTGCTCGGCGGCGACGATTTGGGGAATGGTCGAGAGCGTCGCAGCGCCGAAGACGACCGACGCGGAGCCGGCGAGGAAGCTGACTGCGTAGATCTGCCCGAGGGTGAGCCAGCCGAAAGCGGCAGCCGCCGGGATGCTGCCGATCAGCATCATCTCGGTGATCCGGGTTCCGATCATGATCTGGCGGCGGTCTGCGCGATCGATGAGAACTCCGGCGAACGGTCTCACCACGACGTACGGGAGGGTGCCGAAAGCCAGGCTCAGACCGGTCTGCAGGGCAGAGCCGGTGAGACCGAACACCAGCAGCGGGATCGCGAAGACACTGAAGAAGTCACCGAGTAAGGAGACGGCAGGGCCACCCAACCCTGACGAAGTCCCGGTTGCGCCATACAGAGCCCGCAGTGCCTTGACGGATACCCGTGTCAGCCTCCTCTCCGCGCCTTGGGCCGCGATGTGGCCTCCATCAGCCAGTAAGCTATTGCAACCTACTTGCAATAACTTGTGCGGCTGGGACTAGAGCAGCTGCTCCTCAGCGAGATTCAGTGTGTCTTCAGGAGGTCCAGATGGCGGCAGGCACGATCAGAGTCTCGGAGGCTCCGCGAATCGCCGGTCTACGGTTTCGCCGCTTCGTCGGCGACCGCGACCACCAGCACCTGCTGGAGATCACCAACCGCAGTTGGGACGAGCACTCGGTCGGTCATCTGCAGAACATGTCGGGGATCGAGAACGGTTACCGGCCGAGCGAGAGCTTCGACCCGCGGCGCGACGTCCTGTTCGCCGAGTCGACGGAAGTCCGATCGCGTTCACACGGATCAAGAATGGCCGCCAACCCGATGGAGTCCGGTTGTACGACGTGTCCGGTGCTGTGCTGCCCGAATGGCGCCGAAGGGGGATCGGCTCGGCACTCCTGCGCGACGCAGTGGCCCGGCAGCGATCCGTGGGCTGGACGCACCCCTCGGATGTGCCGAAGCTCCTTCAGTCGTCGGTCATCGGCGGACAGCTCGGCGGCCGCGCCCTCGTGGAGGCTCACGGGTTCGCGCCGACTCCGAGCCTCGAGCTTCAGGACATGGTTCGGCCGACGCTGGGCGAGGCACCGGCTGCGCCGTTGCCACCGGAACTCGAGGTGCGCCCTGCCCGGCGGGAGCACATGCGCCAGATCTGGTCGCTGTTCCGTACCGCCACGCTCGATGGCCCTGGCGCTCTGGAAACGGGCGAAGCGGACTACCAGCGTTGGGCCTCATGGGGCTTCTGGGACCTGAGCCTGTGGCAGGTCGCTTGGTATGGCGAGGAACCCGTCGGCATGGTGCTCAACTTCCTTCGACCCGACGAGGACGAACACTTTGGGCGCCGCCGCGGGTATACGGAGTTCATCAATGTCGCCCGCGACTGGCGCCGGCGCGGCGTTGCTCGCGCGCTGATCGTGCGCAGCTTCGCCGTCCTCAAGCAACGCGGGATGCAGGAAGCCGGCTTGGACGTCTACGTCGACAACCTGACCGGCGCACGGCAGCTGTACGAGAGCCTCGGCTACCAGGCGACCGGTTCGATCCGCTGCTACCGGCGACAGCTCTAGAGCGAACAGGTAACTCTGCCGACACGTGGGCCTGAGTGGTTTCATCTGACCGAAACACATCCAGGACCCGCCACGTAACACGCGACGGCGACCGTACGCGGAAGGCCCATGCGGGCCTGTTCAACTGCGGCCAGCCGGCCGACGAAGTCAGGAGGATGCCTTGGTCAACACCGGGGACACTGCCTGGATCCTCACCAGCGCCGCGCTCGTGCTGCTGATGACCCCGGGCCTGGCGCTCTTCTACGGCGGCATGGTCCGTGCGAAGAGCGTGCTGAACATGATGATGATGAGCTTCGGAGCGCTGGCGCTGATCAGCGTTCTGTGGGTGCTCTATGGCTACTCGATGTCCTTCGGGAACGACGTGGGCGCGGGCCTGCTCGGGAACCCGACCGAGTTCCTCGGCCTCGAGGGGCTGATGGAGGACACCACCAGCGAAACCGGCGGCCTTCCGGTGATGGCATTCGTGGGTTTCCAGGCGGTCTTCGCGATCATCACCACCGCTCTGATCTCCGGCGCGATCGCCGAGCGCGCGAAATTTGGCGCCTGGATGGTCTTCGTCGGCATCTGGGTCACGCTGGTGTACTTCCCGATCGCCCACTGGGTCTTCGACTTCACGCTGACCGATGGCGACGGCGTCGTCACCCACGTGGGCGGGTGGATCGCCAATAATCTGGGCGCGATCGACTTCGCCGGCGGTACGGCGGTGCACATCAACGCCGGGGCCGCGGGTCTGGCGCTGGCGCTGGTCCTGGGCAAGCGCACCGGCTTCGGTGGCGAGGCGATGCGACCGCACAACCTGCCTCTGGTCATGATCGGTGCCGGCCTGCTGTGGTTCGGCTGGTTCGGTTTCAACGCGGGCTCGGCCGTGGGGGCGAACAACACCGCCGCCGTCGCCTGGGTGAACACCTTCGTGGCAACCGGCGCCGCCTGCCTGGGCTGGTTGCTGGTCGAGAAGGTCCGCGACGGGCATTCCACGTCACTCGGGGGAGCCTCCGGCGTCGTCGCGGGTCTCGTCGCGATCACACCTGCCTGCTCGGCAGTCTCGCCGCTCGGTGCAATTCCGCTCGGCCTCGTCTCCGGAGTGCTCTGCGCACTGGCCGTCGGCCTGAAGTACCGGTTCAACTACGACGACTCACTGGACGTCGTGGGAGTACACCTGGTCGGCGGCTTGGTCGGCACGATCGGGCTCGGCTTCCTGGCCACCTCGGCGGCACCGGCCGGAGTCGACGGCTTGTTCTACGGCGGTGGAGCCGATCAACTCTGGCGCCAGGTGGTGGGTGCCCTGGCGGTTCTGGTCGTGAGCTTCGTGGCGACCTACATCATCGGCCTGCTCATCCAGAAGACCATGGGCTTCCGGATCAACGAGGACGACGAGCTCACGGGCATCGACAGTGTCGTGCACGCCGAAACCGGCTACGACTTCAGCGCTCTCGGGGGTGGTGGCGGTTCGCATACTCAGGAACATGCGTTGCCCAGCAGACCCACGCGAACAGCGAGAGCCGCCGAATCCGCGGCGCCTGCCGAACCGTCGTTGTTCGCGGAATCCCTGCCACACCGCAGTACGGAAGGTGCCTAGGCATGAGACTCGTCACTGCCATCATCAAGCCGTTCAAGCTCGAGGACGTCAAGACCGCCCTGGAGCTACACGGCGTCGAGGGACTGACCGTCAGCGAGGTTCAGGGCTACGGGCGTCAGCGCGGGCACACCGAGGTCTACCGCGGCGCGGAGTACCAGGTGGACTTCGTGCCCAAGGTGAAGATCGAGGTGTTGATCTCCGCTGAGCGTGCCGCTGCCGTCGTGGATGCCCTCGTCGAGGCCGCGCGAACAGGCCAGATCGGCGACGGAAAGGTCTGGGTGACCGACGTCGAACAGCTGGTCCGGGTGCGTACCGGCGAGAGGGGTCCAGACGCACTCTGACTCGGTCGCGGCGGCACTGAGTCGGCTCGAGCGCACTGCCCTGCTCGATCGATGGCTCGCGCGCCTGCTGCCGAAACGAGCCGGTCTCGCTCTGGTCGCGGTGGGTGGACTTGGTCGACGCGAGCCCGCTCCGTACGGTGATCTCGATCTGATCCTGGTTCACGACGAACTCGCTGACATTACGGCAGTGGCCGATGAGGTGTGGTATCCGATCTGGGATTCCGGTCTGCGCCTTGACCATTCGGTGCGGACCGTCGAGCAGTCGGTTCGGGTAGCCCAAGCTGATGCCATCGCGGCGTTAGGACTGCTGGATGTACGCCGGATCGCCGGAGACCAGGAACTGGCCGACCGGCTACGGCATGCCCTAGCCACGACGTGGCGGTCGAAGGCACGAAGATTGTTGCCACTGCTGCGCGAAGAGCGGATCCGGCGCGGGAAGCTGGCCGGAGATACCGCCTATCTCGTCGAACCCGATCTGAAGGAAGGTCGCGGGGGGACGCGGGATGTGCTTGTCCTGCAAGCTCTGGCCGCCGCCCAGCTCAGTGACCAGCCGAGTCCCGCAGTCGAGGCCGCCTACGGCACCCTGCTCGACGTACGGGACGCACTGCACCGAACCTCCAAGCGCCGCACCGACGTCCTGGTCCGCCAGGAGCAGATTCCGGTCATGCGGGAACTCGGGTTGCAGTCAGAAGACGACCTCCTGCGGTCGGTATCCGGCGCGGCGCGGACGATCGCCTTCGCGACCGCAGCCGGATGGCGCGGGGTCGAATCTGAACTCGGGAGCCGACGCGGCACAGGCACCGGGTCGGCGGGTCGTCGGAAGCCGGTCAGGAGCCCGCTGCTGGACGGGGTGGTCGCTCACGAGGGGGAGGTGACGCTGGCTCGCGGCGTCGACCCGTCCGATGACGCCGTACTACCGCTGCGGATCGCGGTTGCAGCGGCGGAGTCAGGGCTTGCGATCTCGCCGGCGACGATGGCCGTGCTGGTCGATCGGCATCAGCCGCTGCCAGACCCCTGGCCGCGCCCGGCCAGGTCGTGGTTCGTACGGCTGCTGGCCGCCGGACGAGGGATCGTCGATGTCTTCGAGGCCTTTGACCAGTCCGGCTTGCTGTGTGAGTATCTCCCTGAATGGAAGCGCATTCGTGCTCTGCCGCAACGACATCCGGCGCATCTGTACACAGTGGACCGGCATCTGGTCGAGACGGCGGCGGTGGCCGCGGAGTTGACTCGCCGGGTGCGTCGTCCAGACCTCCTGTTGATCGGCGCCCTGCTGCATGACATCGGCAAGGGTGGCAGACACGACCACTGCCTCGAAGGTGCTGAGATCGCCGGGTCGGTCACGCGGCGAATGGGACTGGAGATCGCGGAGATCGCCACCGTCACGATGATGGTCGATCAGCACCTTCTCCTGCCGCACACGGCGCTGCGCCGGGACCCGTCGGATCCGGCGACCATCAGGCTGATCGCGAACCGGATCGGGGACCGGCTGGACCATCTCGGGCTCTTGCACGCCTTGGCCGAGGCAGATGCACGGGCCACCGGGCCGGGCGTCTGGTCGCCGTGGCGAGCCCACGTCATCGCTGACCTCGTGGGTCATGTCACTGCGGCGTTGTCGCCTGATGTTCCCACGACCACGCGCCCCGCGAAGGTGCCCGAGAGCGTGGATCAGTGGAAGGGCAGCGCACTGCGAGTGGGAATGCGCCCGGATCTCGACGGCTTCGAGGTGGTTGTCAATGCCGCCGACCAGACGGGGCTGCTCTCCCAGATCGCGGGAGTCCTGGCTCTGCACCAACTCGAGATTCGCCACGCGACGGTGTCCACCGTCAACGGCGACGTCCGCGACATCTTCTCCGTACGACCGCTGTTCGGTCGGCCTCCCGAGCCGAGCCTGCTTGCCGCAGACCTGCGCTCGAGCATCGCCGGCACCCTTCACGTGGCCGAGCGGCTGATCGCCCGCGAGCGCGCATACTTTCGCGCCTCGCGAGTTGTCCAGCCGACCGAAGTGATCTGGTACGACGACGCCGCGACGCAGGCGACGGTCGTGGAGGTCCGCGCCGACGACCGGGCCGCACTCCTGTATCGGCTCACGTCTGTCTTCGAAGAAGCCGGCGTCGACGTCATTTCCGCGCGGGTGGAGACCTTCGGGGCCGACGCCATCGATGTCTTCTACCTGCCGACCCAGGCAACCCTCAGCGGCCAGGTTCGCCGCCGGCTCAGCCAGATGTTGCAGGCTTCAGCGGACCGGCCATGACGGCGGGGGTTCGCGCCCTGCGTTCATGCAGTGCCAGCAGCGTTACCGACCCCAGCAGCAGCACGAAGCCGGTCCACTGGGATCCGTCCAGCGAGCCGCCCAGGAAGCTCACCCCGATGAGGGCGGCGGTCATCGGAAAGGCGAGTTCCCCCAGGGTGGCTCGCGCGGCGGCGGTACCAGCCAGGCCGCGGTAGTACAGAGCAAGCCCGAGCAGTCCCGGGATGAGCGCGAGCAGGACCAGACCCGGGACGTCGGCCGCCGCCGGCAGCAGCGGGTCGCCCAGGGTCAGCACGATCACGAATGAGGCGATCAGTCCGAAGAGGAACCTGAGCATGGTGACGTGCCGGGTCGCCATCGCTGTCGCGGCGTACCGGCCGAGCACCGTTCCGCCGGCCCACAGAGTCGCCGCCCCGACCGCCAGCAGGGCTGCCTGCGCCTGACTGAGCGCGACGCCCAGCGGGTCGGCGAAGCTCAGCAGCCAGGCGCCGATCAGGATGGGCACGAGGAACAGCGGGAAACGAGCCGTGACCCGCTCACCGAGCAGTACCGCGGCACCGGCAATGGCAATCACCGGCTGAAGCTTCTGCAGCACCAGCGGCGTGACCGGATCCCCGAGCGCGAACGCCGCCGTGAACAGCGTGGTGGCCACCGCGGAGGCGCCGATCCCGATGGCAAGGATTGCCAGTTGGACCCGCCGCGGAGCGGCCGCGAAGGCACGTACCGCACCGGGCAGCCAAGGCAGAATCAGGAGGCAGATGATGGCGTGCTCGGCGAACACGATCGTGCTCGGCTCGAGATCACTGACCAGGGGGACCCGCAACAGCCCGTCGGTTCCCCACAGGGCAGCGGCCAGGATGACCAGCCACAGGCGGTCCTTGCGCCGGGGTGCATCGGCTGTGGGCCGAACGTGCGAGGAAGAGGTGCCGGTTGTCATCGGCCAAGTCTGTCCCAACGGCAAGTGACACGCCGACGGAGGTGGCCGGCGATGTCACCGGTCTGTGCGACCGTGACCGCAAGCGACGTGAGGAACTCCTGCGGAAGGAGGTTCGAGATGGGATCAGGCATCGCCGAACTAGCCCCGGCGGCGAGCATCGCCAGCTCGGCCTGCCGCAACTGTGCTGCACGAACCACGTTCGAGCAGCCACCCTGCCCCGACGGTCACGGTCAGGACTGCCCGGAGTGGTACTGCACCGAATGCGGCGCGGCCACCATCGTCGGTCGACACAGCGGCCGACGATGGCGCAGGGCGTGAGGCAGCGGTCCGCCACGTTATTGCCGTTCAGCCTCGGGCCGACCGGGCCACCCACAGCGGGACGGTGGCGCCGAAGCCGTGTCCACTACCCACTCCCTGGCTCCACCAACTCGTGGAGGTGTAGATGACCGGATAACGCCGGTCAACGCGTGGTAGGTGTCGTGGAAGTCCCGAATCCATGCCGTCATCGCAGTGCGACTCTTGCCGTAACACGTGGACCCGTATGGGTCGTACACCATGTTGAGTGCCCCTGGCAGGGTCTTGCCTTCCGCGGACCCACCGCCGCCGCTGGGGACGAAGAACGGGCCGTCGCTCACATTGGGGTGGTTTCGCTGCTTGGCTAGAGTGGGTGCAGCGCGCGACGCACCGTTCCGACCAGCGTGCGCCAGTCTCTGAGAGGTTTCGCCCAGCGTGTTCGCGACTCTGTCCGACCGACTCGAGAACGCCTTCTCGGGCCTGCGCAGCAAGGGTCGGCTCAGCGACGCCGACATCGATGCCACCTGCCGCGAGATCCGGATCGCGCTGCTGGAAGCCGATGTTGCCCTCCCCGTCGTCAAGAGTTTCGTCGCGGCCATCAAAGAGCGGGCTCGGGGCAGCGAGGTCGCCCGCGCGCTGAATCCCGCGCAACAGGTCATCAAGATCGTAAATGAGGAACTCATCGCCATCCTGGGCGGTGAGACCCCCCGACTGCGCTTCGCCAAGCAACCGCCGACCACCATCATGCTGGCCGGGCTGCAGGGCTCGGGTAAGACGACGCTGGCCGGCAAACTCGGGCTGTGGCTACGAGAGCAGGGCCACAGCCCGCTCCTGGTTGCCGCCGACCTGCAACGTCCCAATGCCGTCACCCAACTGCAGATCGTCGGGGAACAGGCCGGGGTCGACGTCTTCGCGCCGGAGCCCGGAAATGGGGTCGGCGACCCGGTCGCGGTCGCGCGCGCCTCGGTCGACCATGCAGCCCGGACCATGCACGACATCGTCGTGGTGGACACCGCGGGCCGGCTCGGCCTGGACGACGAACTGATGGGCCAGGCCGCTGCGATCCGCGACGCAGTCTCGCCCGAGGAGATCCTGTTCGTCATCGACGCGATGATCGGCCAGGACGCGGTGACCACAGCTGAGGCATTCCGCGACGGCGTCGGATTCACCGGGGTGGTTCTCACCAAGCTCGACGGCGACGCCCGAGGCGGTGCGGCACTCTCGGTCCGCGAGATCACCGGCCGACCGATCATGTTCGCCTCCACGGGCGAGAAGCTCGCCGACTTCGACGTGTTCCACCCCGAACGGATGGCATCGCGCATCCTCGGGATGGGCGACATCCTGAGCTTGATCGAACAGGCCGAGAAGACCTTCGACGCCGACGAGGCCGAGGCGATGGCCGGGAAGCTGGTCTCCGGCGACGGCTTCACTCTCGAGGACTTCCTGGACCAGATGATGGCGATCCGACGGATGGGTCCGATCGGAAACCTGCTCGGAATGCTGCCCGGCGCCGGGCAGATGAAAGAGGCGCTGGCTCAGGTCGATGACAAGGACCTGGACCGTACGGCGGCGATCATCCGCTCGATGACGCCGCTCGAGCGCGCCGATCCCAGGATCATCAAGGGTTCACGGCGGGTCCGGATCGCCAACGGTTCCGGGGTCACGGTCACCGAGGTCAACGGGCTCGTGGAGCGGTTCTTCGAAGCTCGCAAGATGATGACCCAGATGGCTGGCGGCATGGGGATGCCCGGCGCGCGGTCGATGTCGAAGAAGGCCAAAGGGCGCCAGCAGCAACTGCAGGCGCGCAAGAGCGCCAAAGGCAAGAAGGGCAAGAAGGGTGGCGGCCAGGCTCGGCAGCCGGGAGTTGTACGGGCCGGCGACCACTCGGGGGGTTCAGCCGCACCGGGCCAAGACCTGAACCAGTTGCTGGGTGCCAGCGGGCTGCCGCCGGGAATGCAACTGCCGGACCTCTCGGCACTGCGCTTCGGCAAGAAGAAGTAGTAGCCGAGGGTGGTGAGCGCCCTGCACCTGGAGGGGGTGGTGCTGCCGGGCGAGGAGTCGCGGAATATATGGGTACGCGACGGGCAGATCAGCTTCGAGTCCGTGCCCGGGGCCGTCACCGTGGCCAAGGGATGCTGGCTCGTACCGGGCCTGGTGGATGCGCACAACCACATCGGACTGGCTCCGTCGGGCCCGACCCGTGATGTCGAGGATCAGCGGGCGCAGGCGCTGGCCGACCGTGATGCCGGGGCGTTGCTGATCCGGGACTGCGGCGTACCGGTGGATACCAGGCACCTCGACCGACAGGCAGACCTGCCCCGCATCATCCGTGCCGGTCGTCATCTTGCTCCGCGCCGGCGCTACATCCCCGGGATCGCGATCGAGCTGGATGATCCGGCCGGGCTGCCTGCAGCTGTCACCGAGCAGGCTCGGGTCGGCGACGGGTGGATCAAGTTGGTGGGGGACTGGATCGAGCGCGGGGTGGGCGATCTTGCGCCGTGCTGGCCGGCCGAGGCGATCCGGGACGCGATCACGGCCGCCCACGCAGCCGGTGCCCGGGTCACCGCGCACGTGTTCGGCGCGCAAGCGCTACCGGATCTGATCTCGGCAGGCATCGACTGCATCGAACACGGCACCGGCCTGACGACCGACCTCATCGACGAACTCGCCACCCGCCGGACGGCCCTGGTGCCGACCCTGATCAACATCGACAACTTCCCGTCCTTCGCGGACGCCGGCAAGGCCAAGTTTCCGGCGTACGCCGCGCACATGCGGCGGCTGCACACCGGGGTCCGCGTCATGGTTGCCTCGGCGTACGACGCGGGTGTGCCGATCTATGCCGGCACCGACGCCGGGGGGTCTTTGAGGCACGGGCTGATCGCGCAGGAGATCGCGGCGCTGGCCGAGGCTGGGATGACCCGGACCGATGCATTGGCCGCCGGCTCGTGGGCCGCGCGATCCTGGTTGGGGCTACCCGGGATCGAGGAAGGCGCACCGGCAGACCTGATTGCCTACGATGCCGATCCGCGGACGGATCTCTCAGTGCTCAGCCGGCCGGCTCGGATCATCCTGCGCGGCACCGTCATCGCCTGACCGCGTCCAAACGGTCCCGCGCAGCCTCGGCCTCCTCCGCGACGGCGCGCCGTACACCATCGCGCCCCAGGGTGAGCACATGCTCGAGCGCCAACCCATAGGCCGTGTCGAATGCGCTTTCGGCGGACACATCGACGTCCGGCCCCACCCCGGCTCCTTCCCAGTTGGTGCCGGTGACGGGATTGATCGCTCGGCCCTGAGGGACGGACAGCTGCAGATGCGGCCCGATCCGATAGCGGCGCCCAGGGTTGGCACCACCCATGGTGGTCTCCCCGACGATGGTGGCGCGCCCTCGGCATTGCAGGTCATAGGCCAGCTCCTCGGCCCCGGAAAATGTGGCCGAGCCGGTCAACACATAGACCGGTTTGGAACCGCCGAACTTCGTCCCAGGGACGGATGGCGCTGTCCAGAACTGTCGCGTCTGATCGCCGGGACGGTCATAGATGTCGTTGAGGTGCGTCGGATCGTCGAACAGGTAACTGCAGTAGTGCGCCACCATCAGAGGCGAGCCACCGGGGCAACGTCGGAGGTCGATGATCAGAACGTCGGTGCCGGCCAGGAGGGTCATCGCCGCCGAGGCGATGGGGGCGGCGACGTTGGCGTCGTGCAGGGTGCGGATGTCGAGATAGCCGACATTGCCATCGAGCCGCTGGGCGGTTGCGATACCGCCCGCCGACAGGAGCACCTCCTGTCGATAGGCATCTTCGTCGAAAACCTCAGCGTCGTTGTCATCCTGCACCGGGATCTCGACAACGCTGTGCAGGAGTCGGAGATGTCGGTCACCGTTGACCGACTGCATGGCCTGCGTGACGGCGATGCCGAACTCCTCGTCCGTCGAGCCGCCGGGAAAGGCACCCGCCGAGTGCCGCCCTCGTAACAGTTTGACCACCTGCTCGCCGACGTCCGGGAAGACGTAGTACCTGGTGAGCAACGAGCACACTTGATCGAGTTCCTGGGCACGATCCGGCGCCGACATATTCGCAAGCTACAAGCGCCCGCAACCAAGTATTGCCCAGGCCCTTGCGGGCCTTGCACCCCGGCCGGACGGGGCCTGGGAGACTGCGCGACGTGCTGCTGCGGATGTCGACCCTGTTCGTTCGAACCCTGCGGGAGGATCCGGCCGACGCCGAGATCCCGAGTCACCGGCTGCTGGTCCGTGCCGGCTACATCCGGCGAGCCGGCTCGGGCGGGTATACGTGGTTGCCGTTGGGCTACCGCGTCTTTCGCAATGTCGAACGGATCGTCCGCGAGGAGATGGACCGGATGGGTGCCCAGGAGGTGCACTTCCCGTCGCTGTTGCCGCGTGAGCCGTATGAAACCTCCGGCCGGTGGAGCGACTACGGGGACAACCTCTTCCGGCTCAAGGACCGGCGGGGTGTGGACCATCTGCTGGCTCCCACCCATGAGGAGATGTTCACCCTCCTGGTGAAGGATCTCTACTCGTCGTACAAGGATCTTCCACTGTGGATCTACCAGATCCAGACCAAGTTCCGTGACGAGGCGCGGCCCCGGGCGGGCCTGCTGCGGCTACGCGAGTTCGTCATGAAGGACTCCTACTCCTTCGACATCTCCGACGCGGGACTCGACGCTTCCTACGCGGCCCACCGCGCGGCCTACATCGCCACCTTCGATCGGCTCGGCCTGGAATATGTGATCGTCTCGGCGATGTCGGGTGCCATGGGTGGGTCGCGCAGCGAGGAGTTCCTGCACCCCAACGAGGTCGGCGAGGACAGCTTCGTCCGCAGCGCCGGTGAGTATGCCGCGAACGTCGAGGCGGTGCGTACTCCGGTACCCGACCCGGTCCCGTACGACGACGCCCCGCCGGCCCACGTCGAGGACACCCCCGAGACGCCGACCATCGACACCCTCGTCGCGCTGGCCAACGAACGGTTTTCGAGGGGTGATCGCCCCTGGTCTGCCGGCGACACGTTGAAGAACGTGCTCGTCATGCTTGCCCACCCCGACGGGACCCGGGAACCCCTTGCCATCGGGTTGCCCGGAGACCGGGAGGTGGACGCCAAACGTCTGCAGGCTCAGGTGGATCCGGCCACAGTGCAGCCCTTCACCGAGGCCGATTTCACGGCGAATCCAGCCCTGGTCAAGGGCTACATCGGCCCGGCCGCACTGGGTGAGAAGTCGCCCAGCGGCATCCGCTACCTCGTCGATCCACGAGTCGTCGAGGGCACCCGCTGGCTGACCGGTGCCAACGAGACCGGCCGGCACGTCTTCGACCTGGTGTGTGGCCGCGACTTCACCCCGGACGGCACGATCGAGGCAGCCGAGATCAACTCCGGGGACCAGGCCCCGGACGGCTCGGGACCCCTCGAACTGGCTCGCGGGATCGAGATCGGGCACATCTTCCAACTGGGTCGCAAATACGCCGAGGCGCTCGATCTCCAGGTGCTCGACGAGAACGGGAAGCTCGTCACGGTGACCATGGGCTCGTACGGCATCGGGGTCTCCCGGGCGGTGGCCGCGATCGCCGAGTCCACCCACGACCAAGCTGGCCTGTGCTGGCCACGCGGGGTGGCACCCGCTGACATTCACGTCGTGGCGGCAACCGGCAAGGATCCAGCGGTGTTCGAGGTAGCGCAACGGCTGGCTCAGGAGCTTGTCGACGGCGGGCTGGCCGTGCTCTACGACGATCGTCGCAAGATAAGTCCCGGGGTGAAGTTCACCGACGCCGAATTGATCGGGGTGCCGACCATTGTCACCGTCGGACGAGGACTGGCTCAGGGCGTGGTCGAAGTGCGGGACCGACGTAGCGACCAGCGCACCGACGTCCCTGTCGTCGGGGCAGCCGCCTCGATCCACCAGGCCATACACGTCTGAACGTCTTCGGCGGTGTCCATGTGCTACCATGTAGCACATGGAACGCATCGGTGTTCGGGAACTGCGGCAGCACGCCAGTAGGTACCTGGCGCGGGTGAAGGGGGGCGAGATCATCGAGGTTACCGACCGTGGCGATCCGGTAGCACGACTGGTTCCCATTCCGAAAGATGTGCACTCCCCGGAAACGACGGTGCAACAACTGATCGATGCAGGTGTGCTGCATCCAGCGACCTTGGACTACCGACAACTCCCCGCACCTCTCCCAGCCCGAGCGGGCCAGCGGCCGTTGAGCGAGATCCTGGAGGAAATGCGCAACGAAGAGCGCTACTGACATGCTCTATCTGGATTCATCGGCACTGGTTAAGTTGGTCTTGACCGAGCCAGAAAGCTCAGTGCTCGCCGGTGTCGTACGTACCGGACCGGGAATGATCAGCAGCGCTCTCGCCCGGATCGAAGTCATTCGAGCGGTGCGAGGCAAAGGACCGGTTGAGGAGAAGTCAGCGCGCCTTCTCATGGCATCGGTCGACTCCGTCGACATTACGGATCAGATCATCAATGAAGCCGGGAGGATCGGGCGGCTTCAGCTCCGCAGCCTGGACGCGATCCACTTGGCGACCGCGCTTGAACTGAGGTCCGCGTTGACCGGTTTCGTTGCCTATGACCGGCGCCTGCTCGATGCCGCGGCCACGCTGGGGCTGCGCCCGATGAGCCCGGGCCTCGACGGCTGATTCGTCGGCTCGCCGGCGACGAATCTAGGCTGCACGCCGTGGCACGCGCTCCCGTCCTTACCTCCCAGGCACAGGACTTTGCCCGTTGGTACCAAGAAGTCATCGCCAAGGCGGAGCTGGCCGACAACGGCCCGGTCCGCGGGACGATGGTGATCCGACCGTGGGGATATGCGGTCTGGGAGCGGATGCAGCGCGAGGTCGACGACCGGATCAAGGCCACCGGCGCCCAGAACGCGTACTTCCCGCTGTTCATCCCGCAGAGCTACCTCCAGCGCGAGGCCGAGCACATCGAGGGCTTCAGCCCTGAGCTCGCCGTGGTCACCCATGCCGGCGGCAAGGAACTCGAGGAGCCGGTCGTCGTCCGGCCCACCTCGGAGACCATCGTGAACAGCTTCTTTGCCAAGTGGGTGCAGTCCTATCGCGACCTGCCGATGCTGGTGAACAACTGGTCCAACGTGGTCCGCTGGGAACTGCGGCCCCGGATCTTCCTGCGCACCACCGAGTTTCTCTGGCAGGAGGGGCACACCTGCCACGCCACCGAAGCGGATGCCGGCGCATACGCGCGCCGGATCCTCGACGACGTCTATGCCGATTTCATGGAGTCGGTGTTGGCCATGCCGGTGCTGCGCGGGCGCAAGACCCGGCGGGAGCGGTTCGCCGGAGCAGTGAGCACGTTGACCTGCGAGGCGATGATGCGCGATGGCAAGGCCCTGCAGATGGGGACCAGCCACGAGCTGGGTCAGAACTTCGCAAAGAGTTTCGGCGTCCGGTTCTCTGCCGCAGATGGTGCACAGAACTATGTCTGGCAAACCTCGTGGGGGGTGTCCACCCGGATGGTCGGCGGGTTGATCATGTGTCATGGCGACGACGCGGGTTTGCAGATCCCGCCCAGGCTGGCCCCGATCCAAGCCGTGGTCATGGTGGTCAAGGACGGTGATGGGGTCAGCGAGGCTGCGGCACAGTTGGTCTCAGAGTTCACCGCGGCTGGAGTTCGGTGCGAGCTGGACGCCCGTACGGACACGCCGTTCGGTCGCCGGGCGATCGACCGGGAACTCAAGGGCGTACCGGTACGGGTGGAGGTCGGACCCCGCGAACTCGCCGACGGGACCGCCGTACTGGTCCGCCGGATCCGGGGCAGCAAGACGTCGACCCCACTGGCCGGACTTACCGAAGCGGTCACGCGGGCACTGATCGAGGATCAGGCCCAGCTCTACGTCGAAGCGTCGACGCGCCGCGAAGCCGCCACCGCCGACGTGAGCACTGTCGCCGAGGCTGCCGAGGCGGCGGCCACCGGCTGGGCTCGGATCGACTGGGCCGCCCTCGGTCCGGAGGGCGAAGCGACCCTGGCCGAGCAGGCGATCAGTGTCCGGTGCCTGGTACGGGCCGACGGGCGCCTTCCCGACAGCGACGACGAGCCGGGCCTGATCGCGGTCGTCGGCCGCTCGTACTGACGTCAACCGGTGGACGTCCGAGCCGGTCTGGCAGAATAGGACCGCGAACGTGCCGTACGGCCCTCTACCCGCTACGGATCACGTCCATGAAGTGTCGCAAGTCCGGACCCACCCGGCCCTCGCGCGCTCACCCGCACCAGAACTCGAGGAGCAGTCCCGCACGTGTCCACCAAGATCAAGCTCATGCGGCGCGGCAAGACGCGCCAGCCGTACTACCGCATCGTCGTCGCCGACTCGCGCACCAAGCGGGACGGTCGATCGATCGAGGAGATCGGCAAGTACCACCCCAAGGAGGACCCCTCCTACATGGAGGTTGACGCCGAACGGGTTTCGTACTGGCTCGGTGTCGGCGCCCAGCCGACCGAAGCTGTCCGGGCCATCCTGAGGGTGACCGGCGACTGGCAGAAGTTCTATGGCGAGCCCGCCCCCGAGCCGATGAAGGTCAAGGCCGCCAAGCCGGACCGCCGGGCCGCGTTCGAAGCTGCGACCCAGCTCGGTGGAAGTGAGCCCGACGCCGCAGCGACCACGCCGAAGAAGAAGGCCGCCAAGCCTGCCGACACCAAGAGCGCCGACGCCCCGAGCGCCGATGCGCCGAGCCCCGATGCCAAGGCCGACGTGCGCGTCGACCGGACCGACAAGACCGACGTCGAGGTCGACGTGGAGGCCCAGAGCCCTCGCGCCGGTGCACGGCAGGCCGCTCCCGAGCCTGAGGTTCCGGCGGCGCCGGGCACCGACGCCTGATGCTCGAAGACGCTCTCGAGCACCTGGTTCGGGGGATCGTCGATCACCCGGACGACGTGCAGGTCGACCTGGTCACCAACCGACGTGGCCGCACCCTGGAAGTACGGGTCAACCCGGAGGACCTCGGCAAGGTGATCGGCAGGGCCGGTCGTACGGCAAAGGCGCTGCGTCAGATCATGACCAGTGTCGGCGGCCGCAGCTTGCGGGTCGATGTCGTCGACACCGACGGTCGCTGACCCGCGGACAACCAACCAAGATCATGAGCGCCTCCGGTGCAGCCCCGCTCCACCTGAGGCGCTCACGATCGTGAAGACCGTCGTTGTCGCCAGGATCGGTCGCCCACAGGGAGTCCTCGGCGAGGTCACCATCGAACTGCACACCGACGCTCCGGAGGAGCGCTTCGCCGTTGGCTCGGTCCTGACCACCGACCCGCCGGAGCGCGGCCCGCTGCGGATCGAGGCGGCGCGTCAACACGGGTCGGCCTGGGTGCTCTCGATCGAGGGCATCGAGGACCGGCCGAGTGCAGAGACCTTGCGCAACACCCTGCTTCTCGTTGCCGCTGATGAGCGGCCGCCGCTCGACCAGGTCGACGAGTTCTACGACGACCAGCTGATCGGACTTCGGGTCGAGGACACCGAGGGCTTCGAACTAGGGCAGGTCCGCAGAATCTCGCACGTCGGCGGTGACCTGTTGGTCATCCGACGAAACGATGGCCGGGAGCTGTTGGTGCCCTTCGTGTCCGCCATCGTGCCCGAGGTGGACCTAGCGGCGGGCAAGGTGGTCGTCGATCCGCCGCCGGGCCTGCTCGAACTGTGATCAGCTCAGCGGAGAACAGCATCCTGTGACGATCCGCGTGAAAATCGATGTCGTCACGATATTTCCCGGCTATCTGGAGCCGTTGAACGAATCTCTGGTCGGAAAGGCGCGCGAGAACGGCCTGCTGGACATCGCCATACACGACCTGCGTGCCTGGACCGACGATGTGCACCGAAGCGTCGATGACCCCCCGTACGGCGGCGGACCGGGCATGGTCATGAGCCCTGAGCCGTGGGCGCGGGCGCTGGAGTCCGTTCGGCCGGATGGCATCCGGCTGGTCGTACCCACTCCAGCAGGTCGGCCCTTCAACCAGGCGATGGCCGCCTCCTATGCACAGGAGCCGCATCTCGTATTCGCGTGCGGGCGTTACGAGGGGATTGACCAGCGAGTGATCGACTGGGCCGCCGAGCGCGGCCCGGTCGACGAGGTGTCCTTGGGGGACTACGTCCTGGCCGGTGGTGAGGTCGCGGTCCTGGTCATCGTCGAGGCACTGGCCCGCCTCATCCCTGGCGTCCTCGGCAATTCCGGATCCGCTGCTGATGACTCCTACTCGGCCGGGCTGCTCGAAGGACCCAGCTACACCCGCCCGGCCACCTGGCGTGGATTCGACGTACCCGAGGTCCTGCGAAGCGGTGACCATGCGGCCATAGCCAGGTGGCGCCGCGAGCAGTCCCAGGCCCGTACGGCGCAGCGACGCCCGGATCTGCTGCCAGAGACAACAGACCCGACATGAGCGCTCGGCCCGAACCGACTCAGGGGCACCCTGCTGCGCGCGAATCGATCTGATGGATCTACTGGCCGGCTACGGGTCCGGTCCAGGTGTGCGCCTGGCCAGCCGAGTGCTCCTTCTCGATCGCCACCAGCGGGTGCTGCTGTTCGGAGCTCGGATCGTGGAGCTGCGTACCGCCCCGGCCGAGGTCATCTTCTGGTACGCCCCCGGGGGAGGGGTGGATGCCGGCGAATCCCTGCGGGCTGCCGCCGTACGCGAACTCGCCGAGGAGATCGGCTTGGTCGTGGCTGAGGCCGACCTGGAGGGACCGGTGTGGTTACGGCGATCGGTGGACCAGTTCCTCGGCAAGAGAATGGATTCCCGCGAGACCTTCTTTGTGCTGCGCGAGGTCGACCACGTCGTCGACGTGACCGGGCAGACCGAGATCGAACAGTTCGAGGATCAGCCCTATCGCTGGTGGACTCTCCGGGAGATCGCCTCGAGCCGCGAGAGCTTCGCCCCCCGAGATCTCGCGACGGTCCTGCCGGCGGTACTGGCCGGGCCGTGGTCGGGACCACCCGAGTTCATCGACGTCCAGAGCGGGGACCGGCGCAGCTGAGCACGGTGCATTCGACACCGCATCCCGATTGGGAGCGAAACCGTCGATGTGGCACCATTGAGAGCTGCTGGCCGGCGATCTCATCGTCTGGCAACGGCCATAACGCCCCCGGGGTTCATGTGGACGTCTGCAGTGCTGCCCCGAGGTACCCGACCCGAAGACCTTTCCAGAACGGACACGCGATGAACACCCTGGACGCACTCGACGCTGAATCCCTGCGCGACGACATCCCGGACTTCCGGCCCGGTGACTCAGTCAAGGTGCATGTCCGGGTCGTGGAGGGCAACCGGTCCCGGATTCAGGTGTTCCAGGGCGTCGTGCTGCGCCGCCAGGGCGGCGGGATCCGCGAGACCTTCACAGTTCGCAAGATCAGCTTCGGCGTAGGTGTCGAGCGCACCTTCCCCGTGCACACTCCGGTGGTCGAGAAGATCGAGGTCGTCACCCGCGGCGATGTCCGCCGCGCGAAGCTGTACTACCTGCGCGACCTGCGCGGCAAGGCCGCCAAGATCAAAGAGAAGCGGGACACCGCGACGCGCTAGCACCGCAATGTCGCCATCTCGGCCATCGCGCAACCCACCGACGTAGGCTGAGTCAGCCATGAGCAACCCAGTCGAACCGCCCAGTCCTGCTCGGGCCGACAGTGGGTATCACCGGGAGAACCTCATCGACCAGCCCGACCACAAGGATGGTCACGTTCCCCCCGGGGCCACCGCAGGCCTGGACGGTCCCGCGACCCGGGCCACCGGCAAGCGCCGGTGGGGTAGGCGTCGGGCGACGGGCCAGCCGAAGAAGAAGGGCTCGCTGCTCAAGGAGCTGCCGGTCCTGCTGATCATCGCCTTCGGACTGGCGGTTCTGATCAAGACGTTCCTGTTCCAGGCCTTCTTCATCCCG
>Ga0136610_1000046_pt1 | contig 22887 bp, 23 predicted proteins | sample AntDrymUQ1342206_2_FD_104804 | JGI IMG/M metagenome (GOLD analysis project Ga0136610, IMG submission 104804) | Polar desert sand microbial communities from Dry Valleys, Antarctica - metaG UQ134 (22.06) | ecosystem: Environmental > Terrestrial > Soil > Desert | place: Antarctica: Dry Valley...
CATCTCGCGTCCCTGGTCCCACGTCAGCGTCCGTCGCAACGCAGCAGGCAATTCCTGGATCGCCGTCGTCATCCCGATACGGACTTGTTCTGCGCTCTTTCCTTCAGTGTCACGAAGCGAGTCGATCGCTCCACGAGGGTGCCGATGGCGCTCTTGCTGTTGCTGCCCATCAACAGGTCGCCCTCCCAGTGGCCGGGCACGGCCCGATCTTCGATGTCGGGGGGGCGCTCGCTGATCATGACCATGTCGGGGATCCGTCCCCTCTTCTCGAGCCGGCCTCGTACCACGCGCCGGGCGCGTCCGGTCCGCAGGCAGCGGGCCAGCTCCCCGCGCAGCTCACCGCGGCCCTGCACGTAGAGGGTCTTGTAGATGGTCTCGTGCGAGATGCGCATGCCGTGAGCGTCCCCGAACTCGTCGCGCAGCCGGTTGGCGATCTGTTCAGGGGACCACAGTTGCTTGAGATCGGCCACCACGCGACGGCAGAGCTCGGGGTTGGCGGCGAGCTTGGTGATCTTGGGCCGTCGCGCTCGTGCGCGCGCACGGCGGTGCGCCGAGGTCGGGGCGTAGCTGTGACGGCCCCCATTTGCATTGACCTCCCGGCAAATCGTCGATGCGTTGCGGTCGATGCGACGGCCAATCGCCCTCACGGACAGGCCTTGCTCGAGACCGATGCGGATCTCGACCCGATCATCGAGCGACAACCGGTTGTCGCCGGGCTCCCACATCTCTTTGCGGATCACGCCCCCGAGCGGGCGCACCACCACGCCGACCGCGCCCTGAGACAGGTCGACGACCTCGGCTATCTGCTGCTGCGTCACCCCTTTCGCCGCGAGTCGGATGATCTGACGCCGCTTCTCAGGGGTGATCCTTCGCCACTGCTGCTTTGCCACGCGTCCCCTCCTCTCTGTCGGTGGACTTGAACATCCACCACCCGACGAGGTGTTGCGTGGATTACTTGAGGCCGCTGGTGCTATACGACGCGAGATCCCCACACTTGCTCGTCACTCTATTTCTCGGGACATGGGATAGGGTCACGCCTCAGATATTCCTGGCAGCCGATCCTTTACGGGGGTGATCGACGACGCGCGCCGAGCGATCGATTACGCGACAGACCGCGGCGTCGTGGTGATTGCGGCGGACGGAAACGAGTTCTTCCCGCTCTGCGACGAGCCTGCGTTCATCGCCGACGCTATTTGTGTGATTGCCACGACCGTCGAGGAGACCAAGGCCACCTACTCGAACTTCAACCTCAACGGGGGGCCCTTCAACGTCGTTCGGGCCCGGGTGGGGCCGCTTTCCTCTCTTGTGAGGAGAACATCATCTCCACCATTCCGAGCGGGGCTGGAGGCTTCTGCACCGAAAACGTCGGCACACCGGGCTACGATTTCTACGCGGGCACATCCATGGCCACTCCGCGCGTCGCCGGAATCGCCGCGCTGCTCACGGCCCAGGGTCGTAGTCGAGCCAATGTCGCACGGGTGCTCAAGTCGACGGCGCGTACTCCTCCGCTCAACACGCGCGGCACGTATACCCCGGCCTACGGCTTCGGCATCGTGGACGCCAAGGCCGCGGTTGCAGCACCCCGTTAGTCGGCGGCCGCAACTTCCAATCCAGCACTAATCGAAACGGTCGCCGGGCTCTAGTCTTAGGCCGCGCGCCAGCGCGGCGCCGTTCATCTCTTTTCTTCCTTCCATCTGGGCGGACGTGATCTCGAGGGGGCCACTGCCTGTGCCGGCAATGAGGGCGTCGTCGGCGCGCAGCTCACCGGGGGCCAGGGGCACGCCCTCGTCATCCACGAGCTCCACGCGGGCGATCTTCACGCGCCGGGCTCTGAAGGTCGTCCACGCGCCCGGCGCCGGGTTGAGACCGCGCACGTGGTTGCGGATCGCGCCCGCATCTCGATCCCATGAGATGCGCGCCTCCTCGGAACCGATCTTGGGCGCGTAGGTGGCGCGGCTCCCGTCCTGCGGCACAGGTGCGAGCGAGCCGTCCGCATACTTCATCACGCTCGGGACAAGCAGCTCGGCGCCGGCGAGCGCGAGGCGGTCGCCGAGCGTGCCCGCGCTGTCGTCGTGCTCGATCGCGAGCGCCTCGGTCGCAAGCACGGGGCCCTCGTCCATGCCCTCGGTCAACACCATGATCGACACACCGGTGACGTTGAGGCCGTCCATTACCGCGCGCTGCACCGGGGCCGCGCCCCTGTACGCCGGCAGCAGTGAGAAATGAACGTTCACGAAGCCGAGGCGGGGCACCTCGAGAAGCTCCTTGGGCAGGATCCGCCCATAGGCGACGACGACGCAGACATCGGGTCCGATCCGCTCGAGCTCGATCCGAAAGGCGGGATCTCTCGCCCGCCCGGGCTGGAGCACGGGAACCCCCGCCCTCAGCGCCGCCTCCTTGACCGGCGACGGGCGCGGCTTCATCCCCCGCCCAGCCGGGCGATCCGGGTTGGTGACGACGCCGGCAACATCGATCTCGGAGGCAAGCAGTGCGGCGAGGCTCGGGACCGCCCACTCAGGCGTTCCGAAGAAGACCGCCCTCAGAGCATCTCCTCTGCGCCGCCGGCACCTGGCCCGCGCGCGTGGGCGGGCCCCGGCGGCACAAGCCCGAGGGCCTGCTCGCGCAGCGTCCTGAGGGCCTCCTTGCGCTGTTCGTCGGGGAGATGGTCGATGAAAAGCACGCCGTCGAGGTGATCAATCTCGTGCTGGAAGATGCGAGCGAGCAGCTCGGCCCCCTCGATCATTACCGGCGCGCCGTCGGCGTCGACGCCCTCGACGCTCACCTCGGTGGCGCGCTCGACGTCGTAGTAGAGGCCGGGGATCGAAAGGCAGCCCTCCTCGCTCGTGATCTTGTCCTCCGAGCGCCTTGTGATGGCGGGATTTATGAGCGCACCGGCCTCGCCTTCGTGCTCGTAGACGAAGATGCGCTCGCTCACGCCGACCTGGGGGCCCGCAAGCCCGATGCCCGGGACGTCGCGCATCGTGTCGATCATGTCCTTGATGAGGCTCCTGTGGAGATCGGTCACGCGCTCAACGGGGCGCGCCTTCTGTCTGAGCACGGGATCACCCCATTCCCTTACCGCAAGCACTGCCATAGCCCGAGGACCCACCTCCCTGCATCATCGTACGGTCATGCCCTGCGATCTAATGCGGGTCGACATCGACGACCAGGCGGTTGCCGGCCGGCACGCGCCCGAGGATATCCCGCAGGACGCCCGCCACCTCGCGTGCATCGGGGCACTTGACGAGAAGCTCGAGCGATCCCGAGAGACCTGCCCGCCCCGCGCCCTTCGGCCCGGTGATGGGGCCGAGCACGCGCGCCTCGATCCCGGCACACGCCGCTATCACAGAGGCCACAAGCTCGTCTCTTCTCGGGCCTGAGGCAGTCACCCTGATCAGCTCCGAATAGGGGGGGTAGGCGAGCTCGGCGCGCGCCGGCAGCTCCCGGTCTAAAAAAAAGCGGTAGTCGGCCCTGACCAGGGCCTGCAAGGAGTGATGCGAGGGCTCTGACGTCTGGATGACTAGCCGGCCGCCCGACGCCGCCGGGCCGGCCCATTCGGCCATCTCGCTGAGGGCCTGATACGCAGTCTCGGCGGCCCTGAAACCCGGTCTGCGAATGAGCGCGTCGGCGTCGAGCACACCGACGAGGCCGACCTCCGGGCGCAGCGCCGCCTTGGTGCCGATCCAGGTGGTCACGTAAATGTCGGCGGGAGCGAGCCCGCCCGCTTCTTCGTCCCGCGTGCCGGCAAGCACGTCCGGGTCCATGCGGGCGACCGAGGCGCGCGGGAACGAGAGCGCCACCTGCTCGGCGAGCCGTTCGCTGCCGGCGCCGAGATACCTGAAGTTCTCTGCCCCACACGACGGGCAGGCGCGCGGGGTCCCCGCCGTCCAGCCGCAGCGCGGGCAGCGCACCTTTGCACCGGCGCGATCGAACGACACCCCCGCCTCGCAGCGCGAGCAACGCAGCGAACGCCTGCACGCCGCGCACCACATGGTACGGGCGAAGCCGCGGCGCGGCACGAGCAGCGCGACGCGCCCGCCGGCCCTTAGCGCGTCGTTCATGCGGCGGTGGAGCTCGTGGGACAGGGCGCGCTCGCCGGGAGCAGGGACAAGCTCGATAATCGGGCGGGCTGCCTTGATGGCAGCCCGGGTGGGCTCGACGACCCTGGCGGCGCCTGAGATCATCTGCGCGCCAAGCTCGAGCGACGGGGTCGAGCCGACGAGCACGCACACGGCGCCCTGGATTCGGGCGCGCTCGACCGCGACCCGGCGCGCGTCGTAGCGCGGAGAGCGGTCCTCTTTGTAGGTGCGGTGATGTGCCTCGTCCACGACCACGACGCGCAGGTCGGGCATCGGAGCAAGAACCGCGGCGCGCCCCCCAGCGCCGAGGCCGTGTCCCCGCGCAAGGGCGAGCCACGAGCGCGCACGCTCGCCGTCCGACACGCCGCTGTCGACCCTGGCCGTGGCCGGCCAGCGTGCGGCGAGCCCGTCAAGGACTGCAGAGCCGTAGCGCACCTCGGGCACAAGCACAAGCGCCGACCCGCCCCGGCTTCGAGCCGCTGCCGCAACGAGATCGGAGATGAGCGCCGCCCGGTCGTGTCCTGGGAGGGGGCGGAGCGCCCACACGCCGGCCGCACCCGACTGCACCGCAGCCGCGAGCTCCGGGCCGCCAAGGTAGTGGGCGAGGGGGCCCCCATCGGCTCCGCCGGTAAGCGGTTCCACCTCCCGCCTCGCCACCCTGACGCGCGGCGGCGCCATTCGACGGAAGACGGCCCCCCGTGGCGCTGCGTAGCGGATCGCCACCCACTCGAGCAGGCGCTCCAAGGGCTCGGGCACAAGCACCTCGTCGACGACAAGCCCGAGCACGGCCGCAAGCTCCCGCTCCCCCACCGCTTCCGGCGGGCGCTCCGGCCCGTGCACGACGACCCCTCTTACGTTGCGCCCACCGAGGGGCACACGCACTAAAGACCCGGCGGCAAGCCCTGCCAATCCCTCCGGGACTAAGTAGTCGAAGGTCCTGTCGAGGCGCCACGCGGCCACGAGCGGCACCACGGAGACGATCTCCGGCATGTGCGCCGGGAGCTAGTGAAGCGGCGTCACGAGCACAGTCGCCGGAGCTCGTCGACGGCGTCGGTTCGCTCCCACGTGAAGCTCTTGTCCGATCGCCCGAAGTGGCCGTAGGAGGCGGTCTGCTGATAGATCGGCTTGAGGAGGTCGAGGTCGCGGATGATGGCCGCAGGGCGGAGATCGAAGATCTCGTCGATGGCCTTGCCGATGACCTCTGGTGCGACCTTCTCGGTCCCGAACGTGTCGGAGTAGATCGCCAGCGGGTGGGCCACGCCGATGGCATAGGCGATCTGGATCTCGAAGCGGTCGGCGAGACCGGCGGCTACCACGTTCTTGGCCACGTGGCGGGCCGCATAGGCCCCCGAGCGGTCGACCTTGGAAGGGTCCTTACCGGAGAAGGCCCCCCCTCCGTGGCGGGCCATGCCCCCGTAGGTGTCGATGATGATCTTGCGCCCCGTCAATCCGGTGTCGCCCTTGGGGCCGCCGATCTCGAAGATACCGGTCGGGTTGACGAGGATGTCGACGTCTTGTGCATCGAGGCTCGCCGGCGTCATCGGCTCGATCACGTGCTGAACGAGATCGGGCTTCAACAACGTTTCAATGTCGACGTTGGGCTGGTGCTGGCTCGAGCACACGACCTTCTCGAGTGTCTTTGGGATCCCGTCCTCGTAGCCGATCGTGACCTGTACCTTGCCGTCCGGCCGCAGATAGGGGAGGACCCCGGCCTTGCGAACCTCGGCCATCCTCTGCGCGTAACGGTGCGCAAGCCAGATCGGCATCGGCATGAGATCTTCGCTCTCGTTGCATGCGTAGCCGAACATCATCCCCTGGTCGCCCGCACCCTGCGAATCGAGGGCAGCGTCGACCGCTTCGCCGGCGCGCTCCTCGAGGGCGTGTTCGACGCCGGCCGAGATGTCGTCCGACTGCTCCTGGATAACAACGGTCACGCCGCAGGTCTCACCGTCGAACCCGATCTTCGAGCTCGTATAGCCGATGTCTGTTATCACTCGCCTCACGACCGAGGGGATGTCGACGTAGGTGCTCGTGGTTATCTCACCTGCGACCACGACGAGGCCGAGCGTGATGAGCGTCTCGCACGCGACCCGGCCCCTCGGGTCATTCGCGAGGATGGCGTCGAGCACGGCGTCCGAGATCTGATCGGCAACCTTGTCGGGATGTCCCTCGGTGACCGACTCGGAGGTGAACATTCGCATGCCGTCGTGATTGCTCATTCAGGGCGTCCTTTGTCCGGTGCCACAAGATGGAGTCAAAATCACTCGGGCGGTTGCCGGCCCCCGACGAGCTCTGCCACCAGATCGATCAGGATTGCGGCGAGACCCTGCTTGGTGACCAACCCGACGTCGGTGACGCCGTGGGGGCCGGCGATGACTGCCCTGTTCGTGGGCACGTCGAACCCCGAGTCCGAGCTGCCCACGTCGTTGGCCACTATAACGTCGGCCCCCTTTGATCGTCTCTTTGAGACGGCGAGCTCGGCGAGCCGCTCGGGGTCGGGCTCGGTCTCGGCGGCGAAGCCGATCAGCACTCCCCCCGGCTTGCGCAGGCCGGGATCGGCACCGAGCTCGCCGAGGATGTCGGTCGTCGGCACGAGCGTGACCTCGGGGGGCCCTGCGGCCTTTTTGAGCTTGGCCGGCGCGCTTAGCTGTGGCCTGAAGTCGGCCACGGCGGCGGCCTTGATGATGATGTCGCAAGCTGGGGCGGCCTTTAGCACGGCGGTGCGCATCTCCTCGGCCGTCCTCACGGCTACGACGTCGACGCCGGGGCCGGCCGTCAGCTGCGAAGGCCCAGACACGAGCGTGACCTCGGCCCCCCGCGCTGCGGCCGTCTCGGCGATGGCGTAGCCCATCCGCCCCGACGAGCGGTTGCCGATGAAGCGGACCGGATCGATGGGTTCCTGAGTGCCGCCGGCGGTCACGAGCACGGCCCGGCCGGCGAGGGCGCGGGAGCGGCCAAGCGCCAGGACGGCGGCCTCGACGATGGCGTCGGGCTCGGCCATGCGCCCGGGGCCGAAGTCCCCAGAGGACAGCGCGCCGGAGTCCGGCCCGACCATCGTGACCCCTCTGGCCTCGAGGGTCCGCACGTGGGCGGCCGTAGCAGGATGCTCCCACATCTCCGCGTGCATGGCCGGCGCCGCGACCACGGGACAACGCGCAGTCAGCATGACCGCCGAGAAGAGGTCGTCGGCGAAACCGAGGGCCATCTTGGCCAGCGCATTGGCGGTTGCAGGGGCGACCACGGCGAGGTCGGCGTCGCGCGCCAGCTCGACGTGTGGCGCATCGGCCTCGGCCCCGAAGATGGCGGTGGCGACGGGGTTGCCGGTCACGGCGGCAAAGGTCTGGGCCCCCACGAAACGCTCGGCGGACGCGGTCATGACCACTCTTACATCTATGCCCATCTGGGCGAGGCTGCGGGCGACCTGGACGACCTTGTAGGCGGCGATCCCGCCGGTGATGCACACAAGGACCTTGCGGCCCTCCACCTGGGCCACCTTGGCCACCTGGACCGTGGGGCTACTTGACCGAGTCGGTGGTGCGCTCGAACGTGACCTTCTTCTCGGCGATCTCTTGGAGCGAGATCGAAAGGGACTTGGGCGCACGCTCGGCGCTTAGGGGCACCTGAGGGGGCGTGAAGTCCCCAACGCCCTCTCCGAGCTGGCTGAAGTAGGAGTTGATCTGACGGCTCCGCTTGGCCGCCAGGATCACAAGCGTGTACTTGGAATCCACGCTATCGAGCAGGGTTTCGATCTTGGGTTCGATCATCTAGAGCAGTCCTTTCTGGGGTTTTAGTTGGTCCATTATACGAAAGAGCTCGCCCACGGCTTTGCCGACGCTCTCGTTGACGACGATGTGGTCGTAGAGGCCTTTGTTCTTGACCTCATCGTAGGAGGCCAGCAGGCGCCTTGACAGGCTCTGGGGGTCCTCCGTGCCCCTCCCCCTCAGGCGCAGGGAGAGATCGTCGAGCGATGGCGGCTCGATGAAGACAAGCACCGCCTCCGGCGCCGCCCTCTTGACAGCCGTGGCGCCCTGGACATCGAGCTCGCAGATGACGAGGTACCCGTCGGCCAGAGCCGTCTCGACCGGCGCCCGCGGCGTCCCGTAGTAGTTGCCGAAGACCTCGGCCCACTCGAGAAGCTCTCCCCGGTCGCGCATTCCCATGAACTCGGCAGCAGACACGAACAGGTAGTCGCGCCCGTGCTGCTCGCCCATGCGGGCCGGGCGGGTGGTCGCCGACACCGATAGCCAGACGTCGTCCCTCAGCGCGAGGAGGCCTTGCACGACCGTGCCCTTGCCGGCCCCAGACGGCCCCGAGACCACGACGAGCCTCTCCATGGCCGGCCCAGGGGGGGTCATCGCTGCCTGGACACCGCTACCTCCGCGCCAGCTCGTCGAGAAGGTGCTCCTGCTGCTTGGCGCCGAGCCCCCTCATCCTGCGGGACTCAGAGATGTCGAGCCGCTCCATCATCTTGTGCGCCCTCACCTTTCCCACGCCGGGCAGTGACTCGAGCACTGCCGACACCTTCATCTTGCCCACGATGTCGTTGTCGGTCTGGTCGAGGAGATCCTTCAGGCTGATCTGGCCGCTCTTGAGCCGCGCTTTGATGTCGACCCTCTTGCGGCGCGCCTCGGCTGCCTTGGCCAGGGCCTCCTTGCGTTGCTCCTCTGTGAGGGGAGGTGGCATAGGCATGCGGGCGTCCTCCTTGTCGTGGTTCGTTGCGTCTGGCCGCTTCGGGCCCAAGGGCTGCCGAAAGGATGCAGCAGTATAGGCAACCGATTCGCTCCCCGCCCGCCGCTTGTTCCCCCACCCTTTGCTCAGGCGCCGAGCCGCCGGCTGCCCGGATCCTGAAGCGGCACTCCCGCCGCACACAATGGGCAGGCGCCGGCGTCCCACGAGCTCGCCTCGAGCCGCACGAGGGCCTTGAAGGGCACGGCGAAGCCCCCTGAGCCGGCGGCTGTGCGATCGACGAGCGCGCCGACGCCGGCGGGCGCGGCCCCAGAAGCGGCGACGAGGTCGATGAGCTCGCGGGCCGATCCCCCCGTGGTGACGACGTCCTCGACGACGAGCACGCGTTCTGCGGGCTCAAGGCCAAAGCCGCGGCGAAACTGCATGCGGCCCTCGACCCGCTCGGCGAACACGCTTCTGGTTCCGGCCGCCAGTGCGGTCGCGAAGCCGAGCACGATCGCGCCGACGGCCGGCGAGGCGACGACATCAAAGGCGCCGGAGAAGCTCTCGGCGATGGCCTCGGCGCACCTGGCGGTCGGCGCCGGCTGCTCGAAGAGGCGAAACTTCTGGACGAAGACGTCGGAATGGCGGCCCGAGGACAGCAGAAAGTGACCCTTCAGGATCGCCCCCCGCTCCTCGAGGAGCCGCCCGACCTCCGCGCTCACCGGTGTCCCAAGTCCGCGCTCAGACGACGGCGAGCTCCGCCGCCAGCGTGCGCGCAGCGGCGGCGGGGTCCGGCGCCGCAGTGATCGGCCGGCCGACGACGATGAGGTCGGCGCCGAGGGCGACGGCCTCACGGGGGCCGAGCGTGCGCCGCTGATCTCCCGCTGGTGCGCCCTGCACCCTGATGCCTGGGACCACGAGGAGCGGACCACCGCCGTCGCTCGGCCCGAACCGCTCCCTCAGGGCCCCAACTTCCAGTGGTGAGCACACGAGGCCGGGCGCGCCTGCCTGAAGAGCGGTTTCCGCGAGGCGCACAACCGCCTCGAGGGGCGAACCCGTCATCCCCACCCGCTCGAGCTCCTTGGCATCGAGACTCGTGAGCACGGTCACGGCCAGGATCTTGAGATCGAGTCCGGCCGCGCCCACAGCAGCAGCGATCATGGCGCGCCCGCCCGCAGCGTGCACGGTCATGTAGGAAGCGCCGATCCTGGACAGCGCGGCGGCGGCATGGCCGACCTGATCGGGGATGTCGTGGGCCTTGAGGTCGGCGAACACGGGGCGCCTGGGGGCTAGGCGGGTTATGAGCTCGGGGCCTGCGCTTACAAACGCCGACAACCCGACCTTGAACACCCCGACGTGAGCCTCGGTCGCGGCTGCCACCGCAAGCGATGCCTCGGTATCTGTGCCGTCTAGGGCGAGGCAGATGCGGCCCGGCCCCGGCCACTCCCGGGCCCGGCTCGGCGGGCCCTCGGGATGATCGGGAGAATCGGCCCGGCTCGGCGGGCCGGCGGGACGCGGGGTGCGGCCCACCGCCGTCATCCCACGAGCTCGACGGCGCCGACGAGCTCGGCCACCGTGGCCGCCCCGTGGGAGGCCATCAGCTCGCTCAGGCCGCCGGCAACCTCGAGGGCAGAGCGCGGGTTGATGAAGTTGGCCGTGCCGACCGCCACCGCCGTTGCGCCGGCAAGGATCATCTCCAGGGCGTCGGCGGCAGAGGAGATCCCCCCCTGGCCGATGATCGGCACCCCCGGATGGGCCCTGTGGACCTCGTGGACCGCCCTCACCGCTATGGGGCGTATTGCGGGCCCCGACAGGCCCCCGACGGTCCCGGCGAGCTTTGGCCGCCTCGTATTCACGTCGATGGCCATCCCAAGGACGGTGTTGATGAGCGAAAGCCCGTCGGCCCCGGCGGCGACGGCAGCCGCCGCGATGTCGCCGACGGACGTGACGTTGGGCGACAGCTTCGCGAACAGCGGTACCGCCGGGAGCGCGCGCTTGACCTCTGACACCACCCTCGCCGTGGCCGCCTCGGAGTGAGCGAACATGTTGTCTCTGTCCTCGAGGTTCGGGCACGAGATGTTGACCTCGACACCTGCGATCCCTCCTCCAGCGGCAGCAAGTCTGGCCGCAACCCCGGCGAACTCGTCGACGGTGTTGCCCGCTATCGAAGCGATGACGGTCGCCTTGCGCCGCACAAGCCACGGCAGGTCTTCGGAGATGAAATGTGCCACTCCCCTGTTCTGTATCCCGATGGCGTTGAGCATCCCCGACGGCGTCTCGCACATGCGCGGGGTCGGCTTGCCTTTCCACGGCTCGAGCGTCATCGACTTGGTTATGAGCCCGCCCAAACGCGCGATGTCGACGAAGCCCGAGGCCTCCCGGCCGGCGCCGAAAGTTCCTGATGCCGCAAGCACCGGGTTCTTGAGCCTGATGCCGGCAAGGTCGACCGCAAGAGATGGGCGGGTCATCTCAGTTACCCGGTGGAGAGTGCTCAGCACCGGCCCCAGCGGGAACGTGCTGCGCTCGAGGAGGCGCGGCCGGGGGTGGGACGAGCTCAGAGGCGAGGTCGATGGTGTCGGGTGCTGCGATGTGATCGCTCCATATGACCTGCGACCCGTCGAAGACCGGCCCCTCAGTACACGAGCGCGCGTACAAGACGCCGCCCGACCCCGACCCTCCTTTCTTGCGGCGCACCCTGAGCGGGATCACGCACGACATGCACACCCCGAAGCCACACGCCATGAGCTCTTCAACGGCAACCTGCACCGGCAGCTTGGCGGCCCCGCAGACCCCTGCGACGGCTTCGAGCATGGCGTGCGGGCCGCACGTGTAGACGACTTCGCTCCCGCATCGCTCGATCGTCGGCCCAAGGACATCGGTCACGACACCCGTGTCGCCTGCGGAGCCGTCCTCGGTCGTGATGCGGCATATCGAAGCGAGGCGACGCGCGTCCATGGCGTTCAATAACAGCTCCGAGGTGCGCGCCCCGAGGACGACGTCGATGCGGTGGCCCGCCTCGCGCAGCCGTGCGGCAAGGAAGAAAAGGGGTGCAGCTCCGATCCCACCGCCGACCAGAAGGCAGCGTGAGTGCTTCTTGGGGAGGCGAAACCCGTTGCCGAGCGGGCCCATGACGTCGAGCTTGTCGTGCACATCAAGCGCGGCGAGCTCCTCTGTGCCGGGTCCCCTTATGTCGAAGATGATCTCGAACGTCGACGCCCACCCGCCCTGTTTGTGGACCCTGTAGACGGAAAAGGGCCGCCGCAGAATGTGGGCCGTGCGCCCCACCGGCCTGACGTTGACGAACTGCCCGGGGGCGACGCTCTCGGCCACCGCAGGCGCCACCACCGTCAAGGAGTAGTAGTCCTCTCCTTGTTTCTTGCGAGACAGAACCTCTCCCATCACAAGAGATGCGCTCATCGGTTCGGCCCAGTTACCGAGGCATCGAGCCCGAGGTAGCTCTGGAGGGAGCGAACGTCGTTCTCGGCTCGAAGCAGCGCCTCGATCGCCTGAACGGCGGCCGCCATCCCGGCCATGGTCGTTATGCAGGCGACTCCGGCCCTAACCGCTGCCGTTCGGATGAAGTACCCGTCGGAGCGCGGCCCGCGTCCGAGCGGGGTATTGAACACCATGTCGATGTCCCCAGCGACGATGCGGCGGGCGATGTCGGGACCTCCTGCCCCTCCCGGCCCTCCTGCCCCTCCCGCCCGGGGTATCCGGCCATGGATCGCCGCTGGGTCGGAGAGCTTGGGAACGACCTCGACCTCGACTCCGGCGCGCTCGAGCACCCCTGCTGTCCCCACCGTCGCCACAAGCCTGAAGCCGAGGTCCGCGAGGCGCTTGGCCGGGAAGATCACCGACCTCTTGTCCCGGTTGGCGACCGAGATGAAAACTGTCCCCTTGAGCGGGAGGTGGACGCCTGCGCCCGTCTCGGCCTTGGCGAAGGCAAGCCCGAAGTTCGCGTCAATGCCCATGACCTCTCCCGTTGAGCGCATCTCAGGCCCGAGCACCGTGTCTGCGCCGGGGAAGCGGTCGAAGGGCAAAACGGCCTCCTTGACGGCGACGTGGCCAAGCCCGCTGTGACCAATCTCTTTGGCGGGGAGCAAACCCTCGGCTCTCAAGTCTCTAAGCGTCGCACCGCTCATTACGCGCGCAGCCACCTTGGCGAGGGGGACGCCAGTCGCCTTGGAGATGAACGGGACCGTGCGGGAGGCGCGCGGGTTCGCCTCGATCACATACACGGCTTCACCCTTGATGGCGCACTGGAGGTTGATCAGCCCACTTATGCCGAGGGCTTCGGCGAGAGCGCGCGTGTGACTGATGACCGTGTCGACCTGGTCGTCACCGAGGGTGAGCGGCGGCAGCGTGCACGCCGAGTCGCCCGAGTGGATGCCCGCCTCCTCGATGTGCTCGAGAACTCCGCCGACGTAGAGCTCCGAGCCGTCGAACACCGCGTCGCAGTCGACTTCAATCGCACCCTCGAGGAACTTGTCGATAAGCACCGGATACTGCGACGACACTGCCGCAGCGGCACGCATGTAGCGCTCGAGCGAAGATTCCTCGTAGACGATCTCCATGGCGCGGCCCCCGAGCACGAACGACGGCCTCACGAGCACCGGGTAAGCGATCGAGCGGGCGACAACGAGGGCCTGTTCGATCGAGCGCGCCACAGCACCGGGAGGATGCGGGAGGCCGAGGTCGGCGAGCACGTCTCCGAACAGCTTTCTGTCCTCGGCCCTCTCGATCGCTGCCGGCGTCGTCCCCATGATCGGGACGCCGGCCTTCTCGAGCCGCTGCGCAAGCTTGAGTGGGCTCTGTCCACCGAGCTGCACCATGACCCCTTGCGGCCGCTCGCGCTCGATGACGTTCATAACGTCTTCGAAGCTGAGAGGCTCGAAGTAGAGCCGATCGGAGGTGTCGTAGTCGGTGGAGACGGTCTCGGGATTGCAGTTGACCATCACCGACTCGTAGCCTGCGTCGCGCAGCGCGAAGGCGGCATGCACGCAGCAATAATCGAACTCGATGCCCTGCCCGATCCGGTTGGGGCCCGAGCCCAGGATCACAACGCGCGGCCGCTCCCCCTCGCGCACCTCGTCTTCGTCTTCATAGGTCGAGTAGTAATACGGAGTCTCGGCCTCGAACTCCGCTGCGCAAGTGTCGACGGTCTTGAAGGTCGGGAGCACGCCAAGAGCAGTCCTGTGTGTACGCACATCGTCTTCTGTGGTGGCTGTGAAGCGCGCGAGCTGGGCGTCTGAGAACCCGAGTCGCTTGGCCCAACGGATGTCGGCTTCGTCCATGGCATCGAGGGCCGCACCCTCGAGCCTTCTCCGCGCCGCAGCGATCACCGCCACGCCGCCAACGAACCACGGATCGAGGCTCGATACGCGCGCCGCTTCACCGCAGTCCATCCCCCTGTGAAGCGCCTCTTCCAGGTAAAGCAGCCGCCGTTCGCCGGGATGGGCAAGCGCTCCCTCTAGATCCTCCGGCAGGTCAGGGGCGACCGGCCCGAGGCCGTCCCAGCCGGCCTCGAGCGAGCGAAAACCCTTTTGCAACGCCTCGGGGAAGGTCCGGCCTATCGCCATCACCTCGCCCATCGACTTCATCTGGCTCGTGAGCTCGTGGTCGGCGGCGGGGAACTTCTCGAACGAGAAGCGAGGGATCTTCACGACGACGTAGTCGATCGAAGGCTCGAACGACGCCGGCGTCTTTGTGGTGATGTCGTTTCTGATCTCATCAAGTGTGTAGCCGACCGCGAGCTTTGCTGCGATCTTGGCAATCGGGAAACCCGTTGCCTTCGAAGCGAGCGCGCTCGAACGCGACACGCGCGGGTTCATCTCTATGACGATGCGGCGCCCGCTCGTAGGATCGAGCGCGAACTGAACGTTCGAACCACCCGTTGCCACCCCTATCGCGCGCATGCAGCGCGCAGCGTCGTCCCGCATCCCCTGATACTCGACATCGGTCAAGGTCATGGCCGGCGCAACTGTGATCGAGTCGCCGGTGTGGACCCCCATGGGATCGACGTTTTCGATCGAGCAAACGACCACCACGTTGTCGGCGCAGTCGCGCATCAGCTCGAGCTCGAGCTCTTTCCAGCCCACGAGCGACTCCTCGACAAGCAGCTCCCCGATGGTCGAGAGGCGGAGCCCGCGCGCGGCAACGACCTCCATCTCAGCCGCATCGTGCACCACCCCCGAGCCTCCTCCGCCGAGCACGTAGGACGGCCGCACGATCACCGGATAGGCGAGTTCCTCGGCAACTTCGAGGGCGTCGCCGGCCGAATAGGCAAACTTGGAGCGCGCTACATCGAGCCCGGCGTCGATCATCGTTTCCTTGAACAGACGGCGATCCTCAGCGCGGCGGATTGACTCGACCCCAGCGCCGATGAGCTCCACTCCAAAGGCGTCGAGGACGCCGGAAGAGGACAGCTCAACGGCGACGTTGAGCCCAGTCTGGCCCCCCATCGTCGGCAGGCACGCATCGGGGCGCTCGGCTTCGATGACCTTGGCGACGTATTCGGGGGTGACGGGCTCGATGTAGGTGTGATCGGCGAACTCGGGATCGGTCATGATCGTGGCCGGATTCGAGTTGATGAGGGTGACCTCGTAGCCCTCAGAGCGCAGCACCTTGCACGCCTGCACGCCCGAGTAGTCGAACTCGCACGCCTGGCCGATGACGATAGGCCCCGAGCCGATCACGAGGATCTTGCTGAGATCCCGGCGCGCGGGCATGTCAGCCGCCCTTCCAGGACACCGAGATCGAGCCCGCCCCTACTTGCGATTCGCCCCCTTGGCTTCGGCCTTCCGGCCCTCGCGTGCCCTCTTCTTGCGCTGCCTGTCCTTCCTCCATCGCACGATCTTGCGGTCTCCTCGGCCCACCGTCCGCTCCTTCCTCCAGCTCAGGGTGAGCACTCAATCTATGTGCGCTTCCGCCGGCTGTAAATCGACCGGCTCGAAGCGCTCGATGAGCGTGCGGAAGCCGACAAACAGATAGCGGGAGTCGTGGGGGCCTGGGCCTGCCTCGGGGTGGTACTGAACGCTGTAAGCGACTCCGGGGACCTCGAGGCCCTCGACCGTGCCGTCGTTGAGGTTTGTGTGGGTGAGGACGGCGCCGGCGCGCTCGAGCGAGGACTCGTCGACGGCAAAGCCGTGGTTCTGACAGGTGATCTCGATAGGTGCCCGCCCACCCGGTCGTCCGGCGCCGGGCCCCGCGACCGCTTTGACGGGGTGGTTGGCGCCCCTGTGCCCGAACGGCAGCTTGTAGGTCGCCGCACCGAGCGCGAGGGCGAGGAGCTGGTGGCCGAGGCATATTCCGAATACCGGGATACGCCCGACCAGGATACGAAGCGCCTCGATCGCGTACCCGACCGGTTCGGGATCGCCGGGGCCGTTGGACAGGAACACGCCGTCGAAGCCGCCTGCGAGCACGGCGGCGGCGGGAGTCGAAGCGGGGACGACGGTCACCTCGCACCCGGTCGCGACGAGGAGATCCAGGATGTTGCGCTTCATGCCGAAGTCAAACGCCGCTATCGAAAGCGTCGTGGCCCCGCCGGGACGGGGCAGCAGCTCATGGGTCGGGCGGGAGAGCTCACCGCCCGCCGCGTAGCCGGAGCCGGCGCGGCCGGCGAGCTCGGCCTGCCCGTAGGTGTAAGAGGTAGGAGTGGTTACCTCTATGGCGAGGTCGCGCCCCACAAGCCCGGGCGCCGAGCGGGCCACGTCGACGAGCTCGCCGGGCTCGGTGATCTCGTTCGACACGGCGCCCCTCATCGCGCCGGCCGAGCGGATGTGGCGCGTCAGCCTGCGAGTATCGACTCCGGTGATGCCCGGGACCCCGTGCCGGACGAGGTAGTCGTCGAGCGTCCCTGTGGAGCGCCACGACGACGGCTCCTCCCTCAGCTCGCGCATGACGAAGCCGCCGACCCACGGGCGATGCGATTGGTCGTCAAGGTCGTTCACGCCGGTGTTGCCGATGTGAGGAGTTGTCATCGCCACGATCTGGCCGTGATAGGAGGGATCGGTGAGCACCTCCTGGTAGCCGGTCATTGCGGTGTTGAAGCAGACCTCCCCTGTGGCCGTGCCGGGGGCGCCGCACGCCTCGCCACGCCACACGGCGCCGTCCTCGAGGGCAAGCAGCGCCGCCTCGCCCCGCGGCGCGCCCATGGCCACCTCAGGCATCCACGGCTGCGCCCAGCGGAGCGCCGTCGCGGGCCGTCTCAGAGCCGCCAAAGAAGGTGTGCAGCACCCTGCCGGTGAGCACGCGGCCGGCAAAGGGCGTATTGCGCGCCGTCGAGGCCCACCGGGCCGGGTCGACCGTCACGCTTCCATGCGGGTCGAACACCACAACGTTGGCGGGTGCGCCTGGGGCCAGCGGGCCGCCGTGGCCGTCGAGGCCGAGGATGCTCGCCGGCGTGCTCGCCAGGCGCGCCACCGCCTGCATGAGGGTCAGGTGCCCCGGCGCCACAAGCTCGGTGATCGTCAGCCCGAGCGCGGTCTCGAGCCCTGCGATGCCGGGAGGGGCGTAGGTGAGCTCCTGGTCCTTTTCTTCGGGGGCGTGGGGGGCATGGTCGGTGGCGATCGCGTCGATGGTTCCGTCTGCAAGCCCGGCCACGATCGCGGCGCGGTCGGCGCCGGTCCTCAGCGGCGGGTTGACCTTGGCATTGGGGTCGTAGCCGTCGAGCGCGGCGTCGGTAAGGGTGAAATGGTGGGGGGTCGCCTCGGCCGTCACCGCAGCGCCCTCCGCCTTGGCGCGCCGGACGAGCTCGACGGTGCCTGCGGTCGAGACGTGCAGGAGGTGCAGCCTGCACCCGGTGAGCTTGGCCAGGGCGATGTCGCGCGCAGCCATGATCTCCTCGGCCTCGGCCGGGATGCCGCGCAGACCGAGCACGCTCGCGCGCTCTCCCTCGTGCATCTGGCCGCCCGCCGCAAGCGCGGCATCCTCACAATGCTCGGCATAGATCGCGTCGAAGCCGGCGAGGTACTCCATCGCCCTGCGGGCAAGGAGGCTGTTCTGCACTCCGTTGCCGTCGTCGGTGAAAAGCCTCACGCGCGCAGGCGACATCGCCATCTCGCCCAGATCGGCGAGCTTGTGGCCTTCGAGGTTGCGGCTGAGAGCGCCGGCAGCGACGACCTCAACGAGGCCGACGGCGCGGCCCGCGCGCCAGACCTTCTCGACGACCGAAGCGCTGTCGGCCACGGGATCGGTGTTTGGCATGGCGCAGATTGCCGAGTACCCGCCGCAGGCGGCCGCGGCCGAGGCGGAGGCGATCGTCTCTTCGTCCTCGCGTCCCGGCTCCCTCAGGTGCGCATGCATGTCAACGAACGCGGGGGCGACGACCGCGCCCGACGCATCGATTCGCTCGGCGTCCGGCGCATCGATTCGCTCGGCTACCCCGGCGACGACGCCTTCGGCGATGAGGACATCGGCGTGCCCATCGCGCCCCGACGCCGGATCGACGACGCGTCCTCCAGAGATGAGGTAGCGGCTCATGCTCCCGTCACCCCTGCGGCGACCTCGGCGTCGTCGGTGCGCCCGAGCATTAGATAAAGCAGGCTCATGCGGACGGCGAGCCCGTTGGCGACCTGGTCGAGGATGATCGAACGGGGAGACTCCGAGACATCTGCGGCGATCTCGACCCCGCGATTCATCGGCCCAGGGTGCATCACGAGCGCATGCTCGGGCAGGTGCGCCAACCTCTTCGAGTTGAGGCCCCACAGGGCGGCGTATTCGCGCAGGCTTGGGAGCAGCTGCTCGGACTGGCGCTCGGCCTGCACACGCAGCACATAGCAGACGTCGAGGTCCACAAGGATCGCATCGAGGTCGTAGCTGACCTCCACCCCCCACGACCTCACCCCTGGAGGGATGAGGGTCGGGGGGCCGCATACCGTCACCGCCGCCCCCATCGTCACGAGCGCCTTGATGTTCGAGCGCGCCACCCGGGAGTGAACGATGTCGCCGACGATCGCGACCTTCAGGTCCGAGAGGTCTTTGAACCGCTGCCTCATGGAAAAGAGATCGAGGAGCGCCTGAGTGGGATGCTCGTGCGCCCCATCGCCGGCGTTGATGACGCTCGCCGTGGCCCACTGCGAAAGCTGCTGCGGGGCGCCTGAGGACCCGTGCCGCACAACGATCGCGTCGACGCCCATGGCTTCGAGGGTCCATGCTGTGTCCTTGAACGACTCACCCTTTGCGACGCTCGACTTGGAGTCGGCTGAGAAGTTGATGACATCGGCAGAGAGCCGTTTGGCTGCAAGCTCGAACGAGATGCGGGTCCGGGTCGACGCCTCGTAGAAGAGGTTGCACACGGTGCGCCCGCGCAGCGTCGGCAGCTTCTTGATCGGACGGTCGGTCACTCCCTGTAGCTGCTCTGCCGTGTCCAGGATGTGTGTGATGTCGCCGGCCGACAGCTGATCCATCGACAGAAGGTGTTTGATCATTTTTTCTCCCCAATGAGGACGACGTCGTCGCCGTCGATCTCCCTGACGTGGACCCTTACCGCCTCGCCGGCCGCAGTGGGAAGGTTCTTTCCGACGTGATCGGGGCGGATCGGGAGCTCCCTGTGCCCCCGATCGACAAGGACGGCGAGCCGGATAGCGCGCGGCCGCCCCAGGTCCAAGACGGCGTCGAGCGCCGCCCTTATCGTGCGCCCCGTGTAAAGCACGTCGTCGACGAGCACAACGACGCGGCCGTCGAGGTCGACGGGAACGGTGGTCGACTCGAGCCGGCGCGGCCCCCGCAGCGCCACATCGTCCCGGTATAGCGCGACGTCGATGGCCCCCGAGGGAAGGTCGTCGCCCTCGAAAGAGGCAATGGCCGCAGCAATGCGCTCGGCGAGGGGGGCGCCGCGCGTCCTGATCCCGAGGACGACAAGATCACCGGTGCCCCGGTTGGCCTCGACGATCTCGTGTGCGATGCGGACAAGTGCCCTGCGAACCTCGTCTGGATCCATGACCTGCGCCTTGACCGTGAAGTCCCCGCCCGGAGCGCCGGCGGCGACGGGGGTGCCGGGGGCTCCAGCGGCGCCGGGGGCCATCAAAAAACGCCCGCCGGCCACCGGCGGGCGTTCGCGTTTGAGTAGCTCAAGTCCTGCTCCTTTCCGGCCTCACAGTGCCGAGTTAAAGGATCTCGTCGCTCACCCTACAACGCGCCGACCCGCCCGTGTGGGTTTCCTGAGCTCTCCTTCGCTATGTCTCCTCAGGTCCTCCTGGCGAGCTTGGCGAGACGACCTACGTTTATGCTCCAGCCGATTCCGAAGGCGGTGTCCGTAAAGATCTGGTCATCATCGGGCCTCCACAGGGAGTTTCTTATGCGCTCGGGCGTCGGCGGGCGAAAGTCATAAGGCACAACGCCGGCCACGTGGCCGTGCCACTGCCGCTCGCCGGGCGGGCTCTGGAGCTCCTTGGCGACCGCGGCGGCCCCGAGGCCCCACCACACCAAGCGCATGAATCTTGCCAACGGATTCTTTTTTTTCGCCATTTGCCTCTCCCAACCTGGATGTGCCGTGCCTGAGCGATCCCGACAGATTACCTACGCCGCCGAGGGCTTCGCTACCTGACGCTGCGGGTTTCCGCCACGCGGCCGAGCACGCCGTTGACGAAGCGGCCGGAATCCTCGGTCGAAAGCGTCTTGGCCAACTCGACGGCCTCATTGATCACCACGGCCACGGGAACATCCAACCTGCACGACAGCTCGAACGCCCCCACACGGAGCACGTTGGCGTCGACCACCGGCATGCGCTCGATCCCCCAGTGCTCGGCAGACGCTGCGATCAATGCGTCGATGCGCTCACGCCCCTCGTCGACCCCTGCGACCAGAATGTAGACGTAATCAAGGACTTCGGAGGCCGGGGATCCTTTGAATCCCGAGGCGGGCCCGCGCTCGTCGTCTGGCTCTTCGGGCATCTGCCAGTCCGTCCTGGAGCGGGCCCGAAACACCTCGAGCGGGGAGGCCTCCTTGATCTCGGCCTCGTAAAGCACCGCCACCGCCAATCTGCGCGCAAGGCTGCGGCTCTTCATCGTCTAATGACGCCGCTAGGCAGCACGCCTAGGCGCGGGACAGGTACTGACCGGAGCGGGTATCGACCTTGATGCGCTGGCCTAGCTCTACGAATAGGGGCACCTGCACGGTGGCGCCGGTCTCCACGGTCGCCGGTTTGAGCGTCCCCGAGACTCGGTCGCCCTTGAACCCTGGCTCCGTCTCGGTCACCTCGAGCTCAACCGCGACGGGCATGTCGATGCCCACCGGCGTGCCCTCATGAACGGGGACCATGCACACGGTCCCGTCCTTGAGGAACTTGACCGCTCCACCAAGCATGTCCGGGTCGATGTGGATCTGGTCGTAGGACTCTTGATCCATGAACACAAGGCCGGCGTCATCGGGATACAGGTATTGCATGGCGCGCTTATCGAGCACAGCGAGATTGACTTTCTCGTCGGCGCGGAAGGTTCGATCCGTGACCGCGCCGGATATCACGTTCTTGAGCTTGGTCTTGACGAAGGCCTGCCCCTTGCCGGGTTTGACGTGCTGGTATTGGGTGATCGTGTAGAGCGTGCCGTCAAGCTCCAGAGTCTGGCCGGGGCGCATATCGTTGGTCGAGATCATTCAGGCACTCCCTTTCACCCGACCATTCTAAGCGGGGCAGACCTCCCGCTCACCCGTCACGGCTCGTCCGGAGCCTTCAGGGATGAGTTGACGGCGTCAAAGAGCGCAGAGGCGACGAACGGTTTGGTCAAATACCTCGCCCCCAAGGACTTCCCCGCCTCGATGTCTTCGGGGAGCACTCGTGCGCTCAAGAAGATGACAGGCAGGTCGGTCATCCCTTCGCTTCCGCGCAGCAACCTGCAAAGCTCCAATCCACTCAGCCCCGGCATGCTGACGTCAAGCACGGCGACGTCCGGGGGATCTTCCGAAGTGACGGCAAGGGCCTCGGCTCCTGAGCCGGCCATAACGACCTTGTGCCCCTGCTTTCGAAGCCGGATGTTGACGAGATTGACGATATCGGGATCGTCGTCTACCACCAGAATACGGGCCATCAGAACACTCTTCCTTTCTCACTTGTCGTTTGCAACATGTGTGCAACATGGATGATCGGTCACTTCGTCACGCCGCTACCTCGCTGCCCCCCTCCTCGTCGCGCGCCGGGGGTGGGGGGAAAGCGAGGCGGAAGGTCGTCCCCTCGCCGACCTCACTGGATACCGACGTGCTGCCTCCGTGAGCTTCGACGATCGCTTTGACTATGGTCAGGCCGAGACCCACTCCGGGGATTGCTTCGTGCGTTGCGGTGGACGCCCTGAAAAAGCGTTCGAAAAGGTGCCCCTGCTCGGTGGACGGGATCCCGATGCCCGTGTCTTGCACCTCTACCACGAGCACCCCGTCATCGACGCCCAATCTGACCTCGACTCGGCCGCCCGTGGGTGTGAACTTCACGGCGTTGGATATCAGGTTGTCAAACGTCTGGCCCAGTCGTTGGGCGTCGCCTCGATATGGCGCCAGGGCTTGACTCGAAAGCTCGAGCGTCAGCCGTTTGCTTTCCGCCATCGGCCGGGCCGCCTCCAGAGCCTCTTCGGCAAGCCGAACGAAATCGAGGTCCTTGAACTCGAGGGGCAGTCCGCCCTCGTCCAGCCGCGCGACGAACAACAAGTCCGCCACGAGGCTTAGCAGTCGTTTGGCGTTTCTGTCCACGGTTACCAGATAGTCGCGAAGCTCATCGCCCAGAGCGTCGGCCTCGGCCTCCAAGATGAGGTCGAGATAGCCCACGATGGAAGTAAGAGGGGTCCTGAGCTCATGTGAGACAAGCGCGAAGAACTCGCCCTTCTGTTTGTCGGCTTCACTCTCCGAGTGCTTGCGCTGCAACCAGTGCCCGATCTGGTTCCCCATGATGCTTAGCGTGCTTATCAACGATGCATCGCGCATCTGGGCCGCTCGGTGGAAGAGGACGATGACTCCGAGCACATTGCCGTCGCCCACTATGGGAAGCGCAAGCACGGCGCTGAGGGCAATGTCCTCTGCAAGCTGAGGCCGGCCGACGTTGCCCTCGGTGAAGATGTCCTCGATCCACAGGACCTCTTTGCCCTCGAGCACGGCGGCCAGCACGTCGGTGCCTGAGGCCATGGTCACGACGTGGTTCAGGGCCTCCAAATCGGTGTAG
>Ga0136610_1000047_pt1 | contig 22633 bp, 24 predicted proteins | sample AntDrymUQ1342206_2_FD_104804 | JGI IMG/M metagenome (GOLD analysis project Ga0136610, IMG submission 104804) | Polar desert sand microbial communities from Dry Valleys, Antarctica - metaG UQ134 (22.06) | ecosystem: Environmental > Terrestrial > Soil > Desert | place: Antarctica: Dry Valley...
GCGACTGGACGATCTGGAATCCGGCATCGTCGCGGTAGGCGAACGGATCCAGCCAGACATCCACCCGGGTGCGTACGTGCCCGAACGCCTGATAGGCGAGATAGGCCCCGCCCATGAACATCAGCAGGCCGATCAGCACCCAGCTGAACCGCTCGGTGGCGACGTAGAGCATGACCATGAAGATGCCGAAGATCAGCAGTGAGCTGCCGAGGTCGCGCTCGAAGATCAGCACCATCAGACTGACCGCCCAGGCCAGGATCACTGGCCCCAGGTCGCGACCGCGGGGAAAGTCCAGACCCAGAAAGCGGCGGCTGGCCAGGGACAACACGTCCCGCTTGTCGACCAGGTAGGCGGCGAAGAAGCAGATCAGCGCAACTTTGGCGAACTCTCCGGGCTGGATCGAGAAGCCGCCCACCAGGATCCAGAGCTTTGCGCCGTTGACCTCCGACAGCGAGGCCGGCAGCACCGCGGGGATGGCCAGCAACACCAAACCGACGAACATCAGTGTGTACGCGTACCTGGCCAGGGTCCGGTGGTCCCGGATGACCGCCAGGACCGCCACGAACAGCACCAGCCCCACCAGCGCCCACACCAGCTGGGTGGGCGCCTGCGCCCCCGGCATCGGATCGCCGTCCAGCGCAGCATCCATCTGCTCGGCGAGATCGAGCCGATGGATGATGACCAGCCCCAGGCCGCTCAGCAGCGCGACGGCCGGCAGCAACAGCGGATCGGCGTAGGGCGCCAGCTTGCGTACGACGAGATGCGCGACCGCCCAGATCGCGGTGAATGAGGCCCCGAAGGTGGCCACCTCGACGGTCAGCGAGCCGGTCACCGTCAGATCCACGATGGACTGCGCGCCGACGGTCAGCAGGCAGGCGAAGGCCAACATCGCGAGTTCGGTGTTGCGACGCGTGGGTGGGGCGGCGGCCACCTGGGGCGCCGCCATGACGGCAGACATCAGTCTTCCTCGCGGCAGTTGACGCCGGATCGGGTGCTCTGGCCGGCGTCGGTTTCATCAGCCGTCGAACCGCCGGCGGTCGTCGATGACCGGCTTGGCCCTGCCTGCGTGGCCGGCGGTTGCCCGACCGTCGGCTCCGTGGTCGGAACAACCGCCGTGCCCGTGGTTGTCTCGGTCACTGTGGCGGGAGGGACGGTGGAGGTCGAGCGCTCCGGACAGAGTGGCAGCCGCATCTCGAGAAGATTGTCCAAGATGCTTTGAGCGGCAACGAGATCCGCGGCCGGAATGCCGTCCATCACCGAGTTGCGGGCGGTGGCATCGAGATCGGCGACCATGATCCCGGTCTCCTCCTGCAACCGGTAGAAGTCCACGCCGACAAGCTCGGCATTGACCCCGCGAAAGATCACGACCTGCTCGGGATCCCCGCCACTGGCGAGCACTCCGACGAAGTACTGGGACATGACGTACGCCCAGACTCCTCCGGCAGCCAGTGCGAGTACGACGCCGGCGGCCAGCAGGCCGACCAGCACCCGCTTGCGCCGTCGCGGCGGCGGCGGGCTGACCGCACGCGCGGCGACCCGGGCACTGGGTTTGTCCGGAGCGGCCAAGGCGGCTCGACCGGCCGAGGAGATCGGGTCGATATCGCGCTGACCCACGTTGTCGCCGGCTGCACCGTCGACGACCGGATCGATCATCGCGGTGTCGCCGTCGCGGGTGTCATCGATGACGTCGGCAATGACACAGGTGATGTTGTCCGGCCCGCCGCCGCGCAAGGCCAACTCGATCAACCGGTTGGCCGCGTCCTGTGGGTCGGGGATCTGCAGCGCCTCATGGATGGTCTCGTCGGAGACGACACCGGACAGCCCATCGCTGCACAGCAGGTACCGGTCGTCGACCCGGGCCTCTCGGATGGACAGATCAGGTTCTACGTCGTTGCCGTTGAGCGCCCGGAGGATGAGGTTGCGCTGCGGGTGCGAGCGCGCTTCCTCTTCGGTGATCCGGCCCTCGTCGATCATGGCCTGGACGAAGGTGTCGTCGTGGGTGATCTGGGCGAAGACGCCGTCTCGCAGCAGGTACCCGCGGGAATCGCCTATGTGACACAGGGCGATTCGCGACCCGGCGAACAGCAGCGCGGTCAGAGTCGTGCCCATGCCCTCGAGAGCGTTGTCCTCACGGACAAGCTCACGCAGATGCTCTGTGCCGTCATTGGTGGCTCTTGCCAGAGCGGCCAGCATGTCGCCAGTGGGCAGCTCCTCGTCGAGGTGTTCCAATGCGGCGATCACGACTTGGCTGGCCACGTCGCCGCCGGCGTACCCGCCCATCCCGTCGGCGACCGCGAGCAGCCGCGGTCCGGCATAGACGGAGTCGTCGTTCTTGGCGCGGATCAGGCCCCGGTCCGACCGTGCCGCGTACCGCAGAGCCAGAGTCACTGGTGGCTCCGCTTCGTTTGAGCCTCGTGCGCTGCGCGCACTGGTCGGTCCGCTCCTCGCTCGTTCCTCGCTGCGATGCTCGCGCCCGCTCGGCTCAGTGGTGGGCTCACTGGTGTAGCTCGATGACGGTCGCCCCGATTCGGATTGGCTGGCCCGGTGCCACGGCCAGTGGCCCCTGGACGCGTTGCTGGTCGAGGTAGGTGCCATTGGTGGAGCCGAGATCCTCGACGTACCAACGGCCCTCGCGCTGGGTGAGCCGCGCGTGCCGAGAGCTGGCAAAGTCGTCGGTCAGTACGAGCGTCGAGTCATCCGCACGGCCGATGAGGATGGTCTGGTCGCCCAGGGTTATCCGAGTGCCGGCCAGCGGGCCGGCGGTGACCCGCAACAGCTTGAGCGGCCGGCCGGCCTTGCGGCCGGAGGCCACCGCGCTACGCGCCGGAGCGGAAACCCGTTTGGCGCGACCGCCCAGCAGATCAGCCCGTACGACCCGGAAGGCGACCAGGATGAACAGCCACAACAGGGCCAGGAAGCCGAAACGGAAGATCTGCACCACGATTTCTGCTGTCATGATCGGGCGCCGTCCGTGCGGATCGCAGCGAGCGCGGCGGTAAACGCGGTCATGGCCCTGGTCCAGGTCCGCGGCCCATGCGGTAGACCAGAACCGAGTGCCCGATCCGGATGACATCACCGTCGGACAGCTGGATGTGCGGCACTCTGCGGCCGTTCACGATGGTCCCGTTGGTGGAACCGAGGTCGACGACGGTTGCCCTCCCGTCAGCCAGTTGCACGTCCACGTGACGCCGCGAGACACCGGTGTCGGGCACCCGGATCGAGGCTTCGCTACCGCGGCCGATGATATTGCTCCCCATGCGCAGTTCATGGCGGGTGTTCGGGCCGTCGACGACGAGGGCGTGCGAGATGCGTGCTGCCGATCGCGGCGGTGTCGAACCCCCGGCGGGACCGCGGCCGGGAACCGGCGGGAGGCCCGCAGGAGGGGGCCCCCACCCCGGAGCTCCCACGCCCGACGGCGGCCGTGGCCCTGGTGACATCGGCGGCACCGGTGGCAGCCCCTGGCCAGGAGCGCCACGGGGTGCGGCTGCGGCACCCGCAGGCTGCCAACCGTCGCGTACGGCCGCTGCCGGTGGGAGTCCGGCCGAACGCGAACCGGGGTCGGCATCGACCCGACTGTCGACATGGAAGACGCCGGTGCGCAGTTCTTCGTCGCGCGCGAGGCTGACCTGGATCCGGCCGAAGGTGGACCAGCCCTCTGCCTCGACGTGTTCCTGCACCATCTCTGCCATGGTGGCGCTGAGCTCGGCCTCCCACTCGGCCAGGTAGTCGAAGTCGGTGAGACCGAGTCGAACGACATAGCGGTTGGGGACCATCACTCGGCCCTCCCCGACGACCATCTTCTGTTCGGTCGCCTCGCGCTCGAGCGCCTTGGCAATCTCGGCGGGATGAACCTTGCCCTTGAAGACTCGCGCGAAGGCAACGCCCACGATGCCTTCGAGCCTTCGCTCGAAGCGCTGCAGCACGCCCACGTATTCCTCCGCTTCCCTCGACGCTCGATGGTATCTGTGGAGGTGTTGGGTCTCTGTGTTTGCGGCCCGTCCGCGCCACGTTGACCTTCCGTGCGGCCGTTCGAGAGTCGCTTCGGTCGCTGTTAGGCTGGGCGACCGCTGGGGCAAGTGGCGGAATGGCAGACGCGCACGGTTCAGGTCCGTGTGTCCGAAAGGACGTGGGGGTTCAACTCCCCCCTTGCCCACATTTCTGGATAGCGAGTTGTGTTTCGTGGTCAGTCAGAGATACCGATGCATGATGTGCAGGCCCACGTAGCCGTGCACCGGATGCTGGAAGGCCTCGGGCACGGTGGCCAGCACCTCGAAGCCCAGTGAACGCCACAGCCCGACCGCGCCGCTGTTCGTCTGCACGACCGCGTTGAACTGCATGGCGCGGTAACCGGCGGACCGCGCCCAGCTCAGCGCGTCCTGCCCGAGCGCTCGGCCCACGCCGTGGCCGCCGTACCGCGGATCGACCATGAAACTGGCGGTGGCCACATGTGCGCCAGGACCACCCTGATTGGGGTGCATCTTCGCCGTACCCAGCATCGTCCCGCCGTCGTCGACGGCCACCGCCGTACGACCCGGAGGTTGCTGCATCCACCGGGCGCTGGCCTGGCCCTCGGTCAGCTCAGGGTCATAGCAGTACGTCTCGCAGGCCGACACGATCGATCGCCAGAACGGCCAGATCGCGGCCCAATCAAGCTCGGTGGCGTCTCTGATCAGCACGGTGTCCAGCAGACTAAGCCGGTGACCGGCTCGCTGGTGGTACGCAATGCCTACCCGGAAGACGTTCCGGCAATCGCCGGCATCTTCGACCCGTACGCGCTCGAGAGCGCTGTGACGTTCGAGACCGTCCCACTGACCGAACGCGAGTGGCTCGACAGGCTGCAAGCCGCACGCGAGGTGGGACATCCGTTCCTCGTCGCATCTTTCGAGTCGACCGTCATCGGGTACGCGTACGTCACTCACTGGAGGACCAAACCGGCTTACTCCCGCACGGTCGAGAACTCGATCTATCTGGATCCTGCACATTCAGGACGGGGGTATGGGCGCATTCTGCTCACCGAACTGCTCGACGCAAGCGCAGCGGCCGGGATGCGGGAGGTGATCGCAGTGATCGCGGACGGCGGCAGCGCGGCATCAAAGGCCTTGCACAGGTCGGTCGGGTTCGCCGAGGTCGGGCGACTACAGCGGGTCGGCTACAAGCACGGTCGATGGATCGACACGGTGCTCATGCAACGGAGCCTGGAATGATGCAGCACATCGACCGACACCGGACCCAACATGATCGTGAGCGCTCTCGGTGCAGCCGCACTGCACCCTCAGCGCTCACGATCATGTTTGGTCACGAAAGACTGGGACCGTGACCGTTCGGATCGCTGTCCTGGCCATCGACGCGCGCGATGTCAGTCGGGTCGCTGAGTTCTGGGCGGCGGCCCTGGGCTGGGATGCCTGGCCCGACCCGGACGAGGGCGGCGTGAGCCTGGCGCCCCAGGGCTCTGCGGGGCAGTCCGGAGTCGGCGGGCCCTCCATCGACGTAATGCCAGTTCCCGAAGCCAAGGCCGGGAAGAACCGACTGCACTTCGACCTGCGGGCCGACGGCACGACCCAAGCCGAGGAGGTCGACCGGCTGCTTGCCCTCGGCGCCACCCGGGTCGATGTGGGACAGAACCCCGACGTCAGCTGGGTCGTTCTGGCCGATCCGGAGGGCAACGAGTTCTGCGTGCTGCAGCGCTCGGTCCAAGAGGTAGCAGCGACCAGCCGATGACAGCGGTGGTGCTCAGGGCAAGATAACTACGTACCTGACGTCGCAGGGGTCCCTTGATTCGGTTTCCGGGCTAGCCTCGACCGGGCTGCCAGGGAGGCCCTCGACATGTCGTATCCAGAGCCGGTCTATTCCGGGAGCACCGGGAAGGTCAGCGCGACCTTACGACCCGCCGACCACGAACCGGACCTGACCTACCCGTCGGGGAACACCGTGCACTACCTGGCCACCGGTGCCTCGACCGCCGGCAAGTTCGGCCTCTACCGCTGGGAGATGGGGCCGAAACCCGGCGGGGCCGAGCCGCATTTCCACAAGACGATCTCGGAATCGTTTTTCCTGCTTTCCGGCACGGTGCGGCTGTTCAACGGCCAGAAGTGGATCGACGGCACTGCGGGCAACTTCCTGTTCGTGCCCGAGGGCGGGATCCACGCGTTTCGCAACGAGTCGGGCCTACCGGCCTCGATGCTCATCCTGTTCGCGCCAGGCGCGCCACGGGAGGACTATTTCGAGGGGCTTGCAGACATCGCCCAGGGCAAGGAACTGAGCGAGCACGAACGCGCCGAGTTCTTCCTGCGGCACGACAATCACTGGCTGTGAGAGGCGAGGAGTTCTGATGAGCGTTCAACTCAACCACACGATCGTGAACGTCAAGGACAAGCGCGAGTCAGCCAGCTTTCCGTGCGACATCCTCGGCCTGGCAGCGCCGACGCCGTACGGCCCGTTTCTCGTCGTCCAGGTCGACAACGACGTGTCCCTCGACTATCTCGACAATCCAGGCGGCGTCCATACCCAGCACTACGCGTTTCTGGTGGACGAGCCCGAGTTCGACGCGATCTTCGCTCGGATCCGCGACCGCGGCCTGCCGTATTGGGCCGACCCGCACAAGAGCGAGCCAGGCCAGGTCAACACCCATGACGGTGGCCGTGGCCTGTATTGGGAGGAACCCAGCGGTCACCTGCTCGAGATCATCACCCGCCCGTACGGAAGCGGCGACTAGCCGAAGGGGCCGCGCACTCGGCGATCCCCTACGCCGTCAGGCATTCTTGATCCGTGACCGCCGACACCGCCCCGGACGGGGTCGCGCCGAGCCGTACCACCGTCCCATGGCATCGGTACGGCGGCGGTCCGGACCCGACCGCTGACGGACCGGTCGTCAAGCGGTGGCGCAAGGTCGCCGGACGGACGCTGTCCAAGGCGTGGGACGACTCTCTGTTCGGGATCAGCTCGCAGGCCGCCTTCTGGTCGGCGATGTCCACCGCCCCGCTGCTACTCGCCCTTCTTGGGCTGGTCGGTCCGGTCGCGGAACTGTTCGGACCCGAGACGATCGTCACCGTCGAGGATCAACTGGATCGGTTGCTGCGCACCATCTTCAGCCCAGAGGTCGCCGACGATCTGCTGGGCGAGACAGTGAGCACCATCCTGGACTCCACCAAGGGCGGGGTCATCTCGATCGGCCTGCTGATCAGCTTCTGGGCCGGGTCGTCGGCCATGTCGGCCTTTGTCGAGGCGATCACGATCGCGTACGGCCAGCACGAGGTCCGTCACCCCGTACGCGAACGGTTCTTCGCCCTTGGCCTCTACATGATCGCCTTGTTTGCCGGAATCCTGCTGCTGCCGCTCATCGCGATCGGTCCGGACCTGTTGCCGCGGCTGTTCCCGAGCGGCATCCGCGACGAGGTCGAATCGGTGGTGTCCTTCACCTACTACCCCGCGATGGCCGTAGTCCTGATCGTGCTGCTGGCCACGTTGTACAAGGTCGCTCCCAAGCACCGGCACGCTTGGCGGCGCGGACTTCCCGGTGCCCTGCTGGCAGCCGGTCTTTTCCTGATCGCCAGCCTGGGCCTGCGGCTGTACCTGACCTACGCCTATTCCAACGGGCTCACCTACGGCGCACTCACGACGCCCATCACATTTCTGATCTTCTATTACCTCGCCTCGCTGGCGATCGTGCTGGGGGCGCAGTTCAACAATGCGCTGCTCGAGTACTACCCCCCGAAGATCGTGACCGCCAAGCCCTCCCGCTTTTCCAAGCGCTCCCAAGCTGAGACCAGCGCCGAATCAGGGCGGCCCTGAATCGAATCTTTCGACTCGGGGCGGCCCTGATTCGAACGTGTCCAGCGTAGGTGCGATCAGGACCTGACCAGGTCCTCCAGGCGGTCGAGGACGACCTGCATGCCGGCTTCCATCCCGGAGTCCAGGTGACCGTCGCGGTTCTCCTTGCTGGAGTGCAGCACGGTGACCGTGAGCGTCGTCGTGCCGTCATCCTCGGTCAGCGTTGCGTGTTGACCGCCTCGGCGTCAGGGAAACCCTCGAACACCTCGGTCGACACCAGCCGTCCGGGCCGCTCGACCTCGCGGTAGGTCCCGTGCCAAGCGAACTCGGTGCCGTCGGTACCGCGAGTGACGTACCGCCAGGCGCCGCCGACTCGCAGGTCGATGTCGCACTCGACCATGGGTGCGTCGTCCGACCCCCACCACTGACGTACGTGCTCGGGAGTGGTCCAGGCGTCGAAGACCCGAGCCGCAGGGGCATCGAAAGTCCGGGTGATCAAGATCTCGCGGTCGGAGGGGGTCGTGACGGTGGCGCTGCCGTGCCGGGTCATGGTGTTCATGATTGCTCCTCAGGTTGGACTTCGCTGTCGGGCTGGTTGTCTTCCAGGAATCGCTCGAGTCGGTCGAGCCGGTCGGTCCAGGTCTGCTCGAACCCGGTCACCCAGTCGTGGACCGGTTTGAGCGCCGGACCGTTGATCCGGTACATCCGCTGGCGTCCGAGGCTGCGGCTGCGGACGAGATCCACCTGCCGCAACACCTGGAGGTGCTTGGACACCTGCGGTTGCCCGAGCCCGAGCCGCGCCACGAGTTCTCCGACGGAGAGTTCATCGGAGCCCAACACCTCGAGGATTTCCCGCCGACGCGGTTCCGCGACGGCGTTGAAAGCATCTGAGGTGGTGGTTGCTCTGGGCACCTGGCCAACATACCCATATAGGAATATGCCAACCCTTTCCTGGCGGTTATGACGTAAACCGCCACCCCTCCTGGCGGTTATGACGGAAACGGCCAGTGCGGCCGGTCAGCGCGGTCAGGTCAGGAGAAGCCGCCCGGCGTACGCGGTGTATAGGGCTCCTCGAGCCGGGTGATCTCCTCCGCGGTCAGTCGCAGTTCGACCGCTGCGACCGCGTCGTCGAGATGCTGATCCTTGGTCACTCCGACGATCGGCGCTGTGATCACCGGGTTGGCCATCACCCACGCCAGCGCCACCTGCGCCCGCGACACGTCATGTGCGCCGGCGATCTCGGCGACCCGGGACACGATCTCGCGGTCGCCCTCGGCCCCGTACAGCCTGGCCAGGACCTGGTCGCTGCCCGACCGGTTCGTGTCCTCGTCCCAGTCGCGAGTCAGCCGGCCGCGCGCCAGCGGGCTCCACGGGATCACGCCGATGCCCTGGTCGGCACACAGCGGCAGCATCTCGCGTTCCTCCTCACGGTCGAGCAGGTTGTACTGGTCCTGCATCGACACGAACCGTGCCCAGCCGTGCTCACCAGCGGTGTAGAGGGCCTTGCTGAACTGCCAGGCCCACATCGAGGAGGCGCCCAGATATCGGGCTCGCCCGGACCGGACCACCTCGTCGAGTGCCTCGAGGGTCTCCTCGATCGGCGTGTTCGGGTCCCAGCGGTGGATCTGATAGAGGTCGACATAGGCGGTGCCCAGCCGCTCCAGGCTGGCGTCGATCTCGTGCAGGATCGCCTTCCGGGAGAGCCCACCGCCGTTGGTCCCCGGCCGCATCGGCATGAACACCTTGGTGGCCAGGACCACGTCCTCGCGGCGGGCGAAGTCGTTGAGCGCCCGACCGACGATCTCCTCGCTGCTCCCATCGGAGTAGGCATTCGCCGTGTCGAAGAAGGAGATCCCGGAAGCCAACGCCTTCTCGATGAACGGCCGGCTCTGCTCTTCCGGCAGGCTCCATGGGTGCTGGCCTCGCTCGGGATCGCCGAAGCTCATGCACCCCAAGCAGATCCGGGAAACCTGCAGACCGGTCGTGCCCAGCCGGACGTACTCCATGCCGTACCCCTCTCGTCCTCCTCCGACCAGTCTGGCCGTGGCTCGTCTCCGCACTTTCAGCCGGTTCGCTGCCCAACCGTCTCTTTCGAGGGTGCCAAAGCGCAGTTGGGAGCGAACCGGCGGAAAGATCCGTCGGGAACAGGCCAGAAGTGGCGGCTTTGACCGCTATGCGCACAAGGGTCGTTGCAAGGCTCCGCAATTCACCGTTGTGCGCACAATGTCGAGAAGCGGTTGCCGGCTCAGCGGTCGAACTGGTCTCGCAGGTAGGCGGCAATCCAGCAACCGGCCAGTCCCACGAGCAGGAGCACCCAACAGCCGATGGACCAACCCTCCAGCGGGTCGTCATCGGAGCCGCTGTCGATGTCGGTGACCCCAAAAACAACGTTCGCCATGATCAGGAAGATCGGCAACAGTGCGCAGGCAGACAGCGCAACGGTGGCAGCCTTACGGTCCTGGCGCAGGGCGGCGACGAGGGATGCGACCATCGCGGTGAGCGTCGTGATCGTGAGGGTTCCAGCGCTGATGACGACCAGGGTGGAGTGCTCGACGTCGTAGTCGGAGTTCAGGGAGAAGACGAGGCCGAGAGCTGTGTAGCGCTCCGGGACCTCGTCCTGGTTGAACCGGATCTCGGCGAGCGGCAGGGCGAGGCCTACCAGTAGTCCGACAGCGGCGTAGAGCCCGTGCAAGGCAGTCGAGCGCCGCAGTTGATCTCCGAGTTCATCGACCCTGCGATTCATCGCCCTCGAGTCGCTGGCGGCGTCGCGCATGGCGGGACAGTACTGCCGCAGCGACGCCTTGCAGCGCTGTCGAGCACGAAACTGGCTGATGGTGTGTGACCTGCGCCGGGACTAGGACAGGATGAGTGGGTGATGCCGTTCTGAACGCTCCGAGCCGGCGTTCGGGCAGGGTGCGTACGGCGTTGTCAGCCGTGGCCGGGGTGTCCGGGCGGCTGCTGGTCGTCGTGGCGGCGGTCTGGCTCGTCGGCTACCTGTTGGGCATGGTGTGGTTCGTCGTACTTCCGGTCGTGCTGGCCCTGTTCGTCACGACCCTGCTCTGGCCGGCCGCACGGTTCCTCCGGGCCCACAAGTGGCCTCCGGCACTGGCCTCCATCGTCGTCGTCGTGGCGTTCCTGGCCTTGGTCTTCGGTGTCGGCGCCGTGATCGTCGTACCGGTGGCTGCCCAGGCCGAGGACGTCACCGACGGGGTGACCGGTGGGATCGCGTCGGTGCAGGAATGGTTGGCCGGGCCACCGCTGAACCTCGGTGACGACCAGGTCGGGGCGGCCCTCGAGGAGGGGCTGGCCCGGCTTCAGGAGAGTGCCGGTGACATCGTCGGCATCGTCCTCGGCGGGATCAGCACCCTTGGCAACGCGCTGATCACCCTGGTCCTGGTTCTCACGCTGGTCTTCTTCTACCTCAAGGACGGGCCACGTTTCCTGCCCTGGATCGGGCGCCAGTCCGGGACCCGGGCCGCACCGCACGTCGCCGAACTCGGCAAGCGCTACTACGCAAGCCTGGCGCGCTTCATGCTCACCCAGGTCATCGTCGGACTGATCGATGCGGTCTTCATCGGTGTCGGGTTGTTGCTGGTCGGCGTCCCACTCGTGCTGCCGTTGGCGGTACTGACCTTCGTCGGCGCCTTCATTCCGATCATCGGTGCGTTCGTGGCCGGTGGCGTCGCCGTGCTCGTTGCCCTGGTCAGCGAGGGCTTCGTCGCGGCGCTGATCGTGCTGGCGATCATCATCGTGGTGCAGCAGCTCGAGGGAAATGTGTTCGCTCCGATCCTGCAGGGCAGGAGCCTGCAGCTGCATGCGGCGGTCGTGATTCTCGCCGTGATCGCGGGCGGCAATCTGGCCGGGATAACCGGCGCTTTCCTGGCTGTTCCGATCGCGGCGCTGATCGCGATCACCTGGCGCTACGCACGAGAACGGCTGGACCAGGATCCCGAGGACACCGCTGACACGTCGCCGGCAGCCGACGGGCCGCAGACCGAGCCACCCGTTGGCAAAGGGTCGAAAGAGGCTGCTAGAGAATCACATTGAGGCTCAGGACGAAGAGCAGTCCGACAACCAAGATGGCAGCTTTCCCCTCGGCCAGCAGCTGCAGCACTCGGCGCAACACCTGCGGGACGTCACCTTCGGTGCTCACTCGCCCGCCGGGCTCGTCGGCCTCCAGCGATTGCAATGTCCTGAGCTGGCTGTGCAGCAATGCGCCCGGCATGTAGTGATCGCGCCGTCCTTCTACTCGGGCCTGCAAGGTGGCGGCCGAAGCGTCGAGTTGGCAGAAGCGCACAGAAGGGTGCCCGTCGCGCAGCAGTTCTCGGTAGCTGCGCTTGAGCGCAGAGCAGGTGACCACGCTACTGAGCCCGGCCTGTTCCTGCTTGCCGATCCAGTCGGCGATGGAATGTAGCCAGGGCCAGCGGTCCTCGTCGTCGAGTGGTTGGCCCGACCGCATCTTTTCCACATTGGCTGCGGGATGGAACTCGTCCCCCTCGGCCATGATCCAACCGGTGGATTCGGCCAGTGCGCGGGCTATCTCGGACTTCCCCGCTCCGGAGACGCCCATCACGATGACCGTCGTCGGAGTGGACGAGTCGGCTCCAGATCTCGAAACGGTCACGGCTCAGAACGCTATGGCCGGTCTGTCCGCACCGCTACCCATGGTCGCGGTTTTCTCGCGCCGCTCACCGATCAGCCGGCCAGCGTGTATCCGGCCTCGTCGACAGCGGCTTCGACAGCCGCCCTGTCGACCGGTTCGGTCGCCGTCACCGTCAGGAACTCCGCTGGCCAGGTCCACCCGTACGTCGGTCACGGCAGGGATTGCGCCCACCTCTTCGGTGACTGCCTGTACGCAGTGCTCGCAGGTCATGCCGATCACCGTGTAGCTCTGGTCGGTCTGACTGATGTGGCTGCTCACCGGGCCCGGCGCGGCGGTGGCTGGTGCTTCGGGCTCCTGGAACTAGATGCAACCTCCGTCGGACTACGGGCGTCTCTACTTCATGACCCTTACCGGCCGCAGCAGAGAGCTGTCCGTCCGGCGCAGCCTTCTTGGCCTCAGCGCCGTTCTCGCCAGTGTGGTTCTCACCGGATGCTCGAGCATCTTCGAAGGTGAGCCAGAAGGCGGCGGCGGTCCGAGTTCTGGCTCATACGAGCATCCGACCGGCGGGCAGGACGTCGTGGTCTCCGTCCGAGTTCTCGGCGGGTACGTACCGCTGGAATACAACCTGCGCAACACACCTAACGTCCTGGTGCTGGGCGACGGCACGGTGATCGTCGCCGGTGTCATGGACATGAGCTATCCGGGGCCGGCAATCAATCCCCTGCAAACGTCGACCATCTCCGAGGATCAGATTCAGGAACTCCTGACCGCCGCAGACGAGGCCGGATTGCTCAGCGAGGCCATCGAGTACGGGTCCCCCAGCGTCACCGACATGCCCGACACCGTCCTGGAACTCACGACCGGCGGCCGTACGTTCTCGCATTCGGCGTACGCGCTCGGCTTCGACGACGGAACGACCTTGGGACTCAACGACTCCGAGATCGCCAAGCGCGAAGCGCTGCAGGGTTTCCTCGACACCGCGCAAGGCCTGGTGGGCGCCGACAGCGAGCAGTACGTGCCCACCGATGTGGTTGCCTACCGGCTGAGCGCGCAGGCGGCCCCACCGGTCGAGGAGCCCGAACTCCAGCAGGAGCCCCGGATCTGGCCGATCGCCACCGCGCCGCCGCCGGTGGCCGGCACCGATCTGACCAGCTGCGTGGAAATAGCCGGCCAGGAGGCTGCCCCCTTGCTCGCTGCGCTGCAGGAGGCAACCGAGCTGACCCCGTGGCTGATCGGGACCGAACCCCCGGCTCGGATGGCCTTTCGCCCGCTGCTGCCCGGCGACCCCGGCTGCGAGGAGTGACTCGTCCACTCCACTTCTGCGCGCCCCAACCCCCCGTCCGGGACTGTGACGAGGAGTACCAGATTCGGACTTCCCGCGTCGAACCGCTCGGCAAGGACCGCCGCAGCCTTCGTGGATTCCGCATTCGGATCCTCGAAGCCCCCGGACCCCCAACTTGTCGAAGTCCGACAGTCCGGTCAGTGCGGCTGCAGCGATTCTCGGCCTGGTCGCCAAACGGCCCGGGTCGGGTTACGGCATCGCTGCCTTCGCGGACCGATCGGTACGCCATTTCTGGCCGCTGAGCCGCAGCCAGCTCTACACCGAGTTGTCCCGGCTGGAGGATCTGGGCTGGCTGAACGGGATCACCGTCGAGCAGGACCGATATCCCAACAAGCGGGTCTATGACATCACGTCAGCGGGCATGGCCGCCCTGCGCGAGTGGCTCGAGGACGGTTCGGGCACGCAGCCGCAACGTACGCGGGATCCGTTGGTGCTCAAGACATTTCTCGGTTCTTTCATGGACCCTGACCGGCTCGCCGAGCAGCTCGACCACCACCGGGGCCAAGCCGCGGAACTGCGCGCCAAGCTGCTCGCGGTGATCGGGCATCTCGACTCGATGGAGACCAACTCCTCACGACGGTTCGGCCGGGCATCCGCCCGCTACGGCGTACTGCAGGCCGAGGCCACGATCGCCTGGATCCAGGAGGTTCAGGCGCTGCTGGAGGCCGAGCAAGGGCCGACGCCGCCTACGCCGCCGCCACCCGCGGGTCCGACCGAAACTCCGGCGGATCGGAATGCCCGTACCGCTGCTGCGCTTCTAGATTCCTAGATGCCCGCGCAACGATCGGAAGGAAGCCATGCTCTACGGCGATGCACACGTGAAGAGGTACCGCGAGACAGATGGCGAAGAAGGCCACGACTGGAATGGCACCCAGGCCCTGATCCTGACCACCACCGGTCGCAAATCCGGTCAGTCACGAGACAACGCGCTCATCTACGGCCTGACCGGTGACAGCCCGATCGTCGTGGCCTCGAAAGGGGGGGACCCCGCGCACCCGGACTGGTACGTCAACCTCGTCGAGCAGCCCGAGGTCGAGGTTCAGATCCGAGGGGATCGTTTTCCGGCCCGCGCGCGGACAGCGACCGGCGAGGAGCGCACTGAGCTATGGGCGGAGATGCTCAAGCATTGGGCGCCCTACGACGAGTACCAGACCAAGACCGACCGCCAGATCCCGGTGGTCGTCCTCGACCGCATCGCGGCCTGACCCACCGCAAACTTCCGTACCGGGCTAGCGGTACGGCGTGAAGTCCGGGGGGCGTTTTTCGGCGAAGGCCGCCGCCCCCTCCTTGCTCTCCGCGGTCTCGGTGAACAGGTCCAGCCCGTCGAAGGCCAGGGCACCGATCCCGCTCATGTGATCGGTGTCGGCGTTGAACGAGTGCTTGAGGAACTTCAAGGCGGTCGGGGAGTACGACGCGATCTTCGTCGCGTACTCACCGGCCTTGGTCATGAGCTGATCGGCCGGTACCACTTCGTTGACCAGCCCCCAGCGTTCGGCGGTAGCGGCGTCGTACAGGTCGAGCAGGAACCAGATCTGGCGGGCTCGCTTCTCGCCGACAACCCGTGCCAGATAAGCGGATCCGAACCCGGCATCGAAGGATCCGACCTTCGGCCCGGTCTGGCCGAAGCGGGCGTGCTCGGCGGCGATCGACAGGTCGCACAACACGTGCAGGACATGGCCGCCGCCGACGGCTGCCCCGTTGACCGCAGCGATCACCGGCTTCGGAATTTCCCGGATGATCCGGTGCAGGCGCTCGACCTCGAAGCTGCCCCACTCGGTCTCGCCGTACCCTCCGGTCTGGGCCCGCAGTTTCACGTCTCCGCCAGTGCAGAACGCGCGGTCGCCGGCACCGGTCAGCACGACTGCGGCTACCCGCTTGTCGACCCAGGCGTGCTTGAACGCGCTGATCAGTTCGTCGACCGTACGGCCGGTGAAGCTGTTCATCCGCTGCGGCCGGTCGATCGTGAGTACGGCGTACCCGGCATCCTCGATCTCGTAGCGGATGTCGGTGAACTCCTCGGGCCTGATCACGAGCCGACCCTATTCCGTCAGTTCCGAACGACCGTCAGTCCCGGGCACGACCACCCGCCCGGCACCCAGCCGAGGCGACGCCAATTTCGGGACGTTATGCACATAACCTACGGTCAGAGGCCCGAATTTCGGGACGTTATGCGCATAACGTGCGGTCAGGGGCGGCTACGGTCGGGCCATGTCCGAAGAGTCCCGAGTCGCGCTGGTCACGGGTGCGGGCCGCGGCATCGGCGCTGCCGTTGCGCTGCGGCTGTCTGCCTCGGGGTACCGAGTCGCCCTGACCGCCCGCAGCGCCGACGAACTGGACCAGGTCGCTGCCTCCGTGCCGGGCCAGGCGTTCTGCATTCCGGCCGACCTGACCGAACCCGAGGCCGCTGACCGGGTCTTCGCTGCAGTCGAGGGTGCATTCGGCCCGGTCGACGTGCTGGTCGCCAACGCGGGGGCGGCGATGTCCGCACCGGTGCACAAGACCTCCGACCGGGACTGGGCCCGGATGCTCGACCTGAACCTCACCGCGCCGTTCCGCTGCATCCGGCGCGCTGTGCCGAGCATGAAGGAGCGCGGGTACGGCCGGATCGTGGTCATCGCCTCGGTGGCGGCAAAACGAGGAGAGCCCTACATCTCGGCCTACGTGGCGAGCAAACACGGCGTACTGGGCCTGGTCCGTGCATCTGCCGCCGAGCTGGCGAAAACCGGGATCACCGTGAACGCGATCTGTCCCGCCTACGTCGACACGCCGATGACTGACGCGTCCATCGCGAACGTCGTTTCGCGTACCGGCCGAGACGAGGCGTCCGTACGGGAGTATTTCGCCGGCCAACAACCGACCGGCCGACTGATCACCGTCGACGAGGTGGCCACCGCCGTGCAGTTCTGCCTGGACAGCCCATCGGTCACCGGACAGGGCATCGACGTCGACGGCGGAGCGGTCCAGTCATGACCGCCCACCGCTCCCATCCGCACGCGACTCAGGGCCTCCCCGAATCGAATCATTCGACTCAGGGACGCCCTGAGTCGTCAGGGATGGGCCAAACTTCCCCTGATCGCGGCGGCGAGCAGCCGTGAGTGACGACGTATGGGCCGAAGCCGTCACGCGCGTGACCTCCGTACGCGCAACCAGGGTGCAGCGCGTCAATCCACCGGAGTTGGCGCGTCCGTCCGGGTTCGCGCACGCGGTCGTCGCCCCGCCGGGGACGCGGCTGGTCTTCCTCGCCGGGCAGACCGCGATGGATCTCGACGGTCAGATCATCGGTGCGGGCGACGTCGTGGCCCAGTTCGAGCGAGCGCTGAGCAACCTGCTGACTGCACTGCGCGCGGCGGGTGGCAAGCCTGAGCACCTGACCAGCCTGACGATCTACGCCGTCGACCTCGCCGACTATCGGATGCGCGCGAAAGAGATCGGCGCGGTGTGGCGCCGCCTGATCGGGACCGAATACCCGGCGATGGCCGGAATCGGGATCGCCCGGCTATGGGACGACGCGGCCCTGGTCGAGGTCCAGGGCATCGCCGCCGTACCCCCCGCCTAGCCTGCAGCGCACCCAGCCCGCCGCTGCCCACCCAGCCCCGACAACTAGGCCTGCCGATGGCCACCGAACAGTGCCGACAGCTCGTCGACGACCTGAACCGGCTCACCCTTTCCAGCGATCAGTCCGCGTACCGACGCCGTCGTCTTCGGGGGTGCCGGCTCGTTGCCGTTGCGGTGTGGCGGGAAGTACGGCTCCACCAGCGCCCAACCGAGCAGCGGCACCAGGCGCTCGCCAGCCGAACGCAACTCCACCGCGAACCACCCCTCAGCGGCCACGATCTGGCGGATCGGTCCGGGCGGGGTGGGCACTGTTCGGGCAGGCGCGAAGCCGTAGTCGTACCCGTCGATCATCGCGCCATGACCGGTCACGCCGCCGCGAACGCCGAGCCCGCCCTCCTACCGCACCTGCACGATCGAGTCGGCCGGCGGGCGTAGTCCGTGCGCGCCGTCACCGAACCGGACCTGGCCGGTCTCCGGCTCGAGCGCGAACACCCTGTCCTGTGGGTCGGCTTCGGCCAGGTCGGGCACAGACACCGCCTGCCAGGCCTCGCTGCGGCCGTCGAACCCGACCGTCACGCAGATCCCGGCCAGGTTCACGCGCCGCCCCCGCTGGTCGAGGTGTCCTCCCTGGGCGGCATGTGCGGTCTCCTTCCATCCGGGCTCGAGCACCGAGCCCGACACTCCCGCGCAGCTTGGCGCCGATCTCGCCCGGCTAGGTGCGCTGGCGTCGTGCAGTCGTTCTCAGCAGCCGGCCCAACGGCGATACTGAGACCGAATCGGATACAGCACGAGCAAAGGAGCTCGCAGTGCACAAGCTGGCAGACGGCACTGGGATGTCGCGACACTCTCGGGCGGCACCGCAACTTCGGGCGACCCGGAAACTTGGGATGACACGGCAACATGGGATGACACGATGCGACTGATGCCCTCGGCGCATCTCGACTCGTTCGCCCGGGACAACCTGCCGTCGGCGGATCAGTGGCCGGAGCTGCTCTACGACCTCCCCGAACTGGCCTACCCGGCGCAGCTGAACGCGGCAACCGCCCTGCTCGACCGTGGCCTGGCTGCCAGCGGCGCGGACCGGCCGTGCCTGCTGGCCCCGGACGGTACGAGCTGGACGTACGCCGAGGTCGTTGCCCGTACGGCCCAAGTCGCCCACGTGCTCACCGACGATCTCGGCGTCGTGCCCGGCAATCGGGTCCTGCTCCGCGGGCCGAACAACCCTTGGCTGGTGGTCAGCTGGCTGGCGGCGCTGCAGGCCGGCGCTGTTGTTGTCAGCACGATGTCACTCCTGCGCGCGGGGGAACTGGCCGTCGTCGGGGAGATCTCGGCCGCACAGTTCGCGATCTGTGACTCCCGCTTCGTGGCCGACCTCGAGGCCGCCGCCCTGCCCGGGTTGGTGACGGTGACCTACGGTGGCGGCACCCCGGATGACCTGACCGCGCGGGCCGCCGACAAGCCGACGACCTACGACGCCGTTCCTACCTCGGCCGACGACGTCGCCCTGCTGGCCTTCACCTCCGGTACGACCGGACGACCCAAGGCGACCATGCACCTGCACCGTGACCTGTTGGCCACCTGTGACACCTTCGGGGCGTATGTCCTCAAGGCCGTACCCGGCGACATCTTCACCGGTACGCCACCGCTGGCCTTCACCTATGGGCTCGGTGCGACGGTGCTGTTCCCGCTCGCAGTCGGGGCTGGGAGCCTGCTCGTCGAGAAGGCCAGCCCGGACGAATTGGCCGGGCACATCGCGGCGCATGAGGTGAGCGTGTTGTTCACCGCGCCGACCGCCTACCGGGCGCTGGCCGCGCTGCCCGACCCGGCGCAGCTGGCCAGCCTCCGGCGATGTGTGTCGGCCGGCGAGAGCTTGCCCAAGGTGGTGTTCGACGCCTTCCAAGCCGCGACCGGGCTGCAGATCATCGACGGCATCGGGTCCACCGAGATGCTGCACATCTTCATCGCCAGTGCCGACGACACGATCCGGCCGGGGGCGACGGGGCTCGCTGTGCCGGGCTATGTCGCTGCGGTGCTCGACGACGACGGGAACGAGGTGGCGGCGGGAGAACTCGGCCGGCTGGCGGTCAAGGGGCCGACCGGATGCCGGTACCTGGCCGACGACCGGCAGGCGACCTACGTCCAGCAGGGCTGGAACATGACCGGTGACACCTACACCCGGGATACCGACGGCTACTTCTGGTATCAGGCCCGCTCCGACGACATGATCATCTCCTCCGGGTACAACATTGCCGGGCCAGAGGTGGAAGCCGCCCTGCTGGGGCACCCCGACGTGCTCGAGTGCGGCGTTGTGGGTCTCCCCGACGCGGAACGCAACATGCTGGTCACCGCGTACGTCGTCCTAAGCGAGGGCATCGTCGGCGACGACGTCAAGGCCAAGGAACTCCAGGATCACGCCAAGGCGACCATCGCGCCGTACAAGTACCCGCGCCGGATCGAATTCGTGGATCAGCTGCCGCGCACCAACACCGGCAAGCTGCAACGCTTCCGCCTGCGGACCGCTGATGCTGATGCTGGTGCGGATGCTGGCGCCCCGGACGCTTCGGCCGAGAGGGCCTGACCGGCATGAAGATCGCGGTCATCGGTGGTGGACCAGGCGGGTTGTACTTCGCCGCGCTGGCCAAGCAACTCGACCCGACGCACGAAATCACCGTGTGGGAGCGCAACGCCCATGACGACACCTTCGGCTTCGGAGTGGTCTTCTCCGACGAGACACTCGGTGGCATCGAGCACGCCGACCCGGCGGTGTTCGCCGCGATGCAGCGCGAATTCGCCCGCTGGGACGACATCGACGTGCATTTCGCCGGCCAGACCTTCACCTCCGGTGGGCACAGCTTCGCCGCTCTGGCCCGAGTCCGGTTGCTGCAGATCCTGCAGCAACGCTGCGCCGACCTCGGCGTTGTGACTCACTTCCGTACCGAGGCACCTCCGTTGGACGAGCTCGCGGCGTCGAACGACTTGGTGGTGGCAAGCGACGGGTTGAACTCTGCCGTCCGGGCTCGGTACGCCGAGGACTTCGGCACCGCATTGGATGTACGGCACTGCAAGTACATGTGGCTGGGTACCGACCTCGTCTTTGAGGCCTTCAAGTTCTATATCGAGCAGACGCGGTACGGCGTAATGCAGATCCACGGGTATCCCTATAGCGCAACCGGTTCCACCTTCATCGTCGAGATGGCTGATGATGTGTGGCGGGCGGCCGGGTTCGACGCGGTCGATGCCAGCACCCTGGGACCGGGCCAGAACGACGAGGCGGCCATCGCCAAGGTCACCGAGCTGTTCCCCGATGTCCTGAGTGGACACAAGGTGGTGGGCAACGGCTCGAAGTGGATCAGCTTCACGACCGTACGAAACACCAAGTGGCGCAAAGACAATTTCGTTCTGATCGGCGACGCTGCGCACACCGCACACTTCTCGATCGGCTCCGGTACCAAGCTCGCCATGGAGGACGCGCTGGCGCTAGCCGCATGCCTGCATGAGGAAGGATCGGTGGATGCCGGGTTGACGGCGTACGAGGCCGAACGCCGTCCGGTCGTGCAGTCCACCCAGCGGGCCGCCCAGGCGAGCTTGGAATGGTTCGAGAACCTCGGCCAGTACACCCGTCAGGACCCGGCGCTGTTCGCGTTCAACATCCTCACCCGCAGTCGCCGGGTCACCCACGACAATCTGCGGGTCCGCGACCCGGAGTTCGTCGAGGAGATGGATCGGGCGTACGCGAGAAGCATTGGCGCGGTGGACCCTCGGCCGCCGATGTTCCAGCCTTTCTCGCTCCGCGGCCTGACTCTGCACAACCGGGTCGTGGTCTCGCCGATGGACATGTACGTGTCGGTCGACGGCTTCCCGACGGACTTCCACCTGTTGCACCTCGGTGGCAAGGCGCTGGGTGGCGCCGGTCTGGTGATGACCGAGATGGTCTGTGTCAGCGCGCCCGGCCGGATCACCATGGGCTGCACGGGTATGTATGCCCCGGAGCACGAATCGGCGTGGGGGCGGATCGTCGACGCCGTACACGAGCAGTCCAGCGCGGCGATCGGGATCCAGCTCGGGCACTCCGGGCGCAAGGGATCCACCCGGTTGATGTGGGAGGGCATCGACCAGCCGCTGGAGGACGTTGAGGCCAACTGGCCGCTGGTCGCGCCGTCGGCACTGCCGTACAAGGCTGGGGTGAACCAGACGCCCCGGGAGTTGACCGTCGCGCAGATGGCCGAGATTCGCGAGCAGTTCGTGGCTGCGGCGGCGTCAGCGGATCGGGCTCGGTTCGACCTGCTCGAACTGCACTGTGCGCACGGCTACCTGCTCAGCTCGTTCATCTCGCCGATCACCAACCAGCGCTCCGATACCTACGGTGGAACGCTTGCCAACCGGCTGCGCTATCCGCTCGAAGTCTTCGCCGCAATCCGGGAGGTCTGGCCGGCCGACAAGCCGATGAGTGTGCGGATCTCGGCCACGGACTGGATCGAAGGTGGGATCACCGGTCCGGACTCCGTGCAGATCGCACAGGCCTTCGCCGACGCCGGAGCCGACGCGATCGACGTGTCCACCGGCCAGATCGCGCCCGAGGAGAACCCGGACTTCGGCCGGTCGTACCAGACGCCGTTCGCCGACGCGATCCGCAATCAGGTCGGCGTCGCGACCATCGCGGTGGGTGTCATCTCCTCCTGGGACGACGTGAATTCGCTGCTGCTGGCAGGGCGGGCGGACCTGTGTGCCGTCGGCCGGGCGCATCTCTATGACCCGAACTGGACACTGCGCGCGGCGATCGAGCAGGGGTACGACGGACCGGGCGCGCCGTGGCCGCTGCCGTGGAGGGCCGGTGCGCGGGCGCCGCAGACCGGCCGTACCGACGGCCCGAAGCCCCGCTTGCAGCTGGCCCGCGAGGGCACGCCGGAGACCGGCCACGCCCGCTGGCGCCCCGGCGCCCGCAACGCCTGAGCTTGGCCCGCACCGGGGCGGGAATCCCACGAACCAATCGACTCAGGGATCCCCTGATACGAACCATTCGACTTAGGGGTCCCCTGAGTCGGCTCGGTCTGGCAGCATCCGGACCACGAACACCCCTCGACGGCGAGGAGCGCTGGCATGACCCAGACCGACAACCGGCCCGAGCCTTCTGCCGACGCGCTCGCAGAGCCGTTCACGCCGGGGATGAGCGACAACGCCCCTGAGCTGGCCGAGTTTCCCGACACGATCGCCGGCCCCGTCGAGATCGCCATCTCCGATCCGCTGACCTTGGAGTTCGTCGAGCAATGGCGCGATGCCGCCTACAACTGCTACTCCTCGGGTCACAAGTTCTGCCGCGAGGTCTGCCCGGTCATGCAGGTGACGCGAAACGAGTCGTGGACCCCGAC
>Ga0136610_1000048_pt1 | contig 22271 bp, 19 predicted proteins | sample AntDrymUQ1342206_2_FD_104804 | JGI IMG/M metagenome (GOLD analysis project Ga0136610, IMG submission 104804) | Polar desert sand microbial communities from Dry Valleys, Antarctica - metaG UQ134 (22.06) | ecosystem: Environmental > Terrestrial > Soil > Desert | place: Antarctica: Dry Valley...
TCCGCCGAGATCCTGGAGGAGGTCGAGGCACTGTGGCCGGACGCCGAGGACGGACCGCGTTAGGCGGCACGGTCGTCCTGGACGCGGACGGCGTCAGCAAGGCCGCAGCGGCGGATCGGCTGGTCCACGCGATGCTGCCCTCGGCTCGACATCGTGACGCGCAGGTCGTCGTCAGTGCCGTGACGCTCGCCGAGGTGCTGCGTGGTATGCCGCGCGATGCGGCCACGTACCGTGTGCTGACCCGGGTCGCCGAGTTGCCGGTGACATCCGAGATCGGTCGCGCGGCGGGTGCGTTGCTCGGATCGACCGGTCTATCCGGCGCAACGGTCGACGCAGTGGTGGCCGCGACCGCGTTGCGCCAGCCTGACCCGGTGCTGCTGGTCACGAGCCACCCGAGCGACATGGCGGCCCTCACCGCGAGTCGAACCGATCTCGCGGTGGCAGCGGTCTGACCGCCGGTCCGATCAGTCGTAGCCCACCCGCGGGCCCTTCCGCGCGGCCTTGGCCTGCGCGCTGGCTCGGCCGTGGGCGGGGGCGAGGGACGCGCCGGAGGTGGCCCCGCCTACGTCCGCCGACTATGATCGGTCGCGGGAAACCGATCTGATGTCCGTAGGGCCCCACGAGCCACATGACAGAGAAAGTTGGAGATTCACGTGAGCGTGAGCCTCACCAAGGGTGGGAACGTTAGCCTGAGCAAGGAGGCGCCCGGCCTGACCGCGGTGCTCGTCGGCCTCGGCTGGGACGTCCGGTCCACTACCGGAGTCGACTTCGACCTCGACGCCTCCGCTATCGCCTGCGGCGCCGACGGCAAGGTGCTCTCGGACAAGCACTTCGTCTTCTTCAACAACCTGACTACCCCCGACCGCGCGATCGAGCACACCGGTGACAACACCACCGGTGAGGGCGAGGGCGACGATGAGGCGATCAAGATCGACCTCGCGAGTCTCGGCGCCGAGGTGGACAAGGTCGTCTTCCCGGTCAGCATCTACGATGCTGACTCCCGCTCGCAGAGCTTCGGTCAGGTCCGCAACGCTTTCATTCGGGTGGTCAACCAGTCTGGCGGCGGTGAGATCGCTCGCTACGACTTGACCGAGGACGCCTCCACCGAGACCGCGATGGTTTTCGGCGAGCTGTACCGCCACGGCTCCGACTGGAAGTTCCGGGCCGTCGGCCAAGGCTACGCCTCCGGACTTTCCGGTATCGCCCGCGATTTCGGCGTCAGCATCTGACGATGAGCTGCGCTGGCAAAGGGGTAGTTTGACGACATGGCTATCGATTACAGCAAGCGGCCGACCAGCGGCGGGCAGTCTGGCAAGGAGGGGCAGCCGGGCCAGGGCGGGGTGTCGCTGTCCAAGGTCACGTTGACCAAGTCGGCACCGACGGTGTCACTGGCCAAGCGGGGCAACGCCACCGGCCACCTGCGGGTCAACCTGAACTGGACGGCGCGCGGGACGGAGATTCGGGGTCTGTTCGGCCGCAAGAAGGGGTCTGACATCGATCTCGACCTGGCCTGCATGTACGAGTTCACCGATGGCACCAAGGGCATCGTGCAGGCCCTGGGCAATGCGTTCCAGTCGCCGGGCGCCGGTGGCGCCCCGGTCATCCGGCTCGATGGCGACGACCGCTCGGGTTCGAGCACCGGCGGCGAGAACATGTTTATTGACCTCGCCCAGACCCAGCACATCCGTCGGATCTTGGTGTTCACCTTCATCTACCAGGGCACCCCGAACTGGGCCGCCGCCGACGCCGTGGTCACGCTGTACCCGGTGTCGGGTCCGGAGATCGAGGTCCGGCTCGATGAGTCTGACCCGCGCTCTCCGTCCTGTGTCATCGCGGTGATCGAGAATGTCGATGGCGAGCTGGTGGTGCGCCGCGAGGTCCGCTACATCCAGGGCAACCAGTCCGCGGTGGACCGCGCCTATGGCTGGGGAATGAACTGGACACCCGGGCGGAAGTAGGCGCCGCTCAAGGCCTCCTGCGTGCGTCATTTCGCCTTCCTCAGTTCAGGCCAGCGAGACCGGATCTTCCATCGCCCCCCGCAGCCGTTCTGCCGGTCCAGCGGCAACGAGCTGCTATCGGTGGCCCTCGGGGCCACGCTCTACCTGCCCGCCACCCGCCCCGCGCTGGCCACCGACGTCGCTCGCCAGCACGCCGCAGGCGTCGTGTCGATGGTGGCCTGTCTGGAAGACTCGATCTCTGCCGGGCGGGTCCCGGCGGCCGAGACCAATATCGTCGACGCGCTGCACACCGTGCATCACACCCCGCCCGACGAACCGCCGCTGCTGTTCGTCCGGGTGCGCCGCCCTGAGCAGATCATCGACCTGGCCGAACGGCTGGGACCCGCCATCGCCACCCTGGCGGGGTTCGTGCTGCCCAAGTTCACTGCGGCGTCCGGGGTGAACTATCTCGATGCCTGCGATCACGCCGATCACATCGCTGGCACCACCCTGCTCGCGATGCCGGTCTTGGAGTCCCCCGAGCTTCTCTACGCCGAGTCCAGATTGAGCGAGCTGAGCGAGCTGGCCAGCCTGCTCGACAAGCACCGCCAGCGCATCCTGGCCATCCGGCTCGGTGCCACCGACCTGTCCGCGCTCTACGGGCTACGACGCTCCCGCGAGCTCACCGTCTACGATGTCCGGGTCGTCGCCGACCTGATCTCCGACGTGGTCAACGTTTTCGGCCGGGTCGACGGCAGCGGGTTCACCGTGACCGGGCCGGTCTGGGAATACTTCACCGGCAGCGAGCGGCTGTTCAAGCCGCAGCTTCGGACCTCGCCCTTCGATGAGCACAACGCGGCTGCGCTGCGCCGGCTGCTGGTTTCCCGGGACGGGGATGGGCTGATCAGGGAGGTCGAGCTGGACAAGGCGAACGGGCTGATCGGCAAGACCGTCATCCACCCCAGCCACGTCGCCGTGGTGCACGCCCTCTCGGTGGTATCGCTCGAGGAGTACCAGGACGCCTGCGACATCCTGGATACCTACCAGATTGGCGGCGTGCTCGCCTCGGGCTACCGGAACAAGATGAATGAGATCGGGCCGCACCGGGCCTGGGCCCGGCGCATCCTGCGGCGGGCAGACGTGTTCGGGGTGGCCGCGGAGCGGGTGTCGTTCATCGATCTGCTCGCCGCGAGCCTGTCACAATGAGCGCGCGCCCGGTCACCGATGTGCTGGGGATCCGGGTGCACCCGACGCACTGCGCGGCCGGGGTGCAGGTCGGCGAGCTGCTGGGACTGGCTGTGCGGCGCAACCTGCGGCGGGCGCACCTGCTGGTCTCGACGGTGCTGGGAAAGCATGTGCCGACCGACCCGCGGCTGGTCTACGGCAGCGGCCGGCTGCTCGGCGGAATGGTCGCCGACGGTCTGGCTGGCCAGCCGGTCCGGGTGCCGGCCAGCACGTCGAGGCTATTGCGCGCCGCGTTGGCCGGCGGCGACGCCGCTGCTCTGTGCGCCGCCGTGGCCGCCCCAGCCGCCCCGGCCGACGCGCTAGTACTGGGTTTCGCCGAGACCGCCACCGCGCTGGGCCACACTGTGGCTGATAGCCTCAGTGGCGCCGACTACCTGCATTCCACCCGCCGTCCGGTTCCCGGCGTCGCCACCCTTGGTGAGTTCACCGAGGAGCACTCGCACGCCACCGGTCACCTCCTCCAGCCGCTTGACCCGACGTTGCTGGCCGGCGACCGGCCGCTGGTGCTGGTCGACGACGAACTGTCGACGGGCGCCACCGCGCTGAACACGATCCGGGCCGTGCACCGGCTGGCTCCGCGTCGGCGCTACATGATCGCGGCGCTGGTCGACGTGCGCTCGCCGGCCGAGTCCGCGGCGCTGGACCAGGCCGTGCGGTCCTTGGGTGCTCGGCTCACCGTGGTCAGCCTGGCCGGTGGCCGGATCGAGCTGCCGGCCGTGCTGGCGCGGCACCGCGCCGACCTGGGTGCCGACCAGCGCGCCACATTTGAGCCGGCGCCACCCGTGGACCCTGATCACCGTCCGGGTCCGGAGTCCGGGCGGGTCGAGCTGACCGATCTCGGCTGGCCGGACGCGCTGTTGCCGGTCGGCGGTCGGGGCGGTTTCACCCCAGCGCACCGCTCGGTGCTGGACCGGGTGCTCCCGATGCTCGGCGAGGCGCTGGCCGGTGCCGTCGCGGCCCGGCCCGGTGATCGGGTGCTGGTGCTGGGCACCGAGGAGCTGATGTACCTGCCGCTGCGGCTGGCGCTGACTCTGGCCGACGCCCACCCGGATACCGTGGTGTGCTCCTCGACCACCACCCGCTCGCCTGTATTGGTCGTGGCGGCCAGCGGTTACGCGGTGACCAGCGGCGTCGAGTTCCCGGCGCACGACGACCCTCCGGACGGGCCGGGACCGCGGTACGCCTACAACCTGGGCCTGTCCGGCTCGCCGCGGTGGGACCGGGTGGTGTTGGTCGTCGATCGCGCTGGTGACACCCCGGCGCTGCACGCACCCGACGGGTTGCTCGCCGCGCTGCGCCCGCACGCCGCCCGCATCCTGCTGGTGGTGACCCCGTGATCCCCCCGGACCGCGTGGGGGAGCCCAGACGCAGTTTGTTGCCGGAGCTGCCGAAGCCGTTGCGCGGGCCGGGGTTCGGCAGTTACCTCGCCGAGGAGGTCGGGTGGCTGCTCACCGACCTGTCGCTGACCGAGTTGGAGGCGCCGCCTGAGGAGCGCGAGGAGGCCATCCAGAACGGCGGGGCACACTACGCCGAGTCGTTGCCGATCGAGTACCAGCCGGACCAGGATTACCTGGACCTCTACCGGGCAGCGCTCGCCGACTCCGCAGCCAGACTGGCGCACGCCGTCGGGCTGGTCGCCGAGCTCGTGCTGGCGAGGCGCGGGCAGCGGATCGTGTTGGCGTCACTGGCCCGCGCCGGCACCCCGATCGGCATCCTGATCCGTCGCTGGGCGGCGCAGGTGCACGGCCTCGAGTTGCCGCACTACGCGCTGTCGATCGTCCGGGGCCGGGGCATCGACACCGTCGCGCTGCGTTACCTTGCGGCCCATCACGACCCCGCCGGGGTGGTGTTCGTCGACGGCTGGACCGGCAAGGGCGCGATCACCCGCGAGCTGGCAGCCGCTCTCGCCACGCATGCCGCCAGCACCGGGGTGCGGTTCGACCCGGATCTCGCTGTGGCGGCCGATCCCGGCCGGTGCGTGTCGACGTTCGGGACCCGCGAGGACTACCTGATCGCCTCGGCATGCCTGAACTCGACGGTGTCCGGGCTGGTCTCGCGGACCGTACTGAACGCCGCACTGATTGGCCCCGATCAGTTCCACGGCGCAAAGTTCTACGCTCATCTCGCCGGCGCGGACGTCTCGGCCGGCTTCCTCGACGCCGTGAGCGCCCACTTCTCGGCGATCCGCCCAGCGGTCGAGAGGGACTGGCCGGTGCTCGCCGCCACGGATCGGACCCCGGACTGGGCCGGATGGGCCGCCGTCGAGCGGCTCGCCGCGTGCTACGAGATCGGCGACACCAACCTGGTCAAGCCGGGCGTCGGGGAGACCACGCGGGTGCTCCTGCGCCGGGTCCCGTGGATGGTGCTGGCGCGTGCCAGCACCGGCGCCGAGCTGGCCCACGTCCGGTTGCTGGCGGCCCGGCGCGGCGTGCCGGTGGTGGCGGTCGACGAGCTGCCGTACAGATGCGTCGGCCTGATCCATCCCCGCTACACCCGCGGCAAGGCCACCCGGCGAGTGCCGCGGTGACGGCACGGCCCGTCGTCTGCCTCGACCTGGACCGGACCGCGATCTACTCCGCCGCCGCGCTGGACCTCCGTATCGATGACCGGGACGCGCCGCGGCTGCAGTGCGTCGAGGTGCACCACGGCACGCCGCTGTCGTACATGACAGAGGCCGCGGCGGCCGCGCTGATCACACTCGCCCAGCTGTCCACCGTCGTACCGGCCACCACCCGCACCCTCGCCCAGCTGGCCAGGGTGCACCTGCCGGGGCCACCGGCCCGCTACATGATAGCGAGCAACGGCGGGCACCTGCTCGTCGACGGGGTGCCTGACTCGGCCTGGACCGCCAGGGTGCGGGCCGCGCTCAGCCGATGCGCCCCGGTCACCGAGGTGGAGTGCTACCTGCGCGGCCACGCCGCCGACTACGACCCGGCCTTCGTGCGGACCCTACGTACGGCGTCGAAGATGTTCGTCTACGCCGTCGTCGAGCGGGCCGCAATGCCGCCGGGCTGGGTCGCCGACCTGGCGGACTGGTGCGCCCCGCGCGGCTGGACAACGTCTGTACAGGGCCGGAAGGTCTACGCGCTGCCGGTGGCGTTGACCAAGTCCGCGGCCGCCGCCGAGGTCGTCGCCCGCACCGGCGGCGGGCCGCTGCTGGCCGCCGGCGATTCGCTGCTCGACGCCGAGCTGTTGCGCTATGCCGACGCCGCGATCCGCCCGGCCCACGGCGAGCTGGCCGAGGTCGGCTTCCAGACCGAGCACGTCGCTGTCACGGGCGCCACCGGGGTGGCTGCCGGCGAGGAGCTACTGTACTGGCTGCTCGCCGCGATTCCCCGGGTTACAGGTCAAACTCGGACGGGTCGATGCCCACCGCCTGGCATGCCTCCTTGACGACCCGTTTCTCGTCGGTGTCGAAGTGTCCGTCGGCGCCGCCGATGATGATCCCGACCTGGATGACCGCACGCGCCTGATCCGGCTTCTTCTTCAGCTTGGCGACGGTTTGGATGGCCTCGACCTTGCCGAAGTCGAAGTCGCTCTGCAGCTTCGAGGAGTAGAAGTTGAACTTCTCCTGCAGCTCGGAGGCTGGGAAGATGGACAGCACGTCATTGCTGGTGATGAAGGCTGCGACCTTGCGCTTCTCGTCGGCATCGATAGTGCCGTCCGCAGCGGCGATCAAGGCGCACATCGCCATGCTGCCGGCAGCGAAATCCTTGTTCTTGAACTGATCGGTCTTGGTCTTGAGCTGGTCGCTCATGTCCTGGCTGCGTTGCTTGAGCTGATCCCAGAAGGCCATCGGTGTGATTCCTCCTTCGCTTTCCGGGCCGCTGCTCGGCACCGGATCTGCCGCGGGCCAGCTTGCCACGTCGGCCGTCCCCGACGTCGGCCGGATCTTCCCCAGACCGCGATTACCCCCAGCCGTGATCATCACTGTTCGCGGACGACCGTGCTGACTCCCTGCGGGACGGCAACCGGGGTCCCGGACGGCCCCCTGCGCACTATCGGGTACACCGCGACGAACAAGGATCGCCCGTCCCGCGGCACCCGCAGAGTGTACCCGCCGTGGATCTCTAGCTTGGTGTTCGTAATCCGTCCCACGCTGGCCGCGGGGTCCTCCGGGCCGGTGGGCTCGGCTCCCGACCGCCAGACCACCTTGGCCTCGGTCACCCCGGGCGGCAACGTGAACGACACGACCAGCTCGTCCGCGGCAACGCCGGGACGCACCTGCAGCTCGCTCGGGCGTCCGATCGCCCAGTGTACGAGACTGGCGCCGGGCACGGCCCGCTCACCGACGACGGTCACCGGACTGTAGCGCACGGCACCTCGTCCGGACGGGTCTTGGATGCGCCGCCGTCCGGTGCCGACCAGCCGGGCCGCGAGCCGCAACGCCACGGCGTCGAGCTCGGCCAAGGCCAGCTCGGCGTCCACCGGCCCGAACGGATCCGGACCGTCCGAGCCGTCGGCCGGGGTGGCGTAGAGCCGGACCTGCCCGTCCGGTGGGCTGCGGAACGACACCGTGGTCACCCCGGCTGGGTCGGTGTTCGCCCAGATCTCGGTGACGCCTCGCGGTCGGGCGGTGAGCACGACCGTCACCGAGCGACCCTCGGTCGGGAGGGGACGGCTGGCGTCGTCGCGGTAGGCCAGATACACCCAGTAGCGATAGTTGACGCCGGGTCGGCAGTCGTCGTCGATGCACTCACCGGGCGCGCTGAGCTGAAGTCGACGCGCCGGCCCCGCGTCCGCGTCGGAGTCCGTGGTGCGTTCGATGACCACCTCGCCGGACCCCGGCACCGGCGGCCAGCTGAGCACCACCCGCTGGCCGCTCGCCGACCGAACATCCGGCGGCGCCACGACGACGTCGGCCCGCAGCGTGGCGAGGCCGCGCAGCACCTGGATCGGGGCGGTGGTGATCGGTGGCGAGCTCCGTCGGCCGGACGCCGAGACGGCGACGATCTCGTAGCTGACCAGCGCCCCACCGGGCGCACCGGCGTCCTCGAACCGGGTCGCCGTCGTCCGCCCGATCCCGGACGCCGCGACTTCGCCGGTACTGGAGTCAGTCGCCAGGCGGCGGATCCGGTAGGCTAGCTGCCCGGGCGCCGGCGAGGCCGCCCAGGACACGGTGACGCTGTCGCCGGCCGGTTCGCCCCGTGGGTCGGTCGGCGCGGCGAGCGGGATCCGGGCCAGCGCGATATCGGCCTCGACGAGGTCCGGCGCGTCGAGGAGGATCACGGCCAGCTCGACCTCCGCGTCGGCTGGCGCCAGCGCGCCAGCCGCCCGCACCCTGGCCTGCAGGGCAGCGCGCCGGTCGGCCAGGTCGTCGCGGACCGCTGCCGGGTCCTGCCCGGCGGGCCCGCGGACGTCGGAGGCGATCCTGGTGAGGCGGGCTGCGCGGTCGTAGGCCGCGCCGACCCGCCGCGCCGCCAGGTCGGCCTCCAGCGCCCGCCACTCGGCCTGCGCGGCGACCAGCGCGGCCTTGACCGCGGCGTCGACGGTGACCAGCTCGGCCGAGGCCCGGGATCCGGCAGGTGGCCTGTCCAGCGTGGTGAGTACGGCGGCCGCCGCGACCGGCCGGCCAGCGGCCAGCTCGGCGGCCGCGGCGCGGGCCGCCGCGACCGCGGCCCGGTGGGTCGCCAGCGACACGCCGCAGTACGGGCACACCGCCAGCGCCGCGCCGACCCGCCGCGCACACGCCGGGCACGGCACGTGCAACGGCTCGGCGCAGTACCGGCAGACGTCCGGAGCGCCCGGCGGCGGAGGCGGCTGCGGCCGCCGGCAGGCCGCAGCCCCGCAGACCACGGTCTCGACGAGCGGCGCGACGACCAGGCTGGCCCCCAGGGAGGCGGCCGCCCGGCGGACCACCTCGCGGGCGCCCACCGGGCCGATGCCCCAGCCCAGCCCCACCACCCGCTGCACCAGGCTCTCGAACTGGGCGGCGGAGACCTCGTTGTCGATAATCATGGCCTCTTCGACGTCCGGCGCGATGACGTCACCTGCGTCGGCCAGGATGCTGGCCTGGTAGCCGGCCGGGCCGTCTGGCATCAGCAGCCGCAGCTTCACATCCGCGAGCAGGTCCCCGGCGAGGGTCTTGCGACGGTCGTGGCGAGCCAGCTGGGCGGCCTCGGCCAGCGCGGCGTGCCGCATCACCAGCTCTGCCACCGGCGCGGCCGACCCGACGCCGAGGAACGCCCACAACGTCGCGTGCCCGACCGGGTCTCCGGTCAGCCGACCCAGCTCGTCGAGCGCGGAACGGATCTGCCGGCGGACCCCGGGGTCCCATGCCGGCTGCGCGGCGCCGCCGGCGTCGTTGAGCACCCGGTAGGTCCCCAGCCAGCGGCTGAACTCCGGCTCCTCGATCCCTCGCCGGCGGGCCACCACGCGCAGCTGCGCGAGCTTGTCGCCGGGGATCCCGCCGTGCTGGGCCACCAGTTTGCCGGCGAGCCGGTCCAGCTCGCCGAAGCGGGCGGAGTCAGCCTCGTTACGGGCCGCGGTGACCCTGGCCCGCGCCTCCCCGCGCGCTACCCGATCGGTCAACACCGCCAGGTAGGCATCGCGGCGAGCCACCAGTTCGGCAACCAAATCCTTGTACCGGGGGTGGTTGCGCTCCTTCTGCCAGAAGGCGTAGACGTCCTCGAAGCGCTGGTTGATCGCCGCGGTGTCGTCGAGCTCGGGATCGAGGTCTGCGACGAAGAACGGGTCACCGGTATTCGGGTCGGCTCGCGAGAAGTCGGCCTTGAGGGCCACGAGCACCCGCTTGCGGTAGGCGTTGCCGTCAAAGCCGGCCGCAGCGACGTCAGGCATCGCTGTCGCGCCCCTCCCAGGTCTCGTGTCAAGTCTTGGGTTTCAGCATGTCAACCTTGGCCTGTTCCGTCGAGCGCATCTTCTCGCTGGCCACGCCCGCCTCGACCCGCAGCACCAGCGGCATCCGGACCCCCGGGTGCCGGGCGGTGACCTCGATGATCTGGTCCCGGCCCATGGTGAACAGCACGTCGACCGGAGTCGAGGCCGGGTGCCCGGTGGGGACCCCGGTGATCGCCCCCTCAACAATAATCTTATTATCCTCCGGGCGAATGGACTCGACGGCCGTGGCCTGCTCGACAACCTGCACGTCGACGTCGATCTGGTTGTCGACCACCGTGTAGAAGCGCTGCTCGACCGAGATCGGCAGGGTGTCGTTGGCGTGCGCCAGGAACTCGGTGATCAGCGCCCCGCTGGGCCCGTCGTCCAGGGTCAGCACGCCGAACCCGCGCGAGGTCACGTTGCTCACCTCGGTGCCGACCAGCTCCTCCACCGCCGCGGTCGGCATCCCCGCCTTCGCCGCCGCGGCCGCGGCGGCCTTGTTCAGGTCCACCGGGTTTGCCCGGCTGAGGTCCTCGCCCTGCGCCAGCTGGCCGCTCGCCACAAGGTCGTCGATGACGTAGGCTTCGAGTTCCTTCTTTTGCCCGTACAGCGCCGCCCCCTTCGCGACCGCGAGGTCCGGGTCGGCCAACTGCGGGGTGAAACCGAACTCCTCGCGCAGTCGGCGCCCGATGGCCGGTGACTTGCTCATGCCGCCGACAAGAAGCACCCGGTCGATGCTGGTTACGCCCTTGCCTGCGGCGGCGTCCAGGACCTTCCGGGTCAGCTCCATGGTCCGTTCCAGCAGGCTCGCGGTCAGCTCCTCGAACCCAGCCCTGCTCACCGGGATGCTGGCGCGCCCGCCGTTGTAGATCACGAACGCGTCGACGGACTCCCGGCCGGTCAACGACTGCTTGGTCTCCTCGGTGGTGGTGATCAGGTCCTGGGCACCGTAGGAGTCGTCGAGCGGGTCGCCGGCGTCCGGGCAGCTGCGGCAGAACTGCTCGGACAGGTGGTGCGCGAGCCGCTCGTCCCAGTCGGCTCCACCCAGCTCGTGGTCGCCGTCCGTGGCCACCACCTCAATCTTGCGGTTGGCCACCCGGATGACGGTCGTGTCGAAGGTACCGCCGCCCAGGTCGTAGACCAGCACTGTCTCGGCGCCGACCCCCTCCGCGACGAAGCCGTAGGTGAACGCCGCGGCCGTCGGCTCGTTGATGATGTCGACGACGGTCAGCCCGGCCAGCTCACCGGCCAGCTTGGTGGCCTCGCGCTCGGTTTGCCCGAAGTACGCCGGTACAGTGATCACGATGTTGTGCACCGGCTGGCCGGTGTCGCGCTCGGCGTCCGCGGCCAGCGCGCGCAGGATCTGTGAGCTGACCGCCGGTGCTGAGTACTCGGTGTCGTGCACCCGGAACCGCCAGCCGGCATCGCCCAGGTGCCGTTTCACCAGGCTGACGGTCTCCTCGGGGCGCACCCGGGCGTTCCGCTTGGCTTGCACGCCGACGACCACCTCGGTCGGGCTGTCGAACAGCACTACCGACGGCGTGGTGGGTTGGGAGTCGACGTTGATGTGCACGATCGGCCGTCCGTAGTCGTCAACCGACGCGATGCACGAGTATGTGGTGCCTAAGTCGATGCCATAGACCTTACCGGAGACGCTGGCCATGTCGGTGCTCACCTCATGCTGACTGGGGGCCTCACGCTGGTGAGGCGCCTGGCGGGACGTCTGGTGGAGTGCTGAACCGGAATACCTCGACCTCCGCTATCCGGACGATACCGCCGTCGGAGCGCTGAAAGCCGGAACGGATAGTGCGGCTGACAGTGTTGTCGGCGGCCGCGTTGTCCGTCCGGACCCGTCCGGCACCGGCGTGCCGGGAGCTGTCGAAAGCATCCCCCGGCATGGGTTGGAAGGCAGTGACGCCGACGGCCACGTCCAGGATCTGCAGCAGCTGGCGGCACAGCATGCCGGCGACCGAGGCGTCATCGCCGCTGGCCAGCAAGGTCATCTGGTCGGAGAGCCGCAACAGCGCGCCCAGCAACGGGGCGATCGACTTCGCGTGCTCACCGGCGCGCAGCTGGGTGGCCTCGGCGTGTAACCGGTCGAACCGCTCGATGTCGAAGGTACGCAGCGCGGTGAGCTCGGTGAGCGTCACCCGGGTCTGCTCAAGCGTCGCGTGCATTGCCGTGACCCTCGATGAGAGCGCATCAACGGCCGCCAGCTCGGCCGACCGCGCACCGGCACCGGCCCGCGACCCTGGGGTCGTCCCTAGCGGCTCGGCGCGCGCCGGTTCCGCCAGCTGTCCGGCCAGCGCGGCCGCCAACGCCGACGGTGGCGTTGGCGGCGCGGCGGGCTGGGGCTCTGATTTGACCCAGCCGGAGCCCGTGCCGAACCCCTCGACCGGGAAATCCTCGGGACCGGTGGAGAGCTCGTCGCGGTCGACGGGTTGGGTCGTCGCGCCCATCGCCGCCGGCGACGCATCCCACCCGACGTCATCGGCATGGTCTGGGTGCTCCGCACGCTGCGCCGGCAGCTGCTGGGTCGGCGGGTCCGACTCGACGGCGGCGTCCTGATGGCGTCGACTCCCGCCGTCGACCGGTTCGGTCACAGGTACTCCGTCGTCGCTGGCAACAGCTCCTGGAAGGTACGCCCGGACGCGATCGCGCCGATCGCCGTCATCGTCCAGTTCCCCTGAACGTCGCGGGACACCTTGGCCATGACCTGCGCGTTGTGTCGCCCGGACCCGGACAGGTCGTAACGAGCCAGCTCCACGTCGGTGCTCTGGTCGATCAGCCGGCAGAACGCGTTCTCGATCTGCGAGAAGTCCTGGCCGGTGAAGGAGTTCACGGTGAAGACGATCTGGGACACTTGCCGCGGCAGCCGGGTCAGATCAACGATAATCGACTCGTCGTCGCCCTTACCGTCACCGGTCAGGTTGTCGCCGGTATGTCGCACGGATCCGTCCTTGCTGGTCAACTGTTTGAACCAGACAGCATCGACCAGGTTCCGGCCGCCGTCGAAGAGCAGGGCCGAGGCGTCGAGGTCGATGGATTGCGTCTTCAGCCCACCGAACAACCCCTTCTTCTTGGCGGCGTCCCAGCCCAGCCCCATCCGGACCGCGGTCAACGATCCCCCGCCTGGCTTGGCGAGTGAGACCTTCTGTCCCTTGGCCAGCGACACGGTCATCAAGCACTCCTTTCGTCGAGCGGACGTGCGGTTAGTAGCCGTACGAGTTCAGGTTCGAGATTTCTCTGCTGGGGAATCCGCCACATCGAGCCCCGCGCCTCCCTCGTCTCCCTGGCTGGTCGCCAGCCACCTCCTGGCGACGAGGCTACTCAGCCACGCGGCGCCGATGAGGGCGACACCGACCAGGCCAGTGATGATCTCGTTGACGTGGATGTCGCCGACGGTGATCAGCAGGATCACGGCGAGCGCGCCGATCGCCCAGTGCGCACCGTGTTCCAGGTAGATGTACTCCGCGAGAGTGCCCTGACGCACCAGGTACACAGTCAGCGACCGGACGAATATGGCCCCAATCAGTCCGAGACCAAGCGCGATGAGGATCGGGTCGGCGGTGATCGCGAAGGCGCCGACCACACCGTCGAAGGAGAACGCGGCGTCGAGCACCTCGAGGTAGAGGAACAGGAAGAAACCCGCCTTGCCGGTGGCCTTCGCGGCGCCGGAAGGACCCGACCGCACCGCTGCGTCGCCATCCGCGACCTCGTCGAACAACGCGCCGAGCCCGTTGACCGCGAGGTAGGTCACCAGACCGAGCATCCCGGAGAGCAGCACGACGCCGACGTCCTCAGCGAGGAAGCTCGCAATCAGGACCAGCGCGACCGCGGCCACGACGATGGACAGCCGGTCCAGTTTCCCGATCCTGGCCAGCGGGCGCTCCAGCCAACTCAGCCAGGTGATGTCGCGATCCTCGAAGATGTAGTCCAGGAACAGCAGCAGCAGGAACATTCCGCCGAACGCGGCGATCTGCGGATGCGCCTGATCGAGCAAGTAGCCGTAGGTCCCCGGTTGGGTTGGGTCGCCCTTCTCGAGCGCGAGATTGATCGCCTCGATGGGACCGAGGTTGGCGGTGATCCCCACGATGAGCAGTGGGAACACCAGCCGCATACCGAACACGGCGATCAGGATCCCGATGGTGAGGAAGATTTGCTGCCAGAACGCGCTCATCCGTTCCAGCACGGTCGCGTTGACGACGGCGTTGTCGAAGGACAACGACACCTCGAGGATGCCCAGGATCAGAACCAGCACGAACGCCGTCATGCCGCCATAGAGAAACGCCGTCACCAGGGCGGCCGCGCTCACCGCGAACGACCAGCCGAAAATTCGTAGAACCACGCGCTCAGCCTCCGTCTCTGGATGCCACGTCCGGACGATCGCCCAGACCCTCACCCCACATCGACGCCGTAGTCCCGAGCGATTCCGCCCAGACCAGAGGCATACCCCTGCCCCACTGCCCGGAACTTCCAGTCATCGTCCCGGCGGTACAGCTCGCCGAAGATCATGGCCGTCTCCGCGGAGGCGTCCTCGGTGAGGTCGTAGCGGGCCAGCTCAGCGTTGTCGGCCTGGTTGACGATCCGGATGAAGGCGCTACTCACCTGTCCGAAGTTCTGCCGCGCGCCTGCGCGTCGTAGATGGACACCGGGAACACGATCTTCTCGATCTCTGCCGGCACGGTCGCGAGATTTACCTTGATCGTCTCGTCGTCGCCGTCACCGCCACCTACCAGCTCGTCGCCGGTGTGCTCGACGGCGCCGTCGGGGCTGGTCAGGTTGTTGTAGAAGACGAAGTGCGCGTCGCTGGCGACCTTGCCGCTCGCCGTGCACATGATAGCCGAGGCGTCGAGGTCGAACTCGGTGCCGGTGGTGGACCGGGCGTCCCACCCCAGCCCGGCGTTGACTGCAAGCAGGCCGGCCGAGCCGGCCTGCTTGCTGAGCGAAACGTTGCCACCCTTGGAGAGGCTGACGCCCATCGCAGGGACTCCCTTCCAGACGAGGCACTGTTCAAGCTTTTCAAGCTTCCACTAACGATAGCCTCCGGCTGCCACAGGTGATGGCACGTGGAGAAGGTTCGGGCGGGTGTCGTGGCTGGTCATGGGGTGTCCGAACACGCCGTGTCCGAACGAACTCAGGCCGTCGGGCCCACCGCTGGGCGGTGGCGGCGGACGACGACGCGTGCGGGCCGGACCGAGCGGTCGGCCTCGACCAGGCGTAGGCCAGGTTCCAGCACCTCCTCGACGGTGCGGTCCAGCGCCGGGTCGTCGGTCCCGACGACGGCGGCGGCCTCCATTGCCAGCGCGTCGAAGGGGTCCTCGGGGGCCGGCTCGACCAGCGCGCCGCCGTGGCCGACCAGCAGCCGCTCCAGCCCACTGGCCACCGCCGCGAACGCGACCCGTTCGCGGCGCGACCGCGCGGTCGCCGCGCAGGCCGTCGCATCGCCGCGCAGCGCGAGCAGCTCGACCAGCAGCCCGACATCGGCGCCGGCCCGCTCACGGGCCGCTCTGGTGCGGGCGTCGTCGGTGAGCCGTTCGATCGCGGCGGTCTGCCTGGTCAGCACCCTGGCCAGGTTGTCCACCCGGTCGACGAGGTCGCGCAACATCGGTTCGCGATGCTCGACCCCCGGTTCGGACGGCAGCTGTGACACGTGGTCGATCGTAGCTATCGCTCTGGGTAGGATCGATGCCGTGGCCGTCCACGGCATTGATCTCGGGACGACGAACTCCGCGGTAGCCAGGACCGACCGCGACGGTCGGCCAGAGGTTCTGGTCGGCCTGTCCGGTGAGCCGACGGTCGCATCGGTGGTGCTGTTCGCCTCCCACCAGGACTACGTCGTCGGCGAAGGCGCCCGTCGCCAGGCACGCCTGGACCCGGAGCACGTCTGCGCGTTGGTCAAGCGGCGGATGGGCGACTCCGGCTGGCGCTTCGTCGCGTATGGCAAGGAATGGTCGGCCTCGGCGGTCTCGGCGCTGATTCTGAAGAGCCTCGCCGCCGACGGCGGCTTCGCCACCGGCGAGGAGGTCACCAGCGTGGTGATCACGGTGCCGGCGTACTTCGGCGACGAGGAACGCCGGGCCACCCAGCTGGCCGGCAGCTACGCCGGCCTCGACGTCGTCGGGGTGCTGTCCGAACCGATCGCGGCGGCGTTGTCCTACGGGTTCGGGCGCCTGGACGGCAGCCTCGAGCTAGGCAAGGCCGCGGCCGGGGGGCACGAGACGGTGCTGATCTATGACCTCGGCGGCGGCACCTTCGACGCCACCGTGATCGAGCTAGCCGACCGGCGGATCTCGGTGCTCGCCGTCGACGGCGACCATCAGCTCGGCGGCGCGGACTGGGACGAGCGGATCGCTCTGCACCTCGCTCGGGGGTTCTGCGCCCAGAACCCGACCGCGGAGGATCCGCTGGACGACTCGGTCGGCGTGCAGGCGCTGATCCTTGCCGCCGAGCGGGCCAAGCGCGAGCTGTCCGAGCGGGACTCCACCCAGGTCGTCGTCGCACATGACGGCGCCCGCGCGACGATCACCCTGACCCGCACCGAGTTGGAGGAGATGACCGCCGCACTGCTGCGCCGCACCGTCGACTTGACCCAGGGATGTCTGGACGCAGCCGGCAAACGCGGGGTGGACCGGGTGGACCGGGTGCTGATCGTCGGCGGCTCGTCGCGGATGCCGATGGTGGCGAATGTGCTGCGCTCCGAGCTCGGGCTGGCCTCGGAGCTGCACGACCCCGACCTCGCGGTGGTCCGCGGCGCGGCGTTGTACGGGGAGAAGAAGGAGCTGGAGCGGATGGTCACCGCTGACCTGGTGACCCGCGGTCGGCTGCGCGATGGGGCACCGCTGGAGGATGCGCCGGCCCAGGACGTCGACGGCGCCTGCCGGCGGGTGGCCGACGCCTTCGGGCTGCCGCTCGGCCAGGTGCGGCGCGCCGTCGAGATCCAGGTCGACACCGTGGTCTCGCGCGGTTTCGGGGTGCTCGCGATGAACGCGGCATTGACCGCGCTGGAGACGAGCTGGCTGGTGCACCGCGATGACCGGCTGCCGCTCCGGGTGTGCCGCTCCTACGGCACCATGCGGGTCGACCAAGTCGAGATCCACGTGACCGTAGTCGAGCAGCAGGGCCAGGGCGCCTCGCCGCGGCCGGAGGACGCGAAGATCCTCATGCACGGCGTGATCGAGGGAATCCCGCGTGGCTACGACGTGGGAAGCGAGGTCCGGATCACCTTCGAGATGGGCTTCGACGGGGTGCTGCACGTGACCGCGCACCATGTCGACGCCGACAAGCCGCTGCAGCTGTCGGCGCAGACCGGGGCGACGCTGTCGCAGGCGGAGGTGGCCCGCGAGCGGGCCCAGGTTGAGCGATCCCGGCGCCGCGAGTCCTGAGCGGGCAGGCACGGGGCAGCCGTTCAACCCTGAGGTGGGTCGTGCGCGATGAGGTCGATCCGGTTGCCAGGCCATCAGCCGTACCGTGTCCCCGCACATAGGTGGCCAAATATTCCGAGGCGGCCTCCCGGGCGCTGAGGCTGGTGACCCCGAACACCGCGACTGCGGTCTTGACCTGGACCGTCTTGTATTGACGGCTGCCCTTGATCCGTTTGCGGACCTTCCGGGTAGTGTAGCGGTCCAGGAGGAACACCTGGACCGCGTGGGGGAACCCCAGATCGACCGGAGCATCCATGACCTGGATGGCTGAACACCCTGTCCAACACGCAGTTCAGAAGCCCGGGGATCGGGCCGCGGCGCTAGAGTTGAGCACCGAGGCTGTCGGACACTATCGGCAACTGGCGTGGCCAACCCGCCGTCTTCCTGCCCCGCCTCGCCACATCGCTGAACAACCTGGCCGGTTGCCAGGCGGAGACTGGGACCGAGCGACGGTGGATCATCGAGAACACGAGCTGTACGCCGCAGACCGGGCCCATGTGCTCGACACGCTCCACTTCTGGCTTGGCCGATACGCAGCTGACGGTGTCACCGCGTTGTATGATCGGTCTCACGCGGCGCCATGGGAGCAGGTTTCGCCGGCGATTCGGGGACGAATCTCTGGTCAGCTGACCGGCGGGCACTCGGCGTCGAGGAGCACCCCGTGGTCATCGACCTGGAACGCGACGTCGTGGGACAGGGAGTCACGTTCGAGGTCCCAGCGTCCCCCCAGGCGCACCGTGGCCTGGCGCAGCGCGGCCAGGAACGCGTTAAGGCGTGGCGTGTGCCGACGGGCGAGTGCTCTGTTGTCGCCGAAACCCGGGACCGTGGAGTCAGGGTCGTGGGATGCGGCGGTCCATGGCAGCCAGATGTCGGAGTACGTCCTGACCGATACCGACACCTCCGGCGGCTCATCTGACCCCCAGTCGTACGCCGTCAGCTCCAGCGGTGGACGGTGCCGCACCGGAGTCCTGAAAGGGGCCAACGCGGCCCCCAAATCGCTGAGCGGTGCCTCGACGACGTTCCCGGCGGCGTCGTGGAACGCGATCAGAGTCGTTGCGCCGTGCTGGTAGGTGAAGAACAGCGGGCCGATGTCGGCCTCCGGATGGGCGTGCAAGAACTCGACCAGACCGCCGTCGGTGCTCCGGTGGTAGCCGATGTCAGAAACGTTCAGCACCCGGTAGACGCCGAGGTTCTCTCCCTGCGTCAGCGCGGTGCGCAACCAGCCAGCATGCTCCGGGGTGTGCTCGGGCAGCGTGGCGGCCCACTCGGCGCGAGCCTCGAGGTCAATGGTCCAGGGATTCTGCATCGAGTGGTCTCCGCACGTCGGCCGATGTAGGACAAGGCTATCGATTGTCGTCACCGAGGCGAATGCGCGCGGGCCGCCGACCAGTTGCGGTTGGCGCGGCGCACGCGCCACCAGCTGCGGGCGCCGAAGGCAGCGCCAATCGCGATCACGGCGATGGCCAGGTAGGTGCCGAGCTGAGACCCGTTCTCATCGGCGGGGCTGGGCACCGAGCTCGCGGACGAGAGCCAGATCTGCCCGTCCCGACCGGGCGTTGGGCCGGCGAACGAGTCCCCGACGGTCGCCGACAGATCCGGCCACCGGGACTGCAATTGGTCGGGGCTCGGCTGCTGGAGGGAGACCTGTGTCCAGTCGACGCCGCCGTAGACGTAGGTCCGGGTCTCGATGTAGTCGCCGGTGCGGGTCTGCCGGGAAACGTTGAACTCGCCCTTGGTGAACGACTCAACGTAGCGGTCGAACACCGCGCGCGGCGACCACTCCTCCCGAGCGGGCCAGGCCGTCACGTCGCCTTTGTCGATGAGGTGGGTGAACGACATGTGCTCGGTGAGGCTGCGCTGGCGATACCACTCCGCGGCGACCCGGCTCAGGTACACCTGCCGTAGATCGGCGTACTCGGGCGCCTCGTTCACCGCCCGCTCCACCTCCGGAAGGATCATGGTGCGGAAGGCGTTCTCGTTCTGGTCCTCGACGGCCTGCGACTGCTGCGGGCAGGCGCTCCTGGCGACGCTGACCCCGGCCGCCTTCAGATACTCCGTCTCCATCTTGACCTGGAGCGGCGCATCGAGGATGTACATCTCCTCGCCGTTGTCCCAGACCTGGGCGGGTGCCGGCACGATCCACTGCCGGAACGACTGGCAGGTCTGCTCGCCGGCGCGGCTGATCGTGTCCCAGTACCTGACGCCGAGCGGTGTTTCCGGATGGATCAGCCCGGCAACTGTCTTCTTCAGCTGCAGGTCGGCTTCGAGCAGGATCCGACCGGCGTCGGTTCGGCCGAGACCGGGATCGACGATGCGGTCCGGCTCGTCAGGATTGAGGTTGACGGTGAACGCGGACGTGGGCAGCGCCAGCCACACGAAGAACGCATCAGAGGCCTGCTGCGCGGCGCCCACCCCTGCGGCGGCGTCCGCCGTCGGGGCGCCGGTCAGCGGATCAGCCGCGAAGGCGTACCGCATGCTGCGCCCGTCATCGATATCCCGCTCCGCCAGGTAGCGCAGCTCGAGGGAGGAGAAGTCGATGCCTCCCAGCGAACTTGCTTGCTGCTGCGCCGCCGCGTTGTGCAGAGCGCCTTGTCCCTCGACCGTGCCCTCCTGACCGGCGAACAACGGGGTACGTCCCGGCGCCCCTGCCCCGCTGTCCGGTGCCGGGTTCGGCGGGGGGCCATTCGGTGTTCCGGCCGATCCGCCGGATGGCGGGTCGGGCCGCAGCTCCTCGGGGCGGTACACGTGGGGGATGACCACCGGCCTACCCTCGTACGTGCTTTGCGTCGTCACGGTGATGCGGTCAACGGAACACTGTCCCCCACCGCCGTCGACGCAGGCCTGATAAAGGTTGAGCTGACGAAGCCTTTCCCTCAGCTCTTTGGCCCCCAGGCGCCCCATGTCGGTCGTGGCACCGATGGGGATGTGCAGCTCTATGTGGTTCTCCGAGCCCGGCCTGGCTTGTCCGGATTGGTTGAACCTCAGAAGCTGCGCGGCGGCATCCTTAGTATTGGCTCGAACCCGTCGGTGATTGCCGCTGATCCGCTTGTGCTCGGTGTTGCTCCCCGGGGCACCGGCCTCCGCCGGCTGGTCGATCACCCAGTCGACCGAACCGATGTTGTCCAGTTGGTGGTAGTAGGGCACCTCGATGCGCAGCTTGTTACCTGCCGCGGTGAGCCGCGCAACGGCTTGCAGGATGACCTGCGTGTCGGGGTTCTGGATGTGCTGCAGGAGGTTGCGCAGCGCCTCCGGATTGAGCAGGTTCCCATCGGTCGCCGCTTCGTGCAGACCGGCGAACTGACGATTCTCTACCGCCTTCCCAATGCCCTTTACGGCTAGAAGGACCTCCTCGCCGCGCTTGGGGTCATTCGGGGCGAGGTCTGCGGTGATCACGTCCAACACCTGGAGGATGGCCTTGCCGTAGGGCGGCGGCACCGGCAGAGCAGCTGTGGCGTCGATTCCCCGCTCGGCCAGTCGGTTCACCAGCTCGACAGTCTCGGCATCGACACCCGCGCCCTGCTGGAGGAGTTCACCGAGCGGTCGCGGGGCGGGCCTTCCCGGGTTGGCCGCGCGGATCCCCTCAGCGACGGCCTTGGTCGCTTCGTGGTCGGGTCCGGTTGGCTCGTCGATGGTGAAGTTCTCGACGTACTGCGGCGGCGGGCTGGGTTCTGACTGGTCGGGAGGCTGCGGCTGGTCGGTGGGTTGCGCGATGAACGCGCGCGGCGCCACCTGCGGGGGGCCGCGTTGCGGCAGGCTGACTGACAGGAGTCGACGGGGCGTTTCAGTGGAGACGACGACCTGCCGGGTGCCGTCGGACAGCAGCAGCCCCTCCCGGCCGGCCACGGTCTCGCGGCCGATCTCGGTCCAGGGCTGCTCGCCCGTCCTCGAGAGCTCGTCGGCCAGCGCGGACGGAGTGAGCGGCAACCCGGACGGCAGCCCGGTCACTTCGGTCGGCGGGTTGTTGACCCAGGCCCCAGCCAGCGTCTCGGCGCCCGCCGGCTGGTCGGTGAACCACCACTCGCGGTTCCCCGTGAACACGGTCCCGGCGGGGTCGACGGCGATCTCGGCCTCAGCGCCGAACTCGCGGGCCAGCGTCCCATGCGCGGCGCCGTCGCCGGTGACGGTCATCTGCACGGCCGTGGTGATCCCGTCCGGGTCGGCAACGCTGCCCCGGTAGGTGACGCCCCGCCATTCGCCGGTGGCGGTAGCTGACTCGGCAACCAGCCGGGCGGGGTCATCGGCCCGCCCACCCCATACGACGGCGACCGCCGCGACGAGACCGAGCACCGTCGCGGCCGCGATCGGCCGCCAGCGGCGGCGTGCAGGTGGAATCGTGATGAGCTGCGGGTCCGTGTCGGCAGCCCGCCGCGTTCGTCGTCGCATGCTCCCCCCAAAGGCGCGACAGGGACGCTAGTAGCAGCGCCTGCCGGGCGAATCGGCATAATCGCTGATCATCAGCGAGCTTAGCCCCTTTGCTAGATGATGTCGACCCCAACTTAGGGATCGCAGAATAAAATACTTCTGGTCGTTCGGGCGTGTCGTGTCGTCAGTCGGCTTGCCCGCAATGCCACTTAGTCTAAGTTGATCATGCGGCTCGGGGGTTGATGGTGCGGATCATGATCGTGGGCGGTCCTTGGTGGCGGATGCCGGCCTCGCCGGGTTTCTTGACGCGGTAACTGTTGTGGCGGGCTCGTTTGACCACGCGGGGGTAGGTGCGGTCACGCCGCTCCGGGGTGGGTTTTCTGGTGATCTCGGCGATGACGTGGGGTAGGGCGCGTTGCCAGTCCTCAGGGGGGGAAAGCCGCCGTACCGGTGGCGGTGCGGCGGA
>Ga0136610_1000049_pt1 | contig 22259 bp, 18 predicted proteins | sample AntDrymUQ1342206_2_FD_104804 | JGI IMG/M metagenome (GOLD analysis project Ga0136610, IMG submission 104804) | Polar desert sand microbial communities from Dry Valleys, Antarctica - metaG UQ134 (22.06) | ecosystem: Environmental > Terrestrial > Soil > Desert | place: Antarctica: Dry Valley...
CGCGCGATTCGCCGGTCTCATCAGGAACGTCGCCTGGTCATAGCTGTCAGCCGAAGTGATCAGGCTGGCCGCCCAGGACTCGATGTCTTGGCGGCAGTTCATTCGTACGACGAGGGTGGCCGCACTCACCGCGGAGGAGAAGCTCTGTGCACCGGTCGGCGGCAGTTCGCCGTACAGCCGTCGCGCCGAGGCATCGACCAGCGAGGGGTCGGCATCTTCTGGTTCAGCGCTGGTAGAGGATCTCGGGACCTCCTCAACGGGATCTGGCTGCAGGGCCCGGAAGCCGAAAAGGCCGGCCAACACCACCAGGAGCATCACGACCGGGACCACCCACGGCCGCGAGCGGCGGGTCGGCTCCGGCTCTGCGGAGTCCAGCACCTCCTCGCTGGGTGCTCCCGCTGCGATCACCTCCTCACGGTACGACGCGCAGGCGCCGGCTGAGCAGCGCACACCGCAGTACTTTTCGGCGCCTGCAGGCCGCCGCTGACCGCCCAACTGTGGCGGGTGCCTCGGCGGCGTGGGTAGGTTCGCAGTCGAGCGTTTCGCAGGAGCTGAGGAGATCCGTTGACCGAGAATCCCGCCCTTTCCAATCTGAGCCACGAGACCCGGCACTTCGATCCGCCCGACGCCTTGGCTGCGCACGCCAATGTCGGCCAAGCCGCCTACGAGGAGGCGGCGGCTGATCGGTTGGGCTTCTGGGAGAAGCAGGCCGGCCGACTCGATTGGATTCAGCGGTGGGACACCACCCTGGACTGGGATCCGCCGTTCGCGAAGTGGTTCGTCGGCGGGAAGCTCAACGTGGCGGTCAACTGTCTCGACCGGCACGTGGAAGCCGGCCGCGGGAACAAGGTTGCGATCCATTTCGAGGGCGAGCCGGGAGACAAGCGCACGATCACCTACGCCGAGTTGACCGCCGAGGTCTGCAAGGCCGCCAATGCGCTGACCGAATTGGGCGTCGCTACCGGCGACCGCGTGATGATCTACCTGCCGATGATTCCCGAGGCGGCTATCGCGATGTTGGCCTGCGCGCGGATCGGGGCACCGCATTCGGTAGTTTTCGGCGGATTCTCCCCGGACAGCCTGCGCAATCGGATCGACGACTGTGGTTCGAAGTTCGTGATCACCTCCGACGGCGGCTACCGGCGTGGGTCGGCGAGTGCGCTCAAGTCCAATGTGGACGCTGCCGCCGATACCGAGGGCTCTCCGGTGGAGCGAGTGCTCGTCGTACGCCGTACCGGCCAGGACGTCGAGTGGAACGACGATCGTGATCTGTGGTGGCACGACGTCGTGGACCGGCAGCCGGACACGCACCAGGCTGAAGCCTTCGACGCCGAGCACCCGCTGTTCATCCTTTACACATCGGGAACGACGGCGAAGCCCAAGGGCATCCTGCACACCTCGGGCGGATATCTCACGCAGGTCTCCTACACCCATGACGCTGTCTTCGACCACAAGGCCGAGACCGACATCTTCTGGTGCACCGCCGACATCGGCTGGGTCACCGGGCACAGCTACATCGTGTACGGGCCGATGTCCAACGGCGCGACCCAGGTGATGTACGAGGGCACGCCCGACACCCCGCACAAGGGCCGGTTCTGGGAGATCGTGCAGAACTACAAGGTGACGCTGCTCTACACCGCGCCGACCGCGATCCGGACCTTCATGAAGTGGGGCGCCGAGATCCCGGCCGAGTTCGACCTGTCCTCGTTGCGGCTGCTCGGCAGCGTCGGTGAACCGATCAATCCCGAAGCCTGGATGTGGTACCGCGAGCATATCGGCGGGGACAACTGCCCGATCGTGGACACCTGGTGGCAGACCGAGACCGGCGGAATCATGATCAGCCCGCTGCCCGGCGTCACGTCGACCAAGCCGGGCTCGGCCCAGCGAGCATTGCCGGGAATCTCCGCGGACGTGGTTGACGAGTCCGGTCAGCCGGTGCCCAACGGCGGCGGCGGCTATCTCGTACTGACCGAGCCGTGGCCGGGGATGCTGCGCACCATCTGGGGTGACGACGAACGGTTCAAGGAGACCTATTGGTCGCGCTTTGCCGAGCAGGGCTACTACTTCGCCGGTGACGGGGCCAAGAAGGACGACGACGGCGATGTCTGGCTGCTCGGCCGGGTCGACGACGTCATGAACATCTCCGGGCACCGGATCTCGACCACCGAGGTGGAGTCCGCCCTGGTCTCGCATCCGAAGGTCGCTGAGGCCGCCGTGGTCGGGGCGACCGATCCGACCACCGGCCAGGGCATCGTCGCCTTCGTCATCCTGCGCGGCGGTAACGACGAGGAGGGCGCGGACCTGGTCAAGGAACTGCGCAACCACGTCGGCAAGGAGATCGGGCCGATCGCCAAGCCGCGCCAGATCATGATCGTGCCGGAGCTGCCCAAGACCCGCTCGGGCAAGATCATGCGGCGGCTGTTGCGCGACGTCGCCGAGAAGCGCGATCTCGGCGATGTGACGACCCTGGCCGACCCGACGGTGATGAACCTGATCGGCGATGGCCTCAAATCCGACAAACCCGCCGCCGAGGAGTAAGTCGCAACTCAAAGTTCCTGTGTGACCGTTATGCGCACAACGGCGAGCTGGTTGGGTCAGCGGGGCTAGGGTCGGCGGCCGTGCCCGTCGCCCGCTCCGGTGCTGCCGCCCAACGCGGCCGCGACCCGCTTGCCGGCCTGCTCGAGCTGGACGGCGTCCCCGAGGCCGCGGACCAGGCGCGGCATGCCATCGACCGGCTGCTCCTCCACCCGGTGCTGCGCCGGCAGATCCCGGCCGTCGCTGCCGAGTCCACGTTGCGGGGGGCGCGCGCCGCGGCAGCTCTGTCAGGCGTGGACGTTTCGCTCTCCGAGCTCCGTTCATCCGAGGCAGCCGAACCCGTCGTACGCGGCGCCGTACGCGCGTACGCAGCCCTGGGTCCGATGGTCGCGACCTGGCCACGGGCTCCTGGACAGGTGCTCGCCCGGCTGCACGCGCTGGCTGCGGCAGACTTGGCCCCTCCCGATGAACTCGGCCGTCCACAGGCACGTGCTGAGGTCAGCCAACGACTCAGCGGGTTGGGACAGCTCGTCGCCGAGGCGACCAGCACCCCGGGAGTCGTCCTCGCCGGCGTCGTCCATGGCGAACTGGCGGGATTGGCTGCCTTCGGGTCGGCCGACCGAGTGGTCGCGTTGGCAGCGGCCCGGTTGACCATGCGTTCTCGGGGGCTGGACAGCAATGCTGTGTCCGTACCCGAGGTAGGTGTGCTGGAGAGCGGCGGAGACTACTCGGCGCTGCTGGCCGGCTTCGTCAGCGGTACGGCCGATGGGCTCGGTGCCTGGTTGTGCTGGTGGTCGGCAGCGGTGGCCTTGGGCGCCGTGGAGGGCCTGGCCATCTGCGAGGCGTTGGCCCGCAACGGCGCGCGCTGACTGCCCTCTTTCCGGAGAACTCGAAACCCAAGTCCGCGTCGGGACAAAGAACGGCGCCCCGCCGAGGCGGGGCGCCGTCAGGGCACGGTGTGCCGGGCTACCAAGCGTGCACCTCTTAGTCGCGGATTGGTCTGCATGGCAGAGCCGCTCCGGAGTGCCTCTCGTGGCCGGTCGCGCGTGGGTACCTGGAGTGCCGTGCACGGAGCGGTCCACGGAAATCGTGAATCGGTCCGCTCCTACTTTCTACGCCGTGTCCCGATGTGGCACAAGAGCTCCCATCAAGTTGGACCGAGTCCAGAAGTCGAGCGCTCAGTGCGGTGCGAGGACCAAGCCAGCTAACGACACGAGGGCCACCGCGGCGAAGGCGAGAATGGCCACGAGCAGCCAGGATTCGGTCATAGCGGCCACGGCAAGAGCTAGCAGCAGCACGGCGATCGGACCGCTGATCGACAGGGCCGTCCCGATCCGACGGGCACGGGCGGCCCCGGGCTCGCTGGGCCGCCGTGTCGGCGCCCGGGCTCCCTGACCGAACAACACAGCCGAAACTGTGATCGCAAGGACGGCTAACCACGATGTCATGGTCAGGAGTGTGTCGGTCATGGTGGCCTCAGGCTGGCCGATCCCTGCGTTTGGCTGCGTACCAAGCGATTCCGGCCACCGCTGCCCCGATACCGATGGCCGCGCCGGTCACCGCGGGGGTACGACTGGAACCGAAACGCGAGCGAAGCGTCACCGGCTTGGTGAACATCAGCACCGGCCAGCCTCGTTCGAGGGCGATCCTGCGCAGGGCACGGTCGGCATTGACCACGGTCGGATGACCGACGACCTCGAGCATCGGCAGATCGGTGATCGAGTCGCTATAGGCGTAACAGTCGGCCAGGTCGTAGCCGCGCTCCACTGCGAGGTCGGTGATCGCGGCCGCCTTGTTCGGCCCGTACGCGTAGTACTCGATCTCGCCGGTGTACTTCCCCTCGTCGGCGACCATCCGCGTGGCGATGACATGGTCTGCCCCGACCATCTCACCGATCGGGCCGACCAACTCCAGTCCGCTGCTGGACACGATCACGACATCCCGGCCTTCACTGCGATGGGCTTCGATCAACTCCGCTGCCTCGTCGTATACCAGCGGGTCCATGATCTCGTGCAGCGTCTCGTGGACGATGTCGTGCACCTGGGCGACATCCCAGCCGGTGCACATCGCGGTGATGTGCCGGCGCATGCGTTCCATCTGGTCGGCATCTGCGCGGGAGACCATGAAAACGAGTTGAGCGTAGGTCGACTTGAGCACCGAGCGACGGTTGAGCAGCCCGTTGTCGAAGAATGGGCGACCGAAGGCGAACGTGCTCGACTTGGCGATGATCGTCTTGTCGAGATCGAAGAAAGCGGCAGCCAGGACCACAGGAGAAGCTTAGATCGCGCAGATCCTGGATCTGGCTGCCGCGCCGAGGCAGCGCACCGAGGCAGCCGCATCGTCGTCCCTGAACCACCTGTTCGACCGTGTGGGAACGGGTCGTCGCGCTGATCGATGGTGTCCACAGGGTTTTCCAGTTGTCCACAGTTGGGCTGGAGGGCACTCGTCGGGCCGGTGCAGGTGCTCAGCTTGGCACGTGCCCGTTCGTCCGCGAGACCAGCCCGCAAGCTCAGCCGACGATGGCTGGCTACTGGTCGTCGGACCGGCCAATGACTTGCGCGAGGAGATCCTGCGGCTTGCCGCGACCACCGGAATCCTCGCCCGGGCGGTCGAGGCAGCCCACCTGAGCGACGCGATCTGGCCGGGGCCGAGTCTGGTCGTCGTCGACGCCGATTGCGCCGATCGGGTTTGTTCCGCTGCGCTGCCTCGACGTCCCGGGGTGGTGATCGTGACGACGCGCCGACCCAGCGCCGACGTCTGGTCCGCGGCCGTGTCGATCGGCGCCGAGCAGGTGGTCGAGCTGCCGGCGGGGCAGGCGTGGCTCGTCGACCGGCTGGCCGATGCCGCAGGCCGAACGGGGCCACTCGGAGTCCTGGTCGCGGTGGTCGGTGGCTGTGGTGGCGCCGGGGCGAGCACGCTGGCCAGTGCGCTGGCCCTCAGCGCCGCCGGATCGGGACATCAACCCGTACTGCTCGGCGCCGACCCATGGGACGGCGGCATCGACATCGCGCTCGGAGCCGAGGACGTGCCTGGCCCACGTTGGCCCGATCTCGCCGAGGTCTCCGGACGTCTGTCGTCTGCGGCCATTCTCGATGGGTTGCCGCAGGCGCACGGAGTGCGTTTCTTGAGCTCGGCTCGAAACCAGCCTTCGACGGTCCCCCTCCCAGCCCTGTCTGCCGTCGTGACCGCGGCGCGGCGTACCGGCGGGCCGGTCATCGTCGACCTCCCACGCGGGGCCGCCGAGTCAGCGCGATGGCTTGGCCGGCTGGTCGATCTCGGCTTGGTGGTGTGCCCGGCTACGGTCTCCGGTGCGTTGGCAACCCGAGCATTGGTCACTGAGTTGAGTTGGGGCGTATCGACTTCCGGGATCGTTGTACGCGTCGGGCTGGGTCGCGACATCGACGACGAGGCGCTTGCCGTTGCCGTCGGTCTTCCAGTGCTGCAACGGCTTCGGGAGGACGCGCGGCTGGCCAGACGGCGGCAACGAGGGCAACCCCCAGGACCGCGCAGCCACAGCCACCTTGCCAAGGCGTGTACGGCGTTGTGGCGGCTTGCTGTCCAGCGGCATGCGCGGGCCGCGTGAACATCGACATGATCGTCGATCGAGTACGCACCAGACTTGCGAATCTGGATGAGCCGGCCGGCCGGGCCAGAGTCGCCGAGCTGGTTCGGCTGGAGGCAGGAGCGCTCATAGATGACGCGGACCTGTTCGCACTGATCCGGTCGGCCGAGGACGAACTCGTCGGCGCCGGCCCGCTCGAACCACTGCTCCGCCAGCCGGGTGTGACCGACGTGCTCGTCAACGGCCCTGACCAGGTGTGGGTGGACACACCGGCCGGATTGGAACGCAGCGAGGTGTGTTTCGCCGATGCTGCAGCCGTACGCAGGCTGGCCCAACGGCTTGCTGCGATGGCCGGTCGCCGGCTCGACGACGCGACACCCTGGGTCGATGCGACGCTGCCCGACGGAAGTCGGCTGCACGCTGTGCTGCCACCGATCACGCCCGACTGTCCGTGCATCTGTTTACGGGTGTTGGGGCGCCGCCGGTTCTCCTTCGCCGAACTCGTCGACGGGGGCACGATTCCTCGCCCGGCAGCCGCCATGCTCGAAGCCTTGATCGCAGAACGACGGTCCTTTCTCGTCACCGGCGGCACCGGATCGGGAAAGACCACCCTGCTCGCAGCGTTGCTCTCCCTCGTTCCGGATCATGAGCGCCTGGTCCTGGTCGAGGATGCACCGGAGCTATCTCCTACCCATCCGCACGTGGTCCACCTACTGGCTCGACCTGCCAACGTCGAGGGCGCAGGTGCAGTCACGCTTCGAGATCTGGTCCGCCAGGCACTCCGGATGCGTCCCGATCGCGTTGTGGTGGGGGAGGTACGCGGTGCGGAGGTCGCAGATCTGTTGTGCGCGCTGAATACCGGACATGACGGTGGCTGTGGGACGGTGCACGCCAATTCGCCGGCGGAAGTTCCGGCTCGCCTGGAAGCGCTGGCTGCGATGGGCGGCCTGGACCGAGGTGCCGTTCACAGCCAGATGGCGGCCGGACTGGATGCAGTCGTGCACGTGACCCGGACGAGCACGGGCAGGATGGTCACTCAGATCGCCGAGTTCGTGCGCGGCGACTCAGCATCGCGGGTCCGCCCGGTCTGGACATGGTGATCCAGGCGAGCGCGTTGGTGCTCTTGGCTGCTGCGCTCGTGTTCTGGCCCCGGTCACTCGCCGTGCTTCGGCTCCAGCGGGCGATCAACGTTGTCGACCCGAACGAGTCGCCGCCGGGTGCGCGCAGCGCCTGGCGGTTGCCAGGATGGCCACGGTCTCGAGGGCTGCGCGTGCTGCTGATCGTCGGGGCTGTCGTGGCCTTCGCCCAGATCTGGCCGTTGCCGGTCGCGGCCGTGGCGATCGCCGTTACCGGCACCGCCCTCGCCGCGCTGGTCCGAGGAGTGCGAGAACGGGCCGTCGTGCGCGAGGAACAGGCCGCAGTCGAGGGACTTGGCGTGCTGGTTGCCGAGCTACGCGCCGGGCGAACACCCGAGGCCGCCCTGGCGGCTGCGGGTCAACATTGCGGTCACCCAGGGGTCGGCGCCCTGCTGCGCCGGCTCGGGCGATTTCTGCGTCTTGGTGATCGGCTCGATGGATGGCTGGACGCCTCGGCGAGTGTCCCCTGTTCGGAATGGCAGATCCGACTGCTGTCCGGTGTGCGTCTGAGTTCCCAGACCGGATGTGCACTTGCCGACGTCCTGGCCGCGGTGGAGTCAGATCTTTCTCGACGTGGTTCGCAACGCACCGATGTTCGCGCCACTGCAGCCGGTCACCGGGCGACCGTTGGGCTGTTGGCCGGACTGCCGATCCTCGGACTCATGATGGGCAGCGGGATCGGGGCCGAACCAGTACGGATCCTTACCACGACGACGATCGGGCAGATCCTGCTCGTGACCGGCGTCGCGTTGGAACTGCTCGGTCTTGCCTGGAGCCGGGGGTTGACCGGCCGAGCACTGCGCGGAAGCTGACCGATGTACTGGCCCACCGGCTCCGGGGCCGTCGCGATGGCCCTACTATCGCTGACCCTGACGAGCTGGCCAGCGGCGCGTGCCGTCGAAACTTCTCGAGTCAGGCGGCTCTCGCCAGCCATGTCACCGGCTCCGACCAGCGGCCCGGGCACGGCGTCGGCCATCGGCACTGCGGAGGTCCATGCCGACCAGCACAGGGCCGGGGTTGCCGTACGGCGGCGGGCGATGATCTTCTCCGGCATCGCCGGTGCAGCCGTCCTGTCCGCAGTCCCCTCCGTCGTCGGTGCTCTGAGCGCAGTGGCGGTTTCGGCCGGGACCTACCTGCTCCTGCGCGGGCCATCGCTGATCGGGGAGCCGCGCTCGCGCGCTGCCCGGTGGCTCGGGCGGGTTCGGTGGTCCGGGGCGAACTCGGGGCGCATCAGCGGCGCTGACCCCGCCCTGCCGTTCGCGATCGACCTGTTGGCTGTATGTCTGCGTGGCGGGATGCCGACCTCAGCTGCGCTCAGAGCGGTCGCCGACATCCTGTCCGTCGATATACGCCCAGCGCATTCAGCATGGCCAGCACGTGGCGCACACCCAGCCCGCCGCGCCCCGGCAGTATCCGGAGGTCCTGAGGTGTCCGCGGTAATGGCCCGAGTGGCTGCGGCCAGCGAGCTGGGCAGCGAGCCGGCCACCGCATGGGCTGAATGGATCGGTCACCCGATCTACGGTCCGCTCGCCCGCGCCTTGGTGGTCACGGGCGAATCGGGCAGTGCAGTCGCAGGCCGGTTGGAGGCTTTCTCGCAGCGAATGCGGACGGCCTCGGGCCAGCAGGCGGTGTCCCGCGCCCAACGAGCCGGCGTTGCACTGATGGCGCCGCTCGGGCTGTGCTTTCTTCCCGCTTTCGTCTGTCTCGGCGTGGTGCCGGTCGTGGTCGGCATCGCCAGCCGGGTACTCGGCTGAACCGGCGCGCTGTGGCAGCTGTGCCGCCCAACCCCGACATCGGCCGGTTGGTTGTCCACAGCGGCCAACCGATGTCGGTTGGCGCCCCCCGGCCGTCCACAGATGCCTGCTAGGTCGAGCCGGACAAGCGATCCGTCAGCACGCTAGGCCTGCGCAGACGGACGTCTGGGCATCCACTAGAGAAAGGAGGCGGACATGTCCAATCGGTTCGCCGTTACCCGGCTCATGGCCATGCTCTGCGCCAGCCTCGCACTCGGTTGCCTGACAATCAGCGGCACGGTGGGCAGATCGGTTCACGAACGCGTCCGCCGATTGGGCGGCGATGCCGGGATGAGCACCGCTGAATATGCCGTCGGCACGATTGCAGCGTGTGCGTTCGCGGCCGTCCTCTACCAGGTCGTGACGGGTGACTCGATCGTCTCGGGACTTCAGGATCTCATCGACTCCGCTCTGTCAACGCTGTCCTGACACCCGGTGGCGCGCTGCAACGGTCGTCGAGTGGCCCTCCACGGGCTTCGGCGCGAATCTCGGTTGAGCACGGCGGCACCCCCGGGATTCGTTCGGATGGCTCCGCGCAGATTCGATGATGCCGGGATGGTCACCGCCGAGGCCGCTGTCGTGCTGCCGGTACTGGTGTTCGTCCTGGCCGCCGCGCTCGCCGCCGTGTCCGTGGTCACAGCGCAGATGCGTTGCACAGATGCAGCTCGAGAGGGCGCGCGGGCTGCCGCCCGAGGAGAGTCGGATGCGGCAGTGCAGCAGATCGCGGCCTCCTCTGCGCCCGATGACAGCGCAGTGTCGGTGACCCGGGACGGGGACACCGCAACTGTCCAAGTCAGTGCGTCGGTTCCGCTGTTTCCTGGACTGGGCCCCTCGATATCGGTTTCTGACAGCGCTACCGCAGTCTTGGAGCCGGGGCTCGACGCGGAAACCTCGGCCCAGCGCGGCGCAAGGATCAGTGCGGCCCCCGACTCGCGTGGACCGCCGTGAAACTCGGACAGGCGCGACCGCAGGCAGCGGCGCGATCTGTGCCGAGCAATCGGGCGCGGCCTCGTGCCGGCCGACTCTCCAGATTTCGCGTGCCGGGCCGGAGCGTCTGTTCTTCGCGGTTGCCGGTCGATGAGGGGTCGGCAGGTATCTGGGTTCTTGCCCTCTCCGGTGTTGTGCTCCTGGCCGGCACAGCTTCCGTCCTGGCCGGACTCGCCATTATCAGCCGTCACGAAGCTGGCACAGCGGCCGATCTTGCGGCCCTGGCGGCGGCGAGTCAGGCACTTTCCGGATCGGAGGTTGCCTGCTCGAACGCCGCGCAGATCGCTGCGATCAATGGGGCGGAGTTACAGTCCTGCGACTTGGGCGGGGACGGCGTGGTGGACGTGACGGTGACCGTGACCGTGCGATTCGGCTCACTCGGGCTAGGTGTAGCTCGGGCCGATGCCCGCGCCGGCCCAGCGGAAACCGACGACCCGGGCTAGGAAACGGGAGCGGCGGCGGCGAGGGCGTCGAGAACGGTGTCCAGGATCCTGACTGCCGCACTCTTGTCCAGCGGGGAGTTCCCGCTGCCACACTTGGGCGACTGCACGCACGAGGGGCACCCGGTCTCACAGCGGCAGCTACCGATCGTCGCTCGGGTGGCGGTCAGCCATTCGCGGATCGCGCCATGGCCGCGCTCGGCGAAGCCGGCCCCGCCAGGGTGCCCGTCGTAGACGACGATGGTCGCCGCGCCGGTGTCGGGGTGCAGGGCCGTGGACAAACCGCCGATGTCCCAGCGGTCGCAGGTCGCGAACAGCGGCAGCAATCCGATCGCAGCATGTTCGGCGGCGTGCAGAGCTCCGGGCAGATCCGCCTCGTTGACCTCGCTGCGATTCACGGTTCGGGCATCGAGGGTGATCCAGACCGCTGCAGTCTCCAGCCGCCGAGCTGGCAGGTCCAGCGCGAACTCGGCCAGCACCTGACCGGTCCACACCCGACGGCGTTGATAGGACACGACCTGGTCGGTGACATCGACGAGCCCGCGGTGCACCCCGACACCGCCATAGGTCGAACTCCGCTGCGTCGTCACGATCCGCAGGTCGGTGATCTGCTGCGCCCGCGTCGTCCATTCCGGCTCCTCGGCATGCACGAGCGCGACCGCGAGGTCGAGGTCGAGTTCGTCAACCACGTAGGAGGCGCCCTGATGGACGTACAGTGCCCCGTCGTGCACGGTCGAAGAGGCCGCAGCACCGTCCACAGTCCCGAGAACTCGACCGGTCTGCGCCTCCACGATCGTCACCGGGCCGTCGCCTCCGGAGCGCAGATCGACGTCTGGCCGATGCCGGTGCGTCCAATACCAGCCGCCGGGTCGCACTCTGAGATCACCGGCGGCCACGAGCTCGTCAACCGCCCGCCGGGCAGCCTCGCCGCCGAAGAGCTCGAGATCGGGCTCGGTCAACGGGTACTCGGCTGCCGCCATCCTCAGCTGCGGACCCAGGACGTACGGATTGGTCGGATCGAAGACGCTGGCCTCCACCGGTTGACCGAAGATGGCCGCCGGATTGTGCGCGAGATAGTGATCCAGCGGGTCGTCGGCGGCTACGAAGATCGCCAAGGATTCTTGACCGGCCCGCCCAGCCCGACCGGCCTGTTGCCACAGTGCAGCCAACGTCCCCGGAAAGCCCGACAGCACCACGGCGTCCAATCCGCTGATGTCAATGCCGAGTTCCAGGGCGTTGGTGGACGCGACGCCGAGCAGCTCACCGCTGTTCAGCTGCCGCTCGAGCTCGCGCCGTTCCTCGGGGAGATAGCCGCCGCGATAGGCCGCGACCCGCTTGGCCAGCACCGGGTCCACCTCGGCAACCAGCCGTTTGACCTGTGCAGCGACACCTTCCGCGCCGCGGCGGGAGCGAACGAAGACCACTGTCCGGGCACCGTCGCACACCAGGTCGGACAGGATCCGGGCGGTCTCTGCACTGGCCGAGCGGCGCGACGGCACGCCGTTGTTGCCGTTCTCCCATGGTGGCTCCCACAGCGCGAAGGTGCTGGCGGCCCGCGGCGATCCGTCCTCGGTCACCGCGCCGGCCTCGAGACCGGTCAATCGGAGGGCCGCAGCCTCGGGGTCGGCGACGGTCGCCGAGGCCAGGATGAAGGTGGGGCAGGCGCCGTACCGCGCACAGATCCGCCGGAGCCGGCGCAGCACGTTTCCGACATGCGCACCGAAGACACCGCGGTAGGCATGGCACTCATCGACCACGACGTACCGGAGGTTGCGCAGCATCCCGGACCAGCGGGGGTGTCTGGGCAGGATTCCGCGGCTGATCATGTCCGGGTTGGTGACGATCCAACGGCTGTGCTGTCGTACCCAGTCTCGTTCGTCGGCGGGCGTATCGCCGTCGTAGGCAGCCGGACGCACGGAAGGACCGGCTAGGGCTGTGACCCCGGAAAGCTGATCGTGGGCGAGGGCCTTTGTCGGGGCCAGATACAGCACCCGGCCGCGAGGGTCGGTCTCCAGAGCGGACAGGGCAGGCAGCTGATAGGCCAGCGACTTGCCAGACGCGGTTCCCGTGGAGACGACGACGTGTCGGCCGGAGTGAGCCAGTTCCGCGGCGGCCACCTGATGCAGCCACGGCTCAGGGATGCCCAACTCGGTCAGACGCTCGTGCAGCGCGTCGGGCAGCCAGGGCGGCCAGTTCCCAGGCTGCGCGGCTCGGGACGCCAGCTCGGCCACATGCGTGAGCGGGCTGGGATCAACTCCGCGTACAAGCCGGTCCAGTCGGTCGGCGGACACGTTCTCCACTCTGACAGGTGGTGGTGACCGGCCCGTTCCGAGAGGTGAACCGGCGTTCCCCTAGACTCCCCGCGACGTCTGGCCCGGAGTGTCCGGGTCGGCACCGCAGCCATCCCGCGTGCGCGCCTCGTGCGCGACCCCGGATGTGCCGGTGTCGGATCAGGAGGAGGCAAACAATGCCGGTGGAGACAGCCATCTCCGGGGGCGACTACGCCCTGGTCACCATCATCCTGCTGGTCGCAGTGGGCGCGCTCGCCTTTGCTGCCTTCCTCGTCCGCGAGGTCATGGCAGCCGGCCAGGGCACGCCGAAGATGCAGGAGATCGCCAAGGCGGTGCAAGAGGGCGCGGCTGCGTATCTGAAGCGGCAGTTCAAGACCCTGGCGATCTTCGCCGTCGTGGTCTTCGTCGTCCTGTTGGTCCTGCCGGTCACCGACGGCGGCACGGCCACCCGGATCGGGCGCGCGGTGTTCTTCTTGATCGGTGCCAGCTTCTCGGCGGCCGTGGGATTCATCGGCATGACGCTGGCCACCCGTGGCAACGTGCGGATGGCCGCGGCTGCGCGTGAGGCCGGTTTCAGGCCCGCCTTCCGCATCGCGTTTCGCACCGGCGGTGTCTGCGGCATGTTGGTGATCGGCCTGGGCTTGCTCGGATCGGCACTGGCCCTGCTCGTCTTCAACGAGACCGCCCCCATCGTCTTGGAAGGGTTCGGCTTCGGCGGCGCCCTGCTGGCCATGTTCATGCGGGTCGGTGGCGGCATCTTCACCAAGGCCGCCGACGTCGGCGCCGACCTGGTCGGCAAGGTCGAGGCCGGTATCCCGGAGGACGACCCGCGCAACGCAGCGACGATCGCGGACAACGTCGGAGACAACGTCGGAGACTGTGCCGGAATGGCCGCGGACCTGTTCGAGTCCTACGCCGTCACCCTGGTCGCGGCGCTGATTCTGGGCCAGACCTTCCTCGGCGGTGACGGCATGATCTTCCCGCTGGTCGTGGCTGCGATCGGTGTGATCGCCTCGGTCATCGGCATCCTGGCCTCCAACCCCCGGGACAGTGACAAGAGCGGCTTGGCCACGATCAACCGCGGGTTCTTCATCTCCGCGGCGAGCTCGCTCGTCCTCGTGGCGGGGGCCTCCTTCATCCTGTTGCCCGGCGACTTCGCGGCCGTCGGCCTCGACGAGGGTGGCAGCCCGGCGGTCATCGGCTTCGTCGCCGTGCTCATCGGCATCGTGCTGGCTGCGGCGATCCAGCTGCTCACCGGCTACTTCACCGAGACCAGCCGCAAGCCCGTCCAGGACATCGGGCGCTCCTCGCAGACCGGGGCGGCTACTGTGATCTTGTCCGGCATCTCGGTCGGCCTGGAATCAGCGGTCTACTCCGCGATACTGATCGGTGCGGCTGTGTACGGCGCGTTCCTGATCGGTGGCGGCATCGCCCTGTACGCCGTGGCGCTGGCCGGTTGTGGCCTGCTCACCACCGCCGGTGTCATCGTCTCGATGGACACCTTCGGCCCGGTCAGTGACAACGCCCAAGGCATCGCCGAGATGTCTGGTGACATCGACGAGAACGGCTCACGCGTGCTGACCGACCTCGACGCAGTCGGCAACACCACCAAGGCGATCACCAAGGGAATCGCGATCGCGACGGCGGTGCTTGCGGCCACTGCGCTGTTCGGCTCGTACTACCAGAGCATTCTCGAAGGCCTCGAGATCGCCGGCGCCGACGCTGCCGAGGCGATCAACGGCCTGCAGTTGGTCAGCCCGAACAACATCGTCGGTGCCATCCTCGGCGCTGCAGTGGTGTTCTTCTTCTCCGGCCTGGCGATCAGCGCGGTATCCCGTGCGGCCGGTCGGGTCGTCTTCGAGGTGCGCGAGCAGTTCCGGCTGCACCCGGGGATCATGGACTACTCCGAACGCCCGGACTACAGCCGCGTCGTGGACATCTGCACCAAGGACTCTCTGCGTGAGTTGGCCACTCCGGGTCTGCTCGCCGTTCTGGCTCCGGTGGCGGTCGGGTTCGGTCTCGGATTCGGCCCGCTGGCCGCCTACCTCGTCGGCGCGATCGCGGCCGGAACGCTGATGGCGGTGTTCCTGGCCAACTCCGGTGGGGCGTGGGACAACGCGAAGAAGATGGTCGAGGACGGCGCCTACGGCGGCAAGGGCAGCGAGGCCCACGCAGCGACGGTGATCGGCGACACGGTCGGCGACCCGTTCAAGGACACCGCCGGGCCGGCCATCAACCCGCTGATCAAGGTCATGAACCTGGTGGCTCTGCTGATCGCACCCGCGGTCGTGAGTCTGTCCATCGGGTTGGACGCGAATGACGGAATCCGGGCACTCATCGCGCTGGGCGCCGTACTCGTCATCGTGGTCTCCGTCGTGATCAGCAAGCGTCGCTCGATCGTGATGGGTGCGGACCCGACAGTCGCCGACCACAACCAGGAGATTCCGCCGCCCGCGCCCTACCGGGCCTAGCCGAACGTCCCGGTCACTGGCACGAGACGTTTCGAGTGAAGGCGTCCTTGAACCACTAGGTTCGATACAAGGACGCCTTCACTCACATCTGAGCGGGGGAGCTGAGGCTGTGCACGAGCAGCTGCCGCTCTTCGACGACCCGAGCGCCGACCTCGAGATCGCTGATCTGGAGGGCATGCTGGTCGCCGGTGCCGCTCTGGTCCAGCGTGGTGCCGAGGCCCGGCTATCCATCGTGGTGGGCGAACAGTGGCGGGCCGCCGCGATCGTCGAGGCCTTCGATCTACGCGGTCTGCCCGGTGAGCAGGTCCCGACCTTCGATGCGCACGTCGCCGTACGTACGCCCTTCCACCGCAGCCTGCTGCCGCTGGCCGCACGGTGGTCCAGGGGATCCTCGAAGGTGCCGCCCGCGGAGTGGCGGCTCACCCCGGCTCGGATCCGTCTCTGGGCGTCGGTCGCGGGGCGCACGGACCCGACGGGCTACCTGCTCAGCCTCGGTCGGACCGACGATCCCGCATGCTGGGGGGCGGCCGGTAGGGCGCTTGCCGCCGTCGGGCTCGCCGGGACGATGCTGGGACCGCGCGCCGGCGGTCCGGCCTATCGAATCGTCGGACTCCGGCGGACCCGGCGGCTGTGCGAGATGGTCGGATCAGCACCGACCGCCGCGCCACCCGGGGCCTGGCCATCGCTCCAGGTTCAAGGTCCTCATTAGGCTGCGCCCCGTGTCCTTGCGAGTGATCGTGGCCGAGGATTCCCTTCTCGTCCGCGAGGGCATCGTCGGAGTGCTGAGCCGCCAGGACGACCTGGATGTGGTTGCCGTCTGCGCGGACCTCCCGGAACTGCTCGCCGCTGTGGAGCGGTGCACTCCGGACGTGGTGGTCACCGATGTTCGAATGCCGCCGGAGCACAGTGACGAGGGCATCCGCGCCGCCACCCAGCTGCGCGTCGGTCATCCCTCAATCGGCGTCGTGGTGCTCTCGCAGTACGTCGATCCCGCCTACGCGACCACACTCCTGGCCGACGGGAGTGCCGGCCGGGCCTACCTGCTCAAGGAGCGGGTCAGTCAGCCCGGCCAACTCGTTGACGCCGTCCGGACCGTGGCCGCCCGAGGGTCGGTGATCGACCCGGCCGTGGTCGACGTCCTGGTCGCCGCCTCGGCCCGGCAACGCCGCTCTCCGGTGAGCCAGCTCTCGCCACGGGAACGTGAAGTGCTCGACCAGGTCGCGCAGGGAAAGAGCAACGCAGCGATTGCCGCCGCGCTCTACCTCAGCGAGCGGGCCGTGGAAAAGCACATCAACGCCCTGTTCACCAAATTGGATCTCGGTCAGGCACCCGACGTCAACCGGCGGGTCAAGGCCGTACTGGTGTACCTGTCCGATCCGGCCGGGGGCGGGGCGGGGGGCTAGCACCCCTGCCCGCATGCGGTTGATCCCCTCGCCCGAGCAACCCGATCCGAGGATGCTGAAATGGTGGCCAGCACGATGTCAGCAGCCTCACGCGATGACTGGGGCAGTCCGGCCAGAGCTGCCGCTCTGACTGGTGTCCTCATCGTCGATGATCAGGCACCATTCCGTTCTGCCGCAAGCACTCTGATCGGTCTGCTCAAAGGATGGACGGTTCTGGGCGAAGCCGAGACGGGTGAGGAGGCGGTCCGCAAAGCCACCGAACTCAGACCTGACGTCGTGCTCATGGACATCAATCTGCCGGGACGCAACGGCATCCAGTCGACCAAGGACCTGTTGGCCGTCCACCCGGCCGCCGCGGTGGTCCTGGTCTCCACCTACGCCGAGGGCGACCTCCCCGCGGGGGCCGGCACCTGCGGAGCCGTCGGCTACCTGCGCAAGGAGGAATTGACCCCCCGAGTTCTTCGTGAGCTCGCCGGAAACCGGACAAGCGGTCCGGCCGCCTAGCCGACGCCAGACCCAGCTCGGATCGGGATCCGTCCGCGCACGCACGTCCCCGCGCCCAATGCCGAGACGACTTCCAGGCTCCCGCCAAGCGCACCCAGCCGGTCGGTCATGTTCTGGAAGCCATGCCCAGCGACCGAGCCTGACTCGAAGCCGAGACCGTCATCGGACGCTTCGAAGCAGAGCTCTCCGTCCTCGCACCTGAGGCGTACCTCGAGAACGGCATCGGCGCCGGCATGTTTGGCCGCGTTCTGCAGGGCCTCGAGGCAACAGAAATAGGCCGCTGCCTCGACCTCGGCTGCCAGTCGTCCAGGCAGCGCATCGTTCACCCGGCAGGTCAGTGGTGAACGCATGGCGGCGGCGCGCAGAGCCTCCCCGAGGCCCCGCTCACGCAGCAGCGGGGGATAGATGCCGTGGGCCAGGCTGCGAAGCTCGTCGATCGTCGCGGAGACGTCTGAGCGCAGATCGGTGAGCAGCCCTCGTAGTGCCTCAGGGTTGTCGTCCACCAGCTCGGCCGCGACCCCCAGTTCGATGGCAAGTGCGACCAGGTGCTGCTGGGCTCCATCGTGCAGGTTGCGCTCGATCGCCCGCCGGGACTCGTCGGAGGCGGTCACGATGCGCAACCGCGAAGCCTGCAGTTCGGCGTTGCGCTGCTCGAGTTCGGTCAATGAAGCCTGCAACGCGGAGTCCAGACCGACGTTGTGCAGTGCGAGGCCCAGCTGCCTGGCCAGGTCGACGAGAAGCGCCTCCGTGTCCTCGTCGAAGCCGTCTCGTTCGACCGGGCAGCGCACGACCAGGAGGCCCTGCAACGTTCCAAGGTGGGCCAGCGGCACCACCCGAAGGTCGTCGCGCCCCGGCCGATCATGTGTCTGCGGAGCGGCAATATCACGCTCCGCCCTCGGCTGTGGCCCGAGTAGTTGGGGCAGCCAGATCGAGACCCAGTGGCGGCCACCGATCCGAGCTCCGCCGACCACGCGGCGGGTATCGGCGTCCAGATCCAACCGTGCGACGGTCGAGTGCGGTACGGAAACCGTACGGCGCAGAGCACCCTCCTCGCCGACCCACACCTCTGCGCCGCAGGGAGCAATGGTGGCGTGCAAGGACTCCACGAGTTGGAGTAGAAGTTCGTCCATCGGGATCGCCCGTGACATCCGGGCACCGAACCCGGAGAGCACCTGTTCGGCGCCCTCCTGACGGCCACCGACTAGTGAGGCGCCTAGCGCCAACAGTCGGGTTCGGACCGGGAGCGCCACCACCGCGAGGATCACCGCCGCGAGGAGGCTGAGCGCGAGGATCTGCCGCTCCTCGACGCTGGGCGTACGCCCGAGGCCGACGACGACGACCAGATATACCGCTCCGGCGAGAAGCGCGGTACCGGCGACCGTCACGGACTCGATGAGTAGCCGCTCGGCAGACCTCCTCGCGCGCACCGAGGTCCAGCCTGCCGCCGCTGCCAGCGGCAGCAGGACCAAGGCGCCCACGATCCACGGGCGTGGATCCGCCGGCACGGACACAAGCAATGAGAGCGCGCTGACGCCGCCAGCGAAGGCGGTGCCCAGGCACGCGGCGGCACACAGCAATTGAATCTGCGCGCGCTGATCAGGTCCTGTCCGCACAGACCGCACAGCTAGCGCGATACCGGCCGCGACGGCTACCGAGCCCCACGCCAGAACGACCAACCATGCGGGTGGGAAGTCGGAGTCGGCGACCAACAACCCAGACGCAATGCCACCGAGCACGAATCCCGCTACGGCGCCGCCACGCCGCCAGCGCGTATCGAGGGCCGCTTGCGGAGCGGCCAGGCCGAAGGCATACCAGGTTGCGGCGGTCATCGGCGCCAGCATCGGCGAGACATACGCCGCACTCGTGGCGGCGGCCACCGCGACGGACCACAAAGCAGCCCGAGCACGACCGCAGCGAAGAGCCCCGATACTCGCCCACCACCATCCGGCGGCCACGAGCAGGATCGCCACGGCGTCGGCGTCCAGCCAGTCCGCTCGAAGAGTCATCTCACTCCGTCCGCAGGACGTGACCGATCCGCAGACCCGCGGCCCGGCGTCCGGGCCAGGCGGCCAGGAGGTTGGCCACGATCAGCGCACCGGGCACGACCAGCACGAGTGCGAGCAGGGCCAGCGGCGGCACGTACTGCAATGGCGTGTAGTCGGCGACGACTTGCCACAGGATCCGGCCGAGCGCGATCCCCAAGGGAACGCCGAGCACCAGGCCTACCAGCGCAAGGACTGAGGCCTGGACGAGGACAACGCCGCGGGACTGCCAGCGCGTCATGCCAAGGGCACGCAGGACGGCGATGTCGTGTCGGCGGCGACGAACCGCCGTCGCCAGCGCATGCCCCACGGCGCCGACGGCCAGCAACGCGAGGAAGCCGCCGAGGAAGACCGGCAGGACCTTGACCTGTCCGATGTCAGCCACCTCTTGTGGCGTGAACGGGTCTGCGAAGACCGGGCCGAAGCCGGCCTCCGTCGTGGCCTGGTTCAGGCGTGCCGCGGCCGCGGCGGCGTCCGTTGTCGGGTCGAAGGCAACCAGCAGGAAGTGGAACTTGAATGCGTCAAAGAGCGCGTCATAGCCGTGGCGGGTGACCCAGCCAGCATTGGCATAGGCATTGTGTGGGCCTTCGGGAGTGAAGCCGATGCCGACCAGCGTGAGCGCCGCGGTGTCATTCGTCCCGACGACCTCCACGGTGTCGCCGACCGTGAGGCCCAGGTTTTCCACCACTTCCGGACCGAGCACGATCTCGTCGGCTGATTCAGGCGGGCGGCCGTCGGAAATGACCATGTCGATCAGCGGACCTCCGGCGCCGTCATAGCTGTACAACGTGGCTCGCTTCCCATCCACCTCCGCGACTGCGCTGTACGCGTCGTCCACGGCGCTCACGGCCGGCTCGTCCTCGATGATGGGGATCAGCTCGTCGGTGCTGGCGAAGTCCTCACCGTTGAACCCGAGGAAGGCAATCGCGCCGAACGTCTGCCCGAACCTGGCCGGATTGCTGGCAGCCTCGGATACCCCGCTGGCGAAGGTGAAGGCAGCGAGGACGCCCAGGACTCCGACTACCGATCCAATCAGGGCCGGACGTACGGGAACCGCGCTGCGCCCACGGCCGGGTTCGAGCGCGAACCGCGTTCCGACGACGACCGGCACCGGCCATCCGAGTCGGGCCGCGGTTGTAGCGATCGTAGACCGCCGAGGGGGCGCCGTTGCGCGGGCAGCATTGCGCGCCACCAGTGCCGAGCCCGCAGCGCCCCCAGCCACCAGCATCGGGATCGCCACCCAGCCCGCTCCCAACACCAACCAGTCAACCGAAACCCCAGGGTCCGGCTCGGCCAGCGCAGCGGACCCGATCGGGAACCAACGGGAGGCGATCACGGCCAGCCCGACACCCAGAGAAGTGCCGGCGATCGCGGCCAGGACCGGTCCTGCGACGGCTGCCTGCAGACTCTGCTTAGGGGTCATGCCGACGGCCGCCAGGGTGCGCATCTCGGTCAGGCTTGCCGCGGTGTACCTGGTCACGGACTGACCGACGAGGAACAGAGCCGCCAATAGCGCGGCCAGCGCGAAGGCGTACAGGCTGTCCGCCTCGAATCCGTTCCGGCGCTCCTGTCCCTCGCGCTCCTCCGGTCCGTTGAAGACCTCGATGTCGGTGCGTCCAGTGAGTTCAGCCAGGGCGCTCTGGAACTTCGGTATCCCCTCGCCACCATCGCGCAGCCGCACCAGGGCGTTGATGAAACCGCTGTCCAGCGATGAGCCGAGGAAACTCTCCGGATAGGTGTCGAAGACCGCCGGTGAGGGAAGCAGAAATCCCGGCGCCCCGACCGAGTCGGAGTACCACAGCGAACGGATCACGCCGACGATGGTGATCGAGAATCGGGGCCCCGCGAGATCGGCGACGGTGGCCGGAGCTTCCCCGCCCTGCTCGTAGGCGTCGATCTGTTCTGCCGAGGCCAACGCGGCCGTGACTACGTCGCCAACGCCGTACCCGTAGGACTCGACGAATCGGGCTGACACCATTGCCTCGTCGATGCGGGCCGGGTCGAACATCCGACCCGCCAACAGGACGGGTGCTTCTACGGTGCGAGCAACGTTGTCGTCGGCCGAGGCGAAGGCCACCGATGACGTCTCGATCGGGTCTCCACCAGCGTTGTCGTCGGCGGTCTCCTCCAGAGCGAACCCCCCAACCACGAAGGTGGAGACCGCTTCCACCTCGGGCATCCGACGTACCGCGTCCCAGTCAAAGCCGGGCTCGTTCGGCAGGACGACGAGGTCGAGCGGAAGGGTGTCTGCAGTGAGTCGCTCGATCGCGGAATCGCCACGGCGTGCACCAGCGGCAGCCGCCAGCACCGCCGTGGTCGTGAATGCGATCAGCAGAGCCAGAACGGTCAACGATCGCCGCCGTCGTCGCAGGTCCAGCCGCAGCCAGGTACGCACCGCCGCCATTACATGGCTCCGGAGCCGGCCGGCACGGGATCGCTGTCCCGGCCCACCGCGGCGGCAGCAGAGGTCTCCGGCCTTGTTGCTGCCGCAGAGTCCGCCTCGATCAGGCCATCGCGAAGCCGGACCTGACGTGCTGCCCCGGCCGCCACCTCCGGCGAGTGGGTGACCAGGAGAATGGTCTGCCCACCGGCGTGCAGTCGACGGAAGAGTTCCAGGATCTCCTCACCCCCTGCGGTGTCCAAGGCACCCGTCGGCTCGTCGGCGAGCAGCAACGTCGGCTCGTTGACCAGAGCCCGGGCGATCGCCAACCGCTGGCGTTGGCCGCCGGACAGGACGGCGGGGATCTGCTCGGCCCGATCGCCCAGGCCCAGTAGGTCCAGCAGGTCGCGGGCTCGCGATTCGGCGGCACGACGGCGCATGCCGCCGAGGACGCCGGGCAGGACGAGGTTGTCCAACGCCGACACACCGTCGAGAAGGTTGAAGAACTGGAACACGATCCCGATGTGGTGCCGGCGGAAGGTGGCCAGCCAGTCTTCGTCGCGACCGTCGACCCGCTGCCCGTCCACCTCGATCGTGCCCTCGTCCAGGCTGTCCGGCCCGGCGATCACGTTGAGCAGCGTCGACTTGCCGCATCCCGACGGGCCGGTCACCGCGAGGAACTCACCCGAGGCGACGTCCAGGTCGATGCCGCGCA
>Ga0136610_1000050_pt1 | contig 22116 bp, 23 predicted proteins | sample AntDrymUQ1342206_2_FD_104804 | JGI IMG/M metagenome (GOLD analysis project Ga0136610, IMG submission 104804) | Polar desert sand microbial communities from Dry Valleys, Antarctica - metaG UQ134 (22.06) | ecosystem: Environmental > Terrestrial > Soil > Desert | place: Antarctica: Dry Valley...
AACGGGTCACGGTGGGTGCAGAGTAGTTCGAGAGGGTCGTTACTCTCTCCTACCGGCACCCGACCAGGTGTGCACGGCAGCTTGCCCGAGCGGTCAAAGGGAACGGTCTGTAAAACCGTCGGCTTCGCCTACGTTGGTTCGAACCCAACAGCTGCCACACTTGTTCACCCGTCTCGGCAGGATTCGCCGACTCGGCGGGTCCGCGCTCAGAGCGTGGGGGCTTGGGCGCTGGCCACCGCCGTGCGCTTCAAGCTGTCGCCGGCCAGGAACAGCCAACCGAAAGCGATCTGGACGTTCCGCGTGCACGTCACCGTGACTTCGACCCCGGTGGTCGTGGCTGCCCAGGCATCCAGGTCCGTGCCGCCATCCGCGAGATAGTCGGCGATTGCCGTGGTAGCGGTCTGCTGATCAAGAGGTAACCCCAGGGCGATACCGTTCCCGGAGTAGGCGGAAACCGGCGCCACTTCGTTGGCCGCCGCGAGCGCAGCACCGTCACAGACGGTCTGCACGTCCACCTGCTTGAGGAAAGCGTCCGAGGCGGCGATTCCGCCGAAGGTCATCAGCGCCGCGATCATCCAGCAGAGCAAGACGAAAGGAAGCGATGAGCCGACATCGACGGGACGCGAAAAGCGTTGCCGCAGTTGGCTTTTTTCAGGCGTTGAGCGGAACACAGACGAACCCTACGGGCCGAAGCGCGCGGCGCGCGCAGAACATCCACAGGATGCCAATTTGCATCAAGTTGGGCTCAAGCTACTACAGAGGGCTATGTTCAGCCTACCATCGGTGATGGCACGCGTCGTCAGGTCGAACGGATCTGCCGTGCGCGGTGTTGCTTGCAAGGTTGTGCACGATTGCCACGGCAGTCCGCACGGAATGGGAAGGCGCTCCACCCGGGTGCCCGCCTCCTTCCGCGGCAGGTTGTCGAGCAGATCGTGGTCCCGCCTGCCTAACGAGTTGCCCGCCGCTTAGTTACTCCAAGTTCATACGTAACCACAGAGAGGCAACATCATGAGTCGCAACGGTCGCTGGGGTCGCAACGGTCGCTGGGGTCGCAACGGTCGTTGGGGTCGTAGCTGAAACCCCCAGATCTTTGGGCCGCTTCGCTTGACAGCGTGGCGGGCGGGCTTTTGCTAGCCTGAGAGCTAGCCGCGGGGGAAGGGCAGGTCGCCCGTGACATCTCGCGTATCCGGTGTTCCCGTGCCTTCACGTCGAGCGGCTATTCTGCCTTGGCTGCCCCCTACTTTCGCGCTCGCTCTTGCGGTGACCGTCGTGTTCCTGCTCTCGACTGGGGCGCAGCTCTCCCTCCCTGACAGCCCTACCTGGCTCGCCCTAGTCCCCGCCTTCGTGCTGTCCGAACTCACCATCATCCATTTCGAACTCCGTAAGCAGACGGTGTCCTGGGCGACCAGCGAGATCCCGATGATTATGGGGCTGTTCCTGTTCGGACCCACCCCCACCGTCACCGCCCGCGCAGTCGCGGTGGCGGTAGTCGTCATCAAGAACGGATACCCGCCAGGCAAGGTCATATTCAATGTCGCTGTTGCCGTTGTCGAGGCGGCACTGGCTGGCTGGCTGCTCCGCGATGTTGACTTGACCGACGTGGTCTCTCCCCTCATGTGGCTCGGCGTCATTGCCGCGCTACTCGTCACGGGCGCGGTCGGCGTCTGCTGTATCGCGCTCGCGATCCTGATCACCGAGGGCTCGGTCAGCCGTAGCTTCTGGTTTGCCATGGTGATTCCCTTGCTCGCGATCGTGCCGATGGCCGCCGCCCTCGGCATCGTGGTCCTGCTTCTCATCGAGGTCACGCCATGGGCTGCGGTGCTGGCCGTGGGGTTGCTGGGCCTGTTCGTGCTGCTCTACCGCCGGTATGCCGCTGCGGCGCAGGACCGGCGGAGCCTGGCCGAGGTGTACGACTTCGCGGAGATGGTCCAGAACGCGGGAAACGATCGGGACAGCGAGACGGTCATTCTCCAGGCAATACGCGAGAAGTTCAACGCCGCCCGCGCCGCGTTGTGGCTGCCCTCCCACTTGGACCAGGGGCCGCGCTCACTGGCCGTTGTCAGTACTGGCGACGGGTCGGCCGGCTATCCAGGCCCGGATGACCCGGACGACGCGATCCGCCTGCAGACGACCGCCGGCCAGGGCGCCAGGCTCATCAACGAAGCTCGGGCGAACCAGCAAGATCTCCGCGGTCTGCACCGGCGCGGGGTCACCGAGTTGCTGTGCGTCCCACTGGAGACCGAGACTGCCGAGCTCGGCTACCTCGAGGTGTGTGATCGAAACGGGGACGTCCTGCAGTTCACTGCTACCGACGTCGAGTTGATGCAGTCCTTGGCCACGCACGTCGCGGCGGCCCTGCGTCAGCGGCAGCTGCAGGACAAGATCCGCTACGACGCCGCTCATGACCAGGTCACCGATCTCCCGAACCGGTTCTGGCTGACCGCGATGATCGACGCCCATCTCGATGCCGATCCGGTGCATCGGCGGCTGGCCCTGCTCGTGGCCGACATCGATGGGTTCGCTCAGGTCAACGAGACCCTCGGACATGCCGCCGGTGACGAGTTGCTGCGGGTGATCGCCTCAGCCCTGCAGGAACACGCTCCACCGGACGCGCGAGTGGCCAGGGTCGGCGGGGCTCAGTTCGCCATCATGTTGGCCGACGCCAACCTCGACCGCGCCGAGACCGAGGCCACGCGGTTGTCCCGCGCGGTTTCCAGCCGCGTGCAGGTCGCCGGTCTTCAGCTTACCGCCGACCTCACTCTCGGCGTCGCGGTCGCCCCACTGCATGGCTGCTCAGCCGGGCCCTTGCTGCAGCACGCCGACGTCGCTGTCCTGGCTGCTCGTACGCGCGGGCTGTCCACGGCCACGTACAGCTCGGCCATGGACGAGCAGAGCATGCGGTTGCTGCGGCTCGGGGCCGATCTTCCGGAGGCCATCGAGAGTTCGCAGATCACGGTGGTGTTCCAGCCCATCGTGGGCACGGCCACTGGCGAGATCGCCGCCGTCGAGCTCCTGTCCCGGTGGACTCATCCTCAGCTTGGACCGATCACACCGGATGAGTTCATCCCACTTGCCGAGCGGATCGGTCAGATCACCCCGCTTACCCGTCGAGTACTGCGTACCGCGTTGCAGCGCTGTCAGGCATGGCTCGACGAAGGCGTCGTGATCTCGATGGCGGTCAATCTCTCCGCGGCGTGCCTGGTGGAACCGGGATTCGTCGACGAAGTCGCCGAAACTCTCGCCGAGCACGGGTTCCCGTCGGAGTTGCTTACCTTCGAGATCACCGAGGGCAGCGTCATCGGGGATGAGATGGCCCTTCCAGCACTCAACCACTTGCACGAACTCGGCGTGGGGCTGTCCGTCGATGACTTCGGTACGGGGTACTCCTCGCTTTCCTACCTGCGCAGGCTTCCCATCGACGAGGTCAAGATCGACAAGTCCTTCGTACTCAGCATGAGCACCGATCCAGGAACCAAGACGATCGCCCGGTCGATCATCGATCTGGCGCACAACCTGGGCCTGCGAGTCGTCGCCGAGGGGGTCGAGGACGAACTCACCCGTCATCTTCTTGCGAACATGAACGTCGACTTCCTGCAGGGTTACCTGGTCAGCCGCCCCCTGAGCGAAGCCAATCTCGCCAGCTGGCTCACTGCGCGTACGGCTACCCAGCCGGTAGACCAGGACCGCAGCCAGCGCAAGCTCTACATCATTCGCTAGTCGTCGGGGATGCGATCCGATCAGATCGGACCATCAGATGCAGCTCCTGGAAAGCGGTTGTGTATCGTCGCTCGCGCGCCCGAGACGGGTTTGCGGCCCCCTTAGCTCAGTCGGCAGAGCGTTTCCATGGTAAGGAAAAGGTCTACGGTTCGATTCCGTAAGGGGGCTCGCTCAACTGGTCCCGGCGGTGTAGCTCAGTCAGGTAGAGCAAGCGGCTCATAATCGCTGTGTCCCCGGTTCAAGTCCGGGCACCGCTACCATCGAGGTAGCTCAACACCGAAACAGGACAACACCGAACTAGCTCGACACCCGAAGTAGCACAGTTGTTCAACAGCAAATCCAGCCCTCCGTTGTCCAAGAAAGGCATGTACCCCGTGGCCGCCACCGATGTCCGTCCCAAGATCACGCTGGCCTGCCAGGAGTGCAAGCACCGCAACTACATCACCAGGAAGAACCGGCGCAACGATCCCGACCGGCTGGAGATCAAGAAGTTCTGCCCGCATTGCCGAATTCACCAGGTCCACCGCGAGACGCGCTAGGCCGTCGGCACGACGGAGATGCCTCTCGACCCCGCCTTCATCGGCCGGACGTACCCGGCGGTGGAGGTCTACGAGGTCGGTCGGGAGAAGATCCGCGAGTTCGCCGATGCGATCGGCGATCCGAATCCGGTCTACCGCGATCGAGGCACCGCCCGTGCGGCGGGGCATCAGGATGTCATCGCGCCACCGACATTCCCCATCGTGATCACTGCACGAATTGGTGAGCAGGTCATCTTCGATCCGGAACTCGGTCTGGACTACACCAAGGTGGTGCACGGTCAGCAGCGCTTCGTCGTGACCCGGCCGGTGCGTGCAGGTGACCGGCTGATCGGCGTTCTGACCGTGGACAACATCCAGGCTGCGGCCGGCAACGACCTGATCAGCACCCGGGTGGACGTCAGCACCGAAGACGGCGAGCCGGTCGTGACCGCGTACTCCATGCTGGTTGCCCGCGGCACCTCTGGCGTGGCCACCTCCGACCCGAGTAAGGCTTGATGGTCAGCGCCCTGCCAACGACCGCCCTCGCCTACGACAGCGTGGCCGAGGGCACCGAGCTGCCTGAGATCCAGACTCGCGTCCGGCGAGCCGACCTCGTCCGCTACAGCGGGGCCTCCGGCGACTTCAACGTCATCCACTGGAACGAACGCGCCGCCCGTGCGGCGGGGTTGCCCGACGTCATCGCGCACGGCATGTTGACCATGGCCATCGCGGCCCGCATCGTCACCGACTGGGTGAGAAATCCCGGCGCGATGGTCGAGTACGCGGTCCGGTTCTCGCGCCCGGTGATCGTCCCCGATGACGAGGACGGAGCCGAACTCGTGGTGAGCGCTCGGGTTGCAAAGAAACTGCCAGACCATCGTGTCCGGGTCGACATCATCGTCCGCTGCGGTGCCGACAAGGTACTGTCCATGGCTCGCGCCGTCGTCGTCCTGCCCTGATCCGGATGACCCTCCGCCGGCCACACCCAACCGTTGCACTCGCCGGATTGCTGTCCCTCGGAATGCTCCTGGCCGGTTGTGCCGCAGCTCCCGACGGTCTCGACTTTCCCCCCGACCCGTCGGGCAGGACCATCGATGACCGTGTGGACGCCGATGCGGACTGTCCCTCCGAGGCGGTCGCACCCGCCGAGGATCGCCCGGTGATCGCTCTGGAGTTTTCCTTGGCCGAGAACCTGCGGATCGTCACCGGGACCGAGACGGTCACCTTCACCCCCGATCTGCCGACCGACGAACTCGTGTTCCGGCTGATCCCGAACAGCCCAGTCTCTGCGCCGTTCGGAAACGAGCTGACCGTCACCGACGTCACCGGCAAGGAGGTCGACGACTTCGGGTACGAGTCTGCCGATGCCTATCCCACGACGCCGGGTGGATTGCTGGTCGTCGAGTTGACCGAGGAGGTCGAAGCCGGGAACAGCGTCGAGGTCTCCCTGGATTTTGAACTGGAACTCGGTGACGGCACATTCGATCGATACGGGACCGCCGACGGCCTGTCCTGGTGGGCCAGCGGGTTCCCATTGCTCTCCTGGGAGCCGGGAGTGGGCTGGAGCCGGGATCCGCTGGTGACGGTGCTCGGAGAGACCTCCACCAGCCAGGCGGCGGACACGACGATCAGCGTGGAGGCACCCGAGGACCTCGAGGTTCTGATGACCGGCGCACAGGACCGGCCGGAGCCGGCCGGGGACGGACGGCGCGTCTGGACCTCGAGCGAGACCGCCGCGCGCGATGTCAGTGTGGCCGTCGGAAGGTTCGACACCGAAGGGGCAGCCGCAGGCGATACCGAGATCACGGTCGGGGTACTGCCCGACGCTGCGACCGACGCAGCAGAACTGGCCGAGGACGCGGCCTCGCTGATCGGGGACTTCGAGGAGTTCTTCGGGCCGTTTCCGTACGACACGCTCACGATCCCGGTGCTGCCGAACTTCGGCGGCGGCATCGAGTACCCGTCCTCGATCCTGTTGGCCTCACCGAGCCGGGTCATCCTGGTGCACGAGATCGCGCACATGTGGTTCTACGGGATGATCGGAAACTCGCAGTTCCGCGATCCGTGGCTGGACGAGGCCTTTGCCTCCTATGCCGAGGGGCTGGTGGGTGAGCCGGCGCGGGATGGCACGGATCTGGAGATTCCGGGCGACATCGGCGACTCGATGAGCGACTTCCCCGACGCCGACGAGTACTTCGATGTCGTCTACGGCAAGGGAGGAGCGGTGCTGACCGCCGCCCGCGATGCCGCCGGAGCGGACGAGTTCGACCGCGCGCTGCGCTGCTACATCAACGCCCAGGCATGGCAGATCGCCGTGCCCGACGATGTCGCTGCTGCGTTGTCCGAGCTGCCAGCGGCCATCGAGATCCTCGATGAGGCCGGGGCCTTCGGCTGATCGGGCCGCGGTCAGCACAGTTTTCGGTCAACCCAGTTCGGTGAGCAAACCCTGGATCCGGGTGACGCCCTCGACCAGGTCGTCGTCGCCGAGCGCGTACGAGAGCCGCAGATAACCGTCGGTGCCGAATGCCTCGCCAGGTACGGCGGCGACCTCGACCTCATCCAGGATCAAGGCGGCCAACTCCGCACTCGTACTCGGGGTACGGCCGCGTAGCTCCCGTCCGAGCAGGGTCCGGACGCAGGGATAGGCGTAGAAGGCGCCCTGAGGTTCGGGGCAGGCCACACCCGGGATCTCCCGAAGCATGGACACCATCAGCTGACGACGTCGGTCGAAGGCCGATCGCATTCTCACGACATCGTCCAGCCCGCCGTTGAGGGCGGCCAGTGCTGCAGCCTGGGAGACGTTCGCGACGTTGGAGGTCGAGTGCGAGTGCAGATTGGTCGCGGCGGTGATGACGTCGGCGGGCGCGATCATCCAGCCCACCCGCCAGCCAGTCATCGCATAGGTCTTGGCCACCCCGTTGACCACAACGCACTTCTGCGCCAGATCAGGGATGGCGACCGGCATCGAGATGTGTTGCGCGTCGCCGTACACGAGGTGCTCGTAGATCTCGTCGGTGACCACCCACAGCCCCTGCTCGAGTGCCCAGCGGCCGATCTCGGCGACCTGGTCCGGCGGGTAGACCGCACCGGTCGGGTTGCTCGGGGAGCAGAACAGCAGCATCTTGGTACGGGGGGTGACGTAGGCGGCCAGTTGGTCGACCGATGCCAGATAGCCGGTGCTCTCGTCGGTGATCACTTCGACCGGAACGCCGCCGGCCAACCGGATCGCCTCGGGATAGGTCGTCCAGTACGGGGCCGGCAGCAGGACTTCGTCGCCTGGGTCCAGGAGAACCGCCATCGCCTCGTAGACCGCCTGCTTGCCGCCATTGGTGACCAATACGTCCCCGGCGGTGCAGACCAGGCCGGAGTTGCGCTGGGTAGCTGCCGCGATCGCCTCACGAAGCTCGGGCAGGCCGGCGGCGGGGGTGTACCGATGAAAGCGTGGCTCCCGGCACGCCGCAGCCGCGGCCTCGACGATGTGCTGTGGCGTGGCGAAGTCGGGCTCACCGGCCCCGAACCCGATCACCGGCCGACCGGCAGCCTTCAGTGCCTTGGCCCTGGCATCGACTGCCAGCGTCGCCGAGGGCGCAATCGAACCGGCCCGACGAGATATTCGGGAACTGGCGGTAGGAGTGGGCAGCGGCTGCCCAGTGGACACCGACGCCACGATCACCGGCGCGGTCGGCGTGCTGCGGACGGGCTCAGGAGAGGCCATGCCGCCTATGTTCGCATGCGGCCTCGCCCCGGCAGTGGAAGCGATCGGGTTGACTCCCGTACACTCGTGCTCCTGGGGCTAGCGACCCCTTAATCGGCTTGCCCACGATCAGCCCTCGTTGCCCCTGACAGGTTGGCGTGCTCGGCCGAGGGGTGTGGCTCAATTGGTAGAGCAGCGGTCTCCAAAACCGCAGGTTGCAGGTTCAAGTCCTGTCACCCCTGCGACGGTAGGCGATCGGGCCGATGTCCCGTGCGACGTGGAGAACGAGAGTGACCCGCGGATACGAAGAAGACTGGAGTGAGCAGGTAGGTGGCGAGTAACCGAGGCGGACGCCGGCCAGCAGGTCGCGGCCGAGTCGCCGGCGCGCGGAAACGTCCGCCGACGGGGGCGCCGGCGGGTCCCGAGGGCCGCGTTCCTGTGGACCCAGCCGTCCCCAGCGACGGCGCGGATAGCGCTGAATCCAGCCACGTCGAGGAAGCCTCTGCTGCTGTCGAGTCCGAAGCGGTCGGCACCGACGGCAAGGACGAAGTCTCCGAGGGCGCCGGCTCCGAGAACGAGAGCGCTGCAGCCGTCTCAGCTGCCGACGACGAGGTCGAGCCGGCAGCTGAAGGGGACGAGAACCACGAGTCGGTGGATCCCGAAGTGCAAAATGAACTCGACGACGATGACCTCGATGACGACGATCTCGATGATGACGACGACGCAGTCGAGGTCGTGGACGAACTCGACGACGATGACCTCGATGACGACGATCTCGATGACGACGACGACGCAGTCGAGGTCGTGGACGAACTCGATGACGATGACCTCGATGACGATGACCTCGATGACGACGAGGTTGTGGACGACCTCGATGACGACAATGACGACGAGGTTGTGGACGAGCTCGACGACGAACTCGACGACGATCCGGCTGACCCTGACGACGAACTCGACGACGCTGACGGCCAGCCGGTAGCTGCGCCGCTGTCCGGGCGGCGTGCGCGGGCCGCTGCGGAACGCAAGGCAGCCGCCGAACAGACGTCGCCGCCGAACAAGAAGGCCACCGCAAAACCCGGTACGAAACCGGTCAAGAAGTCCAGTGCAGCCGGCGCCAAGAAGTCCGGCGCGGCGAAGGCTTCCTCGACGAGGACGTCGGCCAGCGGTGCCGGACGCCGCGGCCTGATGCGCTTCCTCCGGGAGGTGATCGCCGAACTCGGAAAGGTGGTCTGGCCGGGCCGTCGCGAATTGATCATCTACACGAGTGTGGTGATCGTCTTCATGACTTTCATGGTCTCGTTGGTCGCCGGGTTGGACATCCTCTTCGCGCAGGGGGTGTTGGCAGTCTTCGGCTGACCAATCCGAAGTGGACACCTCATGACCGACACATCTTCGAGCATCCCGTCGAGCATTGACTCGAAAACTGAAGTTTCGACCCGACCAGAGGAAGAGGACGACCGCGTGCCAGCCGAGATCGACCCGACCCAGGAGACTGCGGGCGATCCCGCGCCTGCGGATTCGGCCGCCACCGGGCAGGCACGCAGCGACGAGGGTCCCGTTGAAGAGCAAGATCCGATCGCTGCGCTGAAGGAGACCCTGCGCCTGTCACCCGGCGACTGGTACGTCGTGCACTCCTACGCCGGCTACGAGAACAAGGTGAAGACCAACCTCGAGACCCGGATCGTCTCCCTGGACATGGAGGAGTTCATCTATCAGATCGAGGTGCCCACCGAGGAGGTCACCGAGATCAAGAACGGCAAACGCCAACTGGTCCAGCGCAAGGTGTTTCCGGGCTATCTGCTGGTACGAATGGAACTCAACGACGAGTCGTGGGGCGCGGTGCGCAACACGCCTGGAGTGACCGGCTTCGTCGGTGCCACCTCGCGACCGTCTCCGCTGTCCCTTGATGAGGTGATCAAGATCCTCGTGCCGCAGACCAGCGCGGCGAAGACGACCGAAGCCAAGGCTCCGGTGACCGTCGTAGACTTCGAGGTGGGCGAGTCGGTGACCGTCATGGACGGCCCGTTTGCGACGCTGCCGGCCACCATCAACGAGATCAACCCCGAGCAGCAGAAGCTCAAGGTCCTGGTTTCGATCTTCGGCCGCGAGACGCCGGTCGAACTGTCCTTCACCCAGGTCACCAAGATCTGAATCGCGCCCAACTGTCCCTGATCGAGCCACACACACCGAAGAAGAAGAGAAAACATGCCTGGAAAGAAGAAGCTCGCAGCCGTCATCAAGCTGCAGATCAACGCCGGTGCGGCGACTCCGGCTCCGCCGGTCGGTCCCGCGCTGGGCCAGCACGGCGTGAACATCATGGAGTTCTGCAAGGCCTACAACGCGGCCACCGAGGCGCAGCGTGGCAACGTCGTACCGGTCGAGATCTCGGTGTACGAGGACCGCTCGTTCACCTTCATCACCAAGACTCCGCCGGCCGCGAAGTTGCTGCTCAAAGCCGCGGGCGTGGAGAAGGGCAGCGGCGAGCCGCACAAGACCAAGGTCGCCTCGGTCACTCGCGAGCAGGTCCGGGAGATCGCCCAGACAAAGTTCGACGACCTGTCCGCCGAGGATCTCGACGCGGCGGAGAAGATCATTGCCGGCACAGCACGCAGCATGGGAATCACCGTGAAGCAGTGATGCGTTGATCAGAACATGCGCCGCACCAGCGGCGCGTGTGTGGGAGGGACCGCGCTGTCCCGCCGTACCACAACCTCAGCACCCGACCTCAGCACCGAAACTCGCAACAGGAGGAGCACCATGAAGCGCAGCAAGAGCTATCGCAAGGTCGCCGAACTGGTCGACAGGGATCGGCTGTACAGCCCGGTCGAGGCTGCCCGGCTTGCCAAGCAGACCTCGACCACGTCCTGGGATGCCACTGTCGAGGTTGCGATGCGCCTGGGCGTCGACCCGCGCAAGGCCGATCAGATGGTCCGCGGGACGATCAGCCTGCCGCACGGCACCGGTAAGACGGTGCGGGTGATCGTGTTCGCCACCGGCGACAAGGCAGCGCAGGCCGAGGCTGCCGGTGCCGACGTCGTCGGCTCAGACGACCTGATCGAGCAGATCCAGGGCGGCTTCCTGGACTTCGACGCCGCTATCGCGACGCCCGACCAGATGGCCAAGGTGGGTCGGATCGCCCGAATTCTGGGCCCCCGCGGCCTGATGCCCAACCCGAAGACCGGCACCGTGACCACCGACGTGGCCAAGGCCGTCACCGACATTCAGGGGGGTAAGATCAACTTCCGGGTCGACAAGCAGGCCAACCTGCACATGATCATCGGCAAGGCATCCTTCGAGGACAAGCAGCTGGTGGAGAACTACGCTGCGGCGCTGGACGAGGTGCTGCGGGCCAAGCCGCCGTCGGCCAAGGGCCGATACCTGCAGAAGGTCACGGTCAGCACGACCATGGGTCCCGGCATCTCCATCGACCCGAACCGCACCCGGAACGTCACCGTCGACGACCCCTCGACCTGACCGCACGTTATGCGCATAACGTCCCGGATCTGCCCGCTTGGTCCGCACGTTATGCGCATAACGTCCCCGGGGTTTCCGGTGAATGTCGTGTGGTGCACGGCGACTCCGGCTCTCCACTTGGCGGCCTCGGCTCCCCGTACGGTCCTGTTGCACGGCTTTGGCGTCACGGTTGACGTGAGTACTGGACCGCGCTCGTAGTCTCTCGGGCATGGGATGGCAGACGTGAAGTTCTTGGTGCTCTGGCAGCTGGATCTGGCTCTGCTGTCGCGCGACATGGTCGGGGCGGTCGGCGACATGCCCACCTACGGCGCCCGGCTCGAGGGCGAGGGCAAGCTGCTCGCCCGCTATCACGTAGTCGGTCAGCACGGCGGCGCGTGGATCTACCAGGTCGATTCGCACGAGGAGTTCGAACGGCTGCTCGGCCGGGCGCCGGTCTTCAACTTCGCTAGGTACACCATCCATCCACTGGCCGACATGGACTCCGCACCAGGAGACCAGCCATGACCATCGGGTCGGAGGGACGAGTCCCGTCGGCACCGGACCGAAATTTCGTCCTGACCCTGCGGTTGCGAAACCGCCGGCGCTCGCTCGGGCTCACCCAGAAGCAGGTCGTGCGGCGGCTTGCGGATTACGGGGTCGTCACGACGAATAAGGCGCTGTCCAGCCTCGAGCACGGTGCCGGCGTCGACGTGGCGAAGCTGCCGGAGTTCGCGGCGGCCTTGGAGTGCACGGTCACCTATCTCCTCGGCCTGACCGAGGATCCGGATAACTGGCACCCGGACGGGCCGCTCGCCCAGCGGCCCCCCATACCGATTGGTCCGACCGTGCTCCCGAGTCCGGACATCGAGGCACCAGACCGGCAGACTCGCCCGCCGGTCAGGCGCCAGCCGGAGCAGTCGGACAGCGAGGACGGGACTGCGGCCACCACGAGTTGGATCCTCGGTCCGTACCCGTCCGGTGTCTGACGGTTAGTCGGCTGACACACCGGCGACCGGAGCGCCGGATCGCTCATTCACGATCCTCAGATGGTGCATGGTGTACCGGCGAAGGGCCTCTAACTGGTCCACGCTCAGCCGGTCGCAGATCCAGTCCCAGTGGACCGCGACCCAGTCACCGACCGCGAGATCATCGAGCTGATCCTGTCCCTGCACCGCTCCCTTGGTCTCCTCACGCAGAGCCGGCCCGAGCTCCAGCTGGCCGCCTGCATAGAACAGTGGCTGTGACTCGACGCTGACCCGACCGCTGGTTATCTCGGTGACCTGCGCCCACCGGATGCGGCACTTGTCGAGGACGCTGAGGGCTTGGGTGTGCATGCGCTCGTGCCCGAGAAGGCCTGCCCACGGGTACATGCAGAACACGTGAAAGCTGTGATGCGCGAGCCCGTTGGTCACCGTGCCCAGCGCGCGCTTGCTGAACTGTGGCCCCACAGTCTCTCGGAACAGCCCCTCCATGGTGGTTCTCACCACACTCGGATCGACCCGGTCGAGGAGTTCGTTGCCGATCCAGTACGCCTCGACGACGCGGTCGTCGAGCGGGTCCGGGATGTCCGCGGCTGCGGCAATCATTTCCAGATAGGGCCAGGCCCCGGTGAATGCCTGCGCGACTGCCCGAAAGCCCCCGCCCATCGCAGCTGTCGGCCCGGGCTCGAGCAGTGAGCCGTCGCTGGGCCCGCAGTACCCGCGCTCGTTCGGGGGATAGGCGTACCGGACGAACATCGCGGCACCGACGCTGGCTCGGCTGGATCCGTCCATGAAGCCACCTCCGAGAACCGAGGCTACCGGGACTTCCCAAATCGTCGAGTCAGGTCTTTACTGAATCCCGGATCTCCGGACTAGGTAAACGAGCCGAATGGCGGTGACACGGGTGACCGCTTCCACGTGCACGTCGGCGGCGGCGCGTTCGGTGGAGGCGGAACAGCGAGCCCTGTTCACCGTGACGGGCGTGGTGCAAGGTGTCGGCTTTCGGCCCTTCCTACACCGCCTCGCTTCCGAACTCGGATTGCAGGGCTTCGTCGGCAATGATGCGCTAGCTGTCTTCGCCGAGGTGCAGGGCCGCGCCGGTGCGGTAGCGGAGTTCGCCCGTCGGCTTCGTTCGGAGGCGCCGCCGCTGGCACGGGTCGCGACGGTCGAAACCGAGGCGATCCCGCTGGCCGCCGAGTCCGGCTTCACCATCGTCCCCAGCCGCGGCGGCGCCGGCGCTCGTACGCTCGTCTCGCCGGACGTGGCCACCTGCCGGGCCTGCCTGTCGGAGTTGTTCGATCCGCGCGACCGGCGCTTCCGGCACCCCTTCATCACCTGTACCGACTGCGGTCCCCGTTTCACGATCATCCAGGACCTTCCCTACGACCGCCCAGCAACGACGATGGCCGGCTTCGCCATGTGCCGGGCGTGCGCGAGCGAGTACGAGGACCCCGCCGATCGCCGCTTCCATGCCCAGCCGGTGGCCTGCCTGGACTGCGGTCCCGCGCTGTGGTTCGAGCGCGGCTCGACGCGAGTGCAGGGCACCGATGCTGCTCTGGCGGCCGCACAGCGCGCACTGCGCGACGGGATGATCGTCGCGGTCAAGGGGCTGGGGGGATTCCACTTGGCCTGCCGCGCCGACGATCCGGTCGCGATCGCGCGGTTGCGGGGACGGAAAGCCCGCAACGAGAAGCCATTCGCGCTGATGGCCAGGGACGTGTCGCTGGTGCGCGAACTCGTCCACATGGACGACGACGAGCAGCGGGCGCTGGTCGGGGCGGCGCGTCCGATCGTGCTGATGCACAAGTGCGCAGATGGCCCCGTCGACGAGTCCGTGGCCGCGGGCAGTCCGCTGTTGGGGGTGATGTTGGCCTACACGCCGATACATCACCTGCTGCTGTCCCGCGTACCGGGCGCTGACGTCGATCCGGTAGATCTGCTGGTGATGACGAGCGCGAACCTCAGTGACGAGCCGCTGTGCTTCGACGACGCCGACGCTGCGGCCCGGCTGCCGCAGTTGTGCGATGCCGTGCTGACCCACGACCGGCCGATCCACGTGCCGTGCGACGACTCGATCGTGCGCCTGGTCGACGGGGACGAGCTGCCGATTCGTCGCTCCCGTGGGTACGCGCCACTGCCCGTACCGCTGATCCCCGGCTTGCCACCGACGCTGGCGGTCGGCGGTGAGCTCAAGAACACCTGCTGCCTGACCGACGGGCGAAACGCGTTCTGCTCAGCGCACATCGGCGACATGGGCAGCCTCGACACCACCCGGGCCTTCGAACGCGCAGTCGATCAGCTGACGGCGATGCACCAGGTCAGGCCGCAGGTGATTGCTGCGGATGCGCATCCCGCCTACCTGACCCGGAGCTGGGCCGAACGCCACGCCGGGGGCGCCGGAGAGCCGGACCTGCAGCTCGTCCAGCACCACCATGCCCACGTCGTGTCGCTGCTTGCCGAGCAGGGCCGGATCGGGCAACCCATCATCGGAGTTGCCTTCGACGGCACCGGGTACGGCGACGACGAGACCATCTGGGGTGGCGAATTCCTGCTGGTGGGCCGAAACACCGCACGGTACGAGCGAGCCGGGCACCTGATGGCCGTCGACCTCCCCGGCGGGGACGCTGCGGTCCGCAACCCGTGCCGGATCGCCCTGGCCTACCTCGCTGCCGCGGGCCTGGCGTGGGATGAGGACCTGGCTCCGGTTCAGGCGTGCTCGCCGGCCGAGCGGGCCGCCGTCGCCTCGCAACTGGCCTCAGGGGTCGGCACCGTCGCGTGCACCAGCATGGGCCGCCTCTTCGATGCTGTGGCCTCGTTGCTCGGCGTACGGCACCGGATCGGCTACGAGGCCCAGGCAGCGATCGAACTGGAGATACTGGCCGAACAGGTGCCGCTCGATCCCGGCTCGCCTGGGCTTGTCTGGGGTTTCGGAGTCGGATCGGACGCCGTGCTGGACCACCGGCCGGTGATCCGAGGCCTGGTGGACGGACTGCGCGTTGGTGTGCCGAATGTCCGGCTCGCCTACCGGTTCCACGAAGCCGTCGTCGAGGCGGTGGCCCAGTGTGTCGGGATGATCGCCGCCGCCAGCGGGGTGCGGGTGGTCGGTCTGACCGGAGGGGTCTTCCAGAACGTGTTGCTGCTGCGGGCAAGTCGAGCGCGGCTGGTCGCAGACGGCCTGGACGTCCTCGTGCATCAACTGGTTCCACCCAATGACGGAGGACTTGCTCTCGGCCAGGCAGTCGTGGCTGGCCTAACCGCCAGGTCCTCGGTGCAGGAGGCGGACAACCGATGAGAGGAGGCGCCATGCCCACGGCTCTGGAGGGTGAGCTGGAGCAACTGGTCGGAGAATCTGGGCCGGTAGCGGGCATCCCACCGGACATGCTCGACGGTGGCCTGGCCGACGATCTGGCCGGAGCCTCCCTTGCGATAGCCCGCCGATTCCACGCCGGAGCGACCATGTGGTGCGTTGCCCCCCGCTGGGAGCCGCACGCTCACCACATGGCCGTGGAGTTCGTGCATCCGGTGATCATGGGCAAGCGCGCGCTGCCTGCGTTTGCCCTCTGCGGGCCGGATGTGGTCGCCCAGACGCGCGTCTCGGTTCGTCCGGGCGACATCGTGATCGCGGTCGCCGACGCTGGGGACCGTGCGGTCCGCGACCTGATGCGGCGTACGCCGGCCTGGGGCGCGTTGAGCGTCTGGATCGGTTCCGGCGCTCGACCACCGGGCGGGGCAGCCGACCACGTGCTGTGGATCGAGGATCCCGACCCGCTTGCCCCGGCGACCGGACGCTTCGTGATCATGTACCACCTGCTGTGGGAACTCACCCATGTGTGCTTCGAGCACTCCGGCCTGCTGAGCGCTCCGGCCGCGGAGTGCACCGACGAGGTCTGTATCACCTGCAGCGACGAGGGACGACTGGCCGAGGTGATCCTCGCGCCGACGTCTGCATTCGGTACGGCGCTGGTCCGCACCGAAGCCGGCGAGGAGCACATCGACGTCACCGTGGTCGGCCCGGTGTCACCGGGTGACCTGGTGCTGATCCACGCCGGGGCCGCGTTGACCCGGCTCGACGATGAGGTCGTGCGATGAGTGTCGGAGCTGGCGCGGAGGCCACCGGGTTCCTCTATCCGTTCATCGATGGACAGGAGAAGGGGACGGAGTCCCTGCTGACCGATCTGGCGTCCTCGGCGCGGTCCAAGGTCCAGGAGAGTTCAGCGCTGCAGTGCTCGACCCTCGTGGACTGTGCCGAGATGCTGGCCAACGCCGGCGCCGAGATGGCAGCGAGATTCGCCTCGGGTGGCCGGATGTACGCGTTCGGCAACGGCGGCAGCTCGACCGACGCGGCGACCTTCGCGGCGCTGTTCGCGCAGCCGATCACCGGACGGCCGCTGCCCGCCCTCAACCTCGCGGCCGACCAGGCAGTGCTCACCGCCTTGGGCAACGATGTCGGTTTCGAGTTGGTCTTCTCCCGCCAGATCATCGCCCATTCTCATAGCCGCGACATCGCCGTGGCCATGTCCACGAGCGGCAGCTCGGCCGACCTCATGACCGCGCTGGGCGAGGCATCCCGGCGCGGGCTGCTCACCATCGGCTTCGCCGGGTACGACGGCGGCCAGATGGCCGGGGCGACCGAGGTGGATTACTGCTTCGTCGTCGGCTCGCAGAGCATTCACCGGATCCAGGAAAGCCAGGCCCTGCTCGGTTACGAGCTCTGGGCGACGGTGCAGCGGCACCTTGCGGCCGACCAGCACCTTGGGACCGACCAGCACCGTGCGGCCGATAAGGCCGCCCCGATGTCCCAAGGACCAGGAGGCACGGCATGACCGCTGAGGCAGGCACCCGTTCGGCCACGGCCGAGGAACGCGAAGACCGGATGCGCGATCGCGTGACGGCCTTTCGCAAGCGCCGTCCGCGGCTCATCGACGAGGTAGTGACCCTCGCCCACGGTGCCGGCGGCAAGTCCTCGGCCGCACTGGTGGATGCGGTGTTCCTGGAGGCATTCCGCAACCCCGAACTCGAGCAGCTCGGTGACGGCGCCGTCGTGACCCTGCCCTCGGGAGAGCGGCTCGCGTTCAGCACCGATTCCTTCGTGGTCTCACCACTGCAGTTCCCAGGTGGCTCGATCGGCCACCTTGCCGTGCACGGCACGGTCAACGATCTCGCCGTCAGCGGAGCGAAGCCGCAATGGCTGTCTGCTGCGTTCGTCATCTGCGAAGGCTTCGAGATCTCGAAGCTGCGCGAACTCGTCGCCGACATGGCGACCGCAGCCCGCGACGCCGGGGTTGCCCTGGTCACCGGTGACACCAAGGTCGTTCCTACCGGTGCAGCCGACGGCCTCTACATCACTACCGCCGGCCTGGGCCTCATCCCGGCCGGCCGGACGCTGTCGGCCGAGCGGGTCCGTCCCGGTGACCGGATCGTGCTGTCCGGGACGTTGGCCGATCACGGCATGTCGGTGATGCTCGCGCGTGGTGATCTCAACCTGGAAGCCGACATCCGCTCCGACACCGCTCCGGTGCACGAACTGGTCGAACTGCTGCTGGCCGCGGCGCCCACCACCCGCTGGATGCGCGACCCGACCCGAGGCGGGCTCGGCACCATCTGCAACGAACTCGCCCAGGACACCGGCCTCGGCGTGATTCTCGACGAGGCGTCGCTGCCCGTACTGCCGATCGTCCAGGGCGCCTGCGACCTGCTCGGCATCGACCCGCTCTACGTCGCCAACGAGGGCAAGTTCATCGCCGTCGTTGCGCCCGAGGAGGCCGACGCGGCGGTCGCTGCCTTGCGGACCCACCCGCTCGGGGAGCGCGCCACTGTGATCGGCGAGGTCGGCGAGCAGCCCGAGGGTGTCGTCGCACTTCGTACCGCCTTCGGCGGGAGCCGGATCGTCGACATGCTCGTCGGCGATCCGCTGCCACGCATCTGCTGACCCAGTCCACTTCCTCGAGAGGAATCGATATGTGTCTCGGAATTCCCGGCCAGGTCGTCGAGATCACTGACGCCGCTGGTCATCTGGCCAAGGTGGATGTGAGCGGCGTGCAGCGCACCATCAGCATCCGGCTGCTTGCCGACCAAGGGGTCGCGCCCGATGACTGGGTCCTCGTCCACGTCGGTTTCGCCATGTCGCTCATCGATCAACACGAGGCGGACCTGACCATGGCCGCAATCAAGCAGATGGGCCAGGCCTACTCCGACGAGCTCGAAGCCTTCGAAGCCACCGCGATCGTTTAGGGGAGCCTGAATCTGATGAAGTTCGTCGACGAATTCCGCGATCCGGCGGCCGCACGCGCACTGGTCTCCTCCATTCGTGACCTCGCCAAGGACGACGAGTTCAAGTTCATGGAGGTCTGCGGCGGGCACACGCACACGATCTACCGGCACGGGATCGAACACCTGCTGCCGGCCAACGTCGAGTTGGTGCACGGACCGGGCTGTCCGGTCTGCGTCATCCCGATGGGCCGCGTCGACGATGCGATGTGGCTGGCGGAGAAGCCGGACGTCATCTTCACCTCGTTCGGGGACATGATGCGGGTGCCCGGCAGCCGCGGCAGCCTGCTCGAGGCGAAGGCACGCGGAGCCGACGTCCGCTTCGTCTACTCCCCGCTGGACTCGCTGCGCATCGCGACCGAGAACCCGGACAAGCACGTGGTGTTCTTCGCGGTCGGATTCGAAACCACGGCGCCGTCCACCGCTGTCACGCTGGTGCGCGCCAAGGAGTTGGGCGTCACGAACTTCAGCGTGTTCTGCAACCACGTCACGATCGTCCCGCCGTTGAAGGCCATCCTGGATTCACCCGACCTGCGGCTGGACGGTTTCCTCGGTCCTGGGCACGTCTCGACAGTCGTCGGCAACCGGCCGTACCGCTTCGTCACCGAGGTGTACGGCAAGCCGATCGTCGTGGCCGGCTTCGAGCCGTTGGACATTCTCGCTGCCGTACACATGCTGCTCGCCCAGATTCGCGAGGGTCGCTGCGAGGTCGAGAACCAATACAGCCGGGTCGTACCCGAGGAAGGCAATCCGCAGGCTCTGGCCCTGCTGGGCGAAGTCTTCGAGCTGCGGCCGCACTTCGAATGGCGTGGGCTGGGCTTCATCTCACAGAGTGCGCTGAAGCTCAACGACGCGTACGCGGAGTTCGACGCCGAGATGCGCTTCGACATGCCCGGCATTCGGGTCGCGGATCCCAAGGCGTGCCAGTGTGGCGAAGTGCTCAAGGGCGTGATCAAGCCATGGGAGTGCAAGGTGTTCGGCACCGCCTGCACCCCAGAGACACCCATCGGAACGTGCATGGTCTCTCCCGAAGGGGCCTGCGCGGCCTATTACAACTTCGGTCGGCTGCACCGTGAGACCGCCGTACTGATCGGCATGCCCAGCGCACCCTCTGTCGGGGCGGCTGCGTCAGCTCGCTGAAGGGAGGATGGACGGGCCGCCCGGCAGCCGGGCGGCCTCGGCCTCGTCGATCTTGGCCAGGGCGCATCCCATGTGGATCAGGATCCAGTCACCGGCACTGAGCCGCTGCCCGTCCTCGATCGTGCCCACGTTGACCCTGCGGGAGATCCCCACCACCTCAACGAGGGCGATCTGACCCGACGGGTCGACGGCGGGGTCGAGGATGCGACCGGGGACGGAAAGGCACATGGCTCGGTCAGGCTACCTCCTGCTCAGGCCAGCAGAGTTCCCTCCACCACGGTGACGGCATGCCCGCCCAGCAGGACGCGATCCCCGACGACCTGCAGCGCAAGCAGGCCGCCGCGGGCCGAGGCTTGGTAAGCCAGCAGTTCGGTACGCTCTAGCCGCTGCGCCCAGTACGGCGCCACCGCGGTGTGCGCGCTGCCGGTGACCGGGTCCTCGTTGATCCCGGCGCGAGGTGCGAAGAAGCGGGTCACCACGTCATAGGGACAGGCCTCGTCGGCGAGCGCAGTGACGATGATCCCACGGGCATCCACTGTGGACAGCCCGCCGATGTCTGGCGCGAGTGATCGCAGGGTGCTCTCGTCCCGCACCTCGACGAAGACATCATTGTCACCACCGCGACCCACCCAGGTCGGCTCCACCCCGAGCGCTTGACCGAGTCCCTGGATGTCGGGTGCGGTCCTTGGCGGTCTCGACGGGAAGTCCAACACGATCGTGCCGTCGCCTCCTTGCGCGACCCCCAACAGGCCGCTGCGGCTGGAGAATTCAATGCTCGCAGTGAAACCGAGCTGGTAGAGAATGTGCCCGCTGGCCAGCGTCGCGTGGCCGCACAGATCGACCTCCACGGTGGGGGTGAACCAACGCAGCCCGATCTGTGCCGGGTTTTCCGACGGCTCGGGAAGCGGCTCGAGGAACGCGGTCTCGGACAGGTTCAGCTCAGCTGCCACAGACTGCAGCCAGGCAGCTTCACGCGGACCGTCCAGCAACACCACCGCAGCCGGATTTCCGGAGAAGGCCGACTCGGTGAAGGCGTCCACGACGTAAACGGGTAGCGGCGGCATGCGGCGACCGTATGACCCGAAGCCGCTGTGCGCGCGCGGGGGCCACCGCACAAGCACCTGGCCATCCCCCGTACACTTCTCGTGTTCCCTAAGACCGCTGGTCGTCGAGCGCCCCCGGGCGTTCGTGCGAAGGTCCCGATTCACTCGGGCGGCCCGCGCAGGAGGACGGTACGTCGTACGCCGGCCACTGTGGCCTGCGTCCCACGCCCCGTGCGCCCTGCGCCGGGGCGTTCGTTGTTTTCCGGGGTCACTCGTTCCCGCTTCCAGCGACCCAGCAGACCCCCAAGAAACGAGGAAGCCCATGCCGAACCCCGACAAGGTCGGCGCGGTCGCGGAGATCACCTCCCGCTTCAACCGCTCGTCGGCGGTAGTTCTCACCGACTACCGCGGCTTGACGGTGGCCCAGCTCAAGGAGCTGCGGACCTCACTCGGTACGAGCAGCACCTACACCGTGGTCAAGAACACGCTGACCAAGCGTGCCGTGAGTGCGGTCGGGCACGACGATCTGGCACCGCTGCTCATCGGCCCGACCGCGATCGCCTTCATCGAAGGTGAGCCGGTCGAAGCCGCCAAGGCGCTGCGCAACTTCTCCCGTACCAACCCGCTGCTGATCATCAAGGGTGGCGTGCTGGACGGGAAGATGCTCAGCACCGAAGAGATCAACTCGTTGGCCGATCTCGAGTCGCGCGAGGTCTTGCTCGGCCGACTCGCCGGAGGGATGAAGGCAAGCCTGACCAAGGCAGCGGCGCTGTTCCAGGCCCCGTTGTCCCAGGTTGCCCGTCTCGCGGCAGCCCTTGCCGAGAAGAAGCCTCCCGTTGATGCACCGGCCGAGGCCACCATCGAGGCGCCCGCCGCCGATATTCCCCCCACCCCAGAGGCCGCAGACGACTCTGTTGCCGCCGAAGCCACCGAAAGCTAGAGAGGAACCACCATGGCCAAGATGTCCACTGACGACTTGCTCGACGCGTTCAAGGAAATGACGCTGCTGGAGCTGTCGGAATTCGTGAAGCAGTTCGAGACCACCTTCGACGTCACCGCCGCTGCACCGGTCGCGGCCGCCGCCGCGGCTCCCGCAGCCGGCGGCGCCGCCGAGGCCGAGGCTGAGCAGGATGAGTTCGACGTCATCCTCGAGGCCGCCGGCGACAAGAAGATCCAGGTCATCAAGGAGGTGCGCACCCTGACCAGCCTCGGCCTTAAGGAGGCCAAGGACCTGGTCGACGGTGCGCCCAAGTCGGTCCTGGAGAAGGTCGACAAGGCCGCGGCCGACAAGGCGAAGGCCGCCA
>Ga0136610_1000051_pt1 | contig 22115 bp, 27 predicted proteins | sample AntDrymUQ1342206_2_FD_104804 | JGI IMG/M metagenome (GOLD analysis project Ga0136610, IMG submission 104804) | Polar desert sand microbial communities from Dry Valleys, Antarctica - metaG UQ134 (22.06) | ecosystem: Environmental > Terrestrial > Soil > Desert | place: Antarctica: Dry Valley...
GATTCCCGGTGTTTCTCGCCAGGACGCGGACAATTGGCTGTTACTGCGGGAGCGTTCGCTCGCCAGCGATGTGGACACCATGACCGAGGCACAGATGGCGCGGCTCATGGGTGGTGAGGAGTGACTCTGCGTACCGAGCAGCGCACCATCGCCCGGCGGGTCCTACGGGAGATGGCTCGGCTTTGGCCTCAGCTCGATCCGGAGCGCATTGACGAGACCTGGCTTCCGCTAGTGGCCCTGATCGAGCGCGTGGTCGCCTCTGAGCACTCTGTGGCCTCCCAGGTAGGGATCGCGGAGTACTTGGCTCTACGTGGCGCTGAGGGCGTCACGTCGGTCTTCCTGCCATCCCCGGCCGCACTGGCGCTGGAAGCGGTGCGGACCTCGCTTACCGTCACCGGCCCGGTGGCGATGAAGCTGGCCATCAGACGCGGGTTGCCTCGCCCTCAAGCCTCCAAGCTGGCGCTGGTGCAGCTCCAGGGTGCGGCAGCTCGTCACGTGTTGAACGGAGTGCGTGACACCACGCTGGCCGCAGTTGCCGCCGACCCGGAGGTGCTCGGTTGGGCGCGGATCGCTCGCCCTGGCGGGTGTGCGTTCTGCGTCATGCTCTCCACTCGTGGGGGAGTGTATCGAAGTAAAGAGACTGCTCTTACTTCCAAGAGCGGCACTGCGTACCACGACCACTGTGGTTGCGTGACGCAGCCGATATTCAGTGAGACGTGGTCACCGCCGAGCTACATGCGGCGGTTCGAGGAGCTGTACGAATCGAGCACGAGGGATTCTTACGGTAAGGATAAACAACGCGCCTTCGCTGTTGCCTTAGCGCAGTCTCGCGAGAAGCAACAGATGGCGGCCTGATTCATCCCCGGTGCCAGGAGCACCACGATCTCCCCTGGAGGGACGCATGACTGAGCAGAACCAGTCTGCTGGTGATCCACCGAAGAACGACCCCCCCAAGAACGATCCACCGAGGGATGACCCACCGAAGGATGGTGGACTCGATGCGATCCTGGGAAAGCTCGATGAGGAGGGCCGGAAGGCTGTTCGTTCGGAGCTGACTCGTGCTCGTGACGAGGCGGCCAGGTACCGCACCAAGGCTAACAAGTTCGGCGACATGGACCCAGAGAAGGCCAAGCAGGCCCTGACGAAGCTGAACGAGATCGAGGAGCAGAACAAGACCGACGCGCAGAAGGCCGCCGACCGTGCTACCGCTGCCGAGAAGGTTGCTACCGACGCGCGGATCGAGTTGCTCCGGGAGCGCATCGGGCGTAAGCACAGTCTGTCTGAGACGTTCACGGCACTCCTCCAGGGAACTGATGAGGACACGATGAACGCACATGCAGAGAAGCTGGTTGCAGAGCTGACCGAGGCACGCAAGCGTCCGGGAGACGCGGTGCCTACCACGCCGAAGTCATCAACCTCACCAGGCGCTGGGGATTCAGATGACCCGTTCGATCCGAAGAAGATCGCAATCGAGTCTCTCGCGAACTTCTGAGTAACAGACGTCCACCCTGGTGGGGGACGCTGACAGTTCTGGGCTCCTGGAGGGCCGTCTCATTAATGACAATGGCTCGTTGAAGGGAGCCCCGAAATGGCCAACACTTTCCTGACCGACAACGCGGGACGTATCTCCGCTGTTGCGCTGGAGCAGCTCTATCGACAGATGGTCTTGCCCAGCCTGGTCTGGCGGGACATCTCGACCGACTTTGATCGAGGTGAGGGTGACACGGTGACTATCCGGCGCCCGGCGATTCTGCCCAAGCGTCGGTACTCGCAGACACTCCGTGCTGCTGGGACTCCGATCGTTCTGGACGAGGTCACAGAGACCGGCGTGCCTATCGTGGTCGACACGCATAGCTACTCTGCGGTCGGCATCCCGGACGAGGACGAGGCACTCAACATCCGAGACTTCGCGAGTCAGGTACTCGCACCGCAGATGTCAGCGGTCTCCGAGGACGTAGAGGACGCGGTTGCTGCGACCTTCACGGGTCTTGCTGCGACCAACGACATCACCGTGGCGCAGGAGTCCACCGCTGCTGGCGGCGGGTACAAGGATCCGGTGCTCGACATCATCAAGGCGCACACCTTCCTGTCCAACAACAAGGTGCGTACCGCGAACCGTTTTCTCGTGATGGGACCGACGTTTGCTGGTGTGATGCTGGCTGACGATCGGTTCTCGCGGGCGGACGTTTCGGGTGATGCGACGTCACTACAGACGGCTGCGTTCAAGCCCACCTACGGCTTCATGCCGTTCGAGTCATTGACGATTCCCACCAATGAGGCGTTTGCGTTCTCACGTGAGGCAATCGCCATGGCGACGGTGACTCCGCGCAACCCGCGCGGCGCCACTGCCTCGGAGTCTGTGCGAGCCAACGGGATGGTGCTGCGTTGGCTCTCTGACTACGACCCCGCGTTCCTGAGGGATCGTAGTATCGTGTCGATGCTCTCTGGCTCGAAGCTGGTGGACTCCACTCGCATCGTCCGCATGAAGCTCGGTCCTGTCGTCGCCTGATCTGACCGAGCGGAGGTAGCCGTCATGGCAATGCCAGCACTTGCGAGTATCGAAGACCTCGCACTGTTCCCCAACTTGCGGGATCTCGATCTGTCTAAGCTGACAGGTGCTTTGGCGGCTGCTTCCGCGCTCGTCCGGGCGTATACCCGAGTTGGAAAACCAGATGGTTGGGTGAATACAGATAACACACTACAGGCAGTTCCTGATCCTGTAGTGCAGGCAACGTTGTTCATTGCCCGTCGAGTTGTATTGATGCCAGAGTCTGGTGTCTCTGAAGAGACGGCGGGTCCTTTCACTGTACGGCGGGACAATTCGCTGTTTCTGTCCGTGACAGAGAAGACTTTGCTGGCTCAATGGTCTACAAGTGGTGGTGGAGCAATAAGCATTACCACTTGTGGTCCGCTCGATTGTGGAGGAGGTGCCACCAATCTGGTTCCGGTCGATAATCCTATCTCGGATGGGGTTCCGTTGTGACCGCTAACTTTCAACACGGAGAATCAGTAACAGTGCTTCGCCCCGGCACGCTTGATCGCTACGGTGACCCGGTGCCTGGAAACCCTAGCACTACTCACACAATAGAGGGTTGTGCTTTCGCTCCCCGTAGTTCTACTGAGTTACATGCACAAGTCAATACGGTAATCGTAGGGCTGACGATGTACGCACCCTCAGGGGCAGACATCAAGGCTACGGACACCATACAGCGTAGTGATGGCACGAGATGGAACGTAGAGGGGCAGCCGGGCGTTTGGTCTAGCCCGTTCACCGGATGGCAGCCTGGTATCGTAGCAGCGCTGGAGAGGGTGACGGGGTAATGGATATTAAGCTGGGATTCACTCCCTTTCCGCTTACCATCATCCTCGCTGAGGGTGGCAACTTCATTGCCGCTCTGGAGTCTAGCGTGCCATGGCCCTTGGGAACCGGCATTGAGCTTCAATTCACCAGACCAAACTCTGAAGTCGTAATCGCCACATGGGTTGCCACGATTGTCGGTACTCGTGCATCATGGAACATGACAGCGGCCCAAGTGGCGACAGTTCTCGATGCCTCTGCGCGTATGGTCACTCTGGAGTACATCAACACAGTTGAAGGAACAGTTATTATTTGGGGAAGGGGACAAGTCAATGCCCCTTGAGCTGTTCTCTGGTGTGACGGTGACGATCGAACCTCCCGACATTCCGGCCCTCATGGCCGCACCCCCGGCCGTTGAAGCAGTCACCGTTCTGCCTGTGGTCGGGCCAGTGGGACCGCCCGGTCCATCCGGTGGTGAGACCTTCCGTCACGACCAGACCACGGCGGCAACGGTCTGGCTGGTCGACCACAACCTGGGCCGCTACCCGGCAGCGGTGGTACTGTTCATGCCGGATCTGTCAGAGCAGTACCGCGAGTATAAGATCCAACACTTGAGCGTCAACTCGCTGCGGGTCTCCATGGATATCCCAACCGCGGGCGTTGCGCTACTAATCTGATTGAGGAGATGTAATGGCGTCTGGACCGAAGGCCCTGTCTGCACCCGACAACAATGGCCTCAAGACCGTCAACCAGGCTGACGGCACCGTCGCCACCGATAGTGCCACCTTCGGCCAGGTGACCGCTGCGGAGACTAGCGCCAAGGCACGCGCGAATCACACCGGTACGCAGGTCGCTGCCACGATCTCGGACTTCGACACCCAGGTCAGGGTGTCGCGGCTGGACCAGATGGCTGCACCGACCACGGCTGTGCAGCTCAATGCGCAACGGGCCGCCAACCTGGCTGTTGCGACCACCGATACCGATGCTGCGCAATGGGGGCAGGTTAAGGACCTGATCTCTGGGCAGCGAAAGACTGACGTGCGGCTCGTCACTACCACCAACGACACGTTGTCTGGCCTGGCCGCTCGTGACGGTGTGACGCCGGTAGGCGGTGGGACCCCGGACCGCATCTTGGTCACCGGGCAGACCACGCAAACGGCGAACGGTATCTACCTCGCTGCGTCCGGCGCCTGGACACGAGCCCTCGACGCCGATGTTTCAGCCGAGTTCGCTACACAGTGGCTGGTGACGGTGCAGGAAGGCACCGCTAACGCCGACACGTTGTGGAAGCATTCTACTGATGGCGTGGTTACGCTGGGTACGACGGCGCTGGTCATCACCAAGATCGGCCCGATCTCGTCTGGCGCATCTGATGGCTACACCACTACTTGCCCGGCCACCGCCGCTGGTGCCACGTGGACCGTTACGCACAACCTCGCGACTCGCGCGTTGATCGCTATGGTAGCCAGGGTCGGTTCGCCCTATGACTATCAGACCGTACGGATCGAGCGGCCCACCATCAACACACTCGCGGTCCTGCCGGATCTCGCCCTGGCGGCCGGGGAGTATGAGATCATGGTAAAGAAGGTCGTCTGATGGGTGACGTAGCGTCCTTGTCGAGACTCGCACTGCCTGGCGACCCGACTACCGCATTGCACGCTGTGCCGAAGCAGTATGCGGATAATCCACGAGTCGTAGGACTCACCGATGCGGCGACTATCCTGGTCGATGCGGCGTTGGGAAACATCTTCACCGTCACGCTAGGCGGCAACCGCACCCTGGGTAACCCCACGGGTGCCGTGAACGGGCAAAAGCTACTATTCCGCATTAAGCAGGATGCCACCGGAAGCCGCACCCTAGCCTTCGGCACAAAGTACCGCTTCGGGACGGACATTGCGGCCGTTGTGCTGTCCACTGCCGCCAATAAGCTTGACAGAGTGGGGGTAGAATACCATTCTACCGATGACAAGTTCGACATCATCGCCGTAACGAGGGGCTACTGATGGCACAGTTCGCCAGGCCAGACGGTGACGTCACCGTCTCGGCTGGGTGGGTCAAGCAGGTCGGCGGCAGCGCCAGCTTTGGTGACCTCTATACGGCGGTTGACGAGGTCACTCCCGACGCAAGCGACTTTGTCGGGTCGGATACTACGTCCGGCAGTTTCTATGAGTGCTCCCTCGGGGACGTAATTGATCCGGGGGTGAGTACCGGGCACGTAGTCCGATACAGCAATAGCAAGAGCAGCTCGGCGGGCAAGACTATCGACAACCTGATCGAGCTACGACAGGGTGCTACGGTCATAGCGTCGTGGAACCACCTCAACATATCGAATGTGGCAACGCAGCACAACCAGACGCTCACCGCTGCGCAGGCCGACGCCATCACCGACTACCCCGACCTAAGGCTACGGACCACGGTCACCATTAGCGGCGGCGGTGCGGGGCGCTCGTTATATTTATACTGGGCAGAGTTCGAGGTGCCCGACGGCGGAGGTACCCCACCCCCCCTGACACCCCCCGGAGCATTCTTCCCGTTCTTTCCATAGCATGACCGGCCCGAGTAGATCGGGCACGTGGTCTTCCTGAAGGGTGGAACCTCAATGGCGCGCAACGTTGAGTATGTACCGAACCGGCGTGGCACCGGGCAGCTACTGAAGAGTGCCGAGATGGCCCGGCTAGTGCTGGACGCTGCCGAGGCCGGTGCCGACGCTGCCCGGGTGGCTGCCCCGCGTGCCTCTGGGACTCTGGCAGCCTCGGTGCACGTCGAGTACGCCGGGAATGATGGCGGGCCAGCCGGGGATCGGGTGGAGGCGCGGGTGGTGTCGGATGCGCCGCATACCCTTGCGGTTCAGTTCGGCACCAGTCGAATGAAGGCACAGCCCTTCATGGAGGCGGCTATCGACGCGATTGAAGGTGGATCGTAGTGGAGCTGATGGCGCCGTTCCCTGACGCCGAGGATGTAGTCATGACAGTACTGTCTTCAATCGCCTCAACGGTACAGACTACCGCTGCTGAGGAGACTGGGCCGGTGATTCAGGTAAGACAGACTGGCGGTACTTCTACGAAGATTGATGATCGCCCCGTTGTCGAGGTTGGCTGTATCGCCGTGACTTATGCGCAAGCCAAGACGATGGCAGCAACCGCCGAGCAGTTGATGCTCGCCGCAGCGCGCACCAAGGTACCGGGCGTCCCTGGGCATCCCAGCGGAGTGTTCGTAGACAAGGTGAGCAAGGTGACATCGGCCCGGGAGATCACGATGGCAGACCCGGAGAAACGACGCAAGACTGCAAGCTACCGACTGGTACTCCGCAGGCCAACTTCCTAGAAGGACGGTGACGTGATGGCAGCCTTGGAAACAGTTATCAACAAGAACAGTGACCTGGTACGCAAGGGTCTCAATGGAGGGGTGCTGCTGGGTCGCTACCCAGCCGCGTCCCTCCTGACGACACTGCACGCGGTGGACGGCATCACGGTTCCAAGCTCCTATGAGAGCGTGGGATGGACCGGCGAGGATGGCGTTACCTTTGGCATTGACGATGAGGTGAGTGAGGTCCGAGGTTGGGGCGGGAGCACCTTCATCCGGCGTGACACCACGTCCTCTGACCGGACGGTGGCGTTCTACGCTTTGGAGACGAAGCGACTCACCAAGGAGCTGCACACCGGACTGGATCTGAGTGCTGTGGCGATGTCGGCACAGGGTGAGGTCGTCATCACTCACCCCGATCGTCCGGCCACGAAGTACTGGCGCACCCTGGTCCTTGGCACTGACGGGGACGGGGACGAGCGGTACTACTTCGGCAAGTTCTACCCGCGTGCTGCCGTCACCGAGCGCGAGGAGGAGACCTGGGCTGACGGGGACGATCCGATGTCGTACGCCGTCACCATGAGCGGCATGCTCGACACCAACGCCGGGTTCGCTCTTCGTGAGTTCCTGTTCGGTCCGGGCGCACTCGCGGCTGCGACTGCGATGGGCTGGACGCTCGGCACACTGCTCGCGCCGACCGCACTCGCGTCTGGTGCCATCGCGGCTACCACCGTCGCGCTCACCTGGTCTGCGGTCGCCAACGCGTCCGGTTACCAGATCCAGCGCAGCACCGACAACGGGGACACCTGGTCCGACGTTGCGGGAGCTGCTGGCGGTGCCCCGGCGACGAACAGCACCACCGTCACTGGACTCACTGCCTCCACGGCATACCGCTTCCGGGTGCTGGCGACCAGCGCTGGTGGCGGTAACCGTGGTCCGGCGTCCACGTCGATCGGTGTGACGACGACCGCCTGAGAGGTAGAGCGGCGCATCCTCTACCGGGTGTGGTGCGCCGCTCTGCCCTCTACACCCGGTAGAGCAGTGAGGAAGGACGAGCGATGGATTACAAGTACACCTTGGTCAGTCCCGATGGGAACGACCATCCAACGAATGACGAGAGCTACCGCTACCGTCTGCTGTCCAAGGGCTATCGTGACAAGAACCCCGATGCGGAGCCGGAGTCGGTTCCGCAGACGCAGCCTGCTCTGGATAGCTCAGCACAGGACGACAAGAAGCCTGGCGTCAAGCGGGGTTGACACGTCCACAGATGCCGACTACTCGCTACTGCTATCGATCCTGGTAGCTGTAGTAGGGTGGTCGGCATCTGAGCTGTACTACACCCGGAGCAGTAGGATGGCAGCAAGACGTTCTGTGCGTTCTAAGAAGAGGATTCAACACACCCGGAAGAGGAATCAAATGGCTGTCAAGAAGTCTACCCAGTATAAGATCGAGGGAACTCGTGAGACTTTCCAGTTAGAGCTGAAGAGTGGTGACATCATCACCTTCGGTGATCCCAACAAGATCTCCACCGAGAAGGCAGATGATTTGGCCCGTGCTGGTGCGAGCAAGATCTTCAAGATGCTCTTGTCGGATGAGGAGTACGCCAAGTTTTGGGAGGAGTTCCGGTCCACGCCTCAAGAGGAGACCGGCGCACTGCTCAATGACGTGATGGAGCACTACGGCGCGAGCCCGGGGAAATAGCAGAGCTGGACGAGTTGGTCGAGCGCTATGGCGATGCTATTGAGTGGGATCTGCACCACTACTGGCAGTTAGACATAACCGACTTCTACAATGGTCGGTATACTCCACGGAAGCTGTGGGTCTTCATCGAGTCACTGCCACGCAACTCACGCTACTGGGCAGCTCGGAGTCAGGACGTCGAGCTGTACCGGGAGTCTGTAAGGCGCGGCATGAAGTCTCGAAAGTCGCCTCCCCCGGAAGCGTATGAGTTTTCCCCAGAGCTTGAGTATCTCGGCGTTGTGGCGGAACAGCTGAATGTGATCTCTACTCAGATATACAACAGGGGAGCCAAGAAGGGTCGACAGAAGCGATCTAAGCCGCTTCGGCTCCCTACCCCCCGCACGGCTGCCGACATGGTGAGTCGACAGGATCGCCGAGAGGCGTTCGCCCACATCGAGTCTGTGGTCCGGTTCGTCCCAGAGGAAGAGTATCGCGAGATAGCTAGATCAAGTCAGACAGAGGGCTGGACCACTACGCAGTGAAGGAGGGCACGATGGAGTATGAAGTTGGAAGTGCCTACGTCGGTGTGCTTCCTTCACTGCGTGGATTCCAGTCCAGGATTAGGGCTGATATTCGGTCCAATTTCCCCGATGGCCTGTCGATCGACATCATCCCGCGCCTTGACACAGCCACGATGCGGGCACAGGCCGAGGCAGCGGCGAGGGCAGCCGGACAGACTGTCCAGTTCCGGGCGTCGCTGGACAGGAAGTCACTGAGCGATTCCATTAAGGGAATCAGTCTGCTATCGAGTGGCTTAAAGACCCTTGCGTTGCCTGCCGCCGCCGTCGCAGCCACTCCCTACCTGCTCTCCCTCGCATCGTCCGCAGTGCAGGCGGGTGGTGCCGTCGCGCTGCTACCCGCACTGGCGGTCGGTGCAGCCGCCGGAGTCGCCGTCCTGACGTTCGGACTCTCCAACCTGGGTGACGCTCTCGGTCCGACCGGCACTCCCGCTCAGCTCGCGAAGGTCAACGAGGCACTAGAGAAGTTGTCACCGTCAGCCCGTGAGACCGTAGGCGCGCTGCGAGAGGTGTCGCCACAGTTCGACGCAATGAAGCTCAACGTCCAGCAGCAGTTGTTTGAGGGCTTGGGGTCGCGCGTCTCTGCTCTGGCTGATCGGTATCTCCCGCTCCTCAGTAGGCAGCTCGGCAACCTGGCGGCGAAGTACAACGCCGCTGCGCAGTCTTCTGTCAATGTTTTAATGACTCCGCAGTCGCTGGTTGATACATCAGTAGGCTTGAATAACCTGAATCTGGCTACAGGACAGGCGGCACGGTCAGCCGGTCCGCTGACGCAGGCGTTCCGTGACCTGGCAGTAGTGGGGAGCGAGTTCCTTCCCGCCATGGGGACAGGATTAGCCAACGCTGCGATCCGGTTCCGGGACTTCATCGCTGCCGCCCGGGAGTCCGGCCAACTTCGGATTTGGATTCAGCAGGGCATCGACGTCTTCCGACTGCTCGGCTCGATCGCGTTCAATGTCGGGTCGATTCTGTCCTCTGCCTTCGGTGCGGCTCGTGGCTCTGGGGAAAGCTTCCTGACCACAATCGACCGGGTTACCGAACGGATGGCAATCGGCCTCAAGACGCCTGCCGGTGCCGCCGAACTTCGGAGCTTTTTTGAGGGCACTCGCACGGTGGTCGGCCTATTGATAGACAAGGTAGTGTTGCTTTGGCCAGCCATCACGGCTGGAGCTGGGGCACTAGCAGCCGTTCTCATAGAGGCTGGTCCGCTCTCAGCCGTTCTGTTTTCCATAGTGACATTTGGTTTAGTTCCTCTCCTGCGAGCGGTGGAGTTCTTAGCGCCAGTGCTTGGGCCTATGGTTGTCTTGTTCGGGGCATGGCGGATCGCGACGATTCTGGCCACTACGGCGATGGCTGCATGGCGGTTCGCGACCATGCTCGCCACGGCCGTGTCGGTGGCCTACCAACTCGCGATGGGTGTCAATCTCGCGTTGACCAACACTCAGGCAGCGGCGCAGGCCCGGTTTACAGTTATCAGGTACGCCGGGGTCGTGGCTACCTATGCGATCACTGCTGCTCAGTGGCTGTGGAACGCTGCCATGAGTGCAAACCCCATCGGGATCGTGGTGTTGCTGATCGCCGGGCTCGTCGCCGCAATAGTTTACGCTTGGCGTAACTTCGAGACCTTCCGTAACGTGGTGCTGGCGGTCTGGTCCGGCGTCCAGCGTGGGATTCAGGTTGGTGCGGACGCAATCAAGGGCGTTTTTACGGCGATACAGGGCGGCCTCACTTCCCTGGGTAACTGGTTCAATGGAGTGGTCGACGGCATCGGGCGGAAGTGGAGTAGCCTCAAGTCCGCACTAGCCATCCCGATCAACTTCCTGATCAATACCGTCTGGAACGACGGTATGGTCCCTGCCTGGAACAAGGTTGCGGGTTGGATCCCTGGTCTACCTCCGATCGGCAGGCTCAACCCCATCGGCGGGTACCGCGAGGGCGGTCCTATCGGTGGACGGGGGACTGGCACCTCGGACTCCAATCTCGCCCTGGTGTCACGGGGTGAGTTCATGGTCCGGGAGAAGGTCGCCTCTCAGGTACCTAACTTCCTGGCCGCACTGAACGCCGGACAACCTGATGCCATTCGGACTGCTAGTAGCCCTGCCTACGAGAAGTCACACTTCCGGGCATTGCAGTCGGGAAGGTTGATCGAGGGTGCTGGTCACGATGGGCCTGGTGCTCGTAGCTCCGGCTTCGGTGGCGTGAAGCCTCACGTCGCCCGCGCTGGTTGGTTCCTGAAGAACATGTTCGGTGTCAGCTCTGTGGGTGGCGTGGGTTCTCGCCCCGGCCCGTCAGATCACCCTCGTGGTCTGGCACTGGACTTCATGACTTATCAAGACATGGGCAAGGGAGATCGCCTGGCTAACTTCGCGGTGCAGAACGCTGGTCACCTGGCGATGAAGTACATCATCTGGAGACAGAGGATCAACGAGGGCAGCGGTTGGAAGGGGATGGCGAACAGGGGCTCTCCGACCGCTAACCACATGGACCACCCGCACATCTCGTTCCGTGATGGTCCGGGCGGTGGCGGTGCGTTCTCCGGCGCCGGTGGGGACTCGCTCTTCAGTGTCAGTACTCTTATCTCCACGATCCTCAACCCACTACTCAACAAGCTGCCCTCGCCCCCGCCCGCCTTCCACGGGATACCTCGCGGTCTAGGCAACAGTGCGCGGGATAGCGCCATCAAGTTCGCTGAGAACTTCTCCATCTTCGATAACGGTGGGATGCTCCAGCGTGGGTTCGGTTCGTACTACAACGGGACTGGCGCCAATGAGCGGGTGCTGGACGGAGCTAACACTCGATCGTTCGACACCCTGGTCGGGCTGATCAGCTCAGGTCGACTGAACATCGGATCGGATGATGCCGCTACGCCGGGTGGTCCTCTCATCGGGGAGTTCCACAGTCACCTTCACGGGGACAATAACGAGTCTCGCGTCTTTGAGGATATGGACCACAAGTTGAGGGTCTCTCAGCGGGGAGGGCGGTACTGATGGCCGACCTACTGCCACGCAGTGTGCAGGTAGACGACTTGCTGCTGGGTCCAGGCACCCCCTACAGCATCACTAAGATCCTGGGAGGTGGGAAGCCTGACGCGGACGTCGGGGACCGCCCTCGTCCCCGAGAGGACGGGAGCGTCTTCGGTAGGGATCGACTGCAAGGACGGTTACTCTCACTAGAGGCGACGATCGACACTGACTCTTACCTGGCGGCACAGGCAGCTTGGGCAGAGCTGTCCGTCGTGTGGGATGCCAAGCGAGTTCGAGACATGCCCGGCGCGGTCATGGCACTGCGGGTCCGTCAGTTTGACGGCGCGACGCGGGTGGTCTTCGGCAGACCAGGGCGGATCACCCCTGCTGATGAGGAACTACTGAACCTCGGCAGGCTCGACGTAGTGATGGATTTCCGGTGCATCGACAACAAGTGTTATGCCGATGTGGAGACCACCAATGCGATCAGTATCATCCCGCCTTCCTCTGGCGGACTCCGATCGCCCTTGACTGACCCGCTGACCACCTTCGGTCGGGGCGAGGGAGTCGGAGTACTTGAGGTAGGAGGCGATGTCGAGGCTTGGCTGGTGAGTCTGATTACCGGACCCATCACCGGTCCAGTTGTAGACGTCCCTCTACTGTGGAAGGCCTCACTAGACTATCAACTCTATGCGACCGAGAACATCTTGATCGATCCTCAGCCCTGGTCTAGGTCGGTGCGGAAGAATGGCTTCGCTAACATGCGAGGTAAGTTGACACCGGACTCACCGTATCTCTCCGAGATGCTGATCCTGCCGGGCGCGCATGAGGTGCTGCTTCGAGGCATCGACCCTACGGGGACGGCGTCACTGGTTACGACTCATCGTGATGCATTCCTGACACTATGAGGACCGATCCGTCTCTCTGTATCGGTGGTCGGTCCCTTCACCCGCGACGGTGGAGTGAGTGCCGGAGCTTATACGCTGGAGGGTGGCACGGGGCATGTCTCGGGCGGCCCGCCCCACTAGTGACGCGTAGGAGGAAGCTATGCCATGGCCTAACCCCTGGTTTGTAGGCGGTGCCGACCACGAGGCCAATGTCGCTCGTGCGCTCGCGTGGGCTGCCTTCAAGGGACAGGAGGGCGTGCTCGGCGCCTTGGACTGTCAGGTCCGACAGCTATCGACCCCTGGAGCTGGTGTCCGGGTGACACCTGGACTCACCAACATCTTCGCAAAGGGTGTCGGAACCTCACGACAGTCATACGTCAATGAGCTGCCGTCAGACGACATCGTCCCCATCAGCCCGACTACCGCGTCCGGTCCCCGGAGTGACTTAGTCATCACTCGCGTGGAAGACCCGAACGTCGTTGGCGGTGGTTGGGCCAATCCTGGCGCTGCTGGTCCGTTTCAGTACTCCCGCGTCATCCCTGGAGTAGCCAATACCGTGTTCAAGCTATCCACGGTCAGGCCGACAGACTCCGGCATCGCTCTCGCTCGTGTCGACATCCCGGGCGGCCCGGGCCTGGAGACGCAGACCATCACGGACGTGATGATCAAGGAGTGTCGCTCGATCGCGGATCTGAGCGGGGAGCGGGTGGCGGTAGACAAGATCGCCACCGCGATCTACGCGGACCACAAGCGCCCGACCTCCAACTCGGTACTGCCCGGCAATAACAGCGCGTTTATCACCTTCCCTTCAGAGGCGGTCTGGCAGGTGCCGGTACCGGCGTGGGCTACTGGAGTAGACGTCCTCTGTGATGTCAACCCGAATACCTCTGGTCACATCTGGGGAGAAGCACGGATGCTGATCGCAGGGGTCGCCGGTGCTGCCACCGAGTTCGATGAGAACGGCACGTCCAGTGGCGGTGGTTACCGGGCACTGGTCCGAGCTGGGGGCACTCAGCCTATCCCGCTCAGTGCGCGAGGCCAGGTTACCGAGTTCCGGCTGCAATGCAAGCAGCGTGCGGGTCAGGGATTTACCCTTACTGATCTGGTTGCCAACCTCGGAACGTTCCTCACCTTCATGCTGGTCTTCCAGCGCTACCCGAACTACTCGTAGGAGGACCTGATGTCGGCACTGCCGAACCTTGCAGAACAGCGGGTGGCTAACTGGCTCGCTGGAGTTGCGACCACTGCCCCGGTGCTGCCTTACAAGTTAGTACTACTGACTGTGCTGGGTAGCGATACCGCGTTCGGTACCGAGGTGGTCGGTGGCAGCTACGCGCGACCCACTCTCACCCTTGCTGTCGCTGCCCTAGACGCGGTGGACGACGACTACTACGTCGGCAACTCGGCGCTGGTTCGGATCGAGAACATGCCTGCCGGTGACATCGTGGGAGCCGCACTGCTGGACTCTGCTGCTACTCCCTTCCGCTGGTTCCACGGTCCACTTGCCACGACGCGTACCTTGCTGGCCGGTGACCCGGTGGAGTTCGCCGCCAACACGATCACCTTCAAGCTGCGTTGATCTAGAGGGAGGGTGAGGAGTAGATGGCGACCCGGAAGAATCTATGCACCAACCCTTCTATGGAGACGGATGTCGCGGGCTGGGTCAAGGCTTTTACCCGCACTGGTATCACCGCAGGTACCGTCTCTCGAAGCAACACGATCACGTCCCTGTCGGGAGCAGGCGCATGGTACGGCTTCGTCAACGTAACTGGTAACGGAACTACCAGCACTACGTCCGATCTAGATATCGCACTACCAGGCACGATTGCTGTTACCGCCGGACTGACATACGCAGTGTCACTGTATATGAGACACGCAGTGACGGGCACGTACACAAGTATGGCTATCGTATGGAAGAACTCCACCGGTGGTGTTATAAGCACATCAGTCGGGAATGGTGTTAACAATCCGGTTACCTCATGGGGACGAAACTCGCTTATCGCCGTCGCGCCCACCGGAGCGACGCAGGCATCAGTACAAGTACGACTGTCCGGGTGTACTGATACAGCATCCAGGTCCTTCCGTTGGGAGGCTGGTCTTATCGAGAAGTCTAGCATTGTTGATAGTTACTTTGACGGAGCGACGACAGGTGCAGTATGGGATGGTGTTGCGCATGCCTCGACATCTACCTTGGGCACTGCAACGGCAGTCCAGGCGTCTGTAGCCTTCGCCGCTGCTGTGATACTAAAAGCTACTGCTAAGCATGTTAAGCAAGCTAAGGTGTCTCTGGCGGTCTCTGCTGACCTGTCGGTCTCGCCTCGAACTACAGTTAGAGCTAGTTTGCCTTTGGTAGTAGCAGGAACACTGGATGTTCGGGCGGCTCTAGTACAGAATATGTCAGCTCAGTTCATAGTTCAGGGCAGCTCCCGTATTAGCATGCAGAGAGTTTTTCACACTGCGGCACTTCCTATGTTCGTTACTGTGGAACTCGGCACTGTTGGGATCGTCGGCGCACCTCCACCCGGCCTGACGATCATCAGCCGACGACGGCTGTACGTTCCGGCGAGGCGACGTGGCATCCGGTACATCGTGCAGGACATTCTCACCAAGGAGTTCCTGGAGTGGGACCTGCCGTTGAGCGACGTGGAGCGGACCTACACCCTGTCCGGCCCGAAGGGCATCCGAGGCAAGATCGATCCTGAGTACCCCGACCTGGCCGACCTTGGCGTCAAGTCCCGAGGGACGTGGATTCACGCCGAGTCTGACGGAGTGATCCGGGGCAGCGGCATCGTGCAGCCGGGTTCGCTTGAGGGCGACTCACTGTCGATCGATTGCTCCGGGTTCACCAGTTACGCCCACCTGATCCCGTTCAGTGGTGTGTACAGCGGCGTCCAGGTCGATCCTCTCGACGTGATCCGTCTCCTCTGGGATCACATACAGAGCTTCCCTACCTCCAACATGGGGGTGACGGTCGATCCGACCACCTCGCCGGTACGTATCGGCTACCCAGAGCGCGACGTCAACTTCGAGACGCAAGCGGGAGAACAGGTTTCGTTTAGCGCCGGTCCGTACAAGTTGAACTGGTGGACTGACACGAAGTGCGGTCAGGAGATGGACAACCTGGCCCGAGAGTGCCCAGTGGACTACCTGGAGCAGGACCACTGGAACGCCGACAAGACTGACATTCTGCATAACCTCGCGCTTGGCTACCCACGGGTTGGGAGACAGCAGAGTGACCTGTACTTCGTGCTTGATGAGAACATCATTGAGCAGCCAAAGCTGCGGGAGCACCCCAATCTGGGTGCGTCCGAGGTGGCGGTCTTAGGCGCTGGTGAGGGCAGTGCGAAGGTTCGCGGGTCCTACATCGGTCAGCCGAGCGGGCGATTGCGGGTGCCAATTACGGTAGAGGACGCGGACGTTACCCGGGTGGAACGCGCCAACGCTTTCGCTGAGGACGAGTATCTGCGGCGCCAGGAAGTAATTGAGATCGAACAGATCAAGGTAGACCTGAACCATGAGAACGCTCGACTCGGCACTTTCAACGAAGGCGACGACATCTTGGTACAATCTCCCTTTGCCTATGTCGGCCGCCTAGCACTGTGGCACCGCGTCATGAGCTACGCCGTAGATGACGACAAAGGGGTCGGCGTCATATCGCTCCGGCGCTCGGAAACCTTCCGGTATGGAGCCAGAATCTAAGAGTCAGGAGGGTGGTCATGGCTACCAGCGCAGCAGACAAAGTCGCTGACCAACTCATTGCGATGCAGCGTGATATTGATGCGCTGAAGCGAGCCCAGCGGGCTCCACAGCTGGGGCACTCTTCACTTGACGGCAAGCCATTCGTGATTCGGGATGAGGACGGGAACGTACGCCAGGTACTCGGGCGACAGAACGGTGGCGAGGTCTACACCACAGTAGATGTCAACGGACCGCCCCCACCTCAGCTCAGTGGTGTCACGGTCACCGCGATCCCCGGTGGGTTCAAGGTGCACTGGAACGGGACGTTCGTCGGCGGGGCAGCTCGCCCGGTCAACTTTCAGCGTGCGGACGTGCACGTAGACCTGGTAAACGGGTTCGTGCCGACCCCGGAGACGGCTGACTACTCGATCTATCTGCCTGATGGTGGCGAGGTCATCTTCGCCAGCTCGGAATACCAGCCACACTACGTCAGACTTATCGCCGTCAACTCCGCGCAGAAGTCTAGCGAGCCGACCGCACAGGTCGCCGTCACCCCAGCCAAGCTAGGTTCCGGGGACCTGGCGCCTAACTCGGTAGGGTCGGTACAGCTTCAGAATGGGTCGGTGGGTGAGACCCAGCTCAAGGCTACGATCATCCTGGGATCACGACTGATCATCGGCACTATCGAGGTCGACGGCATCACCAACGAGATCAAGGCTTTCCGGCCGGACGGCATTACTCGTACTTTCCACGTCGATGGGGATACGGGAGACGTATCCATCATCGGATCGATCCAGACCTCCGGGCCTGGCGGTCGGGTCGTGGTCGGTCCGAACGGTGAGAGACTGATTGCGTTCTTGCCAGTCACCGGTGACCTCGCAGCCATCATTCAGTCAGGCACTCAGACCCAAGATGGACAGCAACACGGCACTATTGAGATGCGTGCTGCTGATCCGAGCAATGGGAGTTTTGATACAACACGGCTAGACCTGAGAATGGACAGTCTTTTCCTTGGCTACGGACACTTAGATGTAGCTAACACGGCAGGTACGATTATTGCGCCCTCCCATTGGTCAGGGCAGATCTACATCGACCCGGATACGGCCTACCTTCGCGCCGGAATCCCGGTCATCTTCTCTGACAGAAAGATGGGACCATTCGACGTTAACCAAACGCACTTCCGGCACATGGATGCGTCGGGTAACTTCATCTTTGCTGCGGAGATTCGACACCAACTTGGGTTCTCCAACTGGGCTGCGTTGGTATCGGCGGCACAGAACTGCGGTATCGTGTTTGGTCGACGGGGCACGGATGCCTCTGCCTACATCACTTATGGTGATGGTGAGACCCACGCAGATCTGACACTTCGTACCCTCTTTACAGGTTCTGCTCCCGAGGGAAAGGAACGGGTAGAGGACATCTCGTGGTCAGCGCTCAGAGCTGTACGGGCTGCTCCGGTACGTATGTGGGAGCGACCTGACGCTCCTCCTCCACCGGCTACCTCGGAGACCGGACCCTCCTCTGGGCATAAGAAACGCAACAAGCGCGAAGGAGAGTACCTAGAGCCAGAACCGGAACCTTCCTCTAGTTCAGTAATGGGAGCAACTGGACAAGGAGTAGGAGCGGTTAGACCACCCAAGGCCAAGCACATCGGTCCGATGGCTACTGACCTACCGCCCGAGCTAGTACATGATTGTGAGACGGCTCCTGGCGGTAAGGTGATCGACCTCGGCTCGATGAACGGGTTTGCCCTGAAGGCAATCCAGGAGTTAGCCGACAAGTTGGACGCATCCGACGCGCAGCTTGAGAAGGCACTGGCGCGGGTAGCCACACTGGAACGCCAGCGTCCCACCCCTACCACTCCTACCACTCCGTAACATGACCCGGCACTGGCGTGGGGAGTTGGTCAAGGAAGCGCTCTCGTCCCCTGCTCGATGTGCGGAGCCGACCGATCATGCGCTGGGGCCAGCCGCCGATCTTCATCGATCGGGATTTGCCTTTCCGGCCCCGAAGGGTAGGATAAAAGGCGAGCGCGACGGCGTTCGCTTCGTTCCTCACTCACCGGCTCGGGTAGTTGACCTCACCAGGTCCGGGCCGGTGAGTGAGGATCTACCTCTGGTGAGGTCAACTTGCGATATTATCCGTGTGAGTCACCACGACGCTACGACTTCGATCGTCTCAACGACCGCATGATCCCGGTACGATGCGACTCACCTAAGTGTGACGGCTGTCGACATCGAATCCTAGATCGCCGCTCCGCTGCACTTGCCTTCGCCCGCCCGGACCGCTACCTCGTCCTCACTGGAGTCCCGGACACGTACGTCAAGTTCTCCGCGATGCGAAAGCGGATGGACGAGATCCTGACTCGCGCGGGTTACGACACAGGTGAGTGGGCTATCACCATCGAGATCAACCCTCGTGGCACCGGCAACCACGCCAACGTCCTGCGCCACTCCGGCGATCCGCTCCCGCACCGCAGGCTTTCCGAGGCAGCCTCCCGGGCTGGATTCGCCCCACATGTCTACGACGAGCCGGTGCGTGCTCCCGAGGCTGTCAGCCGCTACATGCTCAAGGACGCCGTCGACCCACGCCAGGTGTCCGCGTTCCGCGCAGCCAACGGCCGTCAGTGGAGCCACCACTCCCCGGACTACTTCCGCGACGAGGACGGCCTCACGCTCGATTGCCGAGCCGCCGAGTCCCTCGCTTACCCCCCAGCCCGCACTGGTCTAATCAGTTACACCAGCGGTCTGGGAGCAGATCCCAGCCCGGATCCAGACCTCAGCCCCCTCGACGCGCTGCGGCTCAGCGATGCCGCCTTCAACGCTTGGATGCTTCGCCAGAGCAGGAGCCACCCGAGCACCGGCCCCTGCACCGCCCCCGCCTGATCTGGGGCTCGCCCTCCCGGCCATCGGGCCTCTCGCCTCCGGCTGCCGGGCCACGGGCCGAGCCGGGCGAGGATCTACACCACCCGAACACCTCAACGTGAACCGCCCCCGCCGCTCCGGGCCTGGCAGGCCAACGGCTGGGACCTACACCTCGCTCCCGACGACGGCTCCTGGCCCGCCTGCCCGACCCCGTGGGCACCGCCTGCCCCGCCGGGCGCGCTGCCGGGCACCCCGGCCCCCTGGTGGCCTCATGCCCGGCGTCTCTCCCCACCCGGTGTCTTCACGCCACCCCACCCGGGTCAGCTCGCTCAGCGCCCGCTCAGGGCCACGCAGCCCTATCCCCGGCTCCCGGCAGCCGGGCCTCCCGCTGCCCTCCGGGTGACTCTCGTGCGCGGGTAGGACATACCAGGGCAAGGGCTCGGTCGGTGTTAGTGCACCAGCCGGGTCACGCTCTGGGAGGCTCGCCGACCAGGCGGCTTGCTTCCCAGGCCCCATACCAGGGTCTTGGACCCGGTCGGTGCTACCAACACTGGCCGGGTCCAGCCCCCGGAGTCGTGACTTCCAGTGCGGGGTGAGCCGCACCGGGAGACTCGCCTCCAAGGCCCCGTACCGGGCATCGCGGACCGCCATCCGCTCCCGGTACGGGGTCTTTTTGTGTCTCGGGTTCTTCGGCCCTTGCCAAAAGAAGAGTGCTCAGGTACCGTATTCGTATGCCCGGTACCGATCTTCTCATGGCCCCCGACCCTGTTGTCGACACTGATGTCAACACCGACCTTACCGACGCCGCTACCATACTATCGGCGCAATCTCGACGGACATCCAGTGGTGCGCAAATCCTTCTCAATGAGATGGATCAGCACATGTCATTGTGGCAGGGCGAAGCTCGGAAGCACAAGCAGGCCCTGAAGGACCACAAGCAGGCTCTTCTGGACTCGCACGCGACAATGAACGAGTACGCTCGTAAATTGGTTCAAGACTATGGGTGGACCTGGACCCAGATCTCTGAGGCGACCGGGATCCCACACAGGACCCCCGGGCTATACCCCGAGACTCTGCGACACACCCAGCACTAACAAGCATTCCCTCTGGCGGGAGGACGATCGGCAATGTCTGACTTCAAAGTGACTCAGGAGCACCCGCTCCGTATCGTGCGCGTCTCGGAGCGCTGGTTGCCGGTGCCGGGCTACGTCGGGTACTACGAGGTGAGTGATTTCGGCCGGGTGCGTTCGGTGACCCGGGTCGTTGTCTCCAGCAACGGACGCACCCGGTCGTTCCCCGGTCAGATCCTACAACTTTACTTTTATCCCACTGGATACTTCCTTGTTGGTTTGGCTCGGAATGGACACGCGAGGACGCACAAGGTACACCGGTTGGTCATGGCAGCCTTTGTCGGCCCGTGCCCGCCGGGTAAGGAAGTGTGTCACTACAACGGCATCGGCATCGATAACCGACGTGAGAACCTACGCTACGATACACCTTCAGCGAATACTCAGGACTCGATCCGGCACGGTACACACGCAGAGACAAATCGCACCCACTGCCCCCGTCACCATGAACTCATCGAACCGAATCTGATGCCCTCAATGCGGAAGCGGGGGAAGCGCCAGTGCCTGGCCTGCAACCGGGCGAGTAGTGCCATCACCCGCGCTCGCCAGGCGAACCGTCCCCTTCCCGATCTACAAGAGCTGTCTGACCTGTCTTACTCCACAATCATGCAGTTCGAGGCTGATGCATCGTGACGACTGAACCAGCTCATCCCAACTATCCACCGGAGCGGTGGGTTCCGATATCGTCTGCTCCTGTTTATTAGGTATCCACCCATGGGAGGGTGCGCTCGCTGGACCGCACCCTCGTCACCTCGACCGGGATACCCCGGTTCCATCAGGGCCTGGTGCTGCGGGCTACCACGAACCGGTCAGACGGTTCTCAGCGCTGCACGTTGTCGATCGATGGTTCCCCTGCCCCCCGAGCGGTGCATACGTTGGTTCTGGAGGCGTTCGTCGGACCCAAGCCACCCAAGACGGTGATTCGTCATCGTAATAACGATCCTGCAGATTGCCATCTGGAGAATCTGTTTTACCAGCCAACGATTCAGCGCCCAGAGGACCGCATCCTTCGCCCGGATCGCAACAAGTCGCAATGCAGTCGTGGCCATGAACTCGTCGCACCGAACCTACTGATGTCTCAGCGAAGTGACACACGGGTTTGTCGAGCCTGTGCACAGGCGCGGGCGGCCCGGACCCAAGCCCGCCGGACCGGTCGCCCGGAGCTGGCCATGGACGAGACGGCCAACCAGAAGTACGCCAAGATCATGCAGTCCGGGACGGAGGTTTCCTGATGCGGACCAAGGTAGTCGTCATCGTCGGGGTGCTGTTACTGGTCTGGGCGTTCAACGACTCCGCATCCCTCGCCGATGCGGGCACCGCACTGTTCACTGCTGCTCGGACCTTGATGTACACAGTTGAGCGCTTCGTGGGAGGTGGTTGGAATGCCTGATAACGACATGGAGGACTACGACCACGATCCCCCAACGCTTGAGTTCCCACCCATCCAGGTCTCGCCCGGTGCCTTTCCCCCACCCGGCGTGGATCTGGCGCCAGCGGGTGACTCAGCCCCGTGGCGACCCCGCTGGTGGCCGCAGACTTCCGCACCGGTCTGGGCGGTACTGGCCGGGTTGGGACTGCTCGCCTACATCGCCCGCCAGATCGCACTTGCCTCCGGGCATCGCCCAGTGCTGCCCGGCATGGCGGTGGCCGCCTTGACCATCGTGCTGGTGTTCGTCTCGCCCACCGTGGCCTTGCTCTGGATCGTGTTCATACTCGCCTGGGCTTCATCACGTGGAA
>Ga0136610_1000059_pt1 | contig 21421 bp, 20 predicted proteins | sample AntDrymUQ1342206_2_FD_104804 | JGI IMG/M metagenome (GOLD analysis project Ga0136610, IMG submission 104804) | Polar desert sand microbial communities from Dry Valleys, Antarctica - metaG UQ134 (22.06) | ecosystem: Environmental > Terrestrial > Soil > Desert | place: Antarctica: Dry Valley...
GAGTGGCGACAGATCGAGCGCGACGGCGCCGATTCTCACCGGTGGGATGAGCCCGCGCAACGGCAGCAGCAGCGGGTCCGTGATCGACCGCACGAAACGGGCGATCGGCCGCAGCGGCTCGGGTAGCGCCGGCACGTACGACAGGATGATGCGCAGCAGCAACGCCAGGAAGTACAGGTCCAGCCCGACGCACAGCACGGTCAAGACGATGTCCATCAGCCGACTTTCTTCGCGCAGCTGTGCCGCACGCTCGTTCCCGTCACGCCTGGTTGAAGAAGCCGCGCTCGGACAGGCGGCGGCGCTCTTCGGTCGATACGTCGACGCCCACCGGCGTCAGCAAGAACACCCGGTCACCGACGCGCTCGATGCGCCCGTCGAGTCCGAAGATGAGACCCGAGGCAAAGTCGAGCAGTCGCTTGGCGACGCTCTCGTCAGCACCCGCCAGATTCATGATCACCGGCACGCCGTTGCGGAAGTTGGCGCCGACCTCCTCGACGTCGTTGAACGTGTCCGGGTTGGTGACATGGACCTTGCCACCCGAACCGGGACGGGCGCCGGCCGGTTCCAAGCGCGTGTCACCGGAGCGCGACGGCCCGATCGTGCGCACGTTGGACCGCTCCTGGCGCGACTCACCGGACGACCGGTCACGCCTACCCGACGCCGGCTCGTCCTCCGGCGCGGTGTCGTAGTCGTCGTCGTACGGCTCTTCGACCAGCCCCAGGAATACCAGGGTGCGCTGCCACATCGTCGCCATCTGCAATCTCCTGTCGCTACGCCGGCCGAGGTCCGAAGATCGCCTCGCCGACCCGCACGATGGTGGCGCCCTCTTCGATCGCCACCTCGAAGTCGTCGGTCATCCCCATGGACAGCTGCACCACCTCGGGAAAGCGCGCGCGCAGCTCGTCGCGAAGCGTCCTGAGGCGGGCGAAGACCGGCCTCGGGTCTTCTCCCATCGGCGGCACCGTCATCAGGCCCTCGCAGGCCAGACCGTCGAGCTCTCGCACCTTCGCCACCAGCGCGGGAGCGTCACCCACCCGGCAGCCTCCCTTGCGGGGATCGTCGCCGGCGTTGACCTGCACCAGGACGCGCTGGTTCGGTGCGGCGGTACCCGCGTGTCCGGCGCGCGCCTGCGCGGCCAGGGCCTCGGCCAGCTCGAGGCGGTCCACCGAGTGCACCAGACTGACCAGGCCCACTACATCGGGCACCTTGTTGCGCTGCAGGCGGCCGACGAAGTGCCAGCGCACCCCTTCGCCGACCGAGGCCGCCTTGCGGCGCAGCTCCTGGGCCCGGCTCTCGCCGAAGTCGGTGTGCCCGGCCCGCAGCGCCGAGCGCACCGCCTCCGCGCCGAAGCGCTTGCTGACGGCCACCACGGTCACCGCGGAGCGGGCACGCCCCGCGCGCTCGGCGGCGGCGGTCACGCGTCGGTCGACGGCCGCCAGGCGGCTGGTGAGTTCGGACAGGACAGGCATCAGGCTGAGTCTAGGCAAGCCGCCGCAGTCGGCCGAGCAGGCGGCGTCTGGCCGCGGCGCACCACGATGCCTGCCTGGCGTCCCGCCGCCCAACCGGCACCGCCGGTGGCTCCCGCCGGGCCAGCAACCCCGCTGGCCCTCGCCGAGCCACCGCCGGTGGCTCGGTGGCTGAACCACCTGGCCGGCGTGCAGTGCGTGCACCCGCCGACGTGCTCGACCCGGGCGACGCCCGCCTCCACCAGCTGGGCGGTCACCGCGGCCGGCAGGTCCAGCGACGGCGAACCCCAGGTGGTGCAAGCGGCCGCCTGTGGCCAGGTGGCCGCCACCTCGTCGCGCAGCGCCGCGGGCACCTCATAACAGCAGCCGCCGATGGCCGGGCCGATCAGCGCGACGACCATGCTCGCGTCGGTCCCGTCGCGCCGGGTCAAGGCACGCACAGCGGCGACGGCGACCTGCGCTTGCACACCCCGCCGCCCGGCGTGGACGGCCGCGACCCCGCGACCGGGATCGGCCAGTAGTACGGGCACGCAGTCGGCCGCGAGCACGATCACCGCGACGTCGGGCTCGAAGGTGACCAGGGCGTCGACCCCGGCGATGGCGTCGGCGTGGTTCCCGGTCCCGCGACCTTGCTCGGCCGCCCCGACCACGGCCACCTTCCCGGCGTGGACCTGCTCCATGAACACCGCCGACGCCAGCGTGGCACCGATCACCGCGAGCGCCTCGCTGCGTGCGGTGGCGACATCACCGTCTCCGACCACCAGCGACAGGTTGGCCTCAGCAGCCGCCGAGGGGGCGAGTCGGCCGCTGAAGACCGCCCTTACCGCCGGGTCCTCGGCGACCTCGGCGACGATCGGCGGCCGCCGGACGTCGAGGGCCGGCGTCACCGCTTCAAGAAGGACGGAATGTCGAGGTCGTCGTCGTCATCGCTGTAGACCACGGGCGAACGGTCGCCGCGCCGACGGAACACGTCGTCGTCTTCGTCGTCATCGTCGTGCAGCGACTGAGAGGTGGCAGGCGGCGCCGGCCGGCGTGCCGCCGAGTCGCGGCGCTCCATCGGGCGTAGCACCCCGCTGCCTCCAGTACCGCTCATGTTGGTACCGGTGTCGGCGAATCCGGCGGCGATGACGGTCACCTTCACCTCGTCACCCAGCGAGTCGTCGATCACCGCGCCGAAGATGATGTTGGCGTCCGGGTCGGCGGCCTGTGAGATGACCTCGGCCGCCTCATTGACCTCGTACAGGCCCAGGTCACTGCCGCCGGCGATCATCAGCAGGACGCCGTGCGCCCCGTCGATGGACGCCTCCAACAATGGCGAGCTGACGGCCATGCGGGCAGCTTCCAACGCACGGCTGGATCCCCGCGCCTTGCCGATGCCCATGAGCGCGCCGCCCGCATCGCGCATCACCGCCGACACGTCGGCGAAGTCGGTGTTGATCAGTCCGGGGGTGGTGATCAGGTCGGTGATGCCCGCGACGCCCTGCAGCAAGACGTCGTCGGCGAGGCGGAAGGCCTGCAGCACCGACGTCTCTTCGTCGGAGATCTCCAGCAGCCGGTCGTTGGGGATCACGATGAGGGTGTCCACCGCCTCGCGCAGGTTTTCGATGCCCTTCTCCGCCTGCATGCCGCGACGCCTGCCCTCGAAGGAGAACGGCCGCGTCACGACGCCGATCGTCAGCGCGCCGAGACCCTTGGAGATCTCGGCGATCACGGGAGCGCCGCCGGTGCCCGTCCCGCCGCCCTCTCCCGAGGTGACGAAGATCATGTCGGCGCCCTTGAGCACCTCCTCGATCTCGTCGCGGTGCTCCTCGGCGGCGCGTCGACCCACTTCGGGATCGCTGCCGGCGCCAAGGCCGCGCGTCAGCTCGCGACCAACATCGAGCTTAACGTCGGCGTCAGACATCAGCAGCGCCTGGGCGTCGGTATTGACGGCGATGAACTCGACCCCCTTCAGCCCCGCCTCGATCATGCGGTTGACGGCGTTGACGCCGCCACCGCCGACCCCGACGACCTTGATGAGCGCGAGGTAGTTCTGCGGTAGCGCCACGGGGGCTCCCTTCGTACCGGCTTCCGACTTACCCTCAGGCTGAGGGTTATGGTTATGTAAACCTCTTGTTGGGGTGAAGATAGACAAGGCGTTCGGCAGCGTCAAGCAGACAACGTCCGCTTTGCAAAGATTTCTTCTTAGCGGGCCGGGACCACCACAGGATTGGCCGGGGCGGTGACGTTGATCTCGGCGATCCCCATCTCTGGATCTTCCCGTTGCAGCTGGGCCAACAGCTCCAGCAGGACGGCACTCTTGGCGTCCATCCGCTCGGCGGTCCCCAAACGCACCCAGATTCGCGCCGGCAGCGAATCCAGCGCGCGGCCGTGTGCTCGCAGGCCGCGCAGGCGCAGGTGCAGGCGCAGACCCGGCTCGCTAGGGGCGTCATAGCGCACGGCTGCCGCGCGCAGCGCAGCCGGCAGGGCCGAATGGGCCTGCAGGGCGTTGCGGACGGCCCGATCGCGGACGGCGACACCCGGTGCAGGCAGCACCGCTCGCGGCGCGTCGATGCGGACCAGCCGCCGGGTATGGTTGCGCCGCCCGGGGCCGGCGGGTGCGATCACCACGCCATCGGCGTCGATCTGCCAGGTTTGTCCGCCCCCGATGACCGCTGCCAGCGGCACACGTGGCGTGACCACGATCACCACGGTGGAAGGCGGCTTGCGCTCCAGGCGCACCTGCTGCACCCACGGCACAGCGGCGACCCGCTGCTGCGCCGCCGCCAGGTCGACCGCCACCAGATTCTGACCAGGGCGAACGCCAGCGATGTCTCGCACCAGCTGGGCCTGCGCGGCGGGAACCCCTTCCACGTGCACGCCCGTGATAGCGAACAGCGAGGAGCGCGAGATCACCACCGCCCCCACCGCCAGGGCGATCAGCGCGAGGATCGACAGCGCCCAGCGCCGGCGGTGCCGGTAGTCAGCGCTGGCGACCTCGTGGCGACGTTGCAGGATGCGCGCGTCCACCGCGGGCTGCCGCGAGGCCGGTGCTCTGCTGCTCATTCCGCATCCGCCGCGGCATCGAAGCCAGCCAGCACGACCTCAGTCTCCAGCCGCACGCCATGCGTGGTGAACACCGCGCGCCGCACGTCTCGGATCACGGCCCGGACGTCGTCGGCGCGCGCCCCGGCGGCCACGGTGATGAAGTTGGCGTGCACGGCGCTGACGGCGGCGCCACCGACGCGATGCCGCTTCATCCCGGCCGACTCGATCAACCGTCCCGCGGAGTCGCCGTCCGGGTTGCGGAACACGCTGCCGCAGGACGGTTCGTTGATCGGCTGGTTGCTGCGCCGCCACTGCCGCATCTCGGCCATGTCGGCGGCGAGCCTTTCGGGATCCGCACGGCGCAGGCGCAGCGTGGCGTGCACGACAACCGCGTCTCCAGGCAGCGCCGTGTGGCGATAGCGCATCCGCAGGTCTTGGGCCCGCAACCGGTCGAGCGCACCGCCGGTGTCCAGGCGCAGCACCTCGGCGTCGACCAGCACCTCCGACAGCTCGTGACCGTGCGCGCCGGCGTTCATGCGCACCGCCCCGCCGAGGCTGCCGGGGATGGCCACGCCGAACGCCAGGCCGCCCAGGTGACGGCGGCCGACGGTCTGGGCCAGGACGGGCATCGGTTCGGCGGCACCGGCGGTGACGAGCACCGCCGCGCCAAGGGGCCGGTCATCGGCATCGTCTTCGACCACGACACCGCGAAAGCCGCGCCCGAGAGTCACCACCACACCCGGCCAGCCGGCGTCGGCCACCAGCAGGTTGGAGCCTCGGCCCAGGATCAGCCACGGGCGGTCGGACTCGGCGCAGATCCGGGCGATGGCGACCAGATCTCGCGGTGTCTCGGCACGGACCAGCGCGGCCGCGGGACCACCAACACGCAGGGTGGTGTGGCGGGCCAGCGGTTCGTCGGCCAGCACGGTGCCCTCAATCTCGGCCGCCAACGCGTCGACGAAGGGGTCAGGCATCGTCGTCGGTGTGCCGCTCGCGCAGGACGGCCAGCAGCGCGGGCCCCACTTCAGTGATGTCACCCGCGCCGAAGGTCAGGACCAGATCGCCCGCCGACACCAGCTCGGCCACCGCCATCGGCAGATCCGACGCGGCGGGGACGTAGTGCGTCGGCACCCCAGCGGCCCTGGCCGCCTCGGCGATCAGCCCGCCGGTGACGCCGGGGACGGGCGCTTCGCGGGCGCCGTAGACGTCGGTCACGACCACCAGGTCGGCTCCGGCCAGGGCGTGGCCGAACTCGCCGCACAGCGCGGCAGTCCGCGAGTACAGGTGCGGTTGGAACACCGCGACCACCCGCCCAGCACGGACGGTCTGGTGCGCGGCGGCGATGTTGACCGCCAGCTCGGTGGGATGGTGGGCGTAGTCGTCGATCACGGTGACGCCTGCGGCGGTCCCGACGCGCTGGAATCGCCGCTGGGCACCGGTGAAGCCGGCCAGTCCGCGCGCGACGGCCTCCCAGCCGGCGCCGGCCCACAGCGCGCCGGCGGCCGCCGCGGCGGCGTTGAGCAAACTGTGGCGGCCCGCCAGGCGCAGGGTCAGGCGTCCCAGTTCATCGCTTCCCCGCACCAGGGTGCAGCTCGAGCCATGCGCGTCGAGGGCCACGTCGGTCAGCCGCAGGTCGGCGTCGGGATGCTCGCCGTAGGTCAGCAGCGGGCCGGCGGCCTGCTCCAGCAGGGCGGCGGCCCCGGCGTCGTCGCGGCAGACGACAGCCAGCCCGCCCGCAGGCCGTCGGACGAGGAAGTCGCCGAAGGCGGTGACGACCGCCCCGAGGTCGGCGTAGGTCTCGTGATGGTCCAGCTCGACGTTGGTGACCACCGCGCAGTGCGGGAGGTAGGACAGGAACGACCGGTCCGACTCGTCGGCCTCGGCCACGAAGACGTCACCAGTGCCGTGGTGGGCGGCGGTGCCCGACTCACGCAGCGCGCCGCCAATGGCGAATGAGGGGTCCAGCCCGGCGGTCTGCAGGCAGACCGTCGTCATGGCGGTGGTGGTGGTCTTGCCGTGCGTGCCCGCGATGAGCAAGGCCCGGCGGTCGACCATCAGGGCGGCCAGCAGCTCGGCCCGCGTCACCACGGGGATGCCCCGCTCCTCGGCACGGACCACCTCGGGGTTGCTGGCCGGGACCGCGGTCGAGACGGCGACGAGGGCGGCGCCGTCGACATAGGCGGCCTGGTGACCGACATGGACGCGCGCGCCCATCGCGGCCAGGCCCGCCAACGCGCGTCCACCGCGAAGGTCGCTGCCGCTGACCGGATGGCCCCGTTCCAGCAGGATGGTCGCCAAGGCGCTCATCCCCGCCCCGCCTACGCCCACCAAATGGACGAGGGTGCCCTCCGGCAGGAGCCGCGGCACGGCTGCCGGTCGCCGGGGGGTGGCGTCGCTCACGGTCCACCTGCCACAGCGGTCGCCGGCCGCGAGGCGGCGGCGGCCGCCAGCAGCTCGGCCAGACGGGCGGCGGCGTCGGGTCTGCCCAGGCGGCGAGCCGCGGAGGCGACGGCTGCCCGGCGGGTGTCATCGGTCAGCAGCGGCGCGACGGCCGCCACCAGTCGCGCGCCGTCCAGATCAGGGTCGGCGATCATCGTGGCGGCACCGGCGTCGACCAGGGCCCGCGCGTTCGCCGTCTGCTCGTCGGCGGCCGCGTGGGGATAGGGCACCAGCACACTGGGCAGGCCGACCACGGTCAACTCCGCGATGGTGGACGCTCCCGCGCGGCAGACGACCACGTCCGCGGCGGCATACGCCTGGGTCATGTCGTCGAGGAACGCCTCGCAGCTGACCAGCAGCGCCGGGTCAGCGCCGGCCCAGGCGGCCGCCACGCGCGCATGGTCGCGGGCACCGGTGACATGCAGCACCTGCACGCTGGCGGGGTCCGGCCAGGTCGCCTCCAGCAAGGCGTCGTTGAGGCGCCGCGCGCCGAGGCTGCCGCCGAAGGCGAGCACGGTGCGCCGGTCCGGGTCAAGGCCCAGCGCTGCCATTGCCCTGGGGCGCAGGGCTGCGAGGTCGGCGCGCAGCAAGTCGTCGCGGACAGGGTTGCCCGTCACGACCGTGCGCGCCGAACGGGGAAAGTGCCGCTGCGTGCCGGGAACGCTCACGGCGACGGTCCAGGCCCAGCGGGCGGCGATGCGGTTGGCAAGGCCGGGCGCGGCGTTCTGCTCGTGGATCAGCAGCGGGATGCCGGCAAAGCGAGCCGCCAGTGCCAACGGCCCTGAGACGTAGCCGCCGAACACGCAGGCGGCGGCCACGTTACGGCGGCGGATCAATCGGGCCAGCGACCGGGCTGACCGCAGCACCACGAACGGCAACCGCGCCGTCTGGGGCGACAGCCGGCGCAGCAGGGGCGCCGCCGACACCTGGTGCAGCGCCCAGCCAGCAGCCGGGACCATGCTCGACTCCAGCCCTGTCGCGGTGCCGACGAACTCGACGTCCAACGCCGGGTCGTAGGTGCGCAGCGCCTCTGCGGTGGCCAGCGCCGGGGTGACATGGCCGGCGGTGCCGCCGCCCGCGAGCAGGACCACCGTCACGGCCGCCTCCGCACCTGCGGCACACCAGCGGTGGTCTTACTGACGCGAGGCCCGCCAGCACCGGGCTCGCCGGCGCGGGCGATTGCCAGCAGGATCCCCAACCCGAGGGCGGTGATGACCAGCGACGAGCCTCCGAAGCTGACCAGTGGCAGGGTGACCCCGGTCACGGGCAGCAGACCGACCACCGACCCGATGTTGATCACGGCCTGCAGCAGCAGCCAGCCGGTCAACGAGGCGGCCAGCAGCCGTCCGAACGGGTCGGGAGCGCGGCGGGCGGCACGCATCCCGAAGACCGCCAGCAGCCCGAACAGCAGCAGGACGGCCATGGCACCGACCAGGCCGAGTTCCTCGCCGATGATCGCGAAGATGTAGTCGGTGTGGGCGTTGGGGATGTACAGCCATTTGCCGCGGCCCTGACCCAGCCCGGTGCCGGTCCAGCCCCCCGATCCCAGGGCCAAGTACCCCTGCACCGTCTGGTAGCCGTAGTGCGCCGGATCCGACATCGGGTCCAGCCAGGCCATGAACCGGCCGCGGCGGTAGTCCGACGTGGCGATCCCCACGGCGCCCAGCACCCCCAGCAGCGCCATCCCGGCACCGACGATGCGCACCGGCAGCCCCGCGGCGATCAGCGTCACCCCGCCGATGCAGGCGATCAGCACGGCGGTCTCAAGGTCCGGCTCGAGCATCACGAGCACGCCGACCAGCCCGAGCAGCGGCACGGCAGGCAGCAGCAGTCCACGCAGGTCACCTCGGCGCAACGCCTTCCAGCGTCGCGCTAGTACGTGGGCCAGGTACAGCGGCACCGTCAGCTTGAGTAGCTCACTGGGCTGGAAGCGCAGCGGCCCCAGGTCGATCCAGCGGCGGGCGCCGTTGACGACGACGCCGACGCCGGGGAGCACCACCGCGGCCGCGGCCAGCAGCGACACCACCAGCAGCGGCCCCGCCAGGCTGCGCCAGCGCCGGTAGTCGCTGCGCGCCGCGACGACGAGCAGCGGCAGGCCGAGCAGGCTCCACAGCAGTTGCCGCGCGAAGATGCCGAAGGCGTTGCCGCTCTCGGCGGTGGACGCGACGAAGGACGCCGAGAACGTCATGATCAGGCCGAGCAGCCACAGCACCACCGTGGTGGCCACCAGCGCCTGGAACTCCGTCGTCCGCTGGCCTGCGACGGTGGGCCGCGTCCAGCGCACGGCGGTGGCGGCGCGCGCCCGCGCGCCTGCGAGGTCACTGGCCACCAACGACCTCCCGGCGAGGCAGCGCCGCGACGGCGCTGCGGAAGGCACGGCCCCGCTCGGCGTAGTCCCGGAACTGGTCCATCGAGGCGCAGGCGGGAGCCAGCAGCACCGTGTCACCCGGGCGGGCCAGGTCGGCCGCGGCCCGGACCGCGACGTCCAACGTTCCGGCCTGGATGACTGGCAGGCCCAGCTCCTCGACGAGCCGGGCGAGGTCTGGTCCGGCGGTGCCAATGGTGGTGGCGGCGCGCACGTAACGCGCGACCTCGGCGCGCAGAGACTCGAAGGTCAGGCCCTTTGCCAGACCCCCGGCGATCCACACGACCCGACGGCCGCCGCCATCGTCGGCGCCCCCGAAGGACGCCAGTGCGGCCGCCGCCGCATGCGGGTTGGTGGCTTTGGAATCGTTGACGTAGACAACTCCGTCGACCGTGGCCACCACCTCGAGGCGGTGCGCACCCGCGGAGTAACCGCGCATGGGCGCGGCCAGGGCGCTGGGGTCGGCGCCAGCGCAGCAGGCGGCGGCAACGGTAGCGGCTGCGTTGGCCAGGTTGTGCGGACCGCGGATCGCCAGCTCGCCGACGCCGACAACCTCGACCGGCTCCTCGCCGAGGAAGGCCACGATCGCGCCGCCGTCGACGCCGACCTGCCCCTGCCGCGGCGGCGACAGGGTGAAGGCGGCACGGCGCCCGGGAGGCGGATGGGCAGCAGCGATGGCCTGCGCGCCGGCGTCCTCGGCGTTGACGATCGCCCAGTCGCTCGGGCGCTGCGAACGCCATACGCGGGCCTTGGCTGACTGGTAGCCGTCCAAGCCGCCGTGCCAGTCCAGGTGGTCGGGTGCCAGGTTGAGCAGCACGGCCACCTCGGGACGCAGCGTGTGCGTGAACTGCAGCTGGAAGCTGGACAGCTCCGCGACCACCACAGCGGGGGGCTCGTCGGCGCCGAGGACCGACACCAGCGGGGTCCCGATGTTGCCGGCCGCCAGTGCACCAAGGCAGGCGGCCAGCAGCTCGGTGGTGGTGGTCTTGCCGTTGGTGCCCGTTACCGCCAGCAGGCGGATCCGCCCGGCGGCCAGCCGCCACGCCAGCTCCGGCTCGCTGTAGACGGGCACCCCCCGGCGGACCGCGGCGGCGAGCACGGGGCCGTCCTGGGGCACTCCCGGGCTGGTCACCACCAGGTCGACGCCGTCGACGTCGGCGGCGGTCGAGCGCCCCAGCCCGACCGTGGCGCCCCGGGCGCGCAGGGCCTCGGCCCGGGCCGCCAGCGCGGGACTGTGGGCCGCGTCGACGGCATGCACCTCGACCCCGCGCCGCAGCAGCTCGCGCGCAGCCGCCTCGCCGGACACGCCAAGCCCCACGACCAGGACACGGCTGCCGGGCGTCATCCCGCCACCCCCCGGTTGATGGCCTCGGCGTAGAACAGGCCAAGACCGAACCCCACCGCCAGGCCACCGACGATCCAGAAACGCACCATCACGGTCGTCTCGTGCCAGCCGCCGAGCTCGAAGTGGTGGTGCAGCGGGGCCATCTTGAACAGCCGCTTGCCGAACAGCCGGAAGCTGCCAACCTGCAGGATGACACTGGCGGTCTCGACCACGTACAGACCGCCGATGATCACCAGCAGCAGCTGGGTCTCGGTGAGCACGGCCAGGGCGGCGAGCAGGCCACCGATCGCCAGGGATCCCGTGTCGCCCATGATGATCTTGGCGGGAAACGCGTTCCACCACAGGAATCCCAGGCAGGCGGCCATGGCCGCGGCGGCCGCGATCGCCAGCGCATCGGCGTGCAGGGTGACCGCCAGCGAGTAGTCGGCCGCATGGCGGAACTGCCAGAAGGCGATGACGGTGTACGCGCCGAAGACCAGGGCGCTGACGCCGGCGGCGAGCCCATCAAGGCCGTCGGTCAGGTTCACCGCGTTGGAGGTGGCCGCCAGCATGATGAAGCACCACAGCACGAAGAAGCTCCCGAAGTCGAAGCTGGTCGCGCCGATGAACGACAGGTTGGTCGAGGTCTCCGCGACGTATTGGGCGCCGACCGCGAAGATGCCCGCCACTAGCGCCTGGCCCGTGAACTTGGCCGTCTTGGTCAACCCGAGGCTGCGGTTGCGACGGATCTTGATGTAGTCGTCGAGGAAGCCGACCGCACCCATCCCCGCGAACACCCCGACGGCCAGCATGCCGCCGGAGGACCAGGCGTCGACGAAGCTGACGGTGCCGCGGGCCGACCACCAGCCGGTCAGCGTGGCCACGACATAGCCGAGGATCGCCGACAGAATGATCGCCGTGCCGCCCATTGTGGGGGTCCCGCGCTTGGACATGTGGGCCTGCGGTCCGTCGTCGCGGATCAGCTGCCCGTAGCCCCGGCGGCGGAAGAAGCGGATCACCAGCGGCGTTCCGACCAGCGACGCGATCAGGGCGACGCCGGCGGCGAGGAGGACGCTGCGCATCCCGAAGATGTCGTTCACGGGCCCTGCCCCGGCGCGGGTGACCGTGACGCCGGCGTGTGCAACGCGGCGGCGACGCGCTCCAAGCCGACCGAACGGCTGGCCTTGACCAGGACCGCGTCACCCGCCGTCAGCCAGTCGCGCATGCGAGCCACCGCCTCGTCGCCGTTCGAAACGACGGCCACCGAGCCGGCGGGCAGGCCGGCCTGCCGGGCGCCCTCGGCGACAGTGGCGGCCCGTTCACCCACCAATACCAGGCCATCCAGATCCAGCTCGCCGGCGCGCCGGCCGATGTCGCGGTGCGCACCATCGGCGTCGGTGCCCAGCTCCGCCATCTGTCCGAGGACGGCGAAGCGCCGACCGGACACGGTCATGGCGGCCAGCGTCACCAGGGCCGCCGCCATCGATGCCGGGTTGGCGTTGTAGGCGTCGTTCAGCACCAGCACGCCGTCGGCGGTGGTGGACAGCTCCATACGCCAGCGCGACACACTGGCTTCGGCCAGAGCCAGCGCCGCGTCGGCCAGGTCGACGCCGCAGGCCTCGGCGGCCGCGAGCGCCGCCAGGGCGTTGCCGACGTTGTGGGCACCGGGCAGGGGCAGCCGGACGGCGAGGTCGCGGACCCGGAACGCCGCCCGGGCCTGGATGTCCAGCCGCACGTCGACCGCGCGTAGGTTGGCATCCGGACTCGTGCCGAAGGTCACCACCCGGCAGCTGGCGCGCTCAGCCATCGCAGCGACGCGTGGGTCGTCGGCGTTGAGCAGCGCCACCCCGTCGGCCGGCAGCGCCGCCACCAGCTCGGCTTTGGCCTCGGCGACGGTGTCAACGCTGCCGAACATCTCCAGATGCGCCGCGCTGACGTTGGTCACGACACCCACGTCGGGGCGCACGATCTGGGCCATCTGGGTGATATGGCCGAGACCGCGCGCGCCGAGCTCGGCGACCAGCACCTGCGCGCCGGTTTCCAGCAGGCAGCACGTCAGGGGCACACCCAGCTCGTTGTTGTAGGAGCCGGGGTTGGCCACCACCCGGCGGCCGGCACCGACGGCCGCGGCGACGAGGTCCTTGGTGGTCGTCTTGCCGCTCGATCCGGTGATGGCCACGACCGTCGGGTCGATGCTGGAGCGCAGCCATGCGCCGAGGCCGCGCAGGGCGTCGCCGGGATCGTCGACCGCCACCCCACCGCGGGCGACGGCGGCGTAGTCGACGCGGCACAGGTAGCCGCCGGCCCCTGCGGCCACGGCAGCCCGGATGTGATCGTGGCCGTCCGTCTGCTCGCCGGGCAGCGCCACGAACAGCGAGTTGGGCCGGACCGTGCGCGAGTCCATGGTGACGTGGTCCACGGCCCGACGACCGTCGGCGGGGTCGCATACGACACCGCCCACGACCTCGGCCAGGTCGTCCAGGGTCAGGCGCATCACCGGGACGTTCCCGGAGCACTCGTGGCGGTGAGCAGCGCCCGGGCGACCAGACGGTCGTCGAACTCCACCGTCCGATCCGCCAGCTCCTGGTAGGCCTCGTGGCCCTTGCCGGCGATGATCACGACATCCCCTGAGCCGGCGGCGTCAAGGGCCGCGGCGATGGCGTCGCGTCGGTCGATGACCACCTGCCAGCGCGCGCCGTAGACGACGGCGGCACCACCGGCTACCCCCGCGAGGATCGCCGTCGGGTCCTCGCTGCGCGGGTTGTCACTGGTCAGCACCGCCAGATCAGCCAAGCGGGCGGCGACCCGTCCCATCAGGGGCCGCTTGCCGGTATCGCGATCGCCGCCGCAGCCGACCACGACGACCACCTTGCGACCCGAGTCGGGACCCACCATGCGGCGGGCCGCGGTCAGCACTCGCTCCAGCGAGTCGGGGGTGTGGGCGTAGTCCACCAGGACGGTGAACGGCTGTCCGGCGTCCACGGGTTCCATGCGCCCCGGCACCCCACGGCAGGCGGCGATCCCCGCGGCGGCCGCGTCGAGGTCGACGCCGGCGACCTCGGCGGCGGCCATCGCACACAGCGCGTTGGCCACATTGAAGTCGCCTACCAACGGTGTGCGAACCGCGACGGCGCCGGTGCGCAGCTGCGCGACGAAGCGGCAGCCCTCCTCGGTGGTCTGCACGTCCGTGGCGCCGACGTCGGCTGCCGTAGCGGTGCCCGACGGGCTCAGCGCCACCAGCTCCACGTCCGAGGTCTGCGCCAACCGCCGCCCGTAGGGGTCGTCGACATTGATCACGGCGGTCTTGGTGTAGTCGGAGGTGAACAGCAGCGCCTTGGCCTGGAAGTAGTCCTCGAGGTCGGCGTGGAAGTCCAGGTGATCCTGGCTGAGGTTGGTGAACACGGCCACCGTGAAGCGGGTGCCGGCGACCCGCCCCAGGGCCAGACCGTGGCTGGACACCTCCATCGCGGCCGCGGTGACCGCCGCGTTCCGCATGCGCGCCAGCAGGCGCTGCACGTCGGGGGCCTCCGGGGTGGTCCGGACGCCGGGGACGGCCTGCCCGGCGATCAGCGTCTGCACTGTGCCGATCAGCCCCGTGCGGTGGCCGGCGGCCCGCAGGATCGACTCCAGCAGGTAGGCGGTCGTGGTCTTGCCGTTGGTGCCGGTGATCCCGCACAGCGTCATCGCCGCCGAGGGATGCTGGTGCACCTCCGCAGCAACGGGTCCCAGCGCGGCGGCAGTGGAGGGGACCTGCAGCTGCGGCACCGGCTGGTCGAGCACGCGCTGCACCAGCAAGGCGGGGCTGCCAGCGGCGACCGCCGCCGGCGCGAAGTCGTGGCCGTCGGCATGCTCGCCGGGACGGCAGGCGTACAGCATCCCTGGACCGGCCTGCCGGCTGTCGTGGGTGACGTCGCGCACGACGACGTCGGCGTCGCCTGGGACCAGGCGGGCACCGGAGCCTGCCGCGCGCAGCAGGTCGCGCAGCTGCGCGGCGGGTGCGTCGGAGAAGTTCGTCACGAGGGCTCAGTGGTCGAGGGCAGGCGTCGGCGCTGGCAGGCGAGCATACGGGTGTGCCCCCTTTCTGCCCGGCAGCCACCACGGCCGGACGGACGGGCGGCGCCACATCGGACTGCGATACGTAGCCGTAGGCGGTGGCGCATCTCACTGCGCATCCGACTAGCGCCGCGCGGGACGGTGCACCCATGCGGGCAGGGCCGAGCGCCGCGTCCACCGCGGAAGCGGCGAACGGGCGAGCGGCGAGGGTTCGCCGGCGGCTGCCGTGGTGACGGCACTGCCGACCACCGGTGCGGCGGAGCGGGCGTCGGGGTCCGACGGTGGCACGTGGCGGTGGTTGAGGGTGAAGCCCATGATGTCGGCGAACACCGGGCCGGCGGTCAGGCCGCCGTAGTACAGCGGCCGCGGCTCGTCCAACGCGACGCCGACCACCACGGCGGGGTCCTCGGCGGGTGCGAAGCCGACGAACGAGCCGACGTAGGCCCCAGCCTCATAGCCGCGCCGGGTGGTTGACGGCTTCTGCGCCGTTCCGGTCTTGCCACCGACGGCGTAGCCCGGCACCGCACACAGCTCACAGGTGCCGTGCTCGTCGTCGACGACACCGACCAGCATCCGGGCCAGCGTGTCGGCGGTCTCCTGGGACACCACGCGGCGCCGCGGAGCGGTCGCGGCGGGGCGCAGCTGATCGTCGGGGCCCACGTTCCCGCGCACCAGTGACGGCTGCACCTGCTCGCCACCTGACGCGATCGTGGTGAAGACCGACGCCACCTGCAGCAGCGACGCCGACACGCCCTGCCCGATGCTGATGGTCGGCAGGCTCGTGTCCCACCAGGTATTCACCTCCGGCAGCAGGCCGGCCGACTCGCCCGGGAAGCCAACCCCCGATACGCGGCCGTAGCCGAAGCGCTCCAGGTACTCGTGCAGGCGCCGGGGCCCCACCCGCTGGGCCAGCTTGATGGTGCCGATGTTGGACGACTGCGCCATGATCTCGGCCAACGTCATCCGCTGCGTCGGGTGGCTGTGCGAATCGCTGAACACCTTGCTGCCAACCCGGTGGGTGTCGGGCACCTTCAGGCGTTCCCGGACCGAGATCGCTCCCTCCTCCAGCGCCGCACTGGCGGTGATCACCTTGTTGACGCTGCCGGGCTCGAAGATGTCGGTGACGACACGGTTACGCCGTGCCGCGACCGGCGAGTTGCCGATGCGCTCGGGGTCATAGGTCGGCACCGAGGCCATCGCCAGCACCTCGCCCGTGGCGACGTCGAGCACGACGGCGGAGCCACCCTCGGCGCCGTAGCCAGACACCGCGTCGCCGAGCACCCGTTCGGTCATGGACTGAATCTGGCGGTCGATGGTCAGCACGACGTCGCGCCCGGGTACCGGCGGGGTCACCTGCCGTGGCGCGGCGCTGATCTCCAGGCCGCCGGGTGCCCGTTCGAGCTGCAGCGCGCCAGGCTGGCCGGCCAAGATCGGATCCAAGCCGAGCTCCAGCCCGGCGAGCCCTTCGCCGTCGATGCCCGCGAAGCCGACGACATGCGCCGCGAGGCCGTCGGACGGATAGACGCGACGGGACTCCTCCAGCACTCCGACGCCGGGCAGCCGCAGCGCCGTGACCTGCTCCCCCACTCGCCAGGGCAGCTGGCGGCCGAGGTACACGAAGCCCTCGTCGCCCAGCAGCAAACCCTTCAGGTCTCGAGCGCTGCGGTCGAGCAGCGGCGCGAGGCTGCGCGCGATCACCATGGGAGGCATCCGGCTGCTGCGCACCTCGTGGGGATTGGCGTAGATCGTCGCGGCGGCCAGTGACATCGCCAGTGGCTCTCCGCCGCGGTCGTACAGCCGACCTCGGCGAGCGGGCAGCGTCAGCTGGCGCTGCGTCTGGCGCACGGCCAGACCGCGGTACTCGGCCGCGTTGACCACTTGGATGCTCACCAGGCGCCACCCCATGACCAGGGTGACGGCCAGGTAGACGGCGAGCAGCAGGGACAGGCGGCGGCGCGAGCTGGACCGCGCCATCGCCTCGCAGCAGCCGGCTACCGCGGAGTGCGCAACGGTCCGGGAGCGTGTGGGCCGCCTGCGAGGGTCTGCGGACCGGCCGGACGCCGCGGGCCGGCCGCGCACCGCTCCCATAGGCGGCCGGCTAGCCACCAGTGTCCGGGGGCCGGGACGCAACATGCGAGCTGGCCCGTGTCGGCTGGAGAGCGAGGAACGCCGGCTGCTCCGCGGGGACCATCCCGAGCCGTCGCTCGGCGTGCCGGCGGATGCGGTCTGGCGCCTCCAGCCGCGCGACGCTGACCGTCAGTCCGTCGACGCGCAGGTTGAGCGTGTCGACTTCGCGAACCAGCTCGCGGTGGGCGAAGGACTGCTCTGCGGCCAGCGCGTTGAGCGCCACGCTCCCGAAGACGCCGGGCACGGCCACGAAGATCATCAGCGCGAGATAGCGGCGCGCGTGGCGCGGTGGACCGACGAGGCGCAGCTGCGGCCGGCGTGTCGGCGGGATCTGCGGTCGTGGCGCCACCGGGCGTCGAACGGGAAGGGCAGTCATGGTCGGGCCTCCTGCGACGAGGCGGTCGGTAGCTGGCCCTGGGCGACCTTCTCAGCCGCCCGCAGCCGGGCTGAACGAGCGCGAGGGTTGCGGCGGATCTCGGCGTCGTCGGGTCGCTGCGCGCCCCGGGTCACCAGCCGCACCAGCGGCTGGCGCCCGCACCCGCACACCGGCAGCTCCGGCGGACAGATGCAGCCGACGGCGGCAGCGGCGAAGAAGCGTTTGGCGAGGCGGTCCTCGCCGGAGTGGTAGCTCAGGACGGCGACGCGCCCGCCGCGCTTGCCAGCAGCGGCGGGCGCCACCGTCTCCAACGCCTGGGGAAGGGAGGCGCTGAAGCGGTCCAGCTCGGCGTTGACGACGATGCGCAGCGCCTGGAAGGTCTTGGTCGCCGGATGGGTGCCGGCGTGACGCGCGGGTGTGGGCACCGCTGCGCTCACCACCTCGGCCAGCTGGCCGGTCGTGGTCAGCGGGCGCGCCCGCACGATGGCCGCGGCGATTCGTGGCGCATAGCGCTCCTCGCCGTACACCCGCAGCATCCGGGCCAGCTCCCGCTGCTCGGTGGCGTTGACGACATCGGCGGCGGTAGTACCGGCACTGGGGTCCATGCGCATGTCCAGCGGTCCGGAGGCGCGGAAGGAGAATCCCCGCGCCGCGCGGTCCAACTGCAGCGAGGACACGCCGAGGTCGTACAGCACCCCGAGCAGCGGTCCAGCGGCGGACAGGACCGGTGCCACCTGCGCTGCCAGCTGCTCGTAACCCGCGTGCACCAGATGAACCCGCTGCCCGTAGGCGGCCAACCGGCGCGCCGCGAGCTCCAGTGCCTCGGGGTCGCGGTCGAACCCCACCAGGTGCACGTCGGGGCCGCTCGCCGCTAGCAGCGCCGCCGCGTGGCCGGCGACGCCGACCGTGGCGTCGACGAGCACGCCCGCGCCGTGCGGCACGGCCAGCAAGGCGGTGACCGGACCCACGAGCACCGGCTCGTGACGCCGCGCGGTGCGCTCCGATTGGGTGTCCATCTAGAAGATGCCGAGGTTGAACGGCTGATCGGTGTTGGCCAGGTCGTCCATGGCCTGGTCGCGGTAGGTTTCCCAGGCGCCGGTGTGCCACAGCTCCAGCCGGGCGTCCGCGCCGACGACCGTGACGTCCTTGACCAGGTTGGCGTAGCTGCGCAGGCGAGCCGGGATCGTCACCCGGCCCTGGCGGTCGGGTGTCTCGGGGTGCGCCGCCGAGGTGATCGCGCGCGCAAAGGAGCGCTCACGGCGGTCGGTGGAGCGCAAGGACCGCAGGCTGGTCACGATCCGCTGCCAGTCGGCGGCGGGATGCACCGCCAGGCAACGATCGGGCGCCACCGTCATCACCAGCCCCTCTCGAAGTGCTTCGCGGAAGGCCGACGGCAGGATCAGCCGCCCCTTGGGGTCCAGCGTGTGCTGGTACTCCCCCAGGAACATGCCTCCCGCCGCAGCGTCGCCGAATTCCTCCATCGTACTCCACTGTCCACCACTTTCCTCCCTGAGTCAAGCAGGGCAGCCGCCCCCGCCGCCCATCCAGGAGGGAGCGCAGCACGACAGGGCTGGTCAGAGACGGTGGTGCGGTGTGGAGCGGAAGGGCCTAGTCAGCTCGCCGACAGGGCGTCGCCGAGGTAGTCGGCCCAGTCGTCGCGGACGCCGCCCACCGCCACGACCAACCAGAAGGCGGCGCGAGGGGCGTACGGCCGACGCGCCAACGACATGGCGGCCTCAACGGGGGTGTAGTCCTTCTTGCGGCTGTTGCAGCGACGGCAGGCCGCCACTACGTTCTCCCACTCGTGGGGTCCGCCGCGGCTGCGCGGCACAATGTGGTCCACGTTCTCCGCCGTGCGCCCGCAGTACTGGCAGGTGTGCTCGTCGCGGATGAACACCCCGCGCCGGCTGAGCGTCGCACGCCTCCGGTAGGGAACCCGCACGAAATGGCGCAGGCGCACCACCGATGGCGCCGCGATGTCGATCTCCACTGAACGGAAGCGATGGCCGTTGCTGTGGATCACATCGGCCTTGGACGACAGCACCAGCACCACCGCTCGGCGCGCCGGCACGACGCACAGCGGTTCCATGGTGGCGTTGAGCACCAGCGCCTTGCCGGGGTTGCCGCGGCTTGGCGGCACCTCGACGGTAACGGGCACAGCGCTGATCACCGCGGTCTCCGCGGTCAGCCGGGACGCTACCGATCCCAGCAGCGTTGGGCCTTCGTCCACGCTGTCCTCCCGCCGGCTGAATGGTTGCCGCCGCCGGCTCGGTCGCGCCACTGTAGCCGACCACGAGATCCCGGATCCCGTGTCCCGCCGCCGTCACGGGCCAAAGCTCACCAGTCCCGACGGCCCGCCCAACCGGCCGTCATGCAGGCTCAGGACGCGGTCGGCGAAGTCCAGCAGCTCAGCGTTGTGGGTCGCGAGCAAGCAGGCGCTGCCCTCCGCGCAGGCGCCGCGCAACGCCACCGCGACCCCCTTTGCCCAATCCTCGTCCTGGTGACCGGTCGGCTCGTCGGCCAGCAGCAGCCTGGGGCGACGTACCAGCGCACGAGCCAGGGCGGCGCGCTGCTGCTCTCCCAGCGACCCCTCCGCCGGCAAGCGGTCGGCCAGCGCCGACAGACCGAAGCGGTCGAGCAGCTGGGCGACCCGCTCATCGTCGGGCGACTCGGCCAGCCGCAGCGGCCAGGCCACGTTCTCCGCCACGGACAGGTCAGCGGCCAAACCCAGGCGCTGCGGCACGATGGCCAGCTCGTCCCAGCCCAGCTCGTCCTGGCGGCCCGGGGCACCTCCGCGCCAGCTGACCGTTCCGGAGTCCGGCTCCTCCCACCCGGCCAGCAGGTTCAGCAGCGTTGACTTGCCCGAGCCAGACGGGCCGACCAGCGCCACCAGCTCACCCTCGCCGACCTGCAACGCCACGCCGCGGACGGCCAGCACCTCCTCCGAGCCGCGCTGGTAGGACTTGCGCAGTCCGTGGGCCCGCACCACGACACCCTCGTCCTGGGCGGGGTTGTACGCGTCGGAGTAGCGCCGGCTCATGTCCCCCACCCTTCCGGTGACGCTCCTTGTGGGCTCGGTGGGCTGATCACGACGGTGCCGTCGACCACTTGCAGCACCGCGCGCCGGTCGGCGAACAGGGTGAGTGCCTCCGGTGGTAGGGAGATGCGGCCGGCGGCGTCGATCACCGATAGCCGCCGTGATTCGGCGGTCTCGGCCTGCACGGCGCCATGACGCAGGAACAGCGTGCGCTCGGCCACGGCCACGGCCTGAGCGTCGTGGGTTCCCAACACGACGCCGATGCCGCGTTCCGCCAGCGCCACGAGCACCTCGAGCAGCGCGCCACCGCTGGCGCTGTCCAGCTCAGCCGTGGGCTCGTCGGCCACCAGCAACGCGGGTTGGCCGATGGCGGCCTGAGCTAAGGCCAGGCGCTGTTGCTCGCCGCCTGACAGGGTGGTCGGCAGCGCGTCCTTGCGCGCGCTCAGCCCCAGGTCGTCCAACAGCTCGTCGCCGGTGTCTTCGACCCCCTTCAGCCGGGAGGCCAGCTGCAAGTGCTCGCGCGCCGTCAGGTGCGACACCAGATTGTCGGAGGGCCGCTGGTAGACGTAGCCGACCAGCCGCCGACGGATCCCGCGCAGCCGGCCCACCGACAGGCCGCTGATGTCGACACCGCCGACGCTCACGCTGCCTGCCGTCGGGCGGTCCAGGCCGGCCAGGATCCGCAGGAGCGACGACTTGCCGCTGCCCGACGGGCCCACGATCGCCGAGACGGTGCCCGCCGGGAAGACCGCGTCGACACCCTTGAGCGCGTGCACCTCACCGGTGGCGGTCCAATAGATCTTCACCAGGCCGGTGCAGGTGGCCGCCGGAGCGATCCGGCTGGCGTGCGACGGCTCAGCCCGCGGCAAGGCGCAACACGTCCGCGACGTTGGTGCGGTCGGCCGCACGCTGCACCAGCATCGCCCCGCACCAGGCCAGCACCGGCAAGGCGGCGACCACGATCAGCAGCAGGACGGCGGGCACGGTGAACAGGGGAGCCGGCGGCACCTGTGGCAAGGGATCGAGCCGAGTGTTGATCAGCCACGCGGCCGCCAAGGCCAGCACGGTTCCGGACGTCAGCGCTACGGTCAGCATCCCCGCCACCTCGATGGCTACCGCCATCCGGTTGGTCCCGCGTGACAGACCCATCCGCGAGCTCAGCGCATAGCTGACCTCGCGCTCGGCCTGGCGGGCCTGCAGGTACAGC
>Ga0136610_1000061_pt1 | contig 21321 bp, 22 predicted proteins | sample AntDrymUQ1342206_2_FD_104804 | JGI IMG/M metagenome (GOLD analysis project Ga0136610, IMG submission 104804) | Polar desert sand microbial communities from Dry Valleys, Antarctica - metaG UQ134 (22.06) | ecosystem: Environmental > Terrestrial > Soil > Desert | place: Antarctica: Dry Valley...
GCGCTGAACTGCCTCGCGACGCGCGGCTTTCCGGAAATCGGCTCGGAGATCTTCCCCGGCATGCGCAACGAGAACAGCCAGCTGGCGAAGTTCATCGACGAGGGCGGCAAGGTCTTCGCCTGTCGGCTCGGCCTGTCGCTGCACGGCGCGCGCGAGGAGGATCTCATGGAGGGCGTGATCCCGTGCCACCCCCTCGACATGCAGGACGCGATGATCGAGTACGCCCGCAAGGGCGCGATCATCAACACGACCTGGATGTTCTGACGTCCATGGACCTCGGGCTGCGCTCCGAGATCGCCGTCCTCGGCCTGCGCGCCGCGCCCCCGCTGCAGCGGCGGGCAGGCGCCGGACCGAGCGACGACGGGCACTGGATACTCGACGGCGCGGCGACGACCGTGCCGGTGACGGCGGACTCGCCGTGGGCGGTCACGCGGGACGGCGTGCTGACGCGCGCCGGCGTGATCGTCGACGTCGACCTGGCGGCGGTGCGGCGCCCGCGTTTCTATGACCTGCAGACCGACGACGGCATCTCCTACGAGCAGATCGCCCGCCTGCACGGCCGTCACGTGCTCGCCACGACCGTCGTGCAGACCTGCGTGCGCTACGGCGCGGACACGCGCTGTCGCTTCTGCACGATCGAGGAGTCGCTGCGCGCGGGCGCGACGACCCGCGTGAAGCTTCCCGGGCAGATCGCGGAGGTCGCGCAGGCCGCCGTGCGCCTCGACGGCGTGCGCCAGCTCGTGATGACGACCGGCACCTCCAACGGGCGTGATCGCGGCGCCCGACACCTCGCGCGCTGCGTCGCAGCGGTGGCGGACGTGCTGCCCGGCCTGCCGATCCAAGTGCAGATCGAGCCGCCTGTCGATCTCGTCTGGATCGAACGGCTGCGCGCCGCCGGCACGACGGCGATCGGCATCCATGTCGAGAGCCTCGACCAGGCGGTTCGCGAGCGCTGGACTCCGGGCAAGGCGACCGTCCCGCTCGCCCGCTACGACGCGGCCTGGACGGAGGCGGTGCGCGTCTTGGGTCCAAACCGCGTCTCGACCTACCTGCTGATCGGCCTCGGAGAGGACCCCGACGAGCTCGTCGCGGGCGCCGAGCGCCTGATCGCGATGGGCGTCTACCCATTCGTCGTTCCCTACCGGCCGCTGCAGGGCGGGCTGGCATACGCCGACGGCGTGCCCGCTCCGGACCACGAGCTCGTGGCCGACGTCACCGACCGCGTCGGCCGGGCGCTGCGCCGCGCGGGCATGCGCGGGGCCGACCAGGGCGCGGGCTGCGCCGCCTGCGGCGCCTGCTCGGCGCTCGGCGCGGTGGGAGGGTGAGCGTCGTGGCCGTCGCCGACCTCGTCCAGCGCCTCGGCGGGCCCGGACCGCGACCGGCCGAGCCGGCGCCCTACCTCATCGTTCGCGCGGACGGCGACGCAGAGCGCCTCGCCGCCCACCGGGCGCTGCGCAGGCGGGCGTTCGTCGAGCAGCAGAGCCTCTTCGCGCGCAGCGACGACGACGACCACGACGGTCGCGCGCAGACGCGCGTGCTCGTCGCCGTCGACACGGACGGCATCGTGCTCGGCGGCGTTCGCGTGCACCCCGAGGGCGACGACCCGGGCCTCGGGTGGTGGCGCGGCAGCCGCCTCGTGGTGGGCCGCCACGCAGGGGCCGCGCGCGGGCGGGTCGGGGCGGCGCTCGTGCGCTCGGCCTGCGTCGCGGCGGTCGACGCCGGGGCGCTGCGCTTCGACGCGCACGTCCAGGAGCGCCACACCGGCTTCTTCGCGCGTCTCGGCTGGCAGCGCGTGCGCGCGCTCGGCGGCGACCTCGCCGCCCACGAACTCATGCGCTGGCCGGTCGACCGCTTCGAGGCGCTCGCACGTGCGACGAAGTCCGAGCTCGGGCCGCTGCTCGCCGGCGTGCTGGACGCGGTCGAGGGCTGGCGCGGCGACGACGGGGTGCCGGTGCCAGGCAGCGCGATGATCGCCGCCACCGACGCGATCCTGCCGTCGATGGTCGAGCGCGACCCGGAATGGGCCGGCTGGTGCGGGATGCTCGTCACCGCCCACGACCTCAGCGCGATGGGCGCGCGGCCGCTCGGCGCGCTGGACACGATCGGCGCTGCCGACGCGGCCCATGCGCGTCGCATCCTGCGCGGCCTGCGCGCTGGGTCCCGCGCCTTCGACCTGCCGGTGCTCGGCGGGCACACGACTCTCGGCGTGCCCGGGTCGCTCGGCGTGACCGGCCTCGGCAGCACCGACCGGCCCGTCCCGGCCGGCGGAGGATCCAACGGCGACGTGCTGACGCTGACGGCGGACCTCGAGGGGTGCTGGCGCCCCGGCTATCGAGCGCGCCAGTGGGACTCCACCTCGCAGCGCTCGCGCGACGACCTGGCCGCGATGCTCGGGGCGGTCGGGCGCGCTCAGCCGCGCGCGGCGAAGGACGTCAGCATGGCCGGCGCCGTCGGCACCGCCGGGATGCTCGCCGAGGCCTCGGACTGCGGCGTCGAGCTCGACGCCGGCGCCGTGCCGCGACCGAACGGCGTCGATGCCGGCGACTGGCTGACGTGCTTTCCGGGCTTCGCGATGCTCACTGGACCGCGCGGGGGCGCCGCCGCTGGATGCCGGGCCGGCCTTCGGCGCGGCGGTCGGGCGGCTCGTCTCGCAACCGGGCGTGACACTGCGCTGGCCCGACGGCGAGGTCACCGTCGCGCTGCGCCGGGCGGTCACGGGACTCGGCGCCGCCATGAGGCTCGCGGCGTGAGCGAGCTTGTCATCGCCGCCGTCGCCGCGCCCTTCGGGCGCGACATGGAAGCCTGCTTTCGCACGATCGAACGGGCGATCCAGGAGGCGCGCGTGTGCGGCGCCGGCCTCGTCGTGCTGCCCCGAGGCCGCGCTGGGCGGCTACGTCGAGTCGCTGCACGAGCTCGACTGCGACCCGCCGCCGGCGCTTGACCCCGGCGGTCCCGAGCTGCGTCGCGTGGCCGAGCTCGCCCGTGAGCTCGTCGTCTGCATCGGCTTCTGCGAGGCCGGCGCCGGCGGCGCCCGGCACAACTCGGCCGCCGTGCTGAGCGGCGACGGCGTGCTCGGCGTGCATCGCAAGATCCACCTGCCGCTGCGCGAGGACCGCTTCACGACGCCCGGCGAGCAGCTGATCGCCTTCGACACGCCGGCCGGCCGGATCGGGATGCTCATCTGTTACGACAAGGCCTTTCCCGAGGCGGCGCGGACGCTGGCGCTGGACGGCGCGCAGGTGCTCGCCTTCATGTCGGCGTGGCCGTGCAGCAGGACGAACGCGGCGCAGCGCCTGCAGGACGACCGCCAGTGGCGCCGCGCGGAGCTGTGGGATCGCTCGCGGGCGGCCGAGAACTCGATGATCGTGGCGTCGGCCAACCAGACGGGCACGTTCGGCTCGCTGCGCTTCGTCGGCGGCGCACGGGTCGTCGATCCCGGCGGCGACGTCGCTGCCGCCACCGGCACCGGGCCCGGGATCGCCTGCGCGTCGTTCGACGTCGAGGCGGCGCTCGAGCGCGCGCGCCGCGCGCTGTCGCCGATCCGCGACCTGCGCCCCGACCTGTACCGCGTCGCCGCGCCGCTGGCGGTGTGAGCGGTGGGCGCGACCGCCACGCACGTTGCGGTGGTCGTCGTCGGCGGCGGCCAGGCGGGCCTGTCGATGAGCCACTGCCTCAAGCGCCGTGGCATCGACCATCTCGTGCTCGAGCGCGATCGCGTGGCGCACGACTGGCGCGAGGCGCGTTGGGACTCCTTCTGCCTCGTGACGCCCAACTGGCAGTGCCGGCTGCCGGGCTTCCCATACGCCGGCGACGATCCGAGCGGCTTCATGCCCCGCGACGAGATCGTCGCGTACATCGAGGCCTACGCGGCGTCGTTTCAGCCACCGCTGCTGGAGGGCACGAACGTCACCGAGCTGCGGCCGGGGCGCTCCGGCTTCGCTCTGTCGACATCCGCGGGCGACTTCAGCGCCGACCAGGTCGTGATCGCCACCGGCGGCTATCACGTTCCGCGCATCCCGCGGCTCGCCGAGCGCCTGCCGGCAGACGTCCTGCAGATCAGCTCGACGCAGTACTCGAACCCCGACGCGCTGCCCGGCGGCGACGTGCTCGTCGTCGGAACCGGGCAGTCGGGCTGTCAGATCGCGGAGGACCTGCACCTGGCCGGGCGCACCGTGCACCTGTGCGTCGGCGGCGCGACGCGGACCGCCCGCCGCTACCGCGGCCGCGACGTCGTCGACTGGCTCGACGACCTCGGCCTCTACGAGCTGCCCGTGCACGAGCACAAGCTCGGCGAGGAGGTCCGCGCAAAGGCCAACCAGTACGTCACCGGTCGCGACGGCGGCCGCGACATCGACCTGCGCCGCTTCGCGCGCGAGGGCATGCGACTGTACGGGCGCCTGCAGGGTGAGGACGGCGGCGTGCTGCTCTTCGCGCCCGACCTGCAGCGCAACCTCGATGCCGCCGATGCCGCGGCCGAGGCGATCAAGGACAAGATCGACGCGCACATCGAGGCCGGCGCCATCGACGCCCCGCACGAGGCGCGCTACGAGCCGGTGTGGCGGCCGGGAGTGCAGCCGCGCGAGCTGAACGTGGCGGCGTCCGGGGTGGGCAGCGTGGTCTGGTGCACCGGCTTCAAAGCCGACTACGGCTGGGTGCGCGCGCCCGTCTTCGACGGCCGCGGCCATCTGTGTCACGAGCGCGGCGAGACCGGCGTGCCCGGGCTCTACGTCATCGGGCTGCCGTGGCTGCACACGTGGGGGTCGGGGCGCTTCTCCGGCGTGGCGCGCGACGCGGAGTACCTCGCCGATCTCGTCGACCTCGCGCGCCGCTCGCCGGAGGCGGGCGCGGCAACTCCGCGCGCGGGGCTGCGGGCGGCCGCTGTGTCGCCGGGTTACAGCGGCGTCGCGAGCTCCACGAGCGTGCCGTACGGATCGCGCATGTAGGCGACGCGCTGGCCTTGGGGCTTGTCCTGCGGCGCGTGCAGCGACTCACAGCCGGCCTCCAGGGCGCGCGCGTATGCGCCGTCGACGTCCGCGGCGACGAGCGCGAGCTCGACGTTCGGCGGCCGGCCGTCGAGTGGGGCGCGCTGCACGCCGCCGTCGAAGTTGCCATCGCCGAGCGCGTACGCGGCGAACGCGAGCTTCGTCGGTCCGCTGTCGATCTGGGCGTAGCTGCCGTCGGGGGCGGCGAACTCGCCGCGCATGCCGAACGCCCGCTCGTAGAACGCGACCGCCGCGGTGGGCTCGTCGACGTAGACGATCACCCAGCCGAGGGTCAGCTCGGCGTCAGCCATGCTCGCGCGCCTTGCGCTCGCGGCTGAACTCCCACCACGGCCTGGCCGGCCCGCCGTCGGCGAAGTCGACCGCGGCGACGAACGTGTCGAGCAGGCAGGGGTCGTGGCGGCGCCCGTCGAGCGCGCACAGCCGTTCATACAACTCGTGCGGGTCGCGCCCGCGCAGATCGGAGGCGCTGTGGACCTCCAGGCGCTCGAGCTTGCGCGCGACGGCCGGGCCGACGTTCGGGATGCTGGTCAGCTCGCTCGCCATGCGCACATCATGGCCGGTCGGCCGCCGCGTGTCTTGTAGGAAACGGACCTCTACGCGAGCAGCAGCGCCGACGGCGCCACGCCAGCGAGGCTGCGGCAGTCGTGGGCGAAGTGGGCGTGGTCGGCATAGCCGGCGTCGACGGCCGCGCGGCCGAGCTGCTCGCCGGCGCGCGCGGCGTCCAGTGCGCGCGCGAGGCGCAGCACGCGGCCCAGGCGCTTGGGTCCGTAGCCGACCGCGGCCTCGAAGCGCCGGCGCAGCTGGCGCTGCGACACGCCCAGCTCGTACGCCAGCGTGCCGGCCGCGACCTCGCGATCCTGCAGCCGCTGCACCGCGGCACGGACGAGCGGGTCCGGCGGCGCGGCTGTGGGCGCCCGCGCCCCGAGCGCCGCCAGCAGCACTGCGGCACGGTCCTCGTGCTCGTCGAGCGCCTCGGCGAGGCGCCGGCCCTCGTCGCCCCAGACCTCGTCGACCGCGACGCGTCCGTCACGCAGCGCCGCCGCGCCGACGCCGAGCAGCGCCGGCGCCGCGCCCGGGTGCAGCCGCACGCCGGCCACGCGGGTTCGCGCGGCGAGCGCCACGACGAAGGCGCGCGTGTTGGGCCCGACGACCTGCGTGCCGGCGCCCTCGGTCCAGACGATGTCGATGCAGCCGTCGGGCACGACGCGCACCGGCGCCCCGCCGTCGCCGCTGCGCTGCCACGTGCTCTGCACCCAGGGCGCCAGCGCCGGCGGGGACGCTGCCTCGCGATAGCGCATGCGGCCGAGCCTACCCGCACGCGGCGGGGGCCCGGGCGCCCGTCCCGCTGGCGCCCGTCAGGGCGCCAGCGGCGCGTCGCAGGGGACGACGGTCGCGGTCGTGAAGTGCACGTTCTCGCACGAGAACACCTGCGTGCTCGCCGGGTCGACGCGCAGGCGCAGCCATTCGTGCGGAGTCTCGGCCGAGCCCTGGACGACGACCCGCACGACGTTCGCCGGCATGTCCGCGGGCTTGTCGACGAGGAACTTGTGCGAGTCGCCCTCGAGCAGCAGGACGGGCTTGCCAAAGCGCTCCGCGCGGTCGGCGATGACCGCCTTGATCGGGTCGTACGCCGGGTCGATCGTGGCCCCGTCGTACATGTCGGCCTGCATGCCGAGCACGACGCCCGGCGCGCGGCGGCGCTCCGCGGCATCGAAGATCGCGTCGATCCAGGCAAGCGCGGCAGCCTGACGCGTGACGTACTCGCGTGTACGCAGCGCCTTCTCCGCGCGCGTCTCCGGCGCGGGCTGGCCCGCCGCGGTGCGATCGCCGAACCACGGCGCCTGGTTGTCGCTGGAGCCGACGACGTGGACGGTGCCGAACGTGACGCCGGCCTCCGACCAGCGGACGTTCTCCCGGAAGAAGTTGGACTGGAACTTGACCGTCCTGCGCTTGCCGAGCGTCCGCCCCCGAGATTTGAAGAACACGTTCCGAATCTCGGCGAGCCGCTCGGTCGGCAGGAATCCGCCGTTGTTTGCACGATGGCAGTCGGTCCACTCGTTGTCGCCGGGCGTGTAGACGACCGGGTCCTCGAAACGGTTGAAGTCGGCGAGGCGGGCCTCGAAGTACGAGCTGTCGCAGCGGCTCGAGCCGTTCTTGATGTCGCCGAGGTGGATGACGCGACGCACGTTCGGGTCGGCGTTGATCTGCGCGATCTCGGCCGGGAAGGCCGCGACCTGTGCGGCGCCGTAGGGGATGTCGCCGATGATCGCGAGCGTCAGCGCGCGGTCGCGAGGAGCGGTGGCCTTCGAGGACTGTCCGCCGGCAAGTGCTGCCGGGACGGCGACGAGGGCGGCGGTCACGCCGGCGAGGATCACGTTGCGGTGCATCGGGCGCACCGTACGGCCGCCTTGGCGCAGCGATGTTGACGATCTGTGATCGCCGCGCCGCGGGTGACGATGCGACGATCACAGCCGGCCGGCGCTGGGGTTACGCCGTGCGTCCGTCCGCAGGAGGATCGGAGGGACTCGGGCGCAGCAGGGTTCGCACCGGCCGTTTGGGCGGACGTCCGCGGCCGCGCGGCGCGCTCATCCGGCTGCGTGGTCGTGGGCGCTCGGGCCTCATCGGCCGTCACCTTCAAGACGCTGGGCTGTGGGGTGGTCCATGAGGTCATCGTCGCTGCGCGCGGTCGCGGGATCCTCCGACCATGGGCGCAAATCCGAGCTTGTCGCCTGGCCCGGATGTCGCTCCGCCGCGCCTGATGAGATGTCGTCTGCGACGGGCTCATGCATCCGGCGATCACTCGCGCGTCGTCCTGCGCGCGACGAGCTGAGCTTCGCGGCCCGGTATCAGCGCTTGCGGCGGATGCGCAGGTGCACGGCCTGGCCCGCGCCGCCCGCCGGCGCCGCGCTCACGCGGTACAGGCCCGCCCTCCGCCCGAGGAAACGGGCAGGCAACGTGAGCGTGTTGGCACCGGCCCTGCCGTCGGCCGTGATCGTTCGCAGCACCGCGGAGTAGCGCGAGCGCTGCAGCGCGAACGTCACGCTCGCCGCTGCGCTCAGCCGGTAGGAGAGACGTGTCGACCGGCCCGCGGTGATCGTTCGCCGGGAGCGCTTGAACGAGCTCAATACGGGTGCGGAGGGCCGCGGCGCGCCGAGCACGCGCAGCACGGAGCGCGCCATGCTCGCCTCGCCCAGCGCGTTGGGATGGATCGGGAAGGCCGGAGCCGTCGGGACGACGCCCTCGAACCAGCGCGTTCCGGGGAGCGTGCAGACGTCGTGGCCGACGCTCTCGTCGTAGGTGTCGACGTACTCGGCGGCGTTCGCGGCGGCCTGCCCTGCGAGCATCGAGTTCGTGCTGCGCAGCATCTCGTCGAGATAGGTGATGTCGTCGTCTGACAGCGGCACGAGCGGATAGCAGCCGCGCCCGTTGCGCGGGGCGACGGCCGGATAGCCGACGATCAGCACGCGCGCCTGCGGCGAGCGGGCGTGGATGCCCTGCAGCGTCTGCGCGATCTTCGGCGCCGTCGCGGCGATCTGGTCGGAGAGCCGGTCGCCGCCGCCGGGCTTGGCGAAGCTCGAGCGACAGGTCGTGCCGGTCGGAGCGAACAGGCCGAGCTGCACGCACTTCACGGCGGCGCCGACGAGCCCGACGTCGTTGCCGCCGATGCCGATCGTGACCAGCGCCGCCTCGGGGCGCAGCGCGTCGAACTGCGGGGCGTTGACGCCGAGCGTCACGGCCTGTGGCGCGGTCATGTGCTCCGTCGTCGCGCTCGAGCAGCTGACGTCGCGAAACGCGCTGGGACCCATCGCGGCCGCGACGAGCGAGGGGTAGTTCTGGTCCGAGCGCGCACAGCCGACGGGCCTGCCGACCTGATTGGGCACCAGCGGGGCGGCGGTGTAGGAGTCGCCCAGCGCGACGTAGGGCCCGAGGGCGGCGCGGGCTCCGGCGACCGGGCCGAGCGCCGCGGCGAGGATGCAGAGGGCCGCGGCGAGCGCAGCTCGGCGGGTCATGGGCAGTATCGCGAAGGCCGCGGTGCGTCGCGCGGCATGCGCGCCGCCTGGCGCGGGCGGATCAGCCTTGCGCAGCTCGGCGGCGACGATCTTCGCGGCGATCGCCGTACCGGGGCCGTGACGTCCGCGTGCGAGAGGCGGACGGCATCCACCTCAACATTGCTGGTTAGCGCCGCCGCGGACCCGACCCGCCGCTTGCGGCCGGCGGCGGGCACGGCCGGCGCCGCTCAGACGATCCCCACGAGCGCGGCGCAGTCCCAGTTGCCCGCGCCGCGCCCGCCGTCCCACAGCTGCGCGGCGAGCCGGTCCTGCTCGGCCTTCGATGCCTGGAATGCGTGCGGCGTCGAGCCGCCGAGCCCCTTCCAGGTGGTGTCGATGAACTGGTAGTAGCCAGATGCCGTGGCGTCGTTCGGGGGCAGGTTCTGGCCGCCCGACTCGCATTGGACGATGACCCAGGGGATCGCCCACGGTCCTCCCGGCCCGACCTGGCCGAGCGCACGGTTGCGCTGCGCGAGCAGGCGTCGCAGCGCGCGCTCGGCACGGCCACGGCTGCGACGCGTGCCGCGCAGCGCCGCAGCGCGTGCCGCTCGCGCCTGCGCGAGCGCCGCCTTCCGGCGCTGCAGGCCGGCGGCGATCGTCGTCAGCGCGAGGTGGCGACGGCGCACGGCCACGGCGGCGTCGCGCCGCTGCACGCCGAGCCTCGTCAGCACGCGCCGCTGCACGACGGCCTTGCCGCGCCCCTCGCGCACGACGCGCAGGATCTCCTGATCGGAGCGCTGGATGCGCTTGAGGAAGTCGACGGTCTCGAGCAGGCTCGCGAAGCCGTCCGCCTCGAGCACCACCGTCAGCGCGTCCGGCCGGCCGCCGGCGTAGCGCTCGCGCAGCAGCCGGGCGAGCTGCTCGCGTGATCGCGCCAGCCGCGCGCGCAGGCGCAACGCCCGCGCGCGGGCGCGGTCGCGGCGCACGACGGTGCGGTCGAGGATCGCCTGGGCAGCGGCGAGCTCACGCCCCACGGCGGCGACGCGGCGCTCGAGGATCGCGACCTCGCGGGCCGTCGCGCGCTCGAGGCGCGCCAGCCGTGCGACGGCGCCCGACAGCGCGCGCTCGCGGTCGCGCTTGCCCTCGATGCCCCGGCGCAGGTCGTCGGCACGGTCGGCGCCGCCCGCCTGCCCGGCACCGAGCGCCCACGCCGCGACGACCGCGGCGAGCAGCGCGAGGAGGACGGCGGAGGATGGGAGCGTCGCGCGAGGGCGTGGCATGCGATGCCGCGACGGGCATCGAGCATCACCGTGCGGTCGTGCTCAACGTAGCGTGAGGGCGGCCCGATCCCGAGGCGTGCAGGCTGTCGTGCGGCGCCTGCATCGCGTCACGATCGACCTCCGCCCCCGGCGACGGCGTTCGTCGGGCGTTCTCAGCGGGCGCGGCGGCGCACGCGCTCGCAGTCGCGCGCGACGCGGTCGCGGCGGTCGACGAGCACGGTGTCGCGGCCCGGGCCGCAGCGCACGCTGTCGGGCAGCGACCGGCCGAAGCGGTTCGCGTCGCGCGCGTCGATCGTGTCGTTGCCCGCGCCGCCGAGGAAGTTGTCGCGCCCGCTGGAGTCGCTGAGGCGGTCGCCTCCGCCCCCGCCTTCGAGCACGTCGATGCCCGAGCCGCCCGTGATGCGGTCGCTGCCGGACTCGCCGTGCAGCTGGTCGTTGCCGGCGGCGCCCGCGAGGCGGTCGTTGCCGAGGCCGCCGAAGAGGTAGTCCCCGCCGGGGCCGCCGAACAGCTGGTCGGCGCCCGACTGGCCGGTGAGGCAGTCGGGCCCCGCCGCGCCGCGCAGGACGTCGCTGCCGCCGAGGCCGAACATGATGTCGGTCTGCGGGGTGCCGGTGCGCGTGTCGTCGCCGATCGTCCCGACCACGATGTTGCCGTCGAGCGGGCAGCTGCCGAACTCGGGCAGCGTGTCGGCCAGGTCGACCGTGAACGTGCGCGTCGCAGGGGTGGGATCGATGTTGCCGGCGGGGTCCACGGCCGCGACCGAGAAGCTGTGCTGCCCGGGGCTCGCACCGTCCGCGAACGCCCGCTCGCAGGGAAGCTCCATGCCGTCGACGACGCAGTTGAACTTCGAGTCACCCTCGGAGGACTGCCATTGGAAGACCGGCGCGTCGGTGTCGATGACCGAGCCGTCGGCCGGGCCCTCGGTGATCGTCGTCTCCGGCGGCGTGGTGTCCGGGCCCTGCGCCGCGGCCGCCTGCGGGGCCGTCGCGCATCCGATCGCCACGGTCGCGAGCGCAAGCCCGCGCCGCGCCCAAACTGCCCTGAGACTCAAAGCCATGTCCCCATCTCCCTGCCGGTGAAGCCGAGCGGCCGCGGCCCGGCGACGCTCGACGCTAGCACGCAGGCCCTACGCCATGGGACGCTCGGGCGCAGGGTTCTCCGGCGGCGCGCCGAAGACGCGCCGAGAGCCGCATGGAGGAGGAGCCGTGAAGACCGATGGGCAGGCGACCCTCGCGGGCGCGGAAGGTGCAACGCCGGTCGCCGAGCGGCGATCGGCGAGCAGGGAGATCGCCGGGGCGATCGATCTCGGCTGGCGTGTCGCCGCCCTGCACAGCCTGCGACCGCCGGCGACGGCGTTGCAGGCCGCAGAGGACATGCTGCTCAACCGTCGCAGCCTGTCCGCCGCGGACCGCTTCGAGCTCGAGCTGCGCGCGATCGCGGGCGTGGCGCAGCGCATCGGCGTTGGGCTCGGCGACGCCGAGCTCAGCGCGCTGCTCGCGCTGGCCGGCGCTGCTGCCGCCTCGCCCGCAGGCGAACAGGCCTTCCGCGACGCGCTCGCCCGCCAGCACATCTCGTTCGCCAAGCAGCTGTGGGCGGAGCACGAGCCCAGCGGCAAGGCCTATGAGCTGGGCAACTTCCTGTCGGACAGCTGGAACCGCGCCCTGCGACCGCGCGCCGCAAGCGACCCGATCGGCGAGCTGCACGAGATCTTCAGCGTCGTGCGTGTCGAGCGCATCAAGCTCCTGCTCGACGACCTGCAGACGCGCGTGGATCCTGTTGCGGCACTTGCGGTGAGCACCCACCTCGACGACTGGCACAAGCACGTTCGCGACACCGCGATTCCCGCGGACCGCTCGCTCGAGCCGCTCGAGCGCCAGACGATCGTCTGGCGTCAGATGCTGACCGGCGACAAGGAGCCGGAGGCCTACATCGGGCGGGTCGAGCGGGTCGCGGTGCGCAAGGAGTTCACCGATCAGATCTGGAAGCGCAACCGCCGCCGGCTGTACGTGCTGGCGCCGCTGCTCGTCGGGCTCGGCGCGGGGCTGGCCGTGCTCTACGACGACAACGAGGCGCTCGTGCGCGGCGTGGCCGGTGGCGCGCTCGCGCTGGCCGGCACATTCGGCTTCACGCGCGCGTCGATGATCGCCACGCTGCGCCGCGGCCTCGAGAGCTGGGGCGATCTGATGTGGAACCGCGCTCTCGCGACCGTGATCTGCCGCAAGACCTCGATGCTCGCCGAGTTCTGCCCGCCCGCCGGCGACGCGCCTCAGCGCACGAACTCGACGTCGACCGCCTCGCCGGCGGCAAGCGACGCGCGGTCCTCGGGCACGAACGCGTAGGCGTCGATTCCGAGCATCGACGTCAGGACGTGGGAGTCCTGATGGCTCTGCGACGGCGCGACGTACCAGCCGTCGGAGCGCAGCTCGGTGTGGCAGCGCACAGCGGTCGTGCGGCCGATCCTGCCCGGCAGCTCGGTCGCCGCGGTCGCCGTCGTGCGGCGCTCCGTGCGGCCGCGTCCGAGCAGCGCGTCGAGCGCCGCGACGACGAACAGCCGAAACGACACCGTCGCCGACACGGGGTTGCCGGGAAGCGCGAACACGAGCGTGCCGTCCTGCGCGACGAAGAAGCAGATCTGCCCGCCGGGGCGCAGGCTCACGCGACCGAAGATCTCGCGCGCCCCGAGCGCGGTGAGAGCCGGGCGCACATGATCATGCGGGCCGACGGACACGCCGCCGACGGTGGCGAGGACGTCCGCGCCCTGCATCGCCTCGCGCAGCGTCGCGATCGTCGCGTCGCGGTCGTCGCCGACCTTCACGCGCGAGATCACCTCGGCGCCCGCGAGCCGCGCGGCCGCGCTGAGCGCGTAGGAGTTGGTGTCGCGGATCTGGCCCGGCTTCAACGGGCCGCCCGGGTCGATCAGCTCGTCGCCGGTGCCGACGAGCGCGATGCGCGGCCGGCGCACGACCGACGGCCGGGCGATGTTGACGGCGGCGAGGACTCCGATCTCGGGCCCCGTCAGCAACGTCCCCGCCTTCAGCACGGTGGAGCCCGCGGGGATGTCGCCGCCGGCGACGCGCACGTCCGTGCCGGCCGTGACCGCCTCGTCGATCGTCACGGTGGCGTCGTCCACGCTCGTCAGCTCCTGGCGCATGACCGCGTCGGCGCCGTCGGGAATCGGCGCGCCGGTCGAGATCCGGATCGCGGTCCCGGCCTCGACGTGCACGCCCGCGCCCGTCCCGGCACGGGCCTCGTCGACGATCCGCAACCGCGTCGGCGCCGCGGTCGTGTCGCCCGCGCGCAGCGCGAAGCCGTCCATCGTCGAGCAGTCGAACGGCGGCACCGGATTCGGCGCGACGGCGTCCTGCGCGAGCACGCGCCCGAGCGCGTCGTCGAGCTCCACCTGCTCGGCCTCCAGCCGCGTGGCGTGCTCGAGCACCTGGCGGCGAGCGTCCTCGATCGAGATCCTCATCGCGGCGGGACGCTAGCAGCGGGGGACGGCGGTCGAGGTCGCACGGGCATGCGGCCCGGGGCTGTGCGCGCCGGTCTAGTGCCCTGCGGAGGCGACGGAGCGCGGGCGGCTCGGTCGCGCGGAGGCGCGGCTCGCCGGGACCGGGCGCGCCTTTGCAGAAGCGACGCTGCGCTTGATGAACGACGTGATCGCCCCGGAGAATCCCCAGAGGGCGACGAGGAGGGCGAATGTGATCGTGATCGTGAGCATCGGCGTGGAACCTGTGGTGGTGCTATCGGCAGATTGGCGGATCTGCGTGAGTCCTTGTGTGAGGTATCCCCGAGTTCCCGCGATCGGGAACATATGCGAACATGTGTTCGCATGTCGATCAAGGGGCGCTCGTACACCTGGTTTCGCTCGGCGCTGCGTCGCGGCGACCTCGTGGGCGTGCGCGCGGCGGCCGCCGAGCTGAGCCATGCGGTCAACCTCGTCGACGCGCTTGCCGTCGTGCTGCTGATGGCCTCGCGCGACGACGACGCATTCGATCGCGCCGCGACGAAGTGGCTCGCGCGCTTCGCGCTGGAACGGCCCGCCGCCGGCCTGGAGGACCTGCGCTTGGGGCTCAGCGCGCTGGAGGCGCTGCCCTACAACCGCGACGCCGCACGGCTGACCCTCTCCGAGCTCTGCGCCCGCCACCGGCTCGACGACGTCATCGGCCTGCTGACCTGAGCCTGCGCCGTCAGACGACCGGCGTCAGCGGCTCCTCGCCGCCGAGCACCGCGATGACGTTGTCGGCGCACAGCTCGGCCATCGCGTCGCGCGTGCTGCGCGTCGCCGAGCCGATGTGCGGCACGAGCACGGTGTTCGGCAGCTCGGCGAGCTCCTCGGGCACGGCGGGCTCGTTCTCGTAGACGTCGAGCCCGGCGCCGGCGAGCGGACCCGATCGCAGCGCCTGCACGAGCGCGGCCGTGTCGACGACGGCGCCGCGGCAGGTGTTGACGAGGATCGAGCCCGGCTTCATCGCCGCCAGCGCCGCGGCGTCGATCAAGTGCGTCGTCGCGGGCGTGAGGTTGACGTGCAGGCTGACGTAGTCGCAGACCGCCAGCAGCTCGCCAAGCTGCATGCGCTCGGCGCCGTGCTCGGCTGCCGCCTCGTCCTTCGGATGGGCGCTGCTGAAGACCAGGCGTGGCTCGAAGCCGCGCAACAGCGCGGCGACGCGCTGCCCGATGCGCCCGAAGCCCACGAGGCCGACCGTCGCGCCGGCGAGCTCGCGGCCGAGGTACTGCTCGGGCTCCCAGCCGACCCACTCGCCGCGGCGGAGGATCTGGTCGGTCTCGACGATCCGGCGGCCGGTCGCCTGCATCAGGGCGACGGCCAGCTCGGCGGTCGCGTTGGTCAGCACGTCCGGCGTGTTCGTCGCGCGCAGCCCGCGCTCGCGGATGGCGTCGGTGTCGATGTTGTCGAAGCCGACGGCGAAGTTCGACACGACCTGCAGGCTGTCGCCGGCGAGATCGAGCAGCGCCCCGTCCACCGGCACGGTCGGGTCGGCGACGATCGCGCTCGCCCCGGGGACATGCTCCAGCAGCCAGTCGCGCCGAGACGGCAGCCCGCCGGTCTCGACGTCGAAGCGCGCGCGGAGCTTGTCCAGCCCGGCCGCGGGCAGCGTACGGGCGACGACGACCCTCACGGGCGCGCGGGCGGCGTGGCTGCGGTCGGCACGCGGGAGAGCTTGCACCACCGCCCTGGGGCGTGCAAGCGCAGCCCGCCGGGTATCGTCGCTCCATGTCGTCCAGCGCCATGCGCCCGCTGCTCGCGGGCATGCTCGTCGCCGCCGCGATGCTGGCCGGCGCGTGCGGGGGCGAGGACGCCAAGCCCGACAAGAGCATCACGCGTCCGCAGTTCATCGCAAAGGTCGACGCGCTCTGTCGCAAGGTCAAGATGCAGTCGCGGCCGCGAGATCGCAAGCTGCAGGCGCTCGTCGACGGCAGCGGCTCGTTCTCGAGCAGGTTGCGCAAGGGTGCGCCGCTGCTGCGCGAGTTCCACGACGTACAGCGCGCGAAGGTCGACCGCATCAAGCGCTTCGAGCAGCCGCCGGCCGACCGCGCTGAGATCGCGAAGATCACGGCGGCCGCCGACGCCGCCCTGAAGGATCTCGAGGGGTCGCTGCCCGCCGCCGACCGCGGTGATCTGCCGTCGTTCATCGACACGATCTTCGACGCGTCGGGCCAGCGCGCGACGGCCGAGCGCCTCGGCGAGGCCTACGGATTGCGCTCGGACTGCTTCGGCCTGCCCGTCAAGATCGGATAGCGCCCGCGAAGCGCCGAGGGGTATCGTCGCGCTATGGCCTACGAACTCTTCGACCTGAACTACGCCTACGACGCGCTCGAGCCGCACATCTCCGAGGCGACGATGCGCGTGCACCACGACAAGCATCACCAGGCGTACGTCGACAAGGCCAACGCCGCGCTCGCCGGCACCGAGTGGGAGGACGTCAAGCCGATGAAGCTGCTGACGCGCCTGGACGAGCTGCCGGCGGACATCCGCGACACCGTCCGCAACAACGCCGGCGGCTACTACAACCACAACATCTTCTTTCGCAGCATGTCGCCGAACGGCGGTGGCGAGCCCGACGGCCGGCTCGCACGCGCGATCAAGGAGACGTTCAAGACCTTCGCGCTCTTCAAGGAGACGATGGAGGCGGCGGCGATGAGCACGTTCGGCTCCGGCTGGGCTTGGCTCGTGCACGACGGCTCGCGGGTGCTGATCGTGACCACCACCAACCAGGACAACCCGATCTCCGACGGCCTGACGCCGCTGCTGGGCGTCGACGTCTGGGAGCACGCGTACTACCTCGACTACGAGAACCGCCGCGCGGAGTACATCGAGGCGTGGTTTGCAGTCGTCGACTGGGACGTCGTCGCCAAGCGCTACGCCGACGCTCCGGTGCCGGACGTCAGCGACATCCTCGAGCGGACGGTCAGCATCAGCGGGACGATGGTCGTGTTCGGCGAGATCACGCTCGAGAACGCGCGCACGCAGTCGGCGGAGCTCGGCGCGCTCGCCGGCTGGGGACCGATGGCGAAGGTCGGGACGATCGCGCGCGCCTGGGGCGAGCTCGCCAAGAACCTCGAAGGCCGCGGCGCGCAGACCGTCTCCGAGCTCGAGGCCGGGATGATCAAGAAGACGGCCACGGAGCTGTGGATCATCCCGCCCGAGCGCGGCATGATCTGAGCGCCGTTCGCGCGCGAGTCGTGACGATCGCGCGTAGTCCTGTCACACGTCGGCGGCCAGGATGGCCCACATGGGCGAGTCGTTCGAAGGGGTGGGTGTGCTTTCGGCGCCCCTGACTCCGAAAGTGCACCCACCCCCCGACCTGCAGGCGGCGCGCTGTGCCGAAGGGCAGCACGGGATCATTACGACCCGGCAGCTCGCAGCGCGTGGACTGGGCAGTCAGGCCATCACCGTGCGCGTGCGCGCGGGGCGGCTGCATCGCGTGCATCGCGGCGTCTACGCCGTTGGCTGCGGGCCGCTCACCCTCCAGGCGCGGTTCATGGCCGCCGGCCCCGCGCCGACGCGGAGCGTGTTCGAGGACGTCGTGCTCGAGCTTCTGCGCGACGCGGGGCTGCCGGAGCCGCACGTCAACGTCGAGCTCGTGATCGCGGGACGCAGGATCGTTCCGGACTTCCGCTGGCCGGCGCAGCAGCTCGTCGTCGAGGCCGATGGCGCCGTGTGGCACGACAACCGCGCGGCCCGCGAGGCCGACGCCGAGCGCCAGGCGCTTCTGGAAGCGCACGGCGAGCGGGTCGTGCGCATCACGTGCAACCAGGCCGCGCGCCAGCCGCGTCAGACGATCGAACGGATCCGCGTGGCGCTCGAGCGGTGAGCGCCGTCCTCACGCCACCGGGCGCAGGTGGCGCAGCGGCCGGCCCTCGCGCAGCTCCCGCACGACCGCGTCGACGAGCCCGTCGCCGTCGACGCGCTGGCCGTCGGTGACGGCCGCGACGATCCCGCGCTTGCGCTGGATCAGCGTCGCCATCGTCTCGTCGATCGTGTCCGCTGCGAGCAGATACCAGGCGGTGACGGCGTCGTGCTGGCCGATGCGATGGCAGCGATCCTCGGCCTGGTCGTGCATCGCGGGCGTCCATTCGAGCTCCAGGAACGCGACGTTCGACGCGCGCGTCAGCGTGATCCCCTGCGCCGCGACGCGCGTGGCCGCGATCAGCAGCTGCGGTCCGTCGTCCTCCTGAAACGCCGCCACGGTCGCATCGCGCGCCTTCGTAGAGTCGCGGCCGAGCAGGTGCGCCGCGTTTGGAAAGCGCTCCAGCACCGCCGTCTGGATCTCGACATGGCGCGCGAAGACGACCAGCGGCTCGCCCGACTGCAGGAAGTCCCCGATCCAGCCGAGCGCTCCGGCGAGCTTGCCGCGCGCCGCGAGCCGCTGCAGCGTGCCGAGCTGCGCCAGGCGCTCGGCGCGCAGGGTCGCGGCGATCTTCGCGTTGAGCTCGCGCAGGTCCAGCGGCTGGGTTCGCAGCCAGGCGACGACATCGTCCTCGGCGAGGCGGTACTCGCGCTCGTTGGCCAGCGCCACCGGCACGACGACCTGGCGCTTGGCGGGCAGCTGCGGCAGCACCTCGGACTTCAGCCGGCGTACGAAGCAGCGCCGGCGCAGGTGCCAGTGCAGCCGCTCCTCCGACAGCTCGCCGCGGAACCGGCGGGCGAACTGCGCGCCCGAGCCGAACTCCTGCAGGCGGCCGATCACGCGCAGCTGCGCGACGAGCTCCTCGGCGTGGTTGAGGACCGGCGTGCCGCTCAGCGCCAGGCGCAGGCCGTCGGCGGCGACGGCGTCGGCCAGCCGCCGCACGGCCTTCGTGCGCTTGGCCTGCGGGTTCTTGACGTAGTGCGACTCGTCGATGACGAGCGCGCGCGGGCGCAGCCTCGCGAGCGCCTCGCGGTGGTTGGCGACGATCTCGTAGTTGAGGATCGTGATCTCGCCGGTCGGCGGCACGGCCATGCGCCCGCCGATGACCGTCACGCCGCGGTGCGGCAGCCACTTCGCGGTCTCGCGCTCCCAGTTGAGCTTCAGCGAGGCCGGGCAGACGACGATCGCCGGGTAGGCGCCGTCGGCCTCGATCGCCGCAAGCGCCTCGACCGTCTTGCCGAGCCCCTGCTCGTCGGCGACGAACGTGCGGCGCGCGGCCAGCGCGTAGCGCACCCCCGCCCACTGAAACGGAGCCAGCTCGCCGCCGAGCACGGCTGCGACGGCCTCGATCGGCTCGCCCGAGGTGGCGCGCGAGCCGCGGATCGTCGCGAGCGCCTCGTCGTGCTCGGCGCGCAGGTGATCGAGCGTGAACGCTCCGGGCCCGTCGACGGCGACGTCGTGGCGGGCGAGAAACGCATCGAGCCCCTCGACCACCCACGGGTCGACCGGCAGCGTGCGCCCGCGGGCCTCCGCGCCCGGCAGCTTGCCGAACGCGTTCCCGATGTCGGGGTCCCACAGGACGTCGAGTCGCAGGCGCTCGCCGTCGAACGTCCGCGCCGCCGTCAGCCGCGCGGCCGGCGGATCCTCGCCCGTCAGCAGCGCCTCGACGCAGCGGTTGGCGCCGGCGTCCAGCCGCGCGTTGTCCTCGCCCGCGAGCGCGGCGGCCCCCGCGGCGGTCAGCGGCGCGAGCAGCCTGCCGTCGTGCTCGACGAAGCCGGCGAGCAGCTGCTCCGGCGGCGTGCCGGCGCGCGTCGCGAGCACCCACCAGCCGCGCCCGTCGTGGCGCGTGGTGGAGACATGGCCGACCCAGCGACGCTGGATCTGCGCGAGCCAGGCGTCGACCCCCGCGCTCGACGTCAGGTCGGGAAAGCGCTCGAGCACCTCGGCGACGTGGACGCCCACCCAGTCGTCGACCGGCGCCCACCATTCGCGCGCGTCCCAGTCGAAGCGCCGGCCCGGGATTCCGCGGACGACCGCGACGATGTGGACGTCGTAGGGGAACGCGAGAACCACGATCCGACCGCCCTCCGGGCCACGGCGCAGCTCGACGTTCGGATGATCGGCGGCGAGCTCCATGCGGTGGCCCACGGTAGCGAGCAGATGCGTCGGCGTAACGTCTGTCGACATGGACGCAAGCGACGAGCACGACCGCACCGACGAGCTGCGCGAGCTGGCGCGCTACGCCCGTTCGCGCCGCGACCTCTACCGCGCCCGAAGCTACAGCCCGCGTGCGACGAGCGAGTCGCGGCTGCGCGAGCTCGAGCGCCTGTGCGACCAGGCGCAGGAGCGGCTCGCGGCGTACGTCGCGGGGCGCTCGCGAGCCGGCTCATAGGCAGCGCAGGTGTGCAGGTGGGCCACCAAGGGTGGCTTCCCGCTGCGAGCCCGGCGACCGATGCTGTCATCAACCTCGTCATCCCGTCGCAAGGAATGCCCATGACCCCCAAGATCCTCGCCCTCACGGCCCTCGCCTCGCTCGCGGTCAGCGCTCTCGGCGCCGGCCCTGCGGCCGCCGACACGACCGTCGTCGCCGATCCGACGGTTCAGAACATCACGAGCTACGCCAGCACCGCAGCGTGGTCGCGCAAGGCGGCCGACGGCTATCACCTCGTCGTTGCGCAGGGCGCCGCGGTCGCCGACGCTCCGGTGCCCGTCTCAGCGCGGCCGTACGACCCCGACCTCGGGCCGGGGCCGGAGAAGGGCCGCGCGGTCGTCTACGCACGCGGCGGCGACCTCTACCGCTACGACGTCGGCGCGGCGGCCGAGACCCGGCTCGACGTGTCGAGCGGCGAGACGGAGATCGCGCCGTCGATCTTCGGCGAGACGCTCGCCTTCAGCCGCACGACGGGCAGCAGGCCTGGCCTCTACGTGCAGCGGCCGGGCCGCTCGCTCAAGCGCCTGTTTCGTACGGTCGCATTTGAGACCGACGTCGCGGCGACGCGCGTCATCGGGCGCTTCGGCAGGGGCAGCCGCTCGATCATCCGGATCCTCAACATGGACGCGTCGAGCGTGCGCATCGTCGCGCGGGCGAAGAACTCGCAGCGCGTGGCCAGCCCGACCCTGACGCGCTTCAACGGCATCTGGCTGCGGATCGCAGAAGACCGCTCGACGGTCGAGCAGGTCGGCGTCAACTCCCACCGTGGCCTCGACGTCCTGGTCGCCGATCGCGCGCTGCCGGGACGGGTCGACTCGCTGGCGAGCTTCAGGATCCCGACGCTCTACATCGACGAGGACGGCATCCAGCGCATCGCCCCGAAGCTCAGGATGCGCTGAGCGACGGTCGGCGAATCAGGCGGCGCCCGCGCTCAGCACGGGCGCGGCGTCGCGCTGGGTGCCGGCGGAGGTGAGCTGTGCGTAGCGCCCGCCGGCGGCCAGCAGCTCCTCGTGCGTCCCGCGCTCGGCGATCGCACCGCCGTCGAGCACGACGATCTCGTCGGCGTCGCGGACGGTCGACAGGCGGTGGGCGATCGCGATCGTCGTGCGGCCCTCCGCGAGGCGGTCCAGCGCCTCCTGCACGGCGCGCTCTGTCTGCGCGTCGAGCGCCGACGTGGCCTCGTCGAGCACGAGCACGGGCGGGTTGCGCAGGATCGTGCGGGCGATCGCGATGCGCTGCTTCTCGCCGCC
>Ga0136610_1000064_pt1 | contig 21066 bp, 22 predicted proteins | sample AntDrymUQ1342206_2_FD_104804 | JGI IMG/M metagenome (GOLD analysis project Ga0136610, IMG submission 104804) | Polar desert sand microbial communities from Dry Valleys, Antarctica - metaG UQ134 (22.06) | ecosystem: Environmental > Terrestrial > Soil > Desert | place: Antarctica: Dry Valley...
GAACCAGCAGGCCCAGCAGCCCCGCGTCGCGCAGGTCGTCGACGTCCTCTCCAGGAAAGGCCGCGTCGCGATCGTAGGCCTCGGCACGTTTGGCGAACCGCTGGGCGCACTCGGATGCCAGCTGCACCGCCGTCACATCGCCGCCTTCCTGCCGTACCCCTGATAGACCCCCGCAAGTGAGCGGGTGGGCAGCATGCGCACCTGGCGGTCGCGCGAAGCCATGAAGGCCAAGAAATCTCGCCACGAGAACCGCAAACCCCAGACGGTGAGGGCGATCCCGTGGAGAGCGAAGGCCTCCTGGAGGCGCTGCGGCGACACGAACAGGCGGTGGTCGTGGCAGCCCTTCGGCGCGATGCCGCGCAGACGCTCCCCGACGGTGATCACGGTGAAGCGCGCCCACCACGTGGCGTTGATGGTGTCGCATAGCACCAGCCCGCCCGGGCGAAGAACCCGCACGATCTCGGCGACCGCCGCCGGCAGTTCACGCGGTGACAGATGCTCGAAGATCTCGCCGGCGACGATGACGTCGGCGACCCCATCGCGCAGCGGCAGCGCCGTCGCGTCCCCCTGAACGCAGGACAGGCCATGCCCGCGCGCTTGTCGCAGCGATGCCAAAGACAGATCGATCCCCAGATGGCGGTAGCCGTGGGTGTGCGGCGCCATCAGGCCTCCGCCGCAGGCCACGTCGACCAGGATCGCACCCGCCCGAGGCGGAGGCGGCAGCAGCCGCGCCCGCGCCGACGCGAGCCAACGCAGGGCGGCGTACGCCCCGCCCGGCCGCCACCACTCGGCGGCGAGGTCGTCGTACTGCGTGGGATCGTTGCGCCGCCGTGGTGGCGCCAGGGCGCTCATGTGGCGGAAGCCTAGACGACCGCTGCGAGCGGCTTTAGTCGCCCGATCCAGCGCGGTGCTGGTCGGCGGCGGCGACCAGGGCGGTGAACAGTCGGGGATCGTCGCCGACCTCCGGATGCCACAGCACGCCGACCGTGAACGCCGGGACTGCAACCTCGACCGCCTCGATGCTGCCGTCGTCGGCCCAGCCCACGGCACGCAGCGGCTCGGCCAGCGTGGCCACGCCCTGGTGGTGGTGGGAGTGGACCGTCACCGACGCGTCGAGGATGCCGCTCACCCGGCTGCCCGGTTGCAGGCGGACGGCATGCGGCGCGTAGGAGGCTGGCGCCGGACCGTGGCCGTCGTGACCGACCACGTCGGGCAGGTGCTGGTGCAGGGTGCCGCCGCAGATCACCGTCAGTAGCTGCATGCCCCGGCAGACGCCCAGCAACGGCAGCCCGATCGCCAAGGCTCGACGCACCAGCGGCGGTTCGCCGCTGTCGCGTTCAGGCGACATGCCGGTGGTCCTCGGGTCCCTCGGGGCCTCGTACAGCGCAGGATCGAGGTCGGCGCCACCGGTCAGCAGCAGCCCGTCCACCGCCGCCAGCGTCTCCTCGGCGGCGTTCGCCAGTGGCGGCAGCACCACGGGTCTGCCGCCGCCGGCGGCGACCGCCGCGACGTAGGCGTGCGGCACCAGCGTCGCCGGCGCCTGCCAGGACCGCCAGCGCGCGACTGGCTCGACGTAGGCCGTGATGGCGATCAGGGGGCGCACGCCGGCTCCTCGCGCGGCTCGGGGCGGTAGGCCGCCAACACCCGGGCCAGCGTGCCCGCGCGCACCAGCCCCTGGCCCAACGCGATCTCGACGAGTTCGTCGTAGGCGCAGCGGCGACGGGCGGCCAACCGCACGGCCGCCTCGACCAGCGGGCGGTGGCGGATCATGCGCGCCAGCGCCGCCGTGTGAGCGAAGTGGCGGCCGAGGGTGGCGTGCAGGGCTCGCCGGTACACGGCACCCGCGGCGTCCGGCCGTCGGACGGCCGCCTCGCCGGCGAGACGGCCGGAGACGACCGCGTAGTAGATGCCTTCGCCCGATAGGGGGTTGATCAGCGACGCGGCGTCACCGGCGAGCAGCACCCGACCATGTGCTGGCTGCGGCCGCGACGAGGAGAACGGCAGGTGGTGGGCGCGCAACGTGGCGGCGTCGGTCTCGGGGTAGCGCTTCATCAGCCGTTCGTGCAGCGCCGCCTTGCCTCCGCGCAGCTGGTCGCGGACCACGCCGATGCCAACGTTGCGCAAGCCGGTCCCGGTCGGAAAGTCCCAGGCGTAGGCCGGCCAACCGTCGGCGACCATGTCGATGCGCTGCTCGACGGCGGCCGGATCCCCGGGCGCGTAGCCGCGCACCGCGATGCCCAGGTGCCGTCCCTGGTTCGCGGGCAGCCCCAGGAGCCGGCGGAGCGTCGAGTTCGCCCCGTCGGCTGCGATCACCACCCGGGCGGTGAGCCGCTCGTCCAGCACGACGTGAGACCCGTCTCTGGTCACGGTCCGCACCTTGGTCTTGTGCAGCTGGGCACCGGCGTCGACGGCGGCGGCAACCAGCCGCGCGTCGAAGTCGGTCCGCGCCACGACATAGTTGGCCCGCCGCGGCCGTCCGGCGGCGGTGATGCCACCGGGCGTGGTCAGTCGCAAACCGCTGATGGGCGGGGCGCTGGCGAGCACCTGCGCCGCGCCGAGCGCGCAGAGCTGATCGGCGACGTGCACGGCGATGCCGTCACCGCAGGCCTTGTCGCGGGGGAAGTCGGCGCGGTCCAGCAGCAGCACGCGCGCCGCAGGGTCGGTGCGCAGCGCGGCCAGAGCGGCGGTCGCGCCGGCGGGGCCGGCCCCGACCACGACCAGATCCCACACCGTCAGTGCGGGTCCGAGGAGTGACCGGGGAACAGCTTGGCGGCCGGATCCACGACGATCGCCGCATTGTTGACGGCGGTGGCGGCCTCGCCGAAGCCGACCGAGATCAGCCGCACCTTGCCGTCGTAGTCGGCGATGTCACCCGCCGCGAAGACTCGAGGCAGGTTGGTGTGCATCGCGGTGTCCACCACGATGTGACGCTTGCGCTGGGTCAACCCCCAGCGGGTGAGCGGCCCGAGATCGGCCGTGAAGCCCAGTGCCGCGACCACGGCCTGGACCTCGATGGTCTGCCGCTCGTCGGTGCGGTTGTTGAACAGCTCCACGGTCTGCACACCGTCGTGGCCTTGGATCCGCGCGACCTCGGTGAAGGTCAGCACCTGCACCGAGGAGTCCAGCACCTGGCTCACGGTGTGCTCGTGGGCCCTGAACCTGTCGCGGCGGTGGACTAACGTCACAGACTTGGACAGCGGCTCAAGGCTCTGCGCCCAGTCGAAGGCGCTGTCGCCGCCGCCCACGATCAGCACGTCGAGGCCGGCCAGCTCGTCCAGCCGTGGCACGAAGTAGCGCAGGCCTCGGCCTTCGAACTCCTCGGCGTCGGGCAGCGGCCGGGGGGTGAAGGTGCCGATGCCACCGGTGATGATGACGCTCTTGCAACCGACTCGCGTCCCACGATGGCTGGTGACGGTGATCGTGCCGCCCACCTCGTCGCGGTCCATCTCCTCCGCGCGATGATTGAGCAGGTAGAGCGGGTCGAACGGTGCCGCCTGTTCCACCAGATTGTCGATCAGGGACTGGCCCTTGATCGACGGGAACCCGGCCACGTCGAAGATCAGCTTCTCCGGGTACAGCGCGGTGACCTGGCCGCCGGCCTCGGGCAGGGAATCCATGATGGCCACGCGCAGGCCGCGGAAGCCGGCGTAGTAGGCGCCGTACAGCCCCGCCGGCCCGGCGCCGATGATGAGCAGGTCGACCTCGATCGGCTCGGCCGCCCCCGCCTTGGCTGGTTCCGAAGCGGGTTCTGCCGCGGCCCCGTCGGAACCGTTGCTGGGAACTCCGTTGCCGATGGCTCTGCCCTCCTGGAGTCGCAGCAGCAGCCTAGCGGGCGCAGCCCGTCCAGCGACGACCTGTCGCTCGAGGTCGCCTGGCGGGGTACGGTCCGGCTGATGGACGTCTACGACGCGCTGGCCCGGGCCCGGGGTCGTGGCGACCGCGTTGTGCTCGTGACCGTCCTGACCGTGGAGGGCGACGCGCCCAGCCACTCTGGAGCCAAGTTGGTCGTGGGTGCCGGCGGCGTGTTGGCCGGCACGCTCGGATGTTCGGAGTTCGACTCGGCGGGAACGGACCTGGCCGTCGAGGCCTTCAACGAGCAGACGCCGCTCCGCCGCCGGCTGGACTTTCCGGGCCATGGCCGTGCCAGGGCTATCGAGCTGTTTGCTGAGGTCAACGAACCCGAGCCGGCCGTCCTGGTCTTGGGCGCCAACCCGGTCGGCCGGGCCGTGGCCGACCTGGCCCGCAGCATTGGGCGGCGGACGGTCCTCGTCGCTCCCGGTGGGGACACGGCGGTGCGCGGCGGCGTCGAGGTCAAGGCCGACGACCCGCCGCGCTACCTGCTGGCCGCCCCGCCAGGTCCCCACGACGCGGTCGTGGTTTCCGACCACGACGCCGCATGGGTGGACGAGGTGCTGCGGGTGGCGTTGGCCAGTGACGCGTTCTTCGTCGGCATGCTCGGCAGCCGCCGGCACGCGCCCGAGGCGGTGCGCCGCCTGCGCGACGGCGGTGTTCCCGAGGCGCACATCGCGCGGCTGCACAGCCCCTGCGGTCTGGACATCGGCAGCCGCAGCGCCGAGGAGATCGCGCTGTCGATCGTCGCCGAGGTGGTCGCCGTCGAGCGCGGCCGGGAAGGCGGGTCGCTCGGGGCCGACTGGAGCTCGCCGGTACATGGCTAACCCGTTGCCGCCGGCTGCGACCGAGCCCGACCCCGCGCTCACGCGCGTGACCCAGCGGCTGGTCGATGCCCCCGAGCGGGGCGGGTTGCTGCTCGACTTTGACGGGGTGCTGGCACCCATCGTGGACGATCCAGCGAGCTCGGCGATGCCCGAGGAACTGGTGGTGATTCTGGGCCGGCTCGTGCGCCGGCTGGGTTGCGTGGCCGTGATTAGTGGACGACCCGTGGCGTTGCTGGCCGACCGGGTCGCCGTTGACGGCGTGCGATTGCTCGGGCTGTACGGGCTTGAGGAATGGGTCGAAGGCGGGCCCCGCGCCCGTCGGGAGGCGGCTGCCTGGAAGGACACCGTCGACGGGGTCAAGGGCCGCATCGCCGCCGCCTTGGCCGGCGCGCCCGGCGTCGTGCTGGAGGACAAGGGCCTGTCGGTCGCGCTGCACTGGCGCAACGCGCCCGACCGCGGTCGAGCGGGCCGGATGGTGAGCCAGCTCGTCGAGGTCCTGGCGGCCCAGACCGGTCTCACACGGGAGCCCGGCAAGCTGGTCGAAGAGCTGCGTCCACCCGTGAAGTGGGACAAAGGGGCGTCGGTGATGGCCCTGCACGACGAGCTGGCGCTCCGCGAGGTGGTCTACGTCGGCGATGACCGCGGCGACCTCGCCGCCTTCGCCGCCGCGCACGAGGTTGGGGGCGCCGCCATCGCGGTCGACCACGGCGCCGAGACCCCGCCACAGCTGCGCGACGCGGCCGACGCGGTCCTGGTCGGGATCGAGGCGGTAGCCGCCTGGCTCACCACGTTGGCCGACCGGCTCGACCGCAGGTAAGCCTCAGCGGCTGGCCACCGCCGCCGCCAGCGCGTTGCGTTGCGCGGCGAACCACTCGAGCGGCCCGCCGCGCCGGGCGGCGGCGTCCAGCAGCCGGGCTCGGGTGGCGCGCTCCCCGTCGTCCATCGTCAGCGCCCGGTGCAGCGCCTCGGCCTGCGCCTCGACGTCGTAGGGGTTGACCAGCAGCGCGCCCTCGGCCATCACGTCGGCGGCGCCGGCGCTCGGCGACAGGATCAGCACGCCGGCGCGGTCGTTCAGCGCCGGGCCCTCCTTGGCCACCAGGTTGGTGCCGTCGGTGACGGGGTTGGCCAGCAGCACGTCGCTGCGTTGCAGCGCCGCCACCGCGCGAGGGTAGTCGTCGCCCACGTAGACGGTCAGAGCCGACTCGCCGAAACGCTCCTGGATGCGCTCGCCGGCCTGCTGGCAGGCCTGCAGGTAGTCGCGGTACTCGGCGACGTCCTGCCGCGACGGGTTGAGATGCGCGTAGTGCCAGACCGCACCGCGGTGCTCGGGATGGCGCTCCAGCAGCAGCTCGTAGGCCAGCAGACCCCTCAGGATGTTCTTGGACAGGTCGCTGCGGTCCACGCGCAGGATCAGCTTGCGGCCGTCCAGCTCCGCATCGAGGTCATCGGCGGCGGTTGCGACCTCCTCGGAGGCCGCCGAGCTGGCGAGGTCGTCGGCGTCGACGCCCAGGACGAAGTCTGCGACATGGGTACGGCGACCATCCAGCACCACGTCGGTGTCCTCGACCGCGGCCCCAAGGAACTCGGCGGCGCAGCGGCGGAACGCCTCGCACCAGGCCGGCGAGGAGAACGCGACCACGTCGGCGGCCAGCAGGCCCCGTAGCACGTGGTCGCCGATCGGATCCGGCAGTCGCCGCAGGTAGGCCGGCTGCACCCAGGGCGTGTGGATGTAGTGCAGCAGCGCGACGTCGGGCTGGGCTTGCCGGATGTCCAGCCCGGCGGTCATGAGGTGGTAGTCCTGCAGGTACACCTCGTCGCCGTCCTCGGCGACCACCGCCTCGGCGAGCAGTGCATTGACGCGCTGGTAGTCCTGCCACGCCGGCGGCCAGCCGACGCCGGACGGCTCGTAGGGCTCGCCCCACAGCTGGTGGACGGTGAACCACAGCAGGCGGTTGGCAACCTCGTTGTAGTAGGCCTCGTAGTGGTCGCCGGCGTCGAGCAGCCGCACCCTGAATGACGAACCGTCGGCCTCGACGGTGAAGGGCTGGTCGGGATGCTCGGCGGCGACGGCGCGGTCGTCGTCGGACAGCGCCAGGGAGATCCACGCGCCCGTCTCGTCCTGCATCGCCCCACCGAGGGCCGTCACCAGACCGCCGAAGCCGCGGCTGGGCACCAGGTCTCCGCGGTCGTCCCGGCTCCAGCTGATCGGCCCTCGGTTGCTGGCCACCACCAGGTCGTCGTTCATGGCTGCGACCTACCCCGCCAGCCGTCGCCGCACCGCCGACATGATGGTCTCGTCATGGGGCGCGTCGTCGATGAGCTCGTCGAGCCCGGCGGCGTGGCCGATCACCTCGGCGTCGTCGGCGTCGCCTCCGAACGCGGCCAGCAGCAGCCCGGGTTCCCAGCGCCGCAGCAGGCCGCATTGCACCAGCGCGCCCGGTCGACGGCGCCGCTGCGCCAACCCCACGAGCTTGCGGCCGCGGCACAGCACCTCACCGCGCCCGAGGGTCGCGTAGCAGATCGCCGCGAGCAGCTGCTGGCGGGGGGTGCCGCGGCGCTGGGCCGTGGCCGCCGCACGGTGGACGGTGACGTCAGGGATACCCAGATCGGTCAGCGCCTGGCCCCACGCCTGGCCGACGCGGGCGAACACGGCGCCGACGTCGCCGCGCAGCAGCGGGTGGCCGCTGGGCAGCAGCACGTCCAGCGACAGCAGGCCGCTGTCCATCAGCACCGCCCCTCCGCCGGTGGAGCGGGTGACCACGGTCAAGGCCGGCGTGGCGACGATCGGTGCCTGCCCGCGGCCAAGCACCAGGGCGGGTGAGGATGCGCGGTACCAGCGCAAGGTGGGGGTCGGATCGTCGGCCAACGCGTCCAGCGCGGCCACGCCCTGCCCGAGCAGCGCGGCCGGCTCGTCGACGACGAGCGGCAGCACACGCCAGCCCACCGCCGGCTAGCCCACCTCGCGGACGAGGCCGAACTTGTCCTCGTAGGCGGTCATGTTGGTGTTCAGCGCCTGGATGACCTTGCCGACCATCGTGGGCGCCACCTTCACCCGACTCACGACGTCGGCCTGGACGCTAGTGCCGTCACCGCCCGGCAGCACCTGGCAGAAGTCCAACGTGAACTCGTGCGCCGAGTGGCTGACGACGAGGAAGTTGGCGTAGGCGCCGTGCTTGTGCTCATCGTCGATCGAGATCTGGATCTGCTGGCCGGCCCCCTCTGGGAGGTCGTCGGGCAGGTCGGGATCGGTCATCGCGGGACTCCTGGTGGTCGGGTGGCGGCCATCCTAGGCACGCCTCGTCGCTAGACTCGCGTCGTCCACGGGTGCTTAGCTCAGCTGGCGAGAGCGCCGCCCTTACAAGGCGGAGGTCACAGGTTCGAGTCCTGTAGCGCCCACAAGCATCACGGCAGGTCAGGTCAACAGTGGAGTCTGTGGTCAGGGATTCTTGAATTCTCGTGCCCGCCGATGCGGCGCCACCGCACAGCCGGGGTGTGCTGACCATCCACTTCGATCGTCACCCACTCCCATGTGGCGCGGCCGTCTGGGCGGGAGAAGCTCCACGTCATCTCGTTGATGCCCGGCGCCGACTCGACAGATTTCACTCGTAGCGCCGAGGGCCAGTCCGAGCGACCCTCAGACTCGACCCACCGGTCGCACGCGACATTGAACTTGTCGACGGTGGCCCGGAAGAGCTTCTGTTCCTGTCGCGACAACCGCTTGAAGTCGGCCTTCGACGAAGTGGTTGCCTCCCACTTCATGCTTCGAACGCGTCGAACAACTCCTCGACGGTGTCGTGCGTGGTCACACGGCCCGCGGCAACGTCGGCGTCGACTTCCCGCTCCATCCGCTGCCAGCGCTCCGTCCAAAACCATGTCTGGTCAGCGGGCACGGCTGTCAACGGATGCAGCTCGACGACCCCGTCCTCGCGCTCAACCACGCGGACTTGAGCCCCCGGCTGGTCCAGGTTGTGCCGGCGGCGCAGACCGGCGGGCAGCGCCAGAGTCCCACGGGTCTGAAAGCCCAAGACGACGGGTTCCCTCGGCATGGTGGTCCTCACTTGTCCATGACCCGCCGGTATGTGGCGGCTGGCCTACAGCAGCTTAGCAGTTAAGCACACTTGCTGCTGAACTGCTCTCCTGTCACGGCGCTCCGAGTCGCAGTTGGAGCACCTTCGTAACCTTCAGCAGCCGCATCAAGGGATGCAGGATCGCCGGAATGGACCGCAGCCCTTCGCTGTCGACGATCACGGGGTTGCTCAGCGGGAACTGGCGACCTCGGTGGAGCAACAGGCAGCCGTGCGCGGCCCGGACATTTCGGACCCAGTCTGTGTCGGGACCGTAGGTGAGGGCGATGGCGTAGCCGCCGTCGGTGGGAAAGGCCAGGACCGGCGTCGAGTAGCGGCGACCCGAGCGCCTGCCGCGGTGGATGACCACTGCCATCGGCGGCAGAAACGGGGCGACTGTGCCCAGGATCGGATTGCTGACCCGGCGGTTGAAGCGGGCGAGCCGGTTCGACAAGGGCACGGTGGCAGGTTAGACGCCCCGACGATCCATCTCTCCGCCGCAGCGCCGAGGCCGTCCTGGACCGAGGCAAGGTTGCCGCGCCCGCACCGGTGGGCACGATCTCCTACCATGCAGACCAACACAATCGGTTCCTTGACCGTGTCGGCCGTCGGGCTCGGCTGCAACAACTTCGGTGGCCGCATCGACGCCGCCCGCACCGACGAGGTGGTGGCTGCGGCGCTGGAAGCCGGCATCACCTTGTTCGACACCGCTGACATCTACGGCGGCACGCGCTCCGAGGAGCTGCTCGGCCGCGCCCTCGGCGACCGCCGCGACGAGGCGGTGATCGCCAGCAAGTTCGGCGCTGCCTCGCCCGAGAACGGGGTGGCCGGTGGTGCCGGCCCCGACTACGTGCGCCAGGCCGTGGATGACAGCCTGCGCCGCCTCGGCACCGACCGCATCGACTTGTACCAGCTGCACACGCCCGACGACGCCACGCCGATCATCGACACCTTGGAGGCGCTGGACGGCCTGGTGCAGGCCGGCAAGGTGCGTGAGGTCGGCTGCTCCAACTTCGACGCGGCACAGATCGACGAGGCGCACAAGGCCGCAGCGGACCGAAATGTCGCTGCGTTCGTCAGCGTCCAGAACCGCTACAGCGTCCTGCACCGCGAGCCCGAGCAGGGCGTGACCCAAGCCTGCCGCCGCCACGGGATGGGCCTCCTGCCCTACTTCCCGCTGGAGGGCGGCATGCTGACCGGCAAGTACCGGCCTGGCGAGGACGCCCCCGAGGGGTCGCGGCTGGCCGGCATGGGACAGCGAGCCGAGCGGTTCCGCAACGCCCGCAACGTCGAGGTCACCGAGCACCTGCGCGCGTTCTGCGTGCAGCGTGGCCACACCGTGCTGGAGCTGGCGTTCTCCTGGCTGCTGGCGCAGTCCACGGTTCCTTCGGTGATCGCCGGGGCGACCAGCGCCAAGCAGGTCAAGGGCAACGTCGCCGCCTCCGGATGGCAGCTCACCGACGACGAGCTCGCCGAGGTCGACACCATTACCGGCGCCGTCAGTCACCCTCGGTGAGTGCCCAGCGGGCGTCGATCTCGGCGAACACGGTGCCGGCCAGTCGCTGGCCGCCGGCTCGGGTCAGGTGGATGCCGTCCTGCTGGCGCATCAGTGTCCGGTTGCCACGCGCGTCGTCCAGGTAGGGCGAAAAGGCGCCGGTCGGCCCCGTGAACAAGGCGCGGCTGTCGACGTAGGCGACCCGCTGGTGGTCCGCCGCGGCTGACCGGTAGACGTCGTTGAGCAGGCTCATGCGCGCGTCAAAGTCCGCAGAGCGCATCCCGGGCTGTCCGACCCACCACACCCAGCGGCCGCGGGCCGACAGGCGCTGCATCAAGGCGGTCACCCGGCGGTGATACTCGGCGTGCCACGCCGGGGTGCCAAAGGTCAGCACGCGGTCGTCGACCTGCAGGTTCTGGCCGTCGTTGGCGCCGAACATGACCACGAACACGTCCGGATCGGCGGTGGCCGCCACCCGGCGCAGCTGCGCCGGCCAGTCGAAGAAGTCCGGTCGTGCCAGGCCGGTGGAGAAGCGGAAGTCGACCTCCGCGGCCACCCTGCGCGTCCGCACCGCCACGTCGACCAGGGCAGGGCCGAACTCGCTGGTCAGCGAGTCGCCACCCACCCACATCCGCAGCGGGTCCTCCCGCGAGCCGCCGCGGCGGTCATTGCCGGGAGGAGAACGTCGCGGCGCCGGTTCGGTCTTTCCGCCGGTGACAGGTGCGGTCGGCCTGACAGCGCCGTCGGCCGGGGAGGGCGCCGACGCAAGGTCGTCGGGCGAGGCCGAGCCGTTGGCCTCGGCGGCGATATCCGCCAAGGCCACGTGCGGCCAGTTCAGACCGGCCAGATCGGAGAAAGTGCGGATCGGCGTGAGCACCGTGACCGCAACGCTGCGCTGCCATCCGAAGGGCTGGCGTGCTGCCGCAGCGGCCAGCCCCGGCGCGTTGAGCACCGTGCCGATCCCGAGGGCGATCAGGACGACAAGGATCGCATGGCCGGCGGCCATGGTCCGGCGAGGCGGCGGCGGTGGCAGCGACGTGAAGGCCATCAGAACTGGAAGTAGATGAACGGAGCGATGCCCTGCGGGCCCAGAGCGTCGATGGCGAGGAGACACAGCCCCAGCGTCGCCCCCTGCATCGTGGGGGTCAGTCGAGAGAAGGCGAACTGCAGGCGGGCACCGACGTCGCGGGGCACCAACTGCACGGCCAGCGCCGCCACGATGACGGCGACCACCGCGGGGGTGACCAGCGGCGCCGGTCCCCAGGCGGTCAACAGCCGCCACAGCAGCGTGCCGGCCGCCGGCAACGAGCCGGCGCGAAAGAAGATCCAGGCCAGGCACACGACGTGGAAGGTCACCAGCCGCCCGACGACCCGATTGCGTGCGCCCCCGTACCGCCGCTCGACCGCGAGCCCGAGGCCGTGGATCGCGCCCCACACCACGAACGTCCAGGCGGCACCGTGCCACAGCCCGCCGAGCAGCATCGTCAGCAGCAGGTTGCGCATGGTGCGCCGCGGGCCACCGCTGCTGCCGCCCAGCGGGATATACAGGTAGTCGCGCAGCCACCGCGACAGCGTCATGTGCCATCGCCGCCAGAAGTCCTGCAGCGACACCGCCGCATACGGGCGGTCGAAGTTACTTGGGAAGGTGAAGCCCAGAAGCAGCGCGCAGCCGATGGCGATGTCGGTGTAGCCGCTGAAGTCGGCGTAGATCTGCACCGCATAGCCGTAGGTGGCGGCCAGGATCTCCGCCCCGCTGGCACTGGCGGGGCTGGCGAACACCGGGTCGACCAGCGTAGTGGCCAAGACGTTGGCCACCACTACCTTCTTGAACAGGCCTCCCGCGATGAGCAGGAAGGCCCGCCCCCCGTCGACCCTGCGGGGGTCACGGGGTGAGCGCAGCTGCGGCAGGAACTCCGTGCCGCGCACGATCGGACCGGCGACCAGGTGCGGGAAGAACGCGAGATAGACGGCCACGTCGATCGGCCGCGCCGGCGCCAGCTCGCGTCGGTACACGTCCACCACATAGCTGATGGCCTGGAAGGTGAAGAACGAGATGCCCACCGGTAGGACGATCTGCAGCAACGGCAGTGGTGGCGCGAGCCCGAGGGGGTCCAGCAGGTTGGCCAGCGAGGTCGCGAAGAACCCGTAGTACTTGAACCAGGCGAGTACCGCCAGATCGGCGGCCACAGTCACGGCAAGGCGCCGCCGCCTCGACTGCTCAGTGGCTGCATGGTGGACGGCGACCGCACCGACCTGACTGGTGACGGTCACGCCGAGCAGCAAGCCGACGAACCGCCAATCCCAGGCCGCGTAGAACAGGTAGCTGGCCGCCAGCATGAACAGTTTCCAGCGCACGGGGCGGGGCATCAGCAACCAGCTGGCCACCAGGACCAGCACGAAGAAGAGCGCGAACTGGATCGTCGGAAACAGCATGGCGGCGCCCGGGTCGGTCCCCCGTCAGGGTAGAGGCCGGGCGGGGGGTGCGGGGGGAGGACGTACCGCCGAGCCTAGACCGCTGGAACCGCCTAGACGGCCGTACGGGTGCTCGACTTCGGCAGCCGGACGACCTCGGCGTTCGTCGTCGGCTTCAGGTTGTTGTGCAGCCACGGGGTCAGCTGGTCGGCGGGGAGCGGACGGCTGATGTGGAAGCCTTGTGCCTGGTCACACCCGAGCCGTTCCAGCAGCTGCCAGACGCGCTGTGACTCGACACCCTCGGCGACAACGGACAGCCCGAAGCGCCGGCCGAGGTCGATCGTGGAGTGCACGACCGTCGCGTCGGCGCTGTCGGTGGCCATGCCGAGCACGAAGGCGTTGTCGATCTTCAGCTCACTGACGGGTAGTTGCCGCAGCGACGCCAGGGAGGCGGCACCCGTGCCGAAGTCGTCGATCGCCATGGTGACACCTATGGCCGTGAGTTCGGCGACGACGCGCGCTGCCCGCCGTGGGTCGGCCATGACGGTGCACTCGGGAATCTCCAGGACGACACGCTCGGCGGGCACCGACCAGCGGTGCAATGCCTGCTGCACCATCTCGGGGAAGCGCTGGTCGTACAAGCTCTGCACGGAGACGTTGACGGCCACCTGCAGGTCCAGGCCGTCGTCGCGCCACTGCTGGAGCTGTGCCAGCGCCGTGTCCAGAACGAAGGAGGTGACCACGCCGATGAGGCCGGCGCGCTCGGCCAGCGGGATGAACTCGTCGGGGGGCACCATGCCGTACTCCGGGTGCTGCCAGCGCACGAGCGCCTCGACGCCGTCCACACGACCGGTGCGCATGTCGGCCTTGGGCTGGTAGTGCAGCACCAGCTGACCGTTCTCCGCGGCGCGACGCAGGTCGGCGGGGGAGGTGATGCGCTGGCGCCACTGCGGGTCGCGCTCGGGGGAGTACACCTCGTAGCCCCCGTGTGCGTCCTTGGCCAGGTACATCGCAACGTCGGCGTGCTGCATCACCGTGGAAACGTCCGAGCCGTGCTCCGGGTACAGCGCGATGCCGAGGCTGGCGCCGATGTCCAGCGTGAGGTCGTCGATCTCGATCGGGCTCGTCAGCTTGTGCAGGACGGCCTTGGCCATCCGCACGGCGTCGTCCGCGCCGTCGACACCCGGCAGGACCATGGCGAACTCGTCCCCGCCCAAACGGGCAGCGAGGGCGTCCGCTCCCGCTGCCCGCTGCAAGTCGGCGCCGACCATCTGCAGCACTCGGTCGCCCATGTGGTGGCCGAGCGCGTCGTTGACCTCCTTGAAGCGGTCGAGGTCGATGATCAGGACCGCGACTTGTTCCTCGGGGCCGGCCATGCGCAGCTCGCTGGCCAGACGCTCGAGGAACAACCGCCGGTTCGGCAGCTCGGTGAGGGCGTCGTGCAGGGCGAGGTGGTCTTTCTCCATCGACGTGCGGGCGCCGCGGTACACCGCGATGACGGGAAGCACCAGTAGCGCCAGCAGACCCGCGTTGACGCTGGCGACCACGACCACGGCCGGGGCCAGGGCCAGCAGCACGCCGTAGGTGAACGTGTGCACCACGACGTCCTGACGCAGGACGGATGCGATCGACAGGTGCTGCCGCAGGGCGAGGACTGTGCCGGTCAGCACCGTGTTGACCAGGTAGAACGCGGTGCCCGCGGCCAGCAAGGCAATGAAGCCCGAGAGGCTCAGCCGCGGCTGGGCGAGCAGCGCCGCGTCTCCCGTGAGGCTGGAGGCGACGATGCCTGCCGCACCCAGGGACAGCGCGTACTGACCGACGTTGAACACCGTGCGCTGCACGGGCTTGCGCTGCAGCAGGTCGCCGAGCGCCGAGGCGGCGCCGAGGACCAGCACGGCCGGCGCGGTGCCGGCGGACAGCAGCAGCGCGAAAGCGAACGTCGTGGACAGCGTCAACTCGCCGGCCTCGTCGTGCGCGAAGCTCATCCACCGTAACTCGCTGACCACCACGGCGACGGTCAAGGCCAGGGCGACGGAGCCGTTGGCGGCGAGCAGGCCACGAGCGCCACCAGAAAAGGCCGCCAGCCACGCGGCGATACCGACCACGGACACGGCGGTGACGTACAGCTGGATCTTCGCCGGATGCCCTAAGCGCCTCACCACAAAACCTGTCCTCCCTGGAGGGCTCGCCCCACCCCAGTCCTAGACGTATCGGACTGCCTCCCCTGGGTCTTGAGCAAGTACCCAGCTACGCTGCGGTCATGGTCGACCGCCTCGCAGACTGGATCCAGGTCGTCGACGCATTGTATCCACAAAATCACGCTGCGTCCTGGGATGTCTCGGGTTTACAGGTCGGTGACCCGAACGACCCGGTGAACGGTGTCCTGCTGTGCCTCGACGCAGTCACCGCCACGCTGGACGAGGCCGCCGCGCGGGGCGCGGATCTCGTGCTGACGCATCACCCGCTGCTGTTCCGGCCGCTGCAGCGACTCACCCCCGCCACCGTGCCTGGTCGTCTCGCCCTGCGTGCCGCGCGGTCGCATATCGCCGTGCTGGCGGCGCACACCAACTTCGACAGCGCTGCCGACGGAACCACCGAGCCGGTGGTGCGGCTGCTGGACCTGCGCGACGTCACGCCGCTGGCGCCTGCGCTGGGTGATGGTGATTGCAAACTCGTCACCTTCGTCCCCCCTGAGGCCACCCAACTGGTGCGCTCGGCACTGGCTGAGGCAGGCGCCGGCAGCATCGGCGCCTACCGAGCGTGCTCCTTTGCGGTGCGAGGCACCGGCACCTTCGTGGCCCCGGCGACGGCCAACCCGGCGGTGGGCGAGCCTGGGCGGCGCAACGAAGTCGCCGAGGATCGCCTCGAGATGGTCGTGCCGCGAACGCGGCTGGGTGCGGCCGTGGCAGCGTTGCGCCGCGCACACCCCTACGAGGAGGTGGCCTTCGACGTCATCGAGCTGTTGGGTGCTGGCCAGGGCGACAGGGGGATGGGCCGGATTGGAAACCTTCCAGAGCCGGTGGCGCTGCGCACCGTGGGGGAGCGGCTGGCCGTCGGGCTGCCATCGCCGCACTTGCGCGTCGGGGGCGACCTCGACCGCCCGATCCGGCGGGTGGCCGCCTGTGGCGGTGCCGGCGACTCGCTGATCGGCGCGGCACTGGACGCGGGCGCCGACTGCTACATCACCGGCGACCTGCGCCACCACGCGGCTCTGGACGCCCGCAGCGCGGGGATGGCCGTCATCGACGCCGGTCACTACGCCACCGAGGCGGCGGCGCTGCCGATCCTGCACCAGGCGCTGGCGCAGGCCTCCGCCCGCCGCGGTCTGACCGCCCGCCTGCTAGCGTCGGCCGTACGCACGGATCCCTTCCAGATCGACCCCGAACGAGGGTGGGACAAAGGAGCACTGTGATCGCAGCGACCCCAGCCGAGCAACGCCGACTGCTCGATCTGCAGCGCGTCGACACCGACATCCGCAAGCTGGGTCACAAGCGCGCCAACCTGCCGGAGCAGAAGGCACTGGACGACAACGCCGACACCCTCGGACGGGTTTCCAGCGAGTACGCCACCTCGCGCGACCAGCTTGAACGCCTACGGCTGCAGCAGAAGCGCCACGAGCAGGAGATTGCCACGGTCGACTCACGGCGCAAGTCCGAAGAGGGCCGCATGTACGGCGGGCTCATCCGCTCCGAGAAGGAGCTGGAGGCGTTGCGCGGAGAGCTGGGGTCGCTACGGGGGCGCAAGAGCGAGCTGGAGGACTCGCTGTTGGAGATCATGGAGCAGACCGAAGAGCTGGAGTCGCTGGTGGCGACGCTCCAGGAGCGTCACAGCGAGCTGACCGGCCAAGTCGACGCGTTGACGCAAGCGCGCGACCATGCCGCCACCGACATCGACGCCGGACTAGCGTCGCGAAAGACCGAGCGGGCTACGATCGCCGGTGACCTGCCCGTCGAGGTCATCGAATACTACGAGGAGCTGCGCGCGCGCAAGGCCGGCGTCGCGGTCGCCGAGTTGCAGGGCCGTACCTGCGCCGGCTGCCGTCTCGAGCTCACCGCGATCGAGATGGAGCAGGTTCGCGAGGACGTCGCCGACGGGCTCGCCCGCTGCGAGCAGTGCGGCCGCATCCTCGTCCTGATCTGAGCCAGCCGCGTCAGGCGTCGGAGATCAGGCGCGTGTGCTCCATGCGGACGTGGTCGTCCTCGTCACTGACGTAGAACCAGCGGCCCTCGGTGTCGGCGGCGATGCCCTCGATGCGATGCATGTCGGGAAACTCGCGGACCAGCTCCGCCGCGATGTGGCCGCCATGAGAATCGGGCGGCAGTGCGACGCGCCAATGCGTCGACACGGTGTCGCGCCCACCCGGGTAGTCGTGCAGCACCACGCTGTTCTTGGGTCGGCTGTCGAGGTTGCCGGTGACGAGATGGATCTCGTCGCCGATCGCCGACAGGTCGCGCACCCCCGCCATGTCGCCATCGCGTCCCACGGCGTCGACGATCCAGGTGCCCAGCACGGTGGGAGCGTCGCCGCCATCGAACAGCCGCTCGACGCCTTCCAGCTCCACCAGCAACGGGCGCCCCTCCGCGGAGACGGGATAGCGAAGGCCCAGCAGCAGCGTGCCGTCCGAGCGGAACGTGGCGCCCTCGATGTTGATCGGGACGTCCCGCTCATGCAAGTCGTCAACCCATGACTCGCCGGACCCCTCGCGCAGCGACTGATCGATGAACGCCTCCCTGGTCACGTCCCCGAGCTCGACCAGCGCGACCTCCTCGTCCGCCAGCGCGTCGTTGACCAAGCGGTGGACCAGCAAGCCGGGTCGCGCCAGCTGCATCTGCACCGGTGCAGCGTCGAGACGCTGCACGTCGGACTCGCGGAAGCGGGCAACGAACGCCTGGCGGGGGAGCAGTGGGCCGGACTTGCCGCCGAACTGCGAGCCCACGACGTAGATCCAGCCGTCCCGGCGAGCCAGCGCCTCGGCATCCCGCGTCTCACCGACGTTGCCGACCGCGGTGGCGACCAGCCGTGCCACGTCCCATTCGCCGTTCGGACGCTGCCCGATCGCGGCGACACATTCCTCGGCGGCGCTCTCGTCGAGTACCACCCAGAACGCCCGCTGCCAGCCGTGGGCCTCCAGCAAGCCGGTGGCCTCCACCGTCAGCAGCCCCGAGGCCTCGTTCGGTTGCAGGTCCAGCTCCAGCGTTTCCAGTTCGTCGGAAGCCACCGTCATCCCTTCTCATCGCTGCGGGTCAAGGTCGCGTGTGGTCAACCGATACCCACCTGGCGTCCTCCGCACCGCGCGGCGCTTGCGCGGTGCCGTGACGCCGTGATGACGAGGAGCGTGGTGACCGAGCTGGCGGTGCACAGCGTCCCGACGCGCTCCTGGTGACGAGGCGGGAACCTGCGGCAGCGACGCGCCGGTGGTCCCGCTGCCGTTCGAGGCCTACGTCCGCGCGATCCGCAAGTTACTCAAGGTCGCGTTCGCGCTGGCCAGCTTGGTGGCCGTGCTGAAGGTCTTGGGTCGCGACAGCCGCTGAGCGTCGAACCGCCGCTGCATCTACGCTTGCTAGGGGAGTCGGCCAGGCGACCGCGGCGACCCTTGTGGCCGTCGAGGAAAGTCCGGACTCCGCAGGGCAGGACGCTGGGTAACACCCAGGCGCGGCGACGCGCGGAACAGTGCCACAGAGAGCAGACCGCCAGACGGCAGCGGCGCCGGGTACCTCGCGTATCTGGCAAGGCTGACGTCTGGTAAGGGTGAAAGGGTGCGGTAAGAGCGCACCGGCGCCGGCGGTGACGTCGGCGGCCAGGCAAACCCCGTCCGGAGCAAGGCCAAGCAGGTGCGTTACAGGTGGCCCGCCGAGCACCAGGTAGGCCGCACGAGGCCGGCGGCAACGCAGGTCCCAGACAGATGGTCGCCTCCTGCGCTCCGGCGCAGGAACAGAATCCGGCTTATCGGCCGGCTCCCCCCATCAGCCGGCGATCTCGACGGTGGCGTCCTGGCCGAGGCGGTCACGCACGAGCTGCTCGAGCTGAGCGATCCGGGCCTGATCGCGCTGGCTGCGGCGCCGCAGCCGCTGCAGCTCCACGACGGCCACCGCCGTGACGTCGGGACCTTCACCCTCGAACACCGGGCAGGCGGCCCGCCAGTCACACCACGGGCACAACGCCGTCGGCGTCGGCTCGAAGCGTTCGGCACGGATGTCGGTGGCGACCTCGCGGATGTCGGCCAGCGCCTGCGCAGTGTCGATGTCGGCGCGGTCGACCTGCACCCGCAGGCCAGGCACCACAAAGTCCAGCGCCACCCAATCCGGCTCGGTGCCCCACAGCTGGGCGGCGGCCAGGGTGTAGATGGCCAGCTGCAGACTGCCGGACACCTGCTGGCGGGTCTTGGCCTTGCGGTTGGTCTTCCAATCCACGATCCCCAGCCCGCCCGAAGGGGTGCGCTGGACATGGTCGATGGAGCCGACCACCGTCACGTCGTTGCCGAGGTCGAGCTCGAACCACTGCTCGGTGGCGACGGCCGGGACGTACACCGGGGCGTAGCGGGCGTGGTGGCGGCGAAGGACGTCCTGGGCATGGCGATACCAGGTGATCTTCTCGTCACGGGCCATGCCCGCGAAGCCCTCGTCGTCCCAATGGTCGTACAGCGCTTGCAACAGGCTAGATTCCGGCGGGGGCTGTGGCAGCTTCTGGTCCCACCAGGCTTCCAGCGCGGCGTGGATCGACGAGCCCCACGACAGATGCGGACCGGGCTGCGACGGCAGCTCATCGACGTAGGCGAAGCGGAACTTCAGCGGGCACGATCGGTAGGTGTCGACCCGCGAGAACGACAGCCGCAATCCGGTCGGATCGGGCTTACAGACGCCTTGGCCCTGGTGGTCGACAACAGTGCTCGTCATGATCGTCCAAGCCTAACGGGCGGCTGCGACAGGCCGATGGACGTCGAGCTGACGCCCGTGGATCGAGCAGCGCGGCGGAAGGCAACGGCGGGTGATCCAGGTCCTCATCGACGCGGACAACCTCAGCGCTCCACGGCTGCGCGCCGTCGTTGCTGCATTACCGGCTGGCGGGGTGCGCGTCGTGGTGGCCGGCAGCCCTCGGGCGCTGGCGTCGGTGGCGTGGCCGCCGCGAGCCACAGTCATCGCTGTCGAGGGATGGCAGCAGGCCGACCTCCGCCTTGCCACCGCCTATCGCGTGAACGACGAGCCGTTGGTGGTGGCCAGCGGCGACGGGGACTTCTCGTTGCTGGCGGTGAATCACCCCGGCCCCGTGTTGGTCATCTCAGACCGTCCCGCCAGCCGGCTGCGCGGCGCCGGGACCGTCACCGACCCCGTGACCGACGGCACCGCGGCACTGCGCCGCTGGCTGGACGAGGTCGCCGGCTGATCGGCACGTGCCGGAGCCATGCGGACAGAAGGGTTGGTCACGATAGTGTGACCAACCCTTATTGCCCTTGGGCTTTGCTGCGCTCGCGCACGTCGAGCAGCCCGCGCAGGTCGACTTCCATCGCGGCCAGCGCGACGTCGGCCAGCGAGCCCCGCAGCCGGCGCTTGGTCTCGGCGTAGGTGAGGCGGTCCAGCTCGGCCAGCTGCGCGGCGACCCCAGCCTCAACGTCGTCGAGGAGGCCTCGCCGAACATCTGGTTCCTCTTCGCCAACGCGAACCCGGAGATCTCCGACGTCACCTCGAACCCCGACTTCCGCGAGGCCGTGCGGTACGGGCTGGACTACGACGCCATCCTCGAGCTCGCCGGCGACGGCGCGGTGCGCGTCCCCGGCATCATCCCGAACGTGTTCCTCGGCGCGCTCGGCGAACAGGAGGCGCCGCAGCGTGACGTCGACCGGGCGACGGCGGCGGTCGAGCGACTGGGCGGCGACGTGACGGTGGAGCTGGAGTACCCGAGCGACTTCACCGCGAACGGCCTCAACTTCGGTCCGGTCGCCGAGCGGGTCCAGGCGACGCTCGCCGAGGTCGGCATCACCGTCGAGCTCACGCCCGCGCCGATCGCGACCGCCCTGGAGACCTACCGCGCCGGCGAGGAGCAGATGGGCCTGTGGCTATGGGCCCCCGACTATCCGGACCCGGCCGACTACCTCGTGTTCGGCGCGGGCGGCATCGTCGGGCTGCGGGCCGGCTGGCCCGCCGGCAGCGACCCGGAGCTCGAGGCGGTCATGGAGGAGGTCGCCACGACCGTCGACGACGCCGAGCGTGAGCCGCTCTTCGAGGAGTTCCAGCGGCAGATGAACGAGCGTGGTGTGATGTTCCCGCTGTTCCAGCCGACGGCGTCGGTCGTGGCCCGCACCGACGTGGGACCGGTCCAGTTCCACCCGGCATGGACCATCGACCTCGAAGCCGTCGGTCGCTGAACCCGCCGCATCCTGCTGCGGGCGTGAGCCGCACGCCCGCGGCGTGACCCGGGGAGGTCC
>Ga0136610_1000065_pt1 | contig 20799 bp, 24 predicted proteins | sample AntDrymUQ1342206_2_FD_104804 | JGI IMG/M metagenome (GOLD analysis project Ga0136610, IMG submission 104804) | Polar desert sand microbial communities from Dry Valleys, Antarctica - metaG UQ134 (22.06) | ecosystem: Environmental > Terrestrial > Soil > Desert | place: Antarctica: Dry Valley...
GGCGAGTGGGTCGTTCAGAGCGAGACGGTCGCGGGGGCGCTCGAGTTGCGGAGTGAGCCGCTGTTCTTTATAGACATCGCAGTGCCCAGAGACATAGACCCCGTGGTCCAGACCCTCGGAAGCGTCTACCTCTACGACATAGACGACCTCCAGGCCGTCGTCGAGCGCAACGCGGAGGGCCGCCAGGACGGGGCGGAGGAGGGGGAGGCTATGATCTCCCCTGCCGTCCTCGAGTTCATGGGCTGGCTCTCGACGTTGCACGTCGTCCCGCTTATACAGGAGCTTCGCGACGGGGCCGAGCAGATTCGCCGTCACGAGCTCGCCCGTGCCCTGAGAAGGATGGAGCTCTCGCCCGAGGAGGCTGCTTCCGTCGAGCGTATGAGCCACTCTCTCGTCAACAAGCTGCTCCACGGTCCGATCCAGGAGCTAAAGGCCCGTGCCGAGGCCGGCTCTCCGCTCGAGAGCTCCGAGGTCCGTCGGCGCCTGATGGCCCTGGATGGCCTCGACGTAGAACTGCACCGCCCGCGCCGCGAGTCTTCGTGACCCGGGAACATGCCGTGATCCTCGGTACCCGTGGGTCGAACCTCGCCCTCGTTCAGGCGGAAGAGTGCGCGGCAAGTCTGCGCGACGCCGGTATCGCTGTAGAGATACGCATCATCAGGACGACCAGCGAGCACCATCCGGATACGCCTCTCGCCGTCATCGACCAGCGAGACGTCTTCACCCGCCAGCTCGACGAAGCCCTCCTTTCGGGAGAGATAGACCTCGCCGTCCATTCGCTGAAAGACGTACCGACGGAGCCACCGGAGTGGGTAGATCTCGCGGCTGTAACCCGCCGCCGCGACCCTTCCGACGCGCTCGTCTCGGACGAGCGTTATACCGTGGAAGGTCTGCCGCGGGGGGCTGTCGTGGCCACGTCCAGCGTGCGGCGGCGGGCGCAGCTCCTGTACCACAGGCCGGATCTGGAGGTCGTCGGTATCAGGGGCAACGTGGATACGCGCGTGCGCAAGATGCGCGAAGGCGCGGCCGACGCGGTCGTTCTGGCCCGCGCCGGCCTCGAACGCCTCGGCCTCGAAGCCCCGCACACCGTTATCCCTACCGACATAATGCTTCCCGCTGTCGGGCAGGGTGCTCTGGCCGCAGCGACGCTGCACGATCATCCCCTTCGCGGTCGCATCAGAGAGGCACTGAACCACGCGCCGACCGAGAGGGCGGTGCTGGCCGAGCGGGCCATGCTCCGCACACTCGAAGGCGGGTGCCGGGTACCTGTCGGGGCGAGCAGTGCCGTAGAGGGGAGCGTAGTGCGGCTTGGGGGCATCGTGATCTCCCCCGACGGGGCACTCGTGTATCGTGGTGAGGCCGAGGGCGAGAAGCCCGAGGAGGTGGGTGAGAGGCTGGCGTGGGATCTTCTGGAGCAGGGGGCGGCTGTTGTGTTGGGGGAGATCAAGGAGGTCAGGAGGTAAGTGATCTACCTGGTCGGAAGCGGGCCTGGGGACCCTGGACTGTTCACCCTCAAGGGCGTTCGGTGCATGGAGGAGGCCGATGTCGTCGTCTACGACAGGCTCGCCCCAGAAGCGCTGCTCGGGTACGCGAGGCCGGAAGCCGAGAAGATCTACGTCGGCAAGAAGCCCGGCGATCCAACGATGTCCCAGGATGAGATAAACGATCTCCTCGTCGAGAAGGGCCGCGCCGGGATGACGGTCGTGCGCCTGAAAGGCGGGGACCCCTACATCTTCGGCCGTGGCGGTGAGGAGGCCCTCGCCCTCAACAGAGCCGGACTGCCCTTCGAGGTCGTCCCCGGCGTGACGAGCGGCGTCGCTGCCCCCGCATACGCAGGCATACCAGTTACGCACAGAAACGTCTCGACCAGCGTCGCGTTCGTCACCGGGCACGAGGACCCGACCAAGGGTAGCCCTGACGTCGACTGGGAGGAACTGGCCAACGGCGCCGAAACACTCGTTCTGTACATGGGCGTGGGACGATTGCAGGAGATCTCGACCCGGCTGATCGAGGCCGGAAGGAGTCGGGAGACACCGGTCGCCTGTGTTCAATGGGGCACCTTGCCAGAGCAGCGGACCGTAACAGGAACCCTCCAGGACATCGCGACCAGGGTCGCCAAGGCCAACCTGAAGCCGCCGGCGATCATCGTCGTCGGAGACGTCGTCGCCCTGCGCGAAAAGGGGCTCGACTGGTACGAGCGGCGGCCGCTCTTCGGACGCCGGGTGGTCGTCACGCGGGCGAGGGCGCAGGCTGGCGAGCTATCCGCCGAGCTAGAGCGGCTAGGGGCCGAGGTCCACGAGTTCCCGACCATAGAGATAAGCCCCCCGGAGGACTACGGACCGCTCGACGCGGCGATCCGTGACCTCGACTCGTTCGGCCTTATCGTCTTTACCAGCGCGAACGGCGTCGACGCGTTCCTGAACCGCCTGCGACACCACGGGCTCGACCTTCGCGCAGTACCGCGGGACGCGAAGGTCGCCGCTATCGGCCCGGCGACAGCGGAGAGAATAGAACGGGCCGGGCTGCGGGTCGACGTGGTCCCCGAGGAGTACAGGGCCGAGTCCCTCATTGGAGCCCTCGACGTTAGTACTCTCGCAGGAGAAAGCGTCCTCATCCCGCGGGCCAAGGTGGCGCGTGAGATCCTGCCAGAGAAACTCCGCGAGGCAGGCGCCGAGGTCGTCGTACCACCGGCCTACGAGTCTGTTCCTCTGTCTGAGGGCAAAGAGAAGGTGTCCGTGCGTCTGCGGTCAGGCGAGATTGACTGCGTAACCTTCACGGCCAGCTCGACTGTGGAGAACTTCGTCGGGGCGTTCGGCGTCGATGAGGCGGCGCGGCTCCTGGATGATACGAGGGTAGCGTGCATAGGCCCGATCACGGCCGAGACCGCCCGCAAACGCGGTCTCAGGGTCGACGCCGAAGCCGATGAGTACACTATCTCCGGGCTGGTCGAGGCGGTAAAGGGCCTCCTCGCCGCAGGCCCGATTAAGAAGGGTGATTAGAATGGCATTCCCGCAGCAGAGGTCGAGAAGAACGAGGCGCACGGCGGGCCTGCGCGGTCTCGTGCGCGAGACGCGGCTCTCGCCGCAGGACTTCGTCTACCCGATCTTCGTGACCGCGGGGGAGGATGTCAGGAACCCCGTCGCCTCGATGCCAGGGATATTCCAGCTCTCGATAAACCACGCGGTAGCCGAGGCCCTGCGGGCGCACGAGCTTGGCATCCAGGCCGTTCTCCTTTTCGGAGTCCCGGATCAGAAAGACGAGGCCGCCACCGGGGCCTACGATCCCGAGGGGATCGTCCAGCTCGCCACCCGCGCGATAAAGGAGGCCGCGCCCGAACTGCTCGTGATAACGGACGTGTGCCTTTGCGAGTACATGAGCCACGGACACTGCGGGGTCGTCGAGAAGGAGACGGGGGAGGTGCTAAACGACGTCAGCCTCGAGCTCCTGGCCCGCACCGCCGCATCCCAGGCCGAGGCGGGGGCCGATATAGTCGCACCCTCAGACATGATGGACGGGCGCGTCGCGGCGATCCGGTCCGAGCTCGACAACGAAGGCTTCGAGAACACCCCGATAATGGCGTACGCGGCCAAGTACGCTTCTGCATTCTACGGCCCATTCCGCGAAGCCGCCGACAGCGCGCCGCAATTCGGCGACCGGCGTAGCTACCAGTTGGACCCGGCCAACGCCCGCGAGGCGCTCGTAGAGACGGGCCTCGACGTCGAAGAGGGCGCCGACATCGTGATGGTCAAGCCGGCCTTGCCTTACCTGGACGTGTTGCACCGCGTCCGCGAGACGACCGACCTCCCCGTTGCCGCCTACAACGTGAGCGGCGAGTACGCGATGGTCAAGGCGGCAGCCCAGAACGGATGGCTGGACGAGGAGCGGGCGGTCATCGAAGCGCTGACGGGCATCAAACGCGCCGGGGCCGACATCATCATCACCTACCACGCCCCCGACGCAGCCCGATGGATGTCGTCATGATCGCACGATAACGTATGTACGGGCGGTTTGCGTACGGGTGGTTCATGTAGGGGCGGTTCGCGAACCGCCCTCGGAACGTGCAGGGCGTTCGCGGTCCGCCACTACGCACCACCCCACATCATATGGCGCACCCCCTGCCCATCCAGCCGACCTGGACGGGCTTGCCTTCCTCGCAGATGACGGGTACCGTCCTGTTGCCGCCGGTGAGCTCCAGCATCCGCCCGCGGGCTTCGGGATCCTTCTCTACGTCGTACTCTACGAAGTCCACCCCGCGCCATTCCAGGTCCTCACGGGCGGCCTCGCTGTAGGGACAACCCGGCGTAGTGTAGAATTCTACCTGCACAGCATGATTCTAACAGGTGTCGAACGTGTGTCGGGGGAGGGTCGAAGGGATAGCGTGTTACGAGTCAACGCAGTTTGAGGAAGGTATGCGTGAGCACCGGGCGCGTCTGTTTGCCAGGAGAACCTTCATGTGCCCATCCCTTTGAAACGGACTGCCTGGTGAGAGACTAGCGTGACAGGCAGGCCAGCATGAGCGGCAGGTATGATCTTGTTGTCGTAGGGGGCGGGACGGCGGGTCTGGTCTCCGCGGCGGGAGCGGCGTCTCTCGGGGCCCGTACCGCGCTCGTCGAGCGCGACAAGCTCGGCGGCGACTGCCTGTACAGGGGTTGCGTGCCGACCAAGGCCCTGGTCAAGAGCGCCCGTGTCGCGCACCTGGTGCGCCACGCCGAGGAGTACGGCATCAGGAACGCCGGCCACGAGGTGAACTTCCCGGCCGTGATGGACCGTATGAACAGGGTTGTACAAAGGGTCGCCGAGCAAGACGACCCGGCCCGCTTCAGGAAGATGGGTGTGGATGTCTTTCTAGGCGATGAGGCTAGCTTCGTCTCGGCTGAGGAAGTCTCCGTGGACGGCCACTGGCTCGGTGCCCGCAGCGTCATCCTCGCCACCGGCTCCCACTCGGTTACGCCGCCAGTAGAGGGCCTTGAGGAAGTAGGATACCTAACCCACGTGGAGGCGCTCAAGCTCGAACGCTTGCCCCGCTCGATGATCGTCATAGGCTCCGGACCGATAGGCTGCGAGTTCGCCCAGATCTACGCGCGCTTCGGCTCGAAGGTAACGCTGCTCGACACGGTGAGTCTGCCCCTTCCGCAGGAGGACCCCGAGATCGGCGTCCTCGTCAGGGAGATACTGGTCTCGGACGGTGTCACGTTCCGTGGCGGCTACAAAGCCAAGGAGGCCAGGGTCGAATTCGGCGACACAGGTACGGTTGCAACCGGAAACAAAGGCCCAATCGCCCCTTTGAAGGTCATCACGGCCATCAACGAGCGGCGAGAGAAGATCGAGGTTCAGGCTGAGGAGATCTTGATCGCCGCCGGCCGCGCCCCCACGGCCGGGTCGCTGGCGCTCGAGAACGCGGGCGTGGAGCTGGAGAAGTGCGGCCTCAAGGTGGACGGGCATCTGCGCACCACCGCCAGGAGCGTCTACGCTGCGGGCGACGTTACCGGTAAGTACTTCTTCACCCACGTGGCCGAGTACCAGGGCCGCGCCGCCCTGCGCAACGCCCTCTTCCCGGTAAAGACGAAGGCCGACCATCGCGTCGTCCCGTGGACCACCTTCACAGATCCCGAGGTCGCCCGAGTCGGGCTCACCGAGGAACAGGCCCGCGACGAGCACGCCAACGTGAAGGTCTACCGCCAGGATTTCTCCGGGATCGACAGGACCATCACCGACGGGGAGACGACCGGGTTCGTCAAGATAGTCACCGGCGGGCGAGGAAAGATCCTGGGAGGGCACATCATAGGTCCCCACGCGGGGAACCTGATCCACGAGATCGCCCTCGCGATGCAGAGGAACATCCCCGTACAGGCGCTCTCCACCATGATCCACGTCTACCCGACGCTCTCGCAGGCGAACCAGCGCGCCGCGGACAATTACTATCGCGAGAGGCTCTTCGCCGACCGGACCCGCCGGGTCTTCTCCGTTTTCTTCGGCGCACGGCGTTTGCTGGAACGAGGCCTGGCGGTCGACGATTCCCGCGGACGGCATTGATCTCTACGGGACGAGGGGAGGAGCAAACCCATGTTTGAGCGGCCGGGCGGGGAAGACACAAAGAAGAACGCCGGCAGGCTTATCGGCGTAGTTGTCGCCCTGCTCCTGGCTCTCCTGGTCGCCAGGGTTACCGGGGTGGCAGGGTACATCAGCCTCGACGGGCTGAACAGCTTGAGGGATTGGATCAACGGCTTCGGCGCGGGCGCTCCCGTGGTTTTCATCGCCATCTATGTCGTCGCGACCGTCGCGTTCTTGCCCGGCGCGCCTCTATCGCTTCTGGCCGGGCTGGTGTTCGGGGCGGTGTGGGGTACCCTGTGGACCGTCATCGGTGCGACGCTGGGGGCCACGCTGGCTTTCCTGATGGGCAGGTACGCAGCCCGCGGGCTCGTGGAGTCCTGGACCGCGAACAACGCGCGGATCAGGATACTGGACGAAGGGGTCGAGAAACACGGCTGGAGGATGTTGGTCATCACCCGGCTGGTGCCCGTGTTCCCCTTCAACCTGCAGAACTACGCCTACGGTCTCACCAGGATGGGGGTTGGCACCTACGTGCTCCTGACGGCAATCTGCATAGTGCCAGGGGTTATCGTGTACACGTTCGCGGGAGGCTCCCTGGCCAGTGCCAGGGAAGACCTGACCAGAACCTTCGCCTACCTGGGCGTGGCCGCGACAATCTTCGTGCTCATATCCCTGATCCCCGGCTGGTTGGGGAAGAGGCTCGGGCGGTAGGATGCTTGGCGCATGCACAACGCCGGATGTGCAGCTGATCCATCCTATACTCTACTTCGTATTACGCACGAGCTTCTGGCCGCCTGTGTATCCGGGGAGGCTCGTGAAGCGTGGTTACGAGGAGATCGTGTTTTGAGACTTGGACCGTTGATGCTGGTCGCTCTGGCTGCCACATTGTTCGCGTCCGCCTGCGGCGGAGCCGGTACGGGCGGCACTGGTTCCTCCGGCGAGGACCGCCCGTTCTCGAAACTCGAAAAGGAAGCGCGCGGCACGACGGTGAACATCTCCATGTACGGTGGAGACGAGGCGATCAACGCGTACGTGGATGACTACGTGAAGCCCCAGCTCGAGAAGAAGTACGACATCACCCTCGAGCGCACGCCCCTCTCAGACACCGCCGACGCCGTGAACAAGCTCCTCGACGAAAAGACCGCAGGCAAGGAAAGGGGCACCATTGACCTCGTCTGGATCAACGGCGAGAACTTCGCCACAGGCGCCAACGCGGGCCTCTGGTTCGGTTCCTGGGCAGAGGAGCTCCCCAACGCGAAGTACGTAGACTGGAACGACCAATCCATCAGCAGGGACTTCGGCTACCCGGTAGAGGGTCGCGAGGCCCCCTGGGGCAGGGTGCAGTTCGTCATGATCTACGACGCGGCGAAGGTCGACGACCCACCGAAGAACACGGAAGAGTTGCTCGCGTGGGCAGGGGAGCATCCCGGACGCTTCGCCTACCCTGCGCCACCGGATTTCACCGGCAACGCTTTTGTCGAGCAAATGCTCTACGGAGTGACGGGTGAGACCAAGCCCTTCCAGAACCCGTTTGATCAGATGACCTTTGATGCCGCCTCGTCGAAGACCTACGATTACCTCAACGAGCTCGAACCAGACCTCTGGCGAGAAGGCGAGACCTACCCCGAATCCTCCACGAAGCTGGACGAGCTCTACCAGAACGGCGAGGTCTGGCTGGACATGAGCTACAACCCGCAGCTCGCGCAGCGCCAGATAAACAAGGGCCTCTTCCCCGAGAGCACCCGCACTTACGTCTTCGAGAACGGCACCCTGAACAACACACACTACGTCGCGATCCCGTCCAATGCACCCAATAAGGCAGGCGCCCAGGTAGTGGCGAACTTTCTGGAGAGCCCGGAGGCCCAGATCGCGAAGCAAGACCCGGGCGGCTGGGGCGACCTGACGGCCCTTGACATCGAGAAATTGCCGAAGGACGCCAAAGAGAAGCTCGCCGAGCCCCAGGGAGCGGCCACCCTTCCCACCGCGGTGTTGCAGAATAACCGGCTGCCGGAGGCGCGCTCGAAGTGGTTACTCGAGCTTGAAGACGGCTGGCAAGAGAACGTACTGAAGAACTAGCACTTGGGCGGCCGTGTCAAGATAGCGCTGCTCCTCGCCCCGGCGCTCGTGGTGATCGGGGTCCTCTTCGCCGGGGGCCTCCTCGCCGCCCTGGTTCAGTCTCTGGGATACCTTCCGGCCATCGGGATGGCGGAGGTAAATCTCGACGCTTACCGCGAGGTTCTGACGGGCGAGGACTTTCTCGACTCGCTGTTCCTGACCGTGTACGTCGCAGGCGCATCCACCTCGGCCGCGACGGTGCTCGCGGTGCTGGCCGCGATGGCGCTGCGGCGGAGCAGCGGGCGCCTGGCCGCGCTCGTTTTCCAGTTGCCGATCACGATCCCGCACCTCGTCGCGGCGGTCGGCATCGCGCTCGTCATCTCCCAGACGGGCCTCGGAGCCCGTCTCGCGGTGACGCTCGGTCTGATCGGGGAACCGAAAGACTTCCCCGTCCTGCTCTACGACCGCTACTCGATAGGCATCATCGTCACCTACGTCTGGAAGGAGACGCCCTTTATCGCACTCGTGGTGCTCGCGTCCCTGCGCGGCGTCGCGGCGGACCTGGAGGATGTGGCGCGTACGCTCGGGGCGGGTTCCTGGCAGAGGTTCTGGTACGTGGTCTTTCCCGTAATCTCACCTGGCATCGTCGCCGCGAGCCTCATAGTCTTCTCCTTTACCTTCGGCGCGTTCGAGGTCCCTTACCTGCTCGGCAAGACCTACCCGACGATCCTGCCCGTCATGGCCTACAACGAGTACCGTGACATAGACCTCTCCGCGCGCCCGGTCGCGATGGCCATAAACATCGTCATCGCCGCCGTAACCGCCGCCTTCGCCGCCGCGTACCTGCGTCTCGCCAGGGACCTCGGCCGTGGCTAGAAAACGCGGCAACTTCGGTCTCGTGCTAGTAGCAGCGCTCGTGGCGTTGCCGTTCCTCCCGCTCATCCTCTGGACCTTCGCCGGGGAGTGGCGTTTCCCCGATCTCCTGCCGGCGGAGTGGTCGCTGCGCGGCGTGCGATACCTCCTGGATCCCGGCAGCGGCGTCCTCTTGGCGACGCTGACGAGCCTTCTCATAGGGGCGTCGGTGGCGCTCGCTTCGGTCGCGGTCGGGGTGCCGGCGGGGATGGCCCTGGGCGGCTACGAGTGGCGGTTCAAGGGGGTTGTGATCTTCTTTATCCTCCTCCCGATCCTCGTCCCGCCGCTCGCCTCGACGATGGGCATTCACCTGACCTTTATCCGGCTCGGGCTGACGGACACGGTGTTCGGGGTCTTCCTGGTCCATCTGGTGCCGACCGTGCCGTACACCGCCATCATCATGACCAGCATCTTCGTCGAGCGGACCGGAGAGCTGGAAGAGGTGGCGAGGACGCTCGGGGCTAGCCCGTGGCGGACTTTCGTGCACGTGACGCTACCGCAGATCGCGCCGGGTGTCGCGGTGGCCGGGTTGTTCGCGTTCCTGATCTCGTGGGGCCAGTACATCCTGACGCTCCTGATCGGGGGCGGTAACATCGTCACCCTCCCGATGCTCCTGTTCTCCGCCGCCTCGGGCAACGACCCGGTTATTACCTCCGCACTGGCGCTGGCCTTCGCGATACCGGCGATACTCGCGCTCATCATCGCCCTTCGCTACCTGAAGCCGGGCGAAGCGGATGATGGCCGCGGCCTTTTGGGACTGGGCAAAGTCTCGTGAGCGGCCTGTAGCGCGGCGTTTAGCTTTGCCTGAGAATCCGCCAACCGTCCCATAGGCGTTGGGCCGAGGACACGAAGACCATGCCGGCGAATACCCAGGCTATGGGGGAGACGTGGTCGGGAAAGACGAGGAAGAGCACCCCCGCCACGATTGTCTCGAACCCCTCAGTAAGCGAGCGGCGGAAGTGGAGACCCCGCTCGGTCAGGCGCTCCTTCTTCAGCCGCTCCAGGATGCCGGAGAGGGTCAGAAATACGGTGCCGTTCAGGTAGTAGGCGAAGAAGAGCACTACCAGAGCTAGACGAGCGTCCGGATGCTGGATGGCGAGGGCGAGGAGGAGACCACCGTACATAAAGAAGTCCGCCACGATGTCGACGAACGCGCCGAGGTCGGAAGCCTCCTTCCGAAGGCGGGCCACCTCCCCGTCGATGCCGTCGAATAGCCGGTTGAGGAGCCAGAGAACGAGCGCCGCGGTGTTGAGGCCTAAGGCTGTCGTCACCAGGCAGAGCGCGCCGATACCAAGGCTCACCCAGGTAAGAGCATCGCCCGTTACGCCTCTCTCCGAAAGGATGCGGGCGGGCAGCTTGTACAGCGGCTTGACGCTCCTGCGGAGTTCTTCGTCGAGCATTCTTCGATCATAGCAGCGCAGAGATGATGTTACCTTTATGCCTGGCACGGTGGTTCCGGCGAGAAGGAATGGACGAGGGTTTGAGAACAAAGATGCGGCCATACTCTGATCCAGGATCGAAGCGGGAGGTTAGGTTGCGGTCTCGAAAGCGGGCGGCGTAACTTTGCGGGCTATCCAATGAAGTTCGGCCCAAAGACCATAAGATGGGTCAGGTTCGCGCTGGGTCTGGTGGTCCTGGCTGCCTTCGGCCTGGCATATCTTCTCTCTGACGGTTTTCGAGCCGAGGTCGACCGGGCCGTGACGATCCTGGGACGCGGAGACGTCGCGGGCCTCAGGGACTACATTCTCTCGTTCGGGGCCTGGGCGCCGATCGTGTCGGCGCTGCTGATGGTCTTACAGGCTCTCGTGGCGCCGCTTCCGGCCTTCGTCCTGACGTTCGCCAACGGCCTGGCCTTCGGTACCTTCTGGGGAGGGATGTTGAGCCTTGTGAGCGCATCCCTGGCGGCTGCGGTTAGCTTCTGGATCGCACGCTCTCTGGGGCGGGGACCGGTCGAGGCCCTCGTCGGGCGCGAGCATCTGGGCGCCGCGGATCGCTGGTTCCTGCGCTGGGGCGCATACGCGATCCTGGTCGCGCGCCTTGTTCCCTTGGTCTCCTTCGACATCATCTCCTACGCCGCCGGCCTCACCCGCATGGGGTTCTGGCGGTTCATGCTCGCGACGGCCGTCGGAATGACCCCTGCGACGTTCATCTACGCCTATCTCGGAGGAAAGGCGCCGCAGTACGTCCAGGTCTTGGTGGTAGTGTTCGGCGTCGTAATCGCGGGATCGGTCGTGGCCGCCCTCCTGCGAAGAAGGAGGCAGGGAAAGCAAATACCCTTGGTCGAGAAGGAAGATGCTTTCGAAGCGGGCGAAGATGACTCTGGTGCCTAATCTACTGGGTGGACGATGCGGAAGATGGGCTCGCCCTCCCGCGGGCCGCGCTGGAGCAGTGGGACAGACCGCAACGGCAGAGCGCATGCGGCCAGGCGCTTTGGTGTCTCGCCCGGGGGAGGGTACGTGAGCGCCGGCCTGGAGTTGAGAAACCTCTCGCATCGCTACCCGCAGGTCTCCTCCCCGGCGCTCTCGCAGCTCTCCGTCGAAGTGGACCCGGGAGAACTCGTCGCCTTCCTGGGGCCCTCGGGCTGCGGAAAGACTACGGTGCTGAAGATCATAGCCGGCCTACTGCGTCCTATGTCTGGTGACGTTCTGGTAGACGGGGACTCGGTGCTCACCGTGCCCCCGGAGGAGCGGGGAGCCGCGATGGTCTTCCAGAAGGCTCTGCTCTTCCCGCATATGAGCGTCGCCGCAAACATCGGCTTCGGACTCAGGATGCGAAACGTAAGGAGGGATCAAGTCGACCGCAGGATCGACACCGCGCTCCGGCGGGTAAGGATGGAGGGCTTCGAGGATCGCCGTCCCGACGAACTCTCCGGCGGGCAGCAGCAGCGGGTGGCGCTGGCACGCGCCCTCGTCACCGAGCCGCGCTTGCTTCTCCTGGACGAACCCCTGAGCGCGCTCGACGCCAGCCTCAGGGAGGAGATGCGGGAGCTGGTGCGTGACGTGCAGGAGCAAGGAGGTTACACCACCGTATTCGTCACGCACGACCAGGAGGAGGCCGTGATCCTCGCCGACCGCATCGCCCTCCTCTTCGACGGCAAGCTACAGATGTATGATGAGCCGCAGGCCTTCTACGACCGGCCCGCGAACCGGCGAATCGCCGAGTTCTTCGGCGCCACCAACTTTATACACGGACGGGCCAGAGACGGTGCGGTCGAGACGCCGCTGGGTAGCCTGAACGTCGCGGGAGCAGTCCCGCCCGGTGACGTTACCCTCACGATCCGTCCCGAGGCCGTACGTTTCGGAGAGGGAGAGAACTGCTTCTCCGCCCGGATCAGCCGCGTGATGTACCTCGGCACCAGGATACGTTGCGGCCTTGATGCGAACGGCCTCAACCTCAGGGTGGCCGTGTCGCCCGATGCGAGGGTGCGTGAGGGGGAGCAGGTTACCATCCGGCTACCCGCGGAGTCTCTGTGGGCGCTTGGAGACTAGAGACTCACAGAGAGCTACAACCCGTAAAGGTTCGGTCATGCCGGCGGTCTCTTGACCGATCTATCCGGAAGGAGCGTCCGTCGTCTTTTCCGGCCTACGATTCTCTTGAGGAGCAGCCACGAGATGATCAGCAGCATGAGCCCGTGGCTGACGATAAAGAACTCCCGACCGTAGTAAAGGGGATTGTAGTAGGAGACAGGGCTGGACCACTCCCAGTCCCAGATGGGCCAGAGAAGGGGCCTGGTGTCGTCGACGTGGGTGAGGAAATCGGCGATGGTATGCCCGAACCAGCCCAGTAGGAACCACAGCAGTATCCGGCGCCGGTCGCGCCTCCCCAGCCCGAAGACCCAGTATACGAGCAGCAGCGCTACCACAGGCATGGCCGAGTGGAGCGCGCTACCCGTGGCCCCGAAAGGACCGTGGAAGTAGATCTCGTCCAGCAGCTCCTCTGAGTGCATGGAGCTCCATCCCTCCCACAGGTACGCCGTGCCCACGTAGTAGGCGGTCCCTGCGAAGGAAGAGAGATCCGGTACCGTAGCCCCCGCGGCGCCGGCAATGCCCGCGGCTCGCCCCGCCTTGACGCCATGCTTCGCGAGGGCCCAGGTGAAGAACGCATGCGAGTACGTTTCCATACAGGAAGTCTAACCGCTCGTAGGCTCGGAGTGGTTAGACCTCCACCGCCCAGCCGCTCGACATTCGTTCCGGGCGTCCAGGCTACCGGCGCCGGAAGAGGCAACGTCGACCCCAGGCTGCTGCACTAACTTCGCGGGGGGCCGCGAACCTGGCGAAGGCCCAGGTCAGTATCGCGTGGGAGTAGGTGCGCACACGACAGAGTCTAATCGCTCCAGCCGGTTCGCGAAGGGCGCTTTGAGCCGAAGTGGATCGAACAACCAACGTTCTCCGTGGTTTGGTTCTGCGCATTCGGTCGTATATATTTCGGTCGTGATCTCTACCACCTCTCGATCCTCGTTTGCGCGGGAGTAGTAGGTGCGCACGCGCGGAAATCGTATCGTTCTCGCCGGGGGCGGCCACGCGCATCTGTACTCCCTAGCGCGGACCGGAGATCTCGTCCGGCGGGGTCTCGACGTCACCCTCGTGGATCTGTCGCCTCACCTGTACTACTCGGGGATGGCGACGGGTGTGATCTCCGGCGCCTACGCTCCCGAGGAGCATCGTATCGATATCCGCCGGCTCGTTGAGGAGGGGGGAGGTAGTTTCGTCGAGGGCCGGATAACGGAGATTCGCACAGAGAACAGAGAGTTCGTCCTCGAAGACGGCTCTACGGTCCCTTACGATGTGGCTTCTGTGTGCCTGGGCAGCGAGGTTCCACGGACAGTCCTTGCGGAGAACGGAGCGGGGGCGGTCAGGGTCAAACCGGTCGTGAATACCGGGGACATAAGGCACCGGATGCTGGGGCTTGGTAAAGACCGCGCGCCCCGGATACTCATCGTCGGCGGGGGCGTCGCTGGCTGCGAGGTGGCGGCCAACACGCTTGCGTTGCTCGGAAAGCTCGGTCTCGAAGGCGAGCTCACGATAGCCGAGAGGGGCGAATCTCTCCTTCCGGATGCTCCAAGAAGGGCGCAGAAGGAGATCCTCGCTTTCCTGCAGGAGCGGGGCGCAAAGGTTCTTACGAGCACGCCCGTTACCAGCCTCGGCGATGGTGTGGCGTGGACCACTCATGGCAAAATCGCTTGCGACCTGCCGGTGCTCGCGCACGGGATCTCTCCTCCCTGCGTGTTCCGCGACTCAAGGCTCCCCACGGATGAGGCCGGCGGTCTCCGGCTTGACCGCTACCTGCGCAGTATCGGCGACGGCCGTCTCTTCGGCGGAGGCGACTGCGTATCCTTCCGCGACAGAGCCTTGCCGAAGCTCGGCGTCTTCGCCGTACGTCAGGGACCCGTGATCTTCCGCAACCTCCAGGCCTCGCTGGACAGCTCGCCACTCTCGGAATACAGGCCGCAGAGGCATTATCTGTACGTGCTCAATCTCGGCGACGGTACGGGACTCGCCGTCTACGGACGCCTCTCGTGGCGCGGACGGCTCTCCTGGCGGCTCAAGCATCGTATAGACGAGAGGTTCGTTAGAGAGTACCGTCGCTAGCAACTGTATTTCACAGCGCTGTTCACAAGAGCTGAGCCATGACACGGCAGAGCGGGTGTCCCCAGCAAGCGGGACTATCCACTGTATATCCTGATGCCTGAAGCAGAATTCGACGAAGCCCGATAGCCCAAGCCGACCGCCACAGCGATTAGAGTGGACCCGTCGACCTAGTAGAGCAGCCTGTAGCCGCGGCGCAGGATCTCCGTCGTGCCCGCAAACGCGAGCCCGGCGAAGACAACCAGCGCCGCCAAAGCCGTATGCGCCGGGGCGTCCGAGACCCCTACCGCTGCGAACCGGAACGCGTCCACGGCGTAGAAGATGGGGTCTGCGTACGTGACCGCCCGCAGGGGAGCGGGCATCATCTCCGCCGAGTAGAAGACCCCGCCGAGATAGGTCAGCGGCTGAATAACGATGGTGGAGAGGAAGAAGATGTGGTCGATGCGGGTCGCGAACACCCCGGCTACTATCCCCAAGGACGCGAAAGCGACGCTCGTCGCCAGGCCCGTAGCCAGCAGCAACAGGGGCCGCTCCGCCGGCAGTCCGGCCAGGGGGATCGCCAGGACGAACGTGCCCACTCCTACCAGCATCCCGCGCAGGACGCCCCCAAGCACGTATGCCAGGGCCATCTGAAGCGGCGTCATGGGGCTTATGAGGACCTCGTCTATGTAGCGCTCGCGCTTGGCGTCGAAGAGGCTGGATGAGGTGTTGCCGTAAGAGGCCGTGATGACGCTCAGCAGGATCAAGCCCGGAAGGATGAACCGCAGGTATGGAACCCCCTCGACCTCCCGTATGCGGCTCCCAAGACCATACCCGAAGATCACGACGTAGAGCGCCGACGTGAGGAGAGGCGCGAGCAACGTCTGGGTCCAGACCCTTGCAAACCGGCTGACCTCCCGCGAGAGAAGCGTACGGAACGGCAGGTCCAGGACCCCTAGCGCCAGCGTCCTCTCGCCGGAATCCTCGGCCACGCCGACCCTCCGCCCCCTACCCACGCCCCGCACCAGAAACGGAACCAGACTTACGCAGAGCCGTCCGGATCATCTCCTCGGTCGGGTGATCCTTGAACCCATCCGGAGAGGGGTAGAGCCTGCAACCCAGGTGCCAATCGTTCCGCTCGACCACCGGGAAAAGGTCCCTGCCGTCGAGACGAACCGTGGGACTGCCGGGGAACTTCAACGCCTCGGCCTCCTCGTCCGTGTCCACCGCGACCAGCCCGACTTCGCAACGGACGCCCTCCCGTGAAAGAGCACCCTTCAAGCTCTGCTCTGCTTTCCGATAGCCCGGACAGCCTTCGAAGTAAAGCAACTCCACCTTGACCATACCCTACATCATATACGAAAATAGCGATGAGTTGTGCGGAAGCGGCGCGAGAACGGGTAGATCCCGAACCACGGTTAGCGGTGGACCCGCGTGCTGAGATGGAGGCCCCTGATCCATCCGGCTGGCCTGTATCCGTTCGGTCAGGTCGGGCATCGCCGCTTCAGGTCCGTGGATGCGGCTTCTCTGTGGGGACGGCCCGAGGTGGTGTAGAGTTCGTGGACGTGAGCGTCGTGTTGAAACCCATTGGCTTCGTGCGGACGAAAGCGGAGACCGTTCCGCGGCATTGGAGCGTCTCCGAGGTTGAAGGGGCGCTCGTTATCGAGGAGGGGTATCTGCAAGGTCTTGCGGACATCGAGCCGGGGCAGCGGATCGTGGTAATCTTCAATTTCCATCGAAGCCCCGAGTTCTTCCCGAGGTTCCTCAAGCAGACCCCACCGCACAGCGATAAGCCAACGGGAGTTTTTAGTATCTGCTCGCCGATCAGGCCCAACCCGTTAGGTATGTCTATCCTCGAGGTACTCGGGGTAGAAGGCGTGACCGTCCACGTCAAGGGGTTGGACATGCTGGACGGCACGCCGATACTCGACCTCAAACCGCACGTGGAGGATAGGCGTGACCGTTAAGGTTGAATGCGGGGCAACGTAAGCGACCGGATGTTTGCGCTTTGGCACCGGAGGGGCGACGATGGTAGCATATAGCGCATTAGGACCAGGGAGGGAAGTACAGATGAAAGCCCCCAAGCTCGCTGCTATAGATCTACAGCGACTATCCCGCGGCGCGGCTCTGTGCGGCGCGCCGGTGGGCGGAGGTACGGTCGACTTTCTAGGAGTCCCGGCACCCGGTGAGGCCCTGACGCTGGTGCTCGCGCTAGGCGCGTTTCTAGGAGCCGGGGTGTGGATGTTCCGGCGTTGGGGAGGGTCTTCTGGCGTGACGACACCTACCGCCCCGGAGGCAGCCACCGAAGCCCAGGAAGAACGAGAGCTGATACCTTTCTAAACCGAACCTTGTGAAAGAGGGGGCCGGGAGGGACATTCCCGGCCCCCTCCTGATCTTTCAAGTACGGCTGGACGCGCCTGCTCTCATCGCCTGTCGGTGTGCGAGTGCCTGGACAGCGCCCGAGACGACTATCAGGAGGGCTGCCAGCAGCGCCAGGTACGCCGCCACGCCTATCTCAGAGGCACCGTTGCCAAACGGCGATGCGACTATACGGTAGAAGATGCGTACGGTGGAGACGAGCCCGAGTAGCGCAATCGCCGCACCCAGTGGCGCAGGACCTAGCGGAGCTCGTCCGCGGGCGGAGATCACCACGAGTCCCACGACCAGCGCGCTGATCAACAGGACCAGGCTGCTGGTGTGGGGCGTCGGCAACCAGCCGCTCCATGTTATCTCCCCTCCGTTCCCCGCGGTCGTGTAGAAGGTAAAGAAGGTGTAGCCGAATACGAACTGTCCCACCGCTCCGAGGGCCGCAAGTCCCAGCCACGGGCTCATGCCGCTCTGAACCCGGGCAAGCCAGGGTCTGGACGACCTCTGCTGGGCGGCCCGGCTGTACGCGTAGACGAAGCCGCCGACCGTCACCGCCAGGCAGCCGAAGAAGGCCAGCCAGATGCCGAGCAGCAGATCCGCCGGCGCGGCCTCTGAGGGAGAGCAGTAGTACAGGCAGCCGGCCCCAAGAATCCCTGAGTCCTTCGGGATGGTGCCCCCGAAAGGCGGCACGATCATCCGGTAGCCGAGCTGCAGGGTGGCGAGCAACCCTACCACCCCCACGACCAGTCCCATACCCCGTCCTCGGAGAGGATTACGGCCGATGGCCATCAAGACGAAAGCCCCTACCGCCACGATCGCGGAGAGGAGGATCAGGTCGGAGGCGTGCGGAATGCCGAACCAGGCATCCTTACGCTCGCCTTCGGCCATGTAAAAGTCCGGACCGAACAAGGCTATGACCTGAAGTATGGCGCCTGCCAGCGCCACCCAAAGCCACACAGTGATCCCTCGCATAATTCGTCGGCTCTCCGGACAACACTAGAGGTCGCGCTTCACCCGGACAGCCCAATCACCTCCTCTCGAACGGTACTCTTTCCACCTTCAAGTCTACTGGAAGGTTGCGCGCTCTGCCAGTAAAGATCCCCTCTAGAGAGAAGCCGGCACAGGTGGTCGGGGAACCGCGAGTAGCCCGGTTAGGGGTGAATCCCGCGAGGTTTGGGGTTCTCCGAAGTCTAGCTTTGTAGGTCGGGCTTCTGGTAGATCAAACGACCCTGCTCGCGTCGCGAACCGCGTCGGTATTCAGGAACGAGGGCAAGGCCCAGCGGATAAAGAGCGGCACGACCACCGCCTGGCTAGACCCGGCGACGACCGACCAAAGCAGCAGGAAGATCGCGAACAGGCCAATCGGACCCACACTGGACAGGGAGATCCCCACTATGCCCAGATAGCGATCCAAGACTTCCAGCAGCGGGCGGGTGGAATCGACGAAGTTTGCCACGCCGGCCGCGCCTAGAAACAGGTAGATGAAGAACAGAAAACCCACCGGATAGAGGAGGATCCGTACCCCTATGCCTACCGCGGCGCAGGCCGGTGTTCCGCGACCTGCCCGGAGGAGCGCGCCCATGAGCGCCCCGCAGATCGCGTGTGGGGACGCAACGAAGAGCCCCGAAGGTCCTCCGATAATGAGGATCAAGAGTAGGGCCGCGGTGGCCGCCAGGGCGCCGACTTTCAAGCCGCGCCTGCGGGCTAGAAGCGCCAGCGGCACCGCCCCGAAGAAGGCCACCAGGAATCCAGCAGGCAGGTAACGTCCGATGATAAACAGCACCTCGGAGAGCGCCACCACCAGCGCTCCTTCCGTCAACGCCCTCGTCGGCATGAATCTATCTCGCACAGCACTCATCTGGGCACCATCTCGAAAGCAGGGCGGCGAACGGGACCTGAAACGTTGCTTTTCAGGACCGTCAAGACGATGCCGGGCGAGGGTTGGATCACGCCCGGTGACATAACATCGGTCAAATACAGCACGGCCTCATGCATGCTCAGGCCCCGATGCCGGGCGCACCAATGATCACCGAATGGCAGTTCGTCATGCACAAGCGACGCCGTGTGCCCCGAAGTTCCAACCTTCTCATGTAACATGACCCAAAACCTTCCCCCAAGAAGGAACCCTGGTGCAAGTATAGAGCATCCCGAGCAAGTAATCGCTCGGCCCGCTATTTACCTTCCTCCGGCTGGAAGGTTTATAATAGCACCCTCAGGTACCGGAAAGGCATTGGTCTATGCAAGGGACGGCTCTGAAAATCGGCGAGGTGGCGAGGTTGGCCGGCGTACCGGCCAAGACGCTTCGCTACTATGAGGGTATAGGTTTGATCTCACCTGCGGGCCGTACGGCTTCGGGCTACAGGCTCTACGGCTGGCGCGAGCTGGAGCAGATCGAGTTTGTCCGCAGGGCGAAGCTGATGGGTCTCTCGCTGGATGAGATCCGGGGCCTCGTCGAGAGCGCCGAGGACGGTATCCCTAACAAGGTCTTCCAGCACCTGGACGGTCTCCTGGAGCGCAGCCTGGCGGAAACCGAACGCAAGATCGAGGAACTGCGCGCCTTCCGGGAGAGCCTGCTGAAGTACCGTGAGCGGGCGGAGGAGGTCGAGACTCAGGGCGCATGTCGTTGCGGAGAGCTGGACAACAGCGAGTTCTGCGGGTGTGTCACGGCGGCCACCGAAGGGGTGACGCCGCCAGACCTTCGGGTCGTCCGGGAGAACGGCACGTTCGTACAGAAGGGTGAGAAGGTCGAGGGATGCCGCTGCGGATGTTGCGAGCCGGTATCCGGCGAAGTCGTGTAGGAGAGGGCAAGGAGTGAGACTATGAAGGTAGCGGTCGCGGGTAAGGGCGGTTCGGGCAAGACGACCATCTCGGCGACGCTGTCGCGGCTACTGGCGCAGCGGGGTCACAAGGTAACGGCGATAGACGGGGACCCGAACCCGAACCTGGGAGTGGCGCTCGGGATGAGCACGGAGCGGCTCGGGGACCTCACGCGGGTGCCGAAGGAGATCATGGAGGTCAAAGAGGAGGGCGAGCGGCGGACGCTGGTCCTGACCCGCCCGGTCGAGGAGATCGAGGCCGAGTACGGTACGGAGGGGCCTGACGGGGTGCGCCTGATGGTGATGACGGGGGTGGACCATGCCGGGGCCGGGTGACTGTGCGGGGCGCACGCCCGCGTGCGTGGCCTGCTCGGTGAGCTGGCGACGGGGACCAACGGCGAGACCGTGACCGTGACTGACATGGAGGCCTCCATAGAGCACATGAGCCGGGCCACCGTCCGGCACGTGGACGCGATGCTCATGGTGACCGAGCCTTACTTCCGGTCATTGGAGACCGTTGGGAGGATGGCGCCGCTGGCGCGGGAGCTCGGGATCGAGCACGTCTGGGCTGTCGCTAACAAGGTGCGGAGCTCCAGGGACGAGGAGATCATCCGCTCCTACTGCGCGGAGCACAGCATCGAGCTCGGCGCGGTCGTCCCCTGGGACGAGGCGATACAGGAGGCCGACCGGGAGGGCCGGGCGCTGATGGACTACGAGCCAGCGGCCCCCGCGGTCGTCGCCGTTCAGGGGATCGCGGACCTGGTGGAAGACAAGGCGGGGAGCAACGGGAGAGGAGAGCGAGGATGACCATTCATGCGCCCACGGGCGTCGAGGCACCGCCGGAGCGGGTCCAGGCGCCGGGAGAGGAGCGGCGGCGGGCGCCGGAGGGGCCGGTCAAGGTGGTCCACGCCTTCTGGATGGCGGGGATGAGTTGCGACGGGTGCAGCGTCTCCGTGACCGGGGCGACCAACCCGAAGGTGGAGGACCTGCTGGCCGGGATCATCCCCGGCCTCCCGAAGGTCGTCCTGCACCAC
>Ga0136610_1000066_pt1 | contig 20767 bp, 20 predicted proteins | sample AntDrymUQ1342206_2_FD_104804 | JGI IMG/M metagenome (GOLD analysis project Ga0136610, IMG submission 104804) | Polar desert sand microbial communities from Dry Valleys, Antarctica - metaG UQ134 (22.06) | ecosystem: Environmental > Terrestrial > Soil > Desert | place: Antarctica: Dry Valley...
CACCGGACATCGATGTTCTGCACAGGCCGGACGGGCGCCATCGGGTCGGCTCCAGCGCCCGAGGGGACTCCGGGGGCAGCCGGGCGGGCAGCTTCGGACGGAGTGGAGGCGGTCTGCTCTCGGGCAGGATCGGTCAGTACGCCGAGAAACGCGGTCCATGCATCACCGAGCCGGGCCAGCACCTCGGGACGATCTCCGCGCAGAGCTGAGATGACCTGACACACCGGGCAGATCTGACATTCCGGCGACCCGGTGGCCAGATGCTCCTGAGCCGGGCCGAGCCGGTTGGATGCCCACTCGCTGAGGGCCTCGACCAGCCGCCGGGCCTCCTGCGCCGGGCCACCCACCGGTTCGCCCGCGGCGGCGGCACTCACGCAGGTCCTGCTTCGGTGCTCATTGCTCGGCTCCGCCGGTCGCTGCGGTGCTCATTGCGCGGAACAGATCCTCGGGCCACCGGTCGGGATCCGGTTCGAACCGTACGTTCAGGACCCCGTCGGCCAGTGCCGCGCCCACGATCCGGCACCGGGACAGCAGGCCGGGCAGGGCCACCAGGCGGCGATGACCTCCGACGCTGACGGCAAGTTCCTCGCCGACCCGCTGCACGGTGAGCTCAGCCGATTGCACATGGGGCATGGCAAGTCGCAAAAGGTAGTCCTTCCCCTCGGCAACGACCTGCATCAGCGCGGCAGGCTCCCGGCCGGCCAGCGGATCAGCGTCTTGCGGGGTGATCCCGTACAGCTGATCGGCCACCTCGCCCAAACACTTCATGCCCACCGGCTCGACGCCATGGTTGCCCACCACACAAGTCGGCAGCTCGGGAAAGCTGGCAGCCACATCGGCGAGCACCCGACGCTGCGACGCGGCCCAGGCCCCCAGCCATGACGGAGCACCGGGGATGTCCAGCTCACCATCCTCGACCACCCGGTTCACGATGACCCCGTCGACGGCATACCCGAACAGCGCCAGGGCAGTCGCCGCGCGGCGAGCCTCGGCAAGGGCCAACGTCTCGGGGGTCAGCACCAGCCGGATCCTGGTGATCGCCGGATCGGTCAGCACCTGCCGTAGGCCCACCAGTCTCTCGTGCAGCCGGGAGACCGCCAGCGCCAACGACTCCTGAACTCCAGCCTTGCCACCGCGCGAGGAAGCGGACGGCCGGTCCCGACCGAGCAGACCCAGTGAACGCAGCATCCGCTGGTGGGTCGGATAGAGCCGCTCGAGGTAGCGATCGAGCACCTCAGGCAGGGCAAGCAACCGCAGCGTCTGGCCGGTGGGTGCGCAGTCGACGACGACAGCGTCGTACCGGCCGGCCGCAATCTCCTCGCCCAACGCCAGCAGGATCATCAACTCCTCGAGCCCCGGCAACACGGCCAATTCCTCGGCCACCAGGGGATCCAGCCCGCCCGCGGACAGTGCCGCGCTGAGCTGGTCGGTGATCGTCGGCCAGTCGCCGCCGCCGGCCCACTGCTGCTGCAGCCGGGCGAGTCCGTCGACCTGACAGGCCATCAGCCCCGGCGCGGCCTCTGTGGGGCGATCGCCCAGGACTCCACCGCCGAGCGCGTCAGCCAGCGCATGTGCCGGATCTGCGGACATGACCAGCGTCTTGTGTCCACGCTCGGCGAGCCGAAGTGCCGTCGCCGCAGCGGCGGTCGTCTTGCCCACGCCGCCCTTGCCGGTGAACAGAAGGATCCGCACGCTACTGCTCAGCCCTCTACGCGTTTCTTGAGCTCCTTCAGTGCGGTATCCATGATGACCTTCTCCGCCTTGCGCTTGAACATCCCGAGCATCGGGATCGCGAGGTCCACAGTCAACGTGTACGTCACGTTCGTGGTGTTCCCTGACTCGCGCAGCACGTACGACCCGATCTGGGACTTCTGCATCTGACCTCTGATCAGATGCCAGTGGACCGCCGTGTCATCGGTCCACTCGTAGCCAAGGACGTAGTCGTCCTTGACCACTCCGGCGTCCAGGACGAAGTGCACCTGCTTGGCCCAGCCAGCCTCGTCCTCCTCGAGCACCTCGGCGCTCTTGACCGCACCGGTCCACTCGGGATAGGCCGCGAAGTCGCCGATCACAGCCATGATGTCCGCTGCGGGCGCGGCGATCTCGATGGATTGCTGGGACTGATCGGCCATGGCCCAAGACTACTGACGCCCCAGCCATCACAGATCGAGGACGTAGGGAACCTTCGTGCGGGCGAAGTGCCCGACGTTGATGCACTCCGAGCGACCGATCCGGTACCGCCCGGCGAGGGGCTGATGGACGTGTCCGAAGAACATCAGAGCCGGCTGGTGCTCGACGATGGCGTCGTACAACGCGGAACTGCCGCGTTCGAGCCGGCGGGCCAGGACGTCGTAGGTCAGTTCCGGTACGGCCGGCGGGATGTGCGCGCACAGCACGTCCACCGGTCCGAGTGCTTCGACCTTGGCCGCGTAGGCATCCTCGGAAATCTCGTACGGCGTTCGCATCGGTGTCGGTAACCCACCGCCCACAAAGCCGAACCGCAGGCCGCCGATCTCGACGACCCTTCCGTCGAGAATCTGGACACCGGAATGGGCGTGCTTGTCCCAACGATCCGGGATGTCGACGTTGCCGTACGTCGCATAAGTGGGTGTCGGCATGGCGGCGAACAACTCCGCGTACTGCCCGTCGATCGCTTCGTCCATGGCCGCTCGCGCATCCGGTAGACCGGCCCACAGCGAGCGGGACCAGTCGCGAGCCTGCTCGAAGCGGCCGGCGGTACGCAGTTGCACGAGACGGGCGACGGCCTCCGGTCCGAACAGCGACCCGAAGACGCCGGCGTCGTAGTCGAAGTAGTCGAGAAAGCAGAGCAGGTCGCCCAGGCAGATCAGAGCGTCGGCCTCTTGGCCGGCACGGCGCAGTGGCTCGACCGCACCGTGCACATCGCTGACCAGATGCACTCTCATTATTGCCCAACCTCGTGCGCTTCGAGTTCGTCTTTGAGATTCCAGAGGTTCTGCTTGCCAGACCTTGCCCAGCGCAGGGAGTGCAGATGCCCGGCGCGTCGTGACACGGTGGCGCGCCGGCTTCCCGAACCAGGAGCCGTCGGGTCGGCGCGTAGGTAGTAATGGAGGAGCACTCCACCTAAGGGCGGCTCGTATGCCTCCAGCCAGATCTCCATGCTGCCGACCAACGCACCAGTGATGTTCCAGCGGATTCCGGCCGTCCCGCGATCCATGAACACCGCAGGCCGCAGGTCCGGCCACCACAGCCGCCAACGAGCCTCGTCGTGGACCGCCTCGGCTACCCGCTCGATCGGCGCGCGCAGATAGTTCTCGTCGACCAGATCCACTGTCGGCACACCAGTAGCCTGCCATCCCGGTAGCAACGCGCTCAGCGGTTACATTCGCTCACGTGCGTCAGCTTGCGATACCGACCATGGTTGAGGTCTCCGAGGCGGACACCCTGACCGACTCGGTCTTTGCGCACGCAGAACAGGCTCCTGACCATGTGCTGTTCGGCGTACGGCATGGCCTGGCATGGGAGGACGTGACGGCCGCGCAGTTCGCTCGGAAAGTCGCCGAGGTGGCCAAGGGCCTACTCGCCAACGGCGTGACCCAGGGCGATCGGGTCGCGTTGATGAGCAAGACACGCTACGAGTGGACGCTGATCGACTACGCGATCTGGGCGGCCGGCGCAGTGACCGTTCCGATCTATGAGACCTCCAGCGCCGAACAGGTTCAGTGGATCCTCGCCGATTCGGATGCAACTGCGATCTTCGTAGAGAACCAGCAGCACGAAGCGCTCGTGCAGTCCGTTCGCGAGGGCCTCAACGGGCTGTCGCAGGTCTGGCAGATCGACAACGGGGCCATCGAATGGCTCACCACCACCGGTTCCGATGTCGGGAACGAGCAGTTGGCCGCACGGCGCCGGGACGTGACCGCGGACAGCCTGGCGACGATCGTCTACACCAGCGGTACGACTGGTCGCCCCAAGGGCTGTCGGCTGACCCATCGCAATCTGCTCTTCGAAGTGCGCAACGCCCTGCCGGGGCTGGCCGGCCTCTTCAACTCCGAAGGATCGACGCTGCTCTTTCTCCCGCTGGCCCACATCTTCGCGAGAATCATCCAGATCGGCTCACTTGAGACTCAGGCAAAGCTCGGGCACACCGCCGAGGTCAAGATGCTGCTGGCCGACTTCGCCGAGTTCCGTCCGACCTTCGTGCTGTCCGTACCCCGGGTCTTCGAGAAGATCTACAACTCGGCCAAGCAAAGCGCGCACGCGGATGGCAAGGGCAAGATCTTCGACATTGCCGAAGACACCGCAATCAGCTACTCGCGCGCCCTGGACCGCGGCCGGGTCGGAGTCTTGTTGCGCATGCGGCACGAGGCCTTCGACCGCCTCGTCTACGGCAAACTTCGTAGTGCCCTGGGCGGCCGCTGCGCGGCGGCAATCTCCGGCGGCGCGCCGCTTGGTGCCCGGCTGGGGCACTTCTTTCGCGGCATCGGGCTGACCATCTACGAGGGATACGGACTGACCGAGACCTCGGCCGCGTCCACGGTGAATCTCGAACAGGCCGTCAAGATCGGGTCCGTGGGCAGGCCGTTTCCCGGAGTCTCGGTACGGATCGACGAGGACGGGGAGGTTCTGCTCAAGGGCGAGCATGTCTTTGAAGGCTATTGGAACAACGCCGCGGCAACCCGCGAGGTGATGACCGAGGATGGCTGGTTCCACACCGGCGACATCGGAACGCTGGATGACAAGGGTTTTCTGACCATCACCGGTCGGACGAAGGAGATACTGGTCACCGCCGGCGGCAAGAACGTGGCGCCCAGCGTGCTGGAAGACCGGTTACGCGCACATCCGCTGATCAGTCAGTGCATCGTGGTCGGCGACCGGCGTCCGTTCATCGGGGCCCTGGTCACCGTCGACACCGACGCACTGCCGGCCTGGCTGCAGCGGCACGGCAAGCCGGTCGGCACGCGCGTTGCGACGCTCAAGGACGATCGGGATCTGCGAGCTGAGATCCAGACGGCGGTGGACGAGGCGAACCGAGCAGTCTCCGACGTGGAGGCCATCAAGGTGTTTCGGATCCTGGGCCGCGACTTCACCGAGACAGCCGGAGAGCTCACCCCGAAGAACAGCATCAAGCGTGCCGTGCTGCTCAAGGCGCATGCCGCCGAGGTGGAGGCCATCTACGCCCGCTGAGGCCGGCGGACATGCGACCATGGCAGAAATGCGGCACCCCACCTGGCCGACGCAGACGGCGAGTCAGTCAGCGCCGCCGCGGCTGCGGACGTCTCTGCTGGCCGGCGTGTCCAATCCAACGAACCTTGTCTCGCCGCCCATCGCATGGGCCCTGCTGCAGGCCGCCGTCGTGATCGCGCTGCTACTGCTGGTCAGCGGCGCTGGATCTTCAGCCATGCCGCTGACCGGCCGAGGAGATTCCGCAACTGGTCACGCGGTCGAGGTGCTCATCGGTCGCGAGGCAACCGGAACCGATCGTGGGGCTGAGCTCATCGCCTCCATTCCCGACGATTTCGTTGCCGTGATGGCCTACCGCCCAGAGGTGATCGACATCAACGGCAGCCTGTCCCTGGGCAAGCCGATCGGGGCCTGCTCATCGCCGGTGCATCTGGCCTTCGACATGGAGCCGACCTGCAAGGGACACGATTTCGGCTATGACCTCCTGCGGTACGCCGCCGCGATCGGCGTCCCGCTCGGTGAGTGGGCCCGCCCCCTGATCGATGACTGGTGGTACGCCGAGATGCACCAGCGCTGCGATCTCGTCCACTCCGGAGTCAGCGGTCTGGCCTGCCACGGTCAGGTCCTGGCCACTGAGGCGATCATCAACGTGAACAGTTGGCGGGAGGGCAATGGGCCACCGATCGAGGAGAACCCGTGGCGTTACCTCGGCGCTCTCGTCCTGTTGCCCCTGACCCTGGCGGGTGCAGTTCGATATCGGCGCGAGGACTTCCCGCATCCGGCAGGCCGGCTACAGAGCGCTCCTGCGGTGCCCGCTCTCTGGGCGTGATCCCAACCTGCCTCAGGCGAGCAGACTGCGCCACCGCGCGGCAAGGGAGTCCCATGACCAGACCGCTTCGATCCAAGCCCGCCCGGCGGCGCCCATGGCGGTGGCTCGTTCCCGGTCGTCGAGCAGAGCCAGGATGCTGTCGGCTACCGCTGTCGGAGATCGCGGGTCGTCCACGACCAGACCGGTCTCGCCATGGCGTACCGCCTCCGGCGCACCACCGGAGCTTCCAGCGATCACCGGACGGGCACAGGCAGCGGCCTCCAGGTAGACCATCCCGAGCCCTTCGACGTCCAAACCGGCACGTCGGGTCCGGCACGGCATGGCAAAGACATCGCACGCGGCGTAGTACGACGGCAGATCCGGCGAGCTGACCCCTCCGACGAAATGCACGCCCGTGGCACCGACCCGTTCGACGAGTGCCTGCAAGCGCTTGAGATCCGGCCCGCCACCAACGAGCAGCAGGGCCGCGTCCGGGAACCGGGAACGCACCTGCTGCCAGGCCCGGATGAGGACGTCCTGACCCTTTCGGCGGACAAGTCGCGACACGCAAGCCACCACCGGTGTCCCCGCGTCCAAGCCCAGCCGGCGGCGTACGGGCGCACCGTCGATCGCCGGATTGAAAGCAGCCACGTCGACACCCGGCGGTAGGTGGCGCAGCTCGGTGACATCGGCCAACACGGGCGCCAAAATGCTGCGGGTGAATTCGGTGATGTAGGTGACCACGTCAACTCCAGCGGCCAAGCGGTGCAACACCTGCCGAGCACCGGGCAACCGAACCCAGCCTGTCTCGTGCCCATGGGTCGAGGCCATCACCCGTTCGATCCCATTGTCCCGCAAGGTCGGCGCCAACAGGGCCAGTGGCGCCGCCGCTCCGAACCACGCACGATCACAGTCGTACTCGCGAGTGAGGGAGCCGACTCGGCGCCGAATCTCTGGAGTGGGCAGGACCAGACTCGTCCGGTGCCGGATGATCGGGAAGGCCTGGGACCGGTCATAGCTGGCTGCCCCCTCCCACGCCGGTGCGAACACCACAACCGAGTCAGCCGGCTGCCGGCGGATCAGCGCGCTCACGTAGGTCTGGATGCCGCCCTGACGGGGCGGAAAGTCGTTGGTGACGACCAGCGTCCGGGTCATCGACCGGAGCCGGTCACGGTGCGGCTTCGCGGTCTGCTTGCGCCCAGTTTCGCGCCGCGGCGATTCGTTCGACAGTGCAGGGGTGGGAGGCGAAGCCCCAGTAGTAGAGCTGGTTGGGTTCCAGGTCGGCGATGTTTGCGACGCCCAGCCGGCGCTGCATCTCGATGAAGGTTGCCGGGTCACGGGTCAGGTCGAGAGCATGCACATCGGCACGGGACTCGATCTGCCGGGAGATCAGGCTCTGCACCGGCGTCAGCAGCAGCCCGGCGGCGGCCAGGACGAAGAGCACCAGAGCCAGGCTTGCCGGATCGGCCAGAGACGTTGCGCCGGCGCGGCGCAGCAGGGGTGTCCAGCCGGCCAGGAGGTAGCCCGCGATCACCGCTGCCGCGGCGCCCAGCGCGCCGATCGCGGTGCCGAGGACAACATCGTTGTTCTTGGCGTGCCCCAGCTCATGGGCGACGATGGTCTCGATCACCGCCGGTGTCTCAGAGTCCAGCAGCGTGTCGTAGACGACGATCCGCCGAGTGGATCCGAAGCCGGAGACATAGGCGTTCAAGGCGGTTGTACGCCGAGACGCGTCGGCCATCAGCACGTCATCTACTGCGACGCCGTCCCGCTCGGCGAGGTCGAGCAGATCCGTGCGTAACTCCGACTGCGGCATCGAGCTGAACCGGTTGAATGCGGGTTCGATCAGCACCGGGTAGAGGAATGAGCCTGCCACCACCACGGCGGCCACGACGGTCGCTGCGATCGCCCACCACAGCCGCGGAGCGACTCGCATCGACCCGTACAGGATCACCAGGATCAGCGCCGTCAACCCGACGCCGATCGCGAAGGACTTTCCGACGTCTGCCGTCCACAAGCCCCAGCCGCGGGTGGAAAGACCGTACCGGCGCAGAACCGTCTCGGCGTAGGCGGAGAAGGGCAGGGTGGCCAGCCGGCCGATCAGGGCCAGCGCCAGGCTGCCCAGCAGCACCTGCCACACCCAGCCCCCGCCCAACGGCCTGGCTACCGCAGTGATGATCTTGGCGCCGGACGAGCTGAGGCCCAGCGCCGCCGAGATCATCAAGCTCACGGCCAGGCTGAACAACGCGTTGGGCTGCAGGCGCGAAGCCAGCGCAGCCGAGCGGGACAGCTCGGCCGACGTGAAGTCGCGCGCCGCGTCGGGCACCGCGCCGGCCCCGGGAGGGGAAGCCACCCGCCATCCCACCTTGACCACAACCAGTGCGACAACGGCGATCAGGACCACCGCTAGAGCGATCCAGGCAGCGCGGCGCGACTCCATTCAGCAGATCACCCGCCCCACCTGATGCATGCTAGGTGGAGCGGGTGATCCGGACGATCTGGTGTGCTGGGCTTCCTGACTCACCAGGGCGGCGGCAGTTTAGCCTCCGGCGATCCGCCGTGCGCTGTTGTAGGCACCCCACGGGTCGACCGGGTCGAGCGACACCGGCACGCCGTAGGTGGACGCGTGGATGATCTGGCCGTCGCCGACGTAGATGGCAACGTGGCTGACCGGGCTGTAGTAGAAGACCAGGTCTCCGGGTTGCAGTTCGTCCCGGCTCACCGCCACGCCCATGGTGGACTGCGATCTGCTCGAGTGCGGCAGGCTGACACCGGCCGCGGCATAGGAATACATGGTCAATCCTGAGCAGTCGAACGAGTCCGGACCGTCGGCTCCCCAGGAGTAACTGTCGCCCAGTTGGGCGTAGGCAGTCTCGACCGCGATCCTGGCCGCCTCGCTGGGTGCGATGATCTCACCGGGAGGCGCCTGGCCGCCGCCATCCTCAGCACCGCCACTCTCGGAATCGCCGTTCTCCGAACCGCCGGCAAGGACGGCACGCTCCTCGGCCGAGAGTTGATCGTAGAGATCCTGGTAGGTCTGGATCTGGGTCTCGAGAGCGTCCCGGCGAGCTGCGATGTCGGCGATGGCCGCCTGAGCCGCCACGACGGCCGAGTCCGCCGCCTCGTTCAGGGACCGCGCCTCGGTACGGGTCTCGGTGGCCTCGGCCAGCAACGCAGCGTCGCGTCCGGACATGAACTCCAGGGTGTTCACTCGATCCAGGAACTCCTGCGGTGAGTCCGATGTGAGGATCGCCGAGAAGCTGTCCAGCCTGTCACCGGCAAAGGCGCTTCGGGCTACCCCGCGGATCCGGCCATCGATCTCGGCCAGTCTCGCGTTGACCTCCCCGAGGGCCACGGTCGAGGCGGCCGCATCGGCGATGTCGCGGTCCAGCACGACCTGGGCTTCGTTCTGCTCCTCCTGCAGGATCTCCAGATCCCGGCCCAGCTCAGCAACCAGTCGGGCGGCCTCGCTGGCATTGTCCGGAACCGGAGGATCGGCGTGCGCCACCGGCACCGTGAGGGTCGCGCCGATCAGAACCGCGCAGCCGACAACCAAAAGTCGGAGCAGGCGTCGGAAAACCTGAGGAACAAGTGAATGGGTGGGGGTCGCCACTAGCGGCGGCTCTCCTTCTTCCGCGTCGACCGCCTACCGGGTTAGCTGACGGGTTCGGGCTGGGAAGATGTAGCCCTACGGCGCGAGCGCCGATTCACCCCACAAACGGTGGGTCCCCGGTTCAGCCGTCGAGGGAACCTCGCTGGCCGATTAGGCGGCGGCCCCGCGGGGTCATCCAGTGCAATGACTTCGACCCGTTGAGCCGAGCGTCACCCTACAGGGTCGTGACCCGGCCGTGACAATCCAAGGACGAGTTCTGTGGATTCGTTGTGCCGCAGGCTATTTCCGATCATGAGCTCATCCGACTTCTTGCCTACCGTCTGTAGTTCTCGACTCACCCTGAGTCACGACCGGTACGAGACGCAATGGGGGAATCAAGCCTGCCTCGGCAAGAGTGTTGACCGCCGCCTGCTCGACCTCGTCCAGTTCCAGGATGTCCGAGCCCAGTCCGGCCGGCGGACCAAGTAGGACGGTGACCACACAGTCACGGCAAGCCGCACCTCGCACCTGGCAGGTGTCGCAATCGATGAGCATGTGCCCTCCAGTTCCTGAGACTTGCGAGTCGACCGCGTCGCGATCACTCGAGCCGGACCCTAGACAGGAGGTCTGACAAGACCGATCAGACGCCGGCGAAGGCCGCTACGACGCCGGCCAGTGCCGTCGCCAACATCGCGAAGATCACGATCGCGACGATGATCACCCGTTGCCTGCGCCGTCGCCTGGAATTCTCGCTCTCGGTCACGCGCTGCACAACGATCCCGCCGGGGAATCGGTTTTCCGCGGAGCAGTGCGCAAGCCAGTCGGGGCTTGCTGTCAATGACCCTGCGGTTCGGCGCGCCTGAGGGAGGGTGTCGTACCCCGCGCTTAGCGTCGCCGGAGTGAGGGCAGGGCTTCCGGACCGGACGTGGGCATGTTGCGTCGCGGCCGGCTGAGCTCGCCCAGCGGATCGCCAGCCGTTGCGACGCTGCGCTCTCCCTACGTCCAGGTCTCGATCGACGAACTCGGTACGCCGTTGCGCGAGGTGACCTTTGTCGTGGTCGACCTGGAGACGACCGGAGGCTCGCCGGAGGGCTGCGCGATCACCGAGATCGGCGCGGTCAGGGTGCGCGGCGGAGAAATCCTCGGCGAGTTCCAGACGCTGGTCGATCCGGGATCGACGATCCCGCCGTACATCTCCATCCTGACCGGGATCACCGACTCGATGGTGATCGCCGCACCGCGGATCGCCGAGGTGTTGCCCGGCTTCCTGGAGTTCGCCCGCGGCGCCGTCCTGGTCGCCCACAATGCGCCGTTCGATCTGGGCTTCCTCAAGGCGGCCTGCACCGCCTCCGCGATGCCGTGGCCCCCCTTCGCTTCGGTGGACACCGCGATCCTGGCGCGTCGACTGCTGACTCGCGACGAGGTGCCCAATTGCAAGTTGTCCACCCTGGCTCCGTACTTCCGCGCCGGCACCGCCCCCTGTCACCGGGCGTTGGCCGATGCACGCGCGACCGTGGACGTCCTGCACGGGCTGTTCGAACGGCTCGGCCCGCTCGGTGTGCAGTCCTTGGAAGAGCTCACCGACCTGACCCGGCAGGTCGACCCGATCCGCCGCCGCAAGCGCCACCTGGCCGCTCATCTGCCGCACGCGCCCGGGGTCTATCTGTTCAAGGATGCCCAGGACCGACCGCTCTACATCGGCACCTCGCACGACCTGGCCCGCCGGGTGCGATCGTATTTCGCCGCCTCGGAGCAACGCTCCCGAATGACCGAGATGGTGGGCTTGGCCGAACGGGTCGACTCGATCGTGTGCGCGCACGAACTGGAGGCTCATGTCCGCGAGCTGCGGCTGATCGCCGAGCACAAGCCGCGCTACAACCGACGATCGCGCTTTCCCGAGCGAGTCTTGTGGCTCAAGCTGACCGTCGAGGCGTTCCCTCGATTGTCGCTGGTACGCCGGCACCGCCTGGACGGCGCGTCCTATCTCGGCCCGTTCTCCTCCCGCCGGCAGGCCGATGCGGCGATGGCGGCGGTGTACGATGCTCTGCCGATCCGCCGTTGCACACCTCGCCTGTCACCCGATCGCATCACGCCCTCATGTGCGCTGGCCGGGATGGGCCGCTGTGGGGCCCCCTGCGAGGGCTCGCAGACCGTCGAGGAGTACGCCACCATCTCTGATGTCCTACGGCGAGCCGCTGACGGAGATCCCGGAGACCTGCTCGCCCCGTTGCTCGTTCGGCTGTCGAGATTGGCCGAGGCCGGCCGGTTCGAGGACGCAGCCGCGCTGCGCGACCGGGTCACCATCCTGGTGCGCGGCTGCCTGCGCTTGCAGCGGCTGCGATCGATGTGGCTGGTTCCCGAACTGGTGGCGGCCCGATCCGACGGCGCGGGAGGTTGGCTGCTCGCGGTCGTGCGGCAGGGTCGCCTCGTCGCGGCGGGTCGGGCAACCTGCGGCATCCCGGTCCGGCCCTACCTGCGGGACCTACTGAGGTCCGCAGAGACGGTCACGACGTCGCTCGGTTGCGCCGCCGCGACTCCCGACGAGACCGAAGTGATCCTGCGTTGGCTGGACCTGCCTGGTACCCGCCTCGTCGATCTGACCGGGGTCTTGGCCTGCCCGGCACGCGGAGGGGCCGCCGCAGGTTGGCTCTCCCGAGTCGACGGTGCTGGGCTCGCGGCCACACCGTTCGCCGACGGTCGCTCGCTGCGCACCCACAGCCAACCCGATCGGATCGGGGCGGCCTGACCGCCACGGACTTCGGGCCATGCATGACTGCTCCGGCAACGGGCATGGGAAATCAGCAGCGGCCGAACTTCTCGGCCGACGAAGACGATGCTGAGGAAGGCACCATGAAGGCTCTGACATGGCATGGCACCCGCGACGTACGCATCGAGAATGTCCCGGATCCCACCATCAAGGAACCCACAGATGCGATCATCAAGATCACCTCGACCGGGTTGTGTGGGTCCGACCTGCATCTGTACGAGGTGCTCGGCCCCTTCCTCGAACCTGGTGACGTGCTGGGTCACGAGCCGATGGGCATCGTGGCGGAGGTCGGCACCGACGTCACCCACATCGCGGTGGGAGACCGCGTCGTGATCCCGTTCAACATCTCGTGTGGCAGCTGCTTCATGTGCGGCCAGGGGCTGCACAGCCAGTGTGAGACCACCCAGGTCCGCGATCAGGGCATGGGAGCGGCGTTGTTCGGCTACACGAAGCTGTACGGGCAGGTTCCCGGCGGACAGGCCGAGTACCTGCGCGTACCGCAGGCGCACTTCGGACCGATCAAGGTTCCCGAGGGCCCGGCCGACGACCGCTTCCTGTACCTGTCCGACGTCCTGCCGACCGCATGGCAGGCAGTGGAATACGCCGCGATCCCGGACGGTGGAACGGTTGTCGTCCTCGGCCTCGGCCCGATCGGTGACATGTCCTGCCGGATATCGGCGCTGCGTGGGCACCGGGTGATCGGTGTCGACGTCGTCCCGGAACGCCTCGAGCGGGCGCGAGCCCACGGCATCGACACGATCGACGGACGTGAGGACGACCTGGGTGACATGATCCGGGACGTCACACAAGGACGCGGTCCCGATTCGGTCATCGATGCCGTGGGCATGGAGGCGCATGGATCCGCCGCCGCCGGGTTCGCCCAGAAGATGACCAAGCTGCTGCCCGATTCCATCGCCGCGAAGCTGATGGAGAACGCCGGGGTGGACCGGCTTGCCGCGCTCTATTCCGCAATCGACATCGTTCGACGCGGTGGCACGATTTCGCTCAGCGGGGTCTACGGCGGCATGACCGACCCGATGCCGTTGCTGACCATGTTCGACAAGCAGATTCGGCTCCGCATGGGCCAGTGCAACGTCAAGCGCTGGGTGGACGACATCATGCCGCTGCTTTCTGACGACAACGACCCGCTGGGTGTCGACGGATTCGCCACCCATCGAGTTCCACTCAGCGAGGCGCCGGAGGCCTACGAGATGTTCCAGAAGAAGCAGGACGGTGCGATCAAGGTCGTCTTCAGTCCCTGAGGATGTCGGGTCCATCCCCGCGGCAGTGCGGGCCGCGGGGATAGGCTCCGCGACGTGATCACAGCGATCGTCATGATCAGCGCCAGCACCGATTCCATCGGCGAGGTCGCCGAGCAGATAGCTGACCTGGAAGGGGTCAGCGAGGTCTACTCCGTAGCCGGGCACGTCGACCTGATCGCGGTCGTCCGGGTGCGTCATTTCGATCACATCGCCTCGGTGATCGCTGGACGGATCAACAAGGTGCCGGGAGTTATCGACACCGAGACGCACATCGCCTTTCGGGCCTATTCCCGCCACGACCTCGACGCTGCATTCGCGATCGGCTTCGAGGCCGAGGCCTGACCCAAGCTGCGCAACGCCGTTGTGACTAGCCGGTCTTCGCCGACTGGCTGACCGTGATCCAGCGATCCAGCGTCACGGCCGCTGAACTGTCCTCGATCGCCTTGCCGGCACGTTCGATGGCGTGCGCGAAGCGGTCTTTCAGGGAGTCCTTCGCTGCTGCCGCACTCGCGGAGAAGCCGCCCTCAGCGACGATCGCTGCAGCCGCGTTGAGAACAACTGCATCGCGCACCGGGCCCCGTTTCCCATCGACCAGGCGTCGGACCACGTCCGCATTGGTCTCGGCGTCGGCACCCTGTAGGTCCTCGGCGCTGGCGCGGGCAAGGCCGAACACCGTGGGATCCAGGGTGTCGGCCACGACCTCCCCGTTGGCGGCCAACCACACCGACGAGGTCGTTGTGGTAGTCAGCTCGTCGAGTCCGTCGTCCCCCCGGAAGACGATGGCCCGGACATCGCGCCGGGCCAGCACACCGGCCAGCAGGGGGGCCATCCTGGCGTCGGCGCAACCGACTGCAGCCGCCACCGGCCGACCCGGATTCGTCAGCGGCCCGAGGAAGTTGAAGACGGTGGCCACACCCATCTCCCGACGGGCCACCGCAGCATGACGCATTCCGGGATGAAAGACCGGTGCGAAGAAGAATCCGATACCGGCCTCGGTGACGCACCGCTCCACGCCGGCCGCAGGTAGGTCGATGGCTATCCCGAGTGCCTCGAGAACATCGGCCGAACCACAGGCCGAGGAAGCTGCGCGGTTGCCGTGTTTGCCCACTCGAATCCCACACGCTGCGACGATCAGCGCCGCCATTGTCGAGATGTTCACCGTGTGAGCTCGATCACCGCCGGTGCCAACCACATCCACGACCGGTCCGGGCATCCGCACCGGTGTGGCGTTGGACAACATCACATCGACGAGCGCGTCGATTTCCCCGACCGTCTCCCCCTTGGCCCGTAGGGCCACCGCGAACGCCGCGACCTGAGCAGCGCTGGCTTCGCCGGCCATGATCTCACCCATCGCCCACCCGACGGTCGTACGGGACAGATCCTGGCCGGCCAGCAGGGCGTTGAGCAGGCCTGGCCAGGTGGGCGTCGGCACGGTCAGGTCAGTCACAATCAGGCGTGTTCGGCAAGATCAGCCGCGGACGACCGGATGGCCCCGTTGGCGACCGCGGAGCAAATCGGCCACGGTCGCCGCCGCGTTCAGCGCATCGAGCGGGAAGGACAGCGACGCGTCGGCCAATGACCAGTGCGCAAGCCAGCGGTCAGCCTGCCGGGCGATCAGAACGCAGATCGGTGGGCAGTCGCGAATCTCGTACTTCAATTGCCGGGCGATACCCATGCCGCCGGTGGGCTGGGACTCCCCGTCGAGCACGACCAGGTCAACCGAGCCGGAATCGACGTGGCTCAGGACCGCTTCGATCGTTTCGCATTCGATCCAGTCGATCCGGCCGAGATCGCGCGCAGGTCGTCGGCCAACTGCGGTGCGGACGGCGTCCCGGATGGCCGGACGCTGGGAGAAGAGCAATACCCGGACCGATGGCAGTTTGGCCGACCCAGTTGGGCCGGTCGAAACGGTCGAAACGGTCACGAGTTGCATCCTAACGAGGCGTCCCGCCGGTATCCGTCGCCCGTCGGGTCGCTTGTAGCGCCGCCTGTTGCTCGAGGCGGTCCAGCCGCCGATCCTCTCGTACGGCCTCGCGTTCAGAGGCACGCTTCCACTGCACCGCAGCCGCACCCAACATCAACAGGCCGATCAGATCGCCGGAGGCCCAGAGCAGACCGCCGCCGACCTGTTGATCGAGCAGAGGATCGATCCAGGGCAGGCCGAGGGCGTTGTAGTGGTCCGCTGCGATCACGGTGCGCTCGGACATGATGGTGAGCCCCAGGATCACGTGGATCGGCAACGTGGTCACCAGCAGGAGCACCCGCATCGGGTGCGGAACCCGGCCGGGCACCGGGTCGACGCCGATCAGCGGCCAGAAGAAGATGCAGCCGACGAGAACGAAGTGCGCATGTAGCAATTCGTGCAGCAACTCACTGTCCAGGGTGGCCGGATACCAACCGGTGAAATACAGCGCGAATGGGCTGGCCACGAACAGCAGCCAGCCCACTGCCGGAAAGGTCACGAATGTGGCCACCCGGCTGTGCAGGACGGTGACCAGGACCGATCGGCCGCTGCTGGGCAGCGCTCGTAGGGCGAGAGTCACCGGCGCACCCAGTGCCAGAAAGATCGGCGCCACCATCGCCAGCAGCATGTGTTGGACCATGTGCGCCGAGAAGAGCACCGTGTCATAGGCCGCCAGGCCCGACGTGGTTGCCAACGCGAGCGTCCCCAAGCCGCCGACGTACCAGGCGATCTGCCGACCGCGGGGCCACCCAACGCCCCGCTCGGCAAGTCGGCGCACGCCCCAGAAGTACAGGCCGGCCGCAAGCAGGATCGCTGATGTGATCAGCGGGTCCAGTCGGGTCTCGGTCAACAACCTGACCGGTTCGAACGGGGGGATACCGGGCACATCGGTGAGGCTAGGCTCCCTCCTCGGGAGGACCACGCCCGCCTGTGCCGGGAATGTGTTGTACGGCACGCGCCACCCGGGGGTATATCCCACACCGGGAATGGCCATAATGACCGAGTGACGACCGCCACCGGCACGTTCGACAGCAGCCGGATTCACTCGCTGACCCGGCCGAACACGGTCAGTGTCGGCACGATCATCTGGTTGTCCAGCGAGCTGATGTTCTTCGCGGGCCTGTTTGCGATGTACTTCACCGCCCGGGCCGTCCACGGCGCACCATGGCCTCCGGAGCCGACCGAGCTCGACATCCCCTACGCCCTTGCCTTCACCATCATCTTGGTGGCCTCCTCGGTGACCTGTCAGCTGGGGGTCTTCGCCGCGGAGAAGGGCGATGTCTTCGGTCTGCGCCGATGGTTCACCCTCACCTTCGTCATGGGCCTGGTCTTCGTCCTCGGCCAGATGAATGAGTACCGCGCACTGGTCGGCGAAGGGACCACCATCGCGTCCTCGACGTACGGGTCGGTGTTCTATCTGACCACCGGCTTCCACGCCCTACATGTCATCGGCGGGCTGGTGGCCTTCGTGTTCATGCTGCTCCGCTCCACGATGGGCCGGTTCACCCCCGCGCAGGCCACCGCCGCCATCGTGGTCTCCTACTACTGGCACTTCGTCGACGTGGTGTGGATCGGGCTGTTCGCCGCGATCTACCTGGTCAGATAGGTAGCGCAGTGACGCTCTCCAAGCCTGAGTCGGGCGCCGCTCGTCGACGCCGTCGGCGGTTGCGCCGCAAGCTGAGTCGAGCCGCCGCGCTCCTGGCCACCCTGATCGTCACCGGCGGGCTGTACGCAGCCATGGCGCCCGGAAGCGTTGCCGAGGATGCGGCCGACTCGAATGCGGTGGAGGCTGGTCGCGAACTGTACGAGCAGTCCTGCATCACCTGCCATGGAAGCAATCTCGAGGGAGTCTCCGATCGTGGCCCTTCGCTGATCGGGGTCGGCGAAGCATCGGTGTTCTTCCAGGTCTCCACCGGTCGGATGCCGCTGGCCCGTCAGGGAGAGCAGGCCTTCCGCGGCCCCGTCACGTTCACCGACGACGAGATCGACCAACTGATGGCCTACATCCAGGCCAACGGCGGCGGCCCGACCCTGCCTTCCGGCGACCTGCGGGACGGAGAGTTGGCAGCGGGAGGAGAGCTCTTCCGGCTCAACTGCGCCTCGTGCCATAACTTCGCCGGTAGGGGTGGCGCGCTGTCCTCCGGAAAGAACGCGCCGAACCTGTCCGAGGCCAGCGACCTGCAGATGTACGCGGCGATGTTGAGCGGCCCGTCCAACATGCCGGTCTTCGGGGACAACCAGCTGACTCCCGAGGAGAAGCGGGCGATCATCAACTACGTGCAAACGTTGGACGAGTCCACCGACCCGGGTGGGCTCGGCATCGGCCGTGCCGGTCCGGTCCCCGAGGGGGTCGTGATCTGGTTGCTGGGAATGGGCGTCCTGCTGATCGGGGTCTTCTGGATCGGATCGAAGGCATGAGCATCGACCACCGCGCCGGGGCGCACGGCGAACGGTCCGTGGGGAACACAGCAGGCTCGAGTGACCTTGCGCCGACCCGCGAACAACTGGCCGCGATGAGCCACGCCGAGCTGGACATGCTCGGAGCTCGGTTGGATGACACCGAAGTCGTCGTCCTTTCCAACCCGCCGCCCCCGGGCTCCATTGCCGAGAAGCGGGCCGAACGGCAGGTCGCGCTCTGCTTCGGCCTGGCGACGTTGTTCGCATTCGCATTCGTGATCGTGTTCTGGGGTGCGGGCTGGTTCCTCCCCGACTGGGAGTACGAGGTGGGCGGATCTGCCTTCGGTACCTTGTTCACCCCACTGCTGGGTCTGACCATGGGCAGTGCACTGGCCTTTCTCGGAATCGGGATCGTCTTGTGGGCCAAGAAGCTCATGCCGCACGAGGTCGCGACCCAGGGCCGACATGGCGGAGCTTCTGACCCCGTCGATGCCCAGACCGCCGGTGGGACGATCATGGCCGGTTTCGCGCGAACCGGACTTGCCCGGCACAACATCGTCCGGCGTTCACTTCTCGGTGCCGCCGGTGCACTCGGACTCCTGGCCATCGTGCCACTGGGTGGATTGATCAAGGACCCGAACCGCGGCCGTGAACTGGTGGAGACCGCATGGGACGAGGGCATCCGGCTGCTGCGCGATGACGGCACGCCGATCCGGCCCTCGGACATGCAACCCGGATCCCTGGAAACCGTGTTTCCCGCGGTGGAAGGCGGCAACCGGCAGGCCGACGCCGCGACGATGCTCATCCGGCTGCGTCGTGAACAGGTCGAGGCGGTCGAGGCACCGCCCGGGCAGGAGGACTTCGGCTGGGAGGACTACCTGGCCTTTTCCAAGATCTGTACCCACGCCGGCTGCCCGGTCTCGCTCTACGAGCAGGAGACCGGGCGGATCCTGTGCCCGTGTCATCAGTCACAGTTCGACGTCACCCGAGGTGCTTCGCCGGCATTCGGCCCGGCGGCTCGCGCCCTGCCGCAACTGCCGATCGCGGTCGACGAGGAAGGCTTCTTCGTCGCCCGCAGCGACTATCCTGAGCCGGTAGGCCCGTCATTCTGGAACCGGGAGAAGGTGGAGGAAGGATGAGCGCTCCGACCGTCCCGCCCCGATCGGCCCCGGTGACCCGCGTTGGTCACGCAGCTGCCGACTTCGACGACCGGATGACGATTGCGGCACCACTGCGCCGCACCCTGAACAAGGTATTCCCGGAGCACTGGTCCTTTCTGCTGGGCGAGATCGCGCTCTACTCGTTCGTCGTCCTGCTGCTGACCGGGACCTATCTCACCTTCTTCTTCGACGCGACCATGCAGGAGGTCGTCTACGAGGGCTCCTACGCGCCGCTGCGTGGAGTCGAGATGTCAGCTGCCTACGCCTCGTCACTGGACATCTCCTTCGATGTCCGCGGCGGCCTGCTGATGCGTCAGATCCACCATTGGGCCGCACTGCTGTTCGTCGCGTCGATCTTCGTGCACATGATGCGGATCTTCTTCACCGGAGCATTCCGCAAGCCTCGCGAGGCCAACTGGACCATCGGCGTCCTGCTGCTGGTGCTGGCCACCCTCGAAGGCTTCACCGGATACACCCTTCCCGACGACCTGCTGTCCGGCACCGGGCTGCGGATCGCCAGTGCCATCATCCTGTCCGTGCCAGTGATCGGCACCTGGGCACATTTCGCGGTCTTCGACGGGGCCTACCCCGGCGAAGAGATCATCGGCCGCTTCTACATCGCCCACGTGCTGTTGATCCCGGGCATCCTGCTGTTGCTGATCGCCGTGCATCTGCTGTTGTTGATCAAGCAGAAGCACACCCAGTTCGCCGGTCCTGGCAAGACCGAGAACAACGTGGTCGGGCACCGCTTCTACCCGGTGTTCATGGCCAACGGCGGCAGCCTCTTTATGGTCGTCTTCGCCGTCTGCGCCGCGCTCGGCGGTCTGATCCAGACGAACCCGATCTGGCTCTACGGTCCGTACAACCCGGCCCAGGTCTCCTCAGGTTCGCAACCGGACTGGTACGTCGGATTCCTGGACGGGTCCACCCGGCTGTTCCCGGCCTGGGACATCTCCATCTTCGGCTACCAGATACCCGCGATCTTCTGGCCGACGGCGGTGCTGCCCGGGATCCTGGTCACCCTCCTACTGCTCTATCCGATGATCGAGCGAAGGCTGACCAAGGACAACGCGCACCACAACCTGTTGCAGCGTCCTCGAGACGTGCCGGTACGAACCTCGCTCGGCATGATGATGATCATCTTCTACATGGTGCTGTGGATCTCCGGCGGCAACGACCTGATCGCCGACAAGTTCAACATCAGCCTCAACGCGATGACCTGGATCGGCCGGATCGGTTTGGTCGTCCTGCCTCCGATCGTGTACGTGGCGACCTACCGGCTGTGTCTCGGTCTGCAGCGACATGACCGTCAGGTGCTCGAGCACGGCATCGAGACCGGCATCATCCGACGCCTGCCCAGCGGTGAGTTCATCGAGGTGCATCAGCCACTGGGTCCCGTGGACGAGCACGGGCACGGGCTGTTGCAGTACGGCGGAGCCCCGGTTCCGAAGAAGATGAACAGTCTTGGCGGCGCTGGTCGACGGCTGCGCGGTTTCTTCTCTCCGATCGAGGAGCCGGCCGCCATCAAAGCTGCCCCGGCCGAACGCGAGGAGCGCGAGCTCACCGGCTCGGGCCGTCCGTCGGACGGCGGGCGTCCCTCGGACGGCGGGCGTCCGGCCGACCCGCGTCCCTGACCCGTACCGCTCCCTGACCCA
>Ga0136610_1000067_pt1 | contig 20762 bp, 20 predicted proteins | sample AntDrymUQ1342206_2_FD_104804 | JGI IMG/M metagenome (GOLD analysis project Ga0136610, IMG submission 104804) | Polar desert sand microbial communities from Dry Valleys, Antarctica - metaG UQ134 (22.06) | ecosystem: Environmental > Terrestrial > Soil > Desert | place: Antarctica: Dry Valley...
TGAACCCTGCACGTCGGCTTTGACCAGAAGGTTGAGCTCGGGAATCTCACCCTCTCTTGTCGCCGCAAGCAGCGTCGTAAGCGATGACCGCCGGCTCGAAACGAGCTCGGCCGCGCGCCATTGCTGCTCGCGTTCACCCGCGATCGCACGCGCCTCACGCTCATCGGCGAGGGACTGGAACTCATCGCCTGCCGCAGGAATCGATTGCCACCCGAGCACCTGAACCGGCTGGCCCGGCGTGGCTTGCTCGACCCTGTCCCCGTTCTCATCCAACATGGCGCGCACCCTGCCCCACACGGCTCCGGCGACCACGGGATCGCCCAGATAAAGGGTCCCCCTCCTGACCAGGACGGTCGCGACCGGACCTCGGCCTCTGTCGAGATGGGCCTCTATGACCACGCCGCGCGCATCGGTGTTGGGGTTGGCCCTGAGGTCGAGCCGGACATCCGCCGTGAGGAGAATGTTCTCGAGAAGGCTGTCGAGGTTCGTGCGCTCCCTAGCAGAGACGTCGACAAAGATCGTGTCGCCGCCCCACTCCTCAGGGAGGAGCCCTCGGTCGGAGAGTTGCTGGCGCACCCTGGCGGGATCAGCCTCAGGGCGGTCGATCTTGTTGACTGCGACGACTATCGGTACCCTCGCGGCGCGCGCGTGGTCGATGGCTTCGATCGTTTGGGGCATGACTCCGTCGTCCGCTGCGACAACGAGCACGGCGATGTCCGTGACCTGGGCGCCGCGCGCCCTCATGGCCGTGAATGCCTCGTGGCCGGGCGTGTCTATGAAAGTCAGCTCGCGGCCTTCAAAGTTGATCTGATAGGCGCCGATGTGTTGCGTGATCCCGCCCGCCTCGCCAGCGGCGACGTCCGTTTCACGAATCGCATCGAGGATGGCCGTCTTGCCGTGATCGACGTGGCCCATGACCGTGACGACGGGAGCTCGGGGAACGAGCTCGCCCTCATCGCCGGCGGGCTCGGGGACATCTTCGTCCTTGAGGACCTCGGCTTCGCCGGGGTCGACCACCTGCAGCGGTATGCCGAACTCGACGCCGAGGAGCTCTACTGCCTCATCGCTCATCGACTGCGTAACCGTGACCATCTCACCAAGCCCCAACAGGATCTTGACGATCTCGGCGGGAGGACGGCCGATCTTTTCGGACAGGTCTCTGACCGTGATACCTCGGTTGATCCTGAGGGCAGCCACGGCGGACGCCGGTTCGCTCTGGGTCCCGGGCGCGACCGGATCGAAACCGGGCTCGGCGGCGGGGGCAGCCTCGGCCTGCTCCTCGCTCCCGGGCGGCTCGGCGACGACGACCTCAGCGATATCGCGGTCCTCCGGCGCCCCCGCATGCTCTTCTGATCCGGCGGGAGTTTCGGCAGGGGCATCCGTCGCACCGGCGGCCGGAGCCAACCCGTTCCCGAGCTCGTGGCGCACACGGTCGGCGAGCGACTCGTCGATCGTCGATGAGTGGCTCTTGGCCGGCTCGCCGATGGACTCGAGATGCGAAAGGACTTCCTTGGAAGTCAACCCAAGCTCTTTGGCGACCTCATGGACCCTTGGCCTAGCCATTGCTTCCTTTCTTCAGAATGCGCTCTTGTATTTGGGGTGATGCGCCTCCCGTTCGGCCCGATCGGATTGGCTCCCTGAGCCGTCCTGCAGGGCGAGTAGTGAGCGCGCTAATAACACTCGATCTTAGTCGCGGCGCTACCCTCCCACGCCCGGCGTCGCCGAGGCCTCGGTTGGGGCGGTGGGGCGCTCGGCCTCCGGCCCTTGGGCGTCGGGTTCGGAGGCGTCGGGTTCGGAGGCGTCGGGTTCGGAGGCGTCGGGTTCGGAGGTGTCGGGTTCGGAGGTGTCGGGTTGAGGGGCGTCGGGTTCGGGGGCGTCGGCCGCAGCGGCAGCAGCAGCCTCCTGGGCCTCCCTGCGAACCTGCGTCTCGGACTTTATGTCGACCCTCAAGCCCGTGAGCCTCGCCGACAGCCTTGCGTTTTGCCCCTCCTTGCCGATGGCAAGAGAGAGCTGATAGTCGGGCACGATCACGAGCGCCGTCCCCCCCTCGGCCACGACCTTCACCTGCTTGACTTTGGCAGGAGACAGGGCATTTGCGACGAACTCCTCGACTCCCTCAGTCCACTTGATGATGTCGATCTTTTCGCCCCTCAGCTCGTTCATCACCATGCGCACGCGCGAGCCCTTGGCGCCGACGCAGGCCCCCACCGGGTCCACGTTTCTGTCGTTCGAGGCGACTGCGATCTTCGTCCTGTGCCCCGGCTCGCGTGCGACCGCCTTGATCTCGACGATCGAATCAAGGATCTCGGGGACCTCGAGCTCGAACAGGCGCTTTATCAGGCCAGGATGAGTTCGAGACACGATGATCTGGGGGCCCCTGATCGACTTCCTGACCTCGACGATGTAGGCCTTGAGGCGAGCCCCGTGCTCATAGCGCTCGTGGGGGATCTGCTCGGACGGTGGCATCAGCGCTTCGGTCTTGCCGAGATCCAGGATCGTGTAGCGATGATCATGCTGCTGAACGATGCCGGTGACGATGTCGCCCTCGCGCCCTGCATACTCACCGAAGGTGATATCGCGCTCTGCCTCCCTAAGTCTTTGGAGGATGACCTGCTTCGCCGTCTGCGCAGCTATTCGCCCGAAATCGGCGGGCGTGTCCACCCACTCCTTCGTGACGCTCGTCTCCTCGGTGTCGTAATCGAACTCGAGCTCCTGCGCGTAGAGGGTGACCTCGCCGGTCTCTCTTGCCAAGGTCGCGCGCGCACCCCTAGTCGGATCCTCCTGCAGATTCAAGACGCGCAGATAGGCCTGCGCCAGAGCACCCTCGATCGCTCCGACTACCGTGTCGAAGGACACGCCTCTCTCGCGCTCGAGCTGGCGCAGGGACTCCATGTCAATGTTCATCGCAAAGGCCTTTCCTCTTTGTCACGCTATCGATTCCACTCGAAGATCGTCCTCGCCGACTTGATCTCGCCGTAGGAGACCTCGATCTGGCCCGCTTCGGCGTCCAGCTTGACGGTCTCGCCGGTGGCCTCTTTCACAACGCCGTCAATCCTGTGGCTTCCAGCGACCAGCCGCTGTTTGGTCTTGACCGTCACCTTCTTGCCGACGGACGAAGCGAAGTGCTCCGGCCTCCTCAGGGACCGTTCGAGCCCCGGTGACGACACCTCAAGCGTGTAACGTCCCGCAATCGGATCCCTGAGGTCGAGCCCGCGCGAGATCTCCTCGGCAACCTCGGTCACGGTGTCTAGATCGATCCCGCCCTCGGTCGCATCGACCATCACTCGCACCACGCCGCTGCCGCTCCCCGAGGCCATCTCGACGTCCCACAACCGCAGCGACCGGCGCCGGACGACAGCCTCGGCAAGGTCCCTGACCTCATCGAGCCCGCCCATCACCCTCCTCCTCGAGTCTCGGCCTGCGCCCTTGGCTACCCGCTGTTCACAAGTAAGCCCCTCGGGTCGAGGGGCTTGGTCTTTCAGGACCTCCGGTTCTTGGCTCCCGCATCCAAAACTTCGTGCCTTTTATCGAGTCCAAAAGGATATCACGCCGGTTGCTCCGCCCCTGGGCGCCGGTCGGTCATGATGGGGGGCACCTCGACGCCCGCTCGACACCCGGAGGGATCACCCGACATGGCTAAGAAGGCACGGAAGCGGCGTAATCGCCGCAAGAACAAGGCGAACCACGGCAAGCGACCCAACGCCGGCCGGGGCTGATAACCAATGGGCGCTGGACGGGAGTCCGGCGCCGGGCTTAACGCCGTGGCCTCGCTAGATGCTGGTTGAAGCCACTTCGAAGGAATTGATGACCTCACGCATTGCCGGGAGATCGTCCGCCGTGTCATCGAGCGTCCTGAAAGCGATCACTGCGTAGTTTCGATCCGAACCCTCCACCGTGGCGGCAACGAAAACCAGCTCAACGCCCTCGTCGTTGGTCGCAGTCCCCCGGCGAACCAGGGACTTGACGCCGCCGAGCTCCCTGAAGCCTGCGCCCAACAGCTCGACGTTGTCGTAACTCTTGGACAAAAGCTCAAGGAGCCGGTCCCCGCGGGCGGTTAGTCTGGACGACCCGTACCCGAACGTGACGCGCACGTCGCCTTCGGGATTGACAACATAGGACACCGCCCCGTCGTGGTTGACATCCCAGTCGGGGGGGAAATGGAAGCCGTAGTCGGCTTCGGCGTTGGTGGCGCTCTCGGTAGCGTGAAGGTAGCTTGGTTCGGGGGCGGCGGAGGGCTCGTCGGTCGGTGGTGTCTGAGCGCTCGGTCCAACGAGGCCACCCAACAGAACGCCCGCACCCACCGCGGTTCCCACCACGAGGCCGACCGCGACGAGGCTCCCGATCACCTTCGCCCATCGTCTAAGCAGGCGCCCCATGCCCCCCGCCTTCCTTTCTTTCTGTCCAGAATTTACCACAGGAGCAATGCTAGACGGCTTAGGAGGTCTTCGGCGGGCCCATGCCTATCGACATCGTCGGAGCACGCCTGCCGGCACCGACGACGACGGTGGCCGCACCGTTGCCCCCGGTCGCTCCGTCCTCGACGGCGTCGCTTCGTATCTCAGCCGCAACGCGCTCGGCCTCTGCCAGAAGGGACTCGACGAGCTTGTCGTGGGGCACCCAACCGATCTGCTTGCCCTTCGAGAAAAGCAGCCCGCGCCCAGGGCCGGCCGCTATCCCGATGTCGGCATCGCGCGCTTCGCCGGGCCCGTTGACCTCGCATCCCATGACTGCGATCTGCATCGGAGGCAGATCCATCTTCTCGATGGCGCTTTCGACCTCGTTGGCGAGCGCGAACACGTCGAGCTCGGCGCGCCCGCACGAGGGGCAGGCGACGAGGTCGAAGCCTTCGTTGCGCAGTCCGAGTGTCTTCAGGATCTGCTTGCCGACTTTGACCTCTTCAACCGGGTCCGCAGTCAACGACACTCTGATCGTGTCGCCGATCCCCTCGGCCAGGAGGGTCCCGATGCCGATGGCCGACTTCACGATGCCCTGTTTGGGCGTGCCGGCCTCCGTCACGCCGAGGTGAAGGGGCGCGTCGGTTTCGTTTGCGAGCAGCCTGTACGCGGAGATCATCTCGGCCACGTTTTGGTGCTTGACCGAGATCTTGATGTCCCTGAAGCCGTGTTCTTCGAGCAACCCGATCTCGTGCCGCGCGCTCTCGACGAGGGCCTCCGCGGTCGGCCGTCCGTGCTTGGCGATCAGCTTCTTGTCGAGGGAACCGGCATTGACACCGATTCGGATCGGGATGTTTCGCTCTCGCGCTGCGTCTGCCACCTCTTTGATGTGCTTCGGGTTACGCATGTTGCCGGGATTGAGCCGCAGGCCGTGCACGCCGGCCTCGAGCGCCATCATGGCGAGCCTCACGGAGAAGTGAATGTCGGCGATTATCGGGACGCCGCCTTCCTTCACGATGAGAGGAAGGGCGAGCGCGTCGCCCTCGTGGGGAACCGCAACTCGCACTATGTCGGCGCCCTGAGTGGCAAGCTCGTGAACCTGAATGAGCGTCGCCTGAACATCGTCGGTCTTCGTAGTCGTCATGGACTGTATCGAGACCGGCGCGCCGCCCCCAACGGGCACGGAGCCAACAGAGATCCTGCGAGTCGCCCTCCGTTCAAATGCCGCTTGCATCTTAGAAGGGCACCCTAATTGGCCTGGCTAGGTCCAAGTAAAGCACCGCGAGGAACAGCAGGATGAAAAACGAGATCACGGCTGCACTTATCGGTATGAGCTTGCGGATATCGACGTTCCTCCCAGTCACCGCCTCATATGCGACCACCGCGAGGTGTCCTCCGTCAAGCGGTGGGAGGGGAAGCAGGTTCATCATCCCAACGAAGACCGTGAAGCCGACGATGAGGGCAATGAACTGCAGATACTGGCCCCGCTCGATGGTGTCGTTTGCGAGTCGAGAGGCGCCGACCAGCCCCAGCGGCCCTTCGTTGAGCTCCCTGGCACCGTCTCCCGTGACGGCCCTGAGCAGCTCGCCGCCGAAGATCTGGCCCACGAGGTCCCCGAGCCCCCGCACGGAAAGAACCGTGACCTCAGCGGTGCGCCTGCCCGAATCCCCGACGGCGCCAATCAAGCCCTTTGTCTCGAATTCGGGCTCGGGCTCGACGCCGAGAAAGCCGCCCCTGGTCTCCCCAGCTTTGAGGGCGCGCAGGGGCTCATTCGGAGGCGCGTAAGCCACGGGTCTGCCGTTTCGAGAAAAGATGGCCTCGCCGAGCTCGACCTCAACCATGGCAGTGGCGCCGTCCTGCCGCTGGATCGCGAACTGGGCGGTGGCGCCGCCGTGCTCCCGTATATAGCTCGTGATCTGGCGCCACGACTCGGTCGCCTCGTCCCCGACTCCCACGATGCGATCACCGGGACGCAGGCCAAGCTCGGTTGCTGCGGTTGGGTGGCCGTCGATCCTCGTGCTCACGGCGGCGACACGGCTTGTGGCTTCTCCCGTGGGAAAGCCAATGGTCATGCTCGTCCCGACCAGCAACAAGAAGGCCAGGACCCAGTGGGTGGCAGAACCGGCCACAAGCAGCAGCGCACGCTGATAGGCGGGCTTGGCTCCGTAGGTGCGGGCTCTGTCCTCAGGAGCGATGTCCTCGTATGGGTTCATCCCGAGAATCTTGACGAAGCCCCCAAGGGGCAAGGCCTTGACCCCATACTCGGTCTCGCCCCGCTTGAACGACCACACCGTGGGGCCGAATCCAAGAAAGAACTGCGTTGCCTTGAAACCGAAGTGCTTGGCGACGAGGAAATGGCCCGATTCGTGGACCATCACCACGATCAAGATGGCAAGCACGAACAACCAGATTCCGGGGCTCATGGAGCAATTCTCACACGGTCTCCCGGCAACTTTGGCGTCCGCCTGGGCCCCGGCGGTTATTGCGGCGAGGACCCCGTGATCAGATAGGCATAGGCGAGCACAAGCGGAGCGCAAAAGATCATTGCGTCGGTGCGGTCGAGAAAACCGCCATGGCCGGGCAGCAGACGCCCGGAGTCCTTGATCCCGATCTCTCGCTTGACAAGCGACTCGATGACGTCACCGGCGGGCCCGAAGAGACCGCAGATCGCGCCGAGACCGGCTCCCTCAACAATCGAAAGAGGAGTCATGAAGGCGCCGAGGGCCGCCCCCCCGGCGAGCGCACATGCGAGGCCGCCCGCGTAGCCCTCCCACGACTTGCCCGGTGACACCGAGGGCGCCATCTTGTGGGCGCCGAAGCGGGTACCAGCGAAATATGCGCCGATGTCGCCGCCCGCTATGGCGGCGACGAAGGCGATCACGATCAACAGCCCGTCCTCGAGGATCAGAATCGAAGTGGCGGCCGCGCCACCACCGCCGATCCACGCCACCCCAAGGACGGTCCAAGCGGCGTCGCTGGCAGGACGCTCACCTCTGCCGGGGCGCAACGCGAGGAGGAACGAACCGGAGACCGTTGCTGCAATCACCACGGCGACGAGTGCAGGCCGGTGGAACCACGGGGCGAGCATCATCCCAAGCCCACACGCCAGTCCGAAGGGCATGCTCGGGCGCCGGCCGCTTTGCACAAGCGCATCGAAGAGCTCGAATAGAGAGGTAAGCACGACGACACAGGCGAGCACGAAGAACGCGGTGCGTCCTGCGACCGAGACGATCAGGGCGACGGAAGCAAGGGCGACCGCGGTGCGCACGGCTGCAGCGAGCGAGCGGCCGTGGGGGGGGCCGGGGCCGGTTTCCTCCCCCGCGCGGGCCAGGGGCTTTGACGGGGCCGGGGGGGCAGAGGTGCTCGCGTCCTTGACAACCCTGAGCCGGCGACGGTGGGACATGCCTTCGTGCGTCTCGCCGGTCGACTAGACCTCCGAGAGCTCCTGCTCCTTGCGTTTGAGGTTGTCGTCGACGTCGGCGACGTTCTTGTCGGTGAGCTTTTGCAGCCTTCCCTCCGCCGAGCGCTCCTCGTCTTGCGAGATCTCGCCGCCTTTCTTCATCTTCTCGAGCTCCTGCTTGGCGTGCCGGCGCGCGTTTCGAACCGCAACGCGGCCCTCCTCTGCGCGCGTGTGCGCAAGCTTGATCAGCTCTTTGCGCCGCTCTCCGGTGAGCTCCGGCCACACAAGCCGCACGACCTGCCCGTCGTTGTTCGGGGTGATGCCGAGGTCGGAAGCCTGTACCGCCTTTTCTATCGCAGAAATCGAGCTCGGGTCATAAGGTGAGATTACGAGCAGGCGCGGCTCAGGCACAGACAGATTGGCGACTTGGTTAATGGGGACCTGCGAGCCGTAGTAGTCGACCGTGATGCGGTTGAGGAGTGCCGGGCTGGCGCGCCCTGAGCGGATCGACGCGAGCTCCTCGCGATTGAAGACCACGGCCTTGCTCATTCTCTCCTCCGCCTCGCTCAAGACGGAATCCTTGTTGTCGGCCACCGCTGCCTTGCCTCCCTCGACTAGTGCGCCGCCGCTTCCGAATGGACGCAGGTTCCCACGTCTTCCCCCGCAAGCACTCTCATGATGTTGCCGTCCTTCAGCCCGAATACGACAATCGGAAGGTCGTTGTCCATGCACAGCGAGATCGCCGTCGAGTCCATAACCTTCAAGCCCCTGTTCAGCACCTCTATATAGCGCAACGAAGAAAACATCTTCGCCTCGGGATGGACGAGGGGGTCTGCATCGTAAACGCCGGCAACCCGCGTTCCCTTCAAGATGACCTCCGCCCCGATCTCGAGCGCACGAAGAGCGGCGCTTGTGTCGGTCGAAAAGTATGGGTTGCCGGTGCCCCCCGCAAAGATTACGACGCGGCCCTTCTCGAGATGGCGGATCGCGCGCCGCCTTATATACGGCTCGGCGACCTCCTGCATCCAGATGGCGCTCTGCACTCTCGTCTGTACGCCCTCTTTCTCGAGAGCGTCTTGAAGGGCAAGGCTATTGATGACGGTCGCAAGCATTCCCATGTAGTCGGCCGTGGAACGCTCGGTCCCTTGAGCCGATGCCGAAAGGCCGCGCACGATGTTGCCGCCTCCGATGACGATTGCCAGCTGATTGCCAAGAGTCTGCGACTCGGCTACCTGACGGGCTATCGAGGACACGATGCGCGGGTCGATCCCCACACCGAGATCGGGATCGGCAAAGGCCTCACCCGACAGCTTTAACAGGCATCTCTGATACTTGAGCCGGCCTCCCCCGTTGTCGCCCACTGCTTGAGCTCCCTATCCGCCTTTGGCGTCGCCGACCCGAATCCGGCAAAAGCGCCCAATCGAGACGTTTTCGCCCATGCTCGCCCTGGCGTCGTCGATCAAAGCAGCGATCGATTTCGACTTGTCCTGGATCCACTCCTGGTCCATGAGGACGTTGGTCTTGTAAAAGGACTCGAGCTTGCCCGTGACGATCTTGTCGATGACCTGCTCCGGCTTGCCTGAGTCCTTTGCCTGCTTGGCGTAGATGGCAGACTCCTCATCGATGACCGCCCGCGGCACTTCATCGCGCATGCTCCAGGTCGGATCGGCAAAGGAAATGTGCATGGCGACATCCTTCGCCAGCCGTTCGAACTGCTCGGTCTTTGCGACAAAATCCGTTTCGCAGTTGAGCTCCACAAGCACAGCCAGCTTCGGAGGATAGTTGGGGTCGGGCTTGTGCGAGTACGAATAGACGATGCCCTCGCTTGCCTGCCTGCCTGCGCGCTTGGCGGAGTCCGCCAGACCCTTTTCTCTAAGGATGCGTTTGGCGGCGTCGGAGTCCCCGCCCGCCTCCTCGAGCGCCTTCTTCGCGTCCATCATCCCCGCGCCCGTTGCATCTCGCAGCGCCTTTACATCACGTGCGCTGAAATCGGCCATCAGCTGCTCCTACCTTTCCTTCCTGTTCCCGTCTCAATCTTTGGTGGTTTGATCCTATGAACCTTGCGCCGCCTCGATGGGCGACCCCTCGTTTGATTCCGCGGGGGCCTCGGTGCGCCCGCCTTCTTCCTGAGGCTCGGCCTCCGGCTCGGACGCGGCGCCGGCATCGGTCACGACCGGCTCGGGCTGAGCCGGGGCCGCAGCCCCCTGCACGACCTCTTTCTCCGCCTCTTCCTCGGCTTCTAGCTGAAGCTCCCACTCGGCCTTTGGTTCTGCCGCAGCTCCGGGCAAGACCCCCGGCGGCGTCGTCGACGCCGGCTCCCCCGCATCTTCGCCGGTCTGTGGCCGCATCGACTTGCCTTCAATAACTGCATCCGCGATGACCCGGGTGAGCAACGCGCCCGACCGAATGGCGTCATCGTTTCCCGGGATCGCGTAGTCGACGTCATCCGGATCACAGTTGGTATCGAGGATCGCGACGATTGGGATCCCGAGTTTCTTGGCCTCGCGAACTGCGATCTCTTCCTTCTTGGTGTCCAGGACATAGATCGCATCCGGCGGCTTATCCATGTCCGTCAGCCCTCCGAGGTTGCGGCTGAGCTTCTCGTGCTCGCGGCTGAGAGCCAGCGCCTCTTTCTTGGGCAGCGCATCAAGGGACCCGGTGGCCACCATGTCCTCGAGCTCCCGCATTCTCTTTATGCGCTCGTGAATCGTGCGGAAATTCGTTAGCATGCCCCCGAGCCAGCGGAAGTTCACGAACGGCATCCCGCATCGCTTCGCCTGGTCCTCGACGGCGTCTTGCACCTGGCGCTTGGTGGCGACGAACAGCACGGTGCCGCCGCCGGCGACGAGGTCACGAATGAACTTGTAGGACCGTTCGATCCCACCCATTGTCTGTTGGAGGTCGAGGATGTAGATGCCGTTTCGCTCGGTGAAGATGAAACGCTTCATCTTGGGGTTCCATCGCCGAGTCTGATGGCCGAAATGCACCCCGGCCTCGAGCAGCTGCCGCATCGTTACGACGGGCATGGTCTTGTTGGTCCTCCTCCGGTTTGGCCCGGCAGCTGCCGGGTGTCCTCCGCCCGCAGGCCCGGGGCCTAAAAAGATACCGGGACCGAAGATCCCCGCACGTCGCGACGCGCCGGGAAAAGCGAGCGTGTGAATTTTTGTGAAGCGAGCTAGAGGCTAACACGAGGCGGCCCCGCCTGGCCCTGCGGTCCCCGAGGCGGGCCCCGGTTGTTCTTGCGGTCCCCGAGGCGGGCCCCGCGCAGCTCAGTCGGAGTGGGTAACCTCGCTGATCATGCCCCGGAGCGCCAGCACCGCCTTGGTGTGCATCTGGCAGATACGGGACTCGGTCACCCCCAACACCTTGCCGATCTCGGCAAGCGTCAGCGCCTCGTAGTAATAGAGCGTCACCACCCATTTCTCGCGCTCGGGCAAGCGGTTGATCGCCCCCGAGAGGATCCCTTTCATCTCTTCTGACTCAAACGCCTCTATGGGACCGACCATCTTCGTGTCCTCGAGGGTCTCGACCAGTGAGAGCTTGTCGCCCCTCTCTCCCTCAACCGACATGAGCTCGTCAAGGGCGACCAGTGAGACGCTCGAGAGCTGGCTGTAGGTGTGGTTGAGGTCGTCGAGCGATACGCCCATCTCGACGGCGAGCTCAGGGTCGGACGGCGGCCGCTTGAGCTTGTTCTCGAGGCTTGTGTAGGCCTTCTCCACCTCTCTGGCCTTGAACCTCACGGAACGCGGCACCCAGTCGATGGCCCTTAGCTCGTCGATGATGGACCCTCGGATGCGGCTGATCGCATAGGTCTCGAACTTGATGCCTCGCGACAGCTCGTACTTCTCGATGGCGTCGATGAGCCCAAAGATCCCGTATGAGATGAGGTCCGCCTGCTCGATGTTGGCCGGGAGGCCGGCGGCAACGCGGGCTGCCACGTACTTTACAAGCGGGGCGTAGTTGAGGATCAGCAGATCTCTGTCCTCGGGGCCCGGGTGCGACTTGTAGCGTTCCCAGGCTTCCTGAACGCTGTCGAGTCCGGCCTTGCCCGGGGACGAGCCGCTCACCGGACGCGCCCTAGGCTCTCGGGTGGCTTTGCTCATATACGGCTCTCAATCGCTCGGTCGAAACGTGGGTGTAGATCTGTGTGGTGGCAAGGCTCGTGTGCCCGAGCAGCTCCTGTACTGCCCTGAGATCTGCACCACCGTCGAGGAGGTGCGTGGCGAAGGAGTGGCGCAGGGCGTGAGGCCCAACGGCCGGTGCTCCCTCCGCCCTGAGGTAGCCCCCGATCATCGCCCTCACGGTGCGCTGGCCAATCCGGTCGCCCCTGTGGTTTAGGAACAGGGCAGACCCGTCCCTGACGATGACACCCGCTCGCGCCAAGAACCATTCCCTTGCCTCCGTCACATAGGAATGCAGCGCCTGCACCGCAGGCGCGCTCATCGGTACCAAGCGCTGCTTTCTGCCTTTTCCCGTCACGGTCACGGTCGCGGCGGCGAGGTCGGCGTCGTCGACATCGAGCCCGCACACCTCGGCAACCCTCAGCCCGGAGCCATAGAGCAGCTCGAGCAGGGCTCGGTCACGCACCCCTACCGGGCCGTCGAGCGGAGGAAGCTCGCACAGCCTGGCGGCCTCGGCCGCCTTTAGCACCCTGGGGAGCGGCCTATCGAGCCTCGGGGTGCCGACGGATTCGGCAGCGTTGGAGGCGGAGAGATCGTGAGCGACCGCCCATCTGAGCAGTGACCGGACGGCGCTCAGCTTGCGGGCAATCGAGCGACGGGCGTAGCCACGGCCCCCAAGCCACGCCACGTAGCGGCGAAGGAGCGCGCTGTCGATGCCCGAGAATGTTGTGATCCCGCCCCTTGCTGCCCACTCGGAAAACTGGTGCAGGTCACTCCGATAAGCCGACACGGTGTGCTCCGAGAGGTCGCGTTCGGAGCGAAGCGCGGACAAGAAAGCACTTGAGCTGACAGTTATTGACTCCTCACCCATCATAATGTTCTACCGTTCCTCATTGTGCGGCCGTGTGCAACCTTTGGTGTTGCGTGAGTTAACTAGAAATCACTAGAAGGGCTAAAGTGATAACGCAATGTCAATGCTCAGTCACTATTCGTGAACAACGAGCGAGCGCCGGGGGATCCCCTGCCACCTCTGCAGTGGTAGCCGGGCCTGCCGATGCAATGGGTGCGGCTTAGGGGCGGCACCTTGCCCCAGCCGCAGTTATCACGTAGCCGCCTGAGCTGCGCATCGCCAGTCCGCGCACCTCGAGCCGCGCCAAGGTCGCGGCCAAGGAGCCGGGGCTAAGCGCGACCATCGGGGCAAGCCTGTCGGCCGCGATGGGGGCGTCGTCAAGGGACTGCAGGACGGAGAGCTCGTCGGGGCCGACGACAGGGCGGTTCGCTTCAGTGAGTTGACGGGGTCGCGCCCACTCGAGCGCCGGCGCGAGATCCTCGAGGATGTCCTCGTAGGACGTCACAAGCGCGGCCTGAGAGGTTCGGATGAGCTCGTTTGGTCCCGTGGCCATGCCGTTGCGGATGCTGCCTGGGACTGCGTAGACGGTCCTGTTTGCGTCGAGGGCAAGGCGCGCCGTTACGAGCGCACCGCTCGTAATAGCGCCTTCGACCACAACCACGCCGAGAGACAACCCCGCGATGATGCGATTGCGAAGCGGGAAGTTGTGCCTCAGTGGCTGGGTCCCGGCCGGGTACTCACTCACGATCGTTCCCGTGGCGGCGATCCGCCGTCTGAGCGCGCGATTGCGGTGTGGGTAATCGACATCGAGCCCGCACCCGAGTACCGCAACGGTGTGGCCGCCGGCCTCGACGCAGGCGTGATGCGCGGCGGCATCGACGCCGACGGCAAGGCCCGAGACGATGACGAAGCCTGCCTCTGCAAGCCCACGAGCGATCGTGTGCGCGGCTTCGATTCCAGCTGCGGTCGGGCGTCTGGTACCGACCACCGCGATCGAAGGCGTCTCGGGTTCGAGCCCCCGGCCCTGCGCGTAGAGGCGCTTGGGGCAAGACAGAGGCCCGATCTCGCCGAGGCGCGGGGGCCACTCGCCATCCCCGGGGACAACGACCCGGCCGTCGGGCAAGCCGGAACCCGCCGTCACGCTCACGCCGTCCGCCCTTCGCCCTCGAGGGCGCGATAGGTGACCGCCTCGGCAACGTGCTCGTCGGTCACGGCCTCGCTGCCGCCGAGATCGGCGAGGGTTCGCCCAACCCGCAGCACCCTGTCGACCCCGCGCCCCGAAAGCCCCAATGAGTCCACCGCTAGTCCGACCAGCGCGGTTGCGGCTCCCGAGAGGCGGACCACTTTCGCGAGCTGCGCCGAGGGCGCTGAGGCGTTGCTTGTGAGGGAGGAGCCGTACCTCGCCGCCTGCAGCTCTTTGGCCTTCCGCACGCGCTCCCCAACGACCGCAGAGCACTCGCCATCCGGCCCCGACAGCAGCTCGTCTTTGGTGAGGCGGGCCATCGCGACCTGAACGTCGAGGCGGTCGAGCAGCGGCCCCGACAGCTTTGTCCTGTAGTTGTCGAGCTGTCGCTCCGAGCAGCGACAGCGCCCGGATTCGCCCACATAGCCGCACGCACACGGGTTCATTGCCCCGATCAGTGAGAAGCGGCACGGATAGGAGATGGATCCTCCACTGCGTGCGATGCGCACGACTCCATCCTCGAGCGGCGCGCGCAGCGATTCGAGCGCCTCGCCGCGATAGAGGGTCAGCTCGTCGAGGAACAACGCGCCGTGATGCGCCAGACTGGCCTCGCCGGGGCGAGCCAGCCCCGTTCCCCCCCCGATCAACCCGGCAAGCGAGATGTTGTGGTGCGGGGTCCGGAAGGGGCGCGTGCGCACAAGCGCAGCGCGCTCGGCCAGAAGCCCGGCGACCGAATGCACGCGGGTGACCTCGAGTGATTCCTCGATGGTCATCGGCGGCAGGATGCCGGGGAGCCTGCGGGCGAGCATTGTCTTGCCCGAGCCGGGCGGCCCGACGAGCAGCAGGTTGTGCCCGCCGGCGGCGGCGACCTCGAGGGCGCGCCGGGCCGCAGGATGGCCTCGCACCTCGGCAAGGTCCTCGTTGTAGCCGGTGTCGTCCTGAGCGGCGGCCCGAATGGGCGGCGGCGACCACGCCCCTTTGAGCCACGAGATGCATTCGGCAAGGGTCTCGAGCGGGATCACCTCGATGCCCTCGACGAGGGCGGCCTCAGGTGCATTGGCCGCAGGACAGAGGAGGCCCCTATGGCCCGTCTCGCGGCACGCCATGGCGGCCGCAAGGGCGCCGCGCACCGGCCTGATCTTGCCGTCGAGCGCAAGCTCCCCGATCGCGATCCAGTCCCCGAGCGGCTCATTGTCGATGCGCCCCGAGGCCGCAAGTATGCCGAGGGCGATCGCGAGGTCGAAATGCGTCCCCTCTTTCCGCAGGATGCCAGGGGCGAGATTGGCGACGATGCGCCGTTTGGGCCACGCCTCGTCGGTCGAGACCAGCGCTGAGCGCGTGCGTTGCTCGGCCTCGCGCACGGACTTGGCCGGAAGGCCGACGATGGCGAAGTGACTAAGCCCCTGATCGGCGACGTGGACCTCGACCTCGACGATGCGGGCGTCGGTGCCGATGAGGGCAATCGATTTGGTTTTGGAAAGCACGGACTCCGGATCCATTCCCGGCCCGAAAGCGCGACGAGGGCAATGGTAGAGGTCGCCTGTGACACCTAACCGAGGCTGGTCCGTCCGTCCCTCGCGGTCCCCCCCCGCAGGGGCGCCGTCCCCCGCCGGGCGAATTTCTGTTCGTTGGGCTCAAGCCGCCGGGGGGCGAGACCTAAGAGGCCCTCCGGTCGCCGCTGACCTTCTTTCCGGTGGCCTTGGGACCGTCAGAAGGCGCCTGGAATGTGCTCGACCTCGGCGGTGGCGCCCTCAAGCACCACCGAAACTACGTCGAACCGGATCTCCACCGATCCCGGCCGGTTATCGCGAAGCCAGTGCCCGGCCAACCGCCGGATCCTTCTCTGCTTGGCCGAGCCGACGGCTTCCCAGGGATCGCCCCAACGGTTGGTCCGCCGGGTCTTGACCTCGCAAAAGACGAGCAGCGCACCCCGCGCCGCCACGAGGTCGAGCTCCCCGATGGGACAACGGTAGTTGCGAGCGACCACAGTGAAACCTCGCTCACGGTAGTGGTCGGCGGCGATGTCCTCACCGGTGCGCCCGAGAGCCGGTCGGGTGTCCATGGCATCGCATCATAGGCAGGGGGTGTGACACAAATGAGGGATGCAAATCTGAGCCGGCGACGACACGACTCCACGTTAGCGGGCCATTCTACTCTTGTGCCGGCGCCGAGAACCAGAGCCAATACGAGGGTAAGTGGTCTAAGTCTGCAAGCTCGAGCTTGCGACCGCTGCATAGCGCACAATCAAGTAGGGAACTTCATCAACCTGTAAGCGGTTTCCGCTTCTTCTCATCAACAATCTGTCTACCCTCGGAACAACCTGGCCAGCGCTCTCGAAAGGAGCTGAGAATGTGAATGAACACAAACCCAATCCTCCCCTGAACGACCCGGTAAGACCGCGCTTACGGGTCCGACATGGCTCGTGGGTCGCGAGCATCTGCGTAGCAGTCGTTGCGCTCAGCGCAATCGTGCTGCCCTCGTTTGCCCAGACCAACGAGCCGCCGCCTCCGCCTTCGACGGGGACCGACATCCCACAGACTTATTTCGGCCCCATGCCCTCTGAAAGCCTGGGTATGGACAACGAAAGGCTCGTGGGCCCGGTGCAGCTTCTCAAATCGGGCAAAGTCGATGCCAAGGCGGGAACCATCACCTTGCCCCTCTATGAGGGCCAGATGACCAACGGCACTCCTGTGTGGTTCATCCTCACGGACACAACCGACAAGGAGAATGCCACTGGTCTGGGACTCAACTTCTCATCCAAGCTCGCATTCGCCGACGTCGGGCGCGCCGCGCGTAACGCGACGCTCGAGCAAGACACCTCCTTGACCTTTGAGTCGGGCACCGTGGACTTCAGCCCGGCGCGCCGCCTGGTTCCGGGAGATGCGCCAAACGCCTTTCCGCCCAAGGTCGCCCGGCCGGGATCTGTGGGTGACGGCAACTACACCCCGCTGGTCCGCATCATCAACCAGCCGGGCACCCCGATATACAACGCCCCTGTCGTTTCCTTTGGAACGAGCGCAAAGGACATCTCGTTCTGCAAGGGCAAGGTGGATTACAGCAGGGTGCACGACCGCGTCGTAAAGATCTGTCCCAATCCGCCCGGGAACGGACAAGGGACGGTCACGATCGATCTAACGACCATCTTCAGCTTCGCCAGGCCATCCCAATACATGAGCACGGAAGCGTCGGATCCGGTGGTTGCGACACTTGACTTTGGAACCTTTGCACCGGCCCTCGGAGACATCACGGTGGGCCGCGATGACAGCGCATTTAGCGCCGTCGAGCGCCTCTTCCCGATAGTCAACGGGCCGACCGGTAGGACCAACCCGCAACGCCAGGGACTCAACAGCGCGCTGCTTGACGGTCTCGATCCTCTCCACGTCATCGGCGGGCTACCCACCATTGCCCTCGATTACAGCCCCTTGTGGGACCTAAATCTTGGGGAGTGGACGGACGAAGCGATCGCTAAAGGCTACCGCGCCAGAGTCATCGATGAGTTTCAGTACCTCGACCTCGTAAGGGACGGCTGGATAACAGGCCCCGGCGGGGAGCCGTTCGGATCGACCGGCATAGTCGTGAACTGTCCAATCGTGACACGGCTTCTGTAGAAAGACGATCTGCTCTGCCCCGGTGGTGCGGCGAGTCGAGGTCAGGTCCTCGCCCGCACGCCGGGCAGAGAACCAAGGAGAGGGGGGCTAGTCGAGTGTCGGGGGTTGCGGGAGCAGGTCGCGTTCGCTCACCTGGGCCAGCTCTTCGACGTTTAGGTCCCTGAATGTGACGACCTTGACGTGGGAGACAAAGCGCGCCGGACGATGCATGTCCCACACCCACGCGTCATGCAGCTCGACTTCGAACCACACCTTGGTTCCCACGTGGCGCGTGTCGACCTTCACATCGTTGCAGAGGTAGAAGCGTCGCTCGGTCTCGACGACGTACTTGAACATAGGCAAGACATCGCGGTACTCCTTGTAGAGTTGAAGCTCCATCTCGGCCTCGTATTTCTCGAGGTCTTCGACGCTCATCACACCCCCTCCTTCAGCTTGGCCACGCGCCCCTTGGACTCCCCAAAGTGTCGCGCCTCGAGGGCGCCGAGGGCGACAACCTCGCTCGCCTCGCTTGAGCTCGCTCCCTTGTACTGCTCGGCAAATCCCGTGACGCCGAAGAAGGACCTCCTGTGGATTGGGGAGGGCCCGAAGCGGTCGAGCGCCCGCCAGTGCTCCGCAGTTCCGTAGCCGACGTTGGTCGCAAAGCCGTAGTGAGGGTGCCGCCTGTGGTAGCGGCGCATGGCCCGGTCCCTGTGGACCTTGGCGACGATCGAGGCGGCCGCCACGCTCTTTGAGACGGCGTCGGCCTTCTTGACGGCAAGGCCCGGCCACGCCAGGCGCCTCATCCTGAATGCGTCGATCAGGACGTAGTCGGGCACCACCTCGAGGCTCTTCAGCGCCCGGCGCAGCGCCTCGAGATTGCACCTCTGGAGCCCTGCTCTGTCGATCTTGTCCGCCCTCACCCGCACGATCGACACGGCCACGGCCATCTCTTTGATGGCCTCCGCCAGGCGCTCCCGCTGGAGGCGGGTGCACATCTTGGAGTCCCTCAAGCCTGCGATCACCGCCCCCTTGGGCAGGATCACGGCGGCGGCCACGAGCGGGCCTGCGAGGGCACCTCGTCCGACCTCGTCAACCCCGGCCACGTGCTCGAAGCCGGCCTCTGCCAGCCGCCTCTCGAGCAGCCCGGGTGCGTCGTCCACCATGCGATGGACTCTATCGAGATGAGCGGGAGATGTGGGGGGTTCTGGGCGCGGAGGGCCGGGCGAAATTCGCGAGGCTCAGCTACAGACCCGAGGCGTCAGCGGGGGGCCACAGGACGACAAAGGCGTGGCCGACGATCTTGTCCACCTTCACCGGCCCAATGACCCTCGAGTCCTCTGAGTTGCTGCGGTTGTCTCCCATCACGAACACCTTTCCCCGGGGAACGCGGCAGCCCTCTGCCGCCCTTTTCATGCTCAGGCTCCCGCAGTCACGCGGCGTGAGCGGGGGACTGTCGATATCCTCCGGGCCCTCCAGAAACGACTCTTCAATCGTGTCTCCGTTGACGACGAGCCGGCGCGGCGTACCCGAGTAGCTCACGGTGTCGCCTCCAACGGCCACAATCCGCTTGATGTAGTCCTCCTCCCTCCCGTTGGGGAGGCCAAGGAGCTCTCGGGTGAAGTTCCTCACGTCCTCGTACCAGGGAACGTCGGGGGGAGCGGGGCCAAACACGGAACGTGCAAAAACGACGACATCCCCCCGGGCCGGTTCGCCGAGGACGTAGCTGAGCTTCTCGACCAGGACGCGATCGCCGATCTGCAGCGTCGGCAACATCGAACCGGAAGGGATGTAGAACGCCTGGACTAAGAAGGTCTTGATGAGGATGGCGATCCCAAAGGCGAACAGGATGAGAATCGGAAGCTCCGTCAGGTAAGCAATGATCCCAGAGCTCTTGGTCCTTGGGCGCCCGGGCCGGGGCGGAGCCTCGTCCCTGGTTGCTTCGTCGACTTTAGCCATGTGGAGCCAAGCGTAGGGCAAACGGCCGCAAACGCAGCGGCGGGGAGGAGATGAGGTACGCCGGCCTGCTCAGACCGTCCGCCGCTCTTTGACCTTAGCCTTCTTGCCGACGCGGTCCCTGAGGTAGTAGAGCTTGGCGCGCCGCACCTGGCCGGGAGCCGCAATCTCGATTCTCGAGATCATCGGAGAATGCACGGGGAAGGTACGCTCGACTCCGATCCCGAAAGACACCTTGCGCACCGTGAAGGTCTCCGACAGCTTGCTCCCCCGCCGGCGGATGGTGATGCCCTCGAAGAGCTGGATGCGCTCTCTTTCGCCCTCCACAACGCGCACGTGAACTTTGATCCGGTCCCCCACCCGGAAATCGGGCAGATCGTCTCGCAGATAGGGCCGCTCGACCAGGTCGGTGGGGTTCATCGTCGAACTCTCCTTAAGTTGATTGGATCTTGGTCTCTTATCTGGAGCTTTCGCCCCCGCGGCCCTATCGGGTGACACCGTAGCCCGGACGGGATTCGAACCCGTGATCTCCGCCTTGAGAGGGCGGCGTCCTCGGCCAACTAGACTACCGGGCCAAGCTGCTTTAGGCGATTCGGCCGGATCCGGCATGTGCTGCCGGCCTCCTTGCCCGCTGGGGCGCCTGGATTCGAACCAGGACTAGCGGAACCAGAATCCGCCGGGCTGCCGGGTTACCCCACGCCCCACAGTCGCAACAAGCCATTCTATGCCGAGACCAAAGTCGCGGGCAGCGGTGGGGCCCGGGCACGCGACGCCAGCGGCGGCTCACGGTCAGGCCGTGGGCGCCTCCCTGAGACGCTCGATCGTCTCGGTCCGGCCGAGGATCTCGAGAGACTCGAACAACGGAGGGGACACGAGCGTTCCGGTCACGGCGGCCCGAATGGGCTGGAACGCGTGCTTGGGCTTCAGGCCCCTCTCGGCGGCAAGCCCGCGCAGCGACTCCTCGATGGCCGGCGCCGTCCACTTCTCGATGGCATCGAGTCGTTCGGCGACCGCAGTCAGGTACGCCCCCTGGCCCGTCAGCACAGCAGCGGCCTTGTCGTCCGGCGCGGCCCTTCCGAACAGAAAGCGCAGCATGGGCGGCGCCTCGGTCAAGCGCTTCATGCGCTCGGCGAGAAGTGGGGCGACGGCGGTCAGGATCCGCCGCCCCTCGACGGTGCCGGCGGGCAGACCGGCCTCGACGCACACGAGCTCGAGATCGGCTGCCAGGGCGGCGGGGCTCTTGGAGCGGATGTAGCGGCCGTTTACCCATTCCA